>Ga0315277_10000421_pt1 | contig 67811 bp, 44 predicted proteins | sample YL17G05_15_MG_FD_203695 | JGI IMG/M metagenome (GOLD analysis project Ga0315277, IMG submission 203695) | Sediment microbial communities from Yellowstone Lake, YNP, Wyoming, USA - YL17G05_15 | ecosystem: Environmental > Aquatic > Freshwater > Lake > Sediment | place: USA: Wyoming | collected...
GCACTCAAGATCCAAATCATCCGGAATCATTGGGGCCAGAGTCGTCATCGCCCACCAGTTAAGCTTTGTAGGTAGCTCGGATAAAAAGATATATCACTCTGGCGTTTTTGTCTTTGGGGAAATGTTGAAGCATATTCGAGTCGTTCCGTTGGCTGCGGAGAGTCTTGGCGTAAGGTCGATGTGCACGTACGTTGAGAGTTCCGGTCTGAAGCTGCTTCTGGATGCTGGAGTTTCGCTCTGTCCTTGTCGCTTCGGCTTGCCGCCTCATCCTGAAGAGTTCAGGGCGATTGTTGATTGTCGTAGAAAGATTGCAGAGGCGGCTGAAGAAGCCGACGTTGTTACGTTGAGCCACTATCATTTTGATCATCATACGCCTTCTTACGAGGATTGGTTGACTCAGTGGACGGAGGAGACTGAGACTGCGAGACAAATCTACGACGGGAAGATTGTTCTGTTGAAGAATCCTCGGGAGATGGTCAATTATAGTCAGAGGCAGAGGGGATGGATGTTTCAGAAAACTGGTGGAAGCTATGCGAAGAGGCTTGAGGTTGCGGATGGAAAGAGCTTCGAATTCGGAGACACGGAAATCAGGTTTTCAGAGCCAGTTTTTCATGGGCCTGAAAACTCCTTCCTAGGATGGGTTCTCATGGCCACTGTTGAGTGCGAAGGAGACGTGTTCATGTTCGCGCCTGATGTTCAGGGTCCGATTTCGTCCAGAACACTCCAGCTGATAATCGGTGAGACGCCGGAGTTGCTTATGCTTGGGGGGCCGCCGTCTTACCTGATCGGGTTCAAAACCGATGAAAGGCAAGTTCAGACTGCACTAAGCAATTTGGAGAGAATCGTTGAACGTGTTCCTACGACAATCTTGGAGCATCACTTCTTGAGGGACGAGAACTGGAAGCAGCGATCGGCAGAAGTTTTCTATCAAGCCCGCGCGTCTGAGTATGCCGTTGTGACCGCTGCTGAATATTTGGGGCAGCAGAACAAGTTCTTGGAAGCGTCAAGAAAGAAGCTTTTCAGCGAAGACCGACCGTCCGTAGAGTTTGAAAAATGGGTGAATACCAGCTTGGAAGCTAAAAAGCGTTTGAAACCCCCGGTGTAGACCAGAGTCTTCAGAGGCCCTAATCTGTTCTTAGCCTGCAGTTTTGTTCGTTACTATGGTTCTTTCGTCTTCTCTCATATGCTCGAGCATGTTCTCAGTCATTTCCTTCTCGGTCGTGAGGGCGCCGATCGCATGATGTGTTCCGCCTGTCAGTCGGGCTATCTGCTCTGTGACTGAGAACCCGTATGATTCTCGGCCCCAGATGTGAGGGTTCGTGTTGACCACTATTACGTGGATGTTTTCGCGTTTCACGATTCTTGACATTGAGAATACGTCCTTGACGGCGAGGTCCTCATACTCTCTGACCGCCGCCAGCGATTCGTCTATCTGGCGAACTTGGCCGGTTTCGATGCTCCTCTTCAACGGGATGTTCGCGCTCCCATCGGTGACTATCACCATGACAGGCATTGTTGAGGGGTTTCTCTGTGTGGCCTGCTTCAGCACTTCCAGCCCTTTTTGCATTCCTGCCGCTAGGGGAGTGAAGCCGCTGATGCGCATGTTCACGAGCTTGTTTGCCACGACTCTGAGGTTTGTTATGGGATGCTGAACAGTCACGGCGTCGAGACCTTTTAGGGCCACTATGCCAACGCGGTCTCTGCCCCGATAGGCGTCGCTGTGAAGTTTAAGGAGGGCTTCTTTGACGGCTTCGACATTGTACAGCATAGACCCGCTGAGGTCGATGACGAAAACCATGGTCAGTGAAGCCCTGCCTGATCTTAGATTCTCTCGTATGTCCTGAAGTGAGATAGTCAGCGCCGTGCCTGATGGTTTTTCTCGGTCCTTTTGCCAACGTGCTGCTTCTCGAATGGTCGCTGACAGATGAATGTCCGCGGGTCTTCCCTTCGGAATCTCCCATCCGTATGGTCTTCCTCGACCGAGAGTTGTGACAAGTTGAGGACGCCTGCCTGTCAGTGCGGTCCTCTTCTTCGTTTTGGTCTTCGTCATCCCTAAGAGAAACTTTGAAGGAGACGTGACCCTTTCTCTCAGGCTGCTCAGCAGTGGAAAGCCTTGGGTTACTCCCATTGTGCTTGCTACTTGACTGACTGTGGGATACGCTTTTTTTTCGCCCTTTTTGGTGCCTGCCTGTGCATCGTACGTTTCGCCTCGCAGTTTGTCGCCGCCGATCTGGATGGAATCTGTTACAGGTGCGTTCTCGGGGCTTTTCTTGAGTCTTTTTCCTATTCCCCAGACTCCGCCTGTAAATCGGCCGAGTAGGAAGTTGAGCCTAAGCTTCAATTCTTGGAGCTTTTCGAGCCGACCTTTCTTCTCTGCTTTCTTCTCTTCATCATTCGAAGCGTCTTTCTTGACCCAGAATACGGCTTTTCCTTTGAGCGATTTCCTTTTTTCCATTTCTTCTTTTGTTTTTTCTCCGGTCTTTTCAAACTTGAAGAGGTTCTTTGCTGAGGCTTGGAATACCTCGGCGATTTCTTGAGGTGTCGCGGCTTCGATGAATCCGCCTTGTCTTGTTCTGTGGCTCAGGGTCAGTTCTGCCGCTACTAGAACATCGTTGAATGTTGCTTCGGTCCTGTTTTCGAGGGCGGCGAGGGTTGACGCTGACTTGGCGATGACTATGTCTGGTCTTAGTCCGTCGACTTTCAGGTCTAGGCAGGCTTTTGAGATGCTTTTCAGTAGTTCCTCTGGGAGGGTTACTTTGGATAGTATGTTTCTTGCTTTGAGTATTCTGTTTCGTGTTTCTTGCTGCAGGGGTTTGTGTTTTTGGTAGAAGTTTTCTGGTTCGGCTTCGAATTCCATGTTTCTCTTGATTATTTCGACTCTGTCTTCGATCGAGGTTATGCTTTCGACGTTGATGGATAATGGAAAGCGGTCTAGGAGCTGTGGTCTGAGTTCTCCCTCTTCGGGGTTCATGGTGCCTATGAATATGAATCTTGATGGGTGGCTGACGGAGATTCCTTCTCTCTCGACGACGTTCCATCCTGTTGCGGCTGCGTCTAGGAGGTCGTCTGCGATGTGGTCTGGGAGAAGGTTGACTTCGTCGACGTAGAGGACGTTCTGGTTTGCTGCGGCGAGTATTCCCGGCTCCAAGGCCAGTATGCCCTGCTTTATTGCTTTTTCCACGTTGAGGCTGCCGATGAGTCTGTCTTCGGTTGCGCCCAGGGGCAGTTCGACGATGGCCATGTCCCTTTCTTCGACTTGTGCGGTCGGGTCTTCTTTGTGTTTTTCGCTGCAGACGGGGCACATGTTGGATGGGTCGTCTGGGCTGCAGTTGAAGGGGCAGTCTTTGATGACTCTTATTTTTGGCAGGATGTCTGCCAGTGAGCGTACGATTGATGTCTTTCCTGAGCCCTTCGGTCCTCTTATGAGTATTCCGCCTATCTTGGGGTTGATCGCGTTGATCAGGATTGCCAGTTTAAGCTTGTCCAGTGCGACTATGGCAGTGAACGGAAAGACAAGTCTCTTCTTTTCCATCTGGCTTGCAGCTCTGATCATTAACATGAGCAATGCTTGGCCTTTTAGTCTTTACCCCCTCATGTGTCCTCTCGCGCGATCCATGGGCGCGCTGAAGCGTGATGGCTGAACTGCGTTTTTGGGTTTCCAGCATGACGCCTCGCGTGTGCTGATGGTCGAAGCGGGTTGACCTGCGGTTTAGGGTTGAAAACACGCTTAAAACGCACCTCCCCCCTCCTAGGCCGTTTTTTCCGATCTTGGGCTCGGCGGCTTACCTGTTCGATGAGGGCCATCGAATGTTGGGTTGAAATCACGTGGACAGAGAGAGACGGCCTCCTCCTCCCTCCCCCTGTCGGTTTTTCTGGTCTTGATTTTCACTGTTTGTCTGTGTGGGTTTAGGGAAGCTGACTTGTGTTATCTGTATTTTGGGATGTTGTAACATCCGAACATTTGATACCCCCCTCCTAGGTAGGTTTTCGCGTTTGGGCATGAGCCTGGTTTGGGTTGATCGGCGAAGCCAAATGAGCTACCCAACTGTTGGGTTGAAAACACGCGAACATTTGATACCCCCCTCCTAGGTAGGTTTTTTGATATCGAGGCTGAAGCCTAAGGTATGCCTATGGTTGAACCGGGTTGAATTGCAGTTTCGTATGTTGGACGCTGCGAAAATGTGAACCCGCCGTCGGTTCTTCCAGTCTCCGACCTGCGTGCCTGAGGGTTAGAGAAGGTTGGCGTGCGGTCGTAGGTTGAGAACGGCAGAGCATTCCATCCCTCGTTTCCCGGGTCGGTTTTTTCTGGGCTTGAGCCTGAATTCTCTATCGGTACTGCTGGGTCATCTTGCCTCGTTCGAGGATGGCAAGTTCTAAATAGAATTGTCTGCAGAGTTCGGTGGGGGTTCGTTGTGGATTACGTGACCGTGCTTGGTTTGTTTGCTGGGGCGCTTACGGTTGTGGCTTTTTTTCCTCAGTTGTTGAGGGTTTGGAGGACTAGGTCTACGAGGGACATATCGCTGGGGATGTTTTCCATATTCTGTGCTGCTGTCTTCTTGTGGTTTGTTTATGGCGTGCTGATAAATAATGTGCCTGTTATGATCGCGAATTTTCTGGTGTTTGTTCAGGCCTTGATTATCGTGGCGTTCAAGGTCAAGTATCATTAAACTTTGAGCAGATGATCTCAAGAAGAAAGGAAGGAATAAGTCATGAGTGAAGAATCCGTTGCGGAAATGGCGGAAGAAAGGGCTGAGTTGTTACGTCATGGTGCTGGAAATTATGCGAACTTGTGTGGCGTTCTAACCGGTTTTGTGGCTGTAATGTTAGTTCTCGTTTTGACGCCTGGCTTTATGAAAGATCAAACGACGATAGGGTTTGCACTCACGGTGCTTCTTCTTTCTATCTCTGCCTTTGGGTTTCTAATCACCGCTCTTCGTTTCATTGACATAACTTCGGCAGCCCTTCGCGATTACAAATCCGTTAGCGAAATGAGATTGGTGTATGCACTCAATCAGGTTATCGTGCTAGTATTTACAGCAACCTTCCTCGGCGGCATAACAGCCATGACATTCTCGCTGGGCGTCTTCTACATGGCACTCATGATGTCTGTTGCGTTTCTATGGATCGCATTCGAGATATTCCAAGCTAGATGGGTGTTCACCAAGCGTCCCCCACCATCTGACACGCGTCATTACCAACCTATCGAAGAACAGAAAGGGACAAAATAAGCCATGAACGAAGAGAATGTAGGCCCAAGTTCCACGCGGAAAAGTGCACTGGTTCCACGTGGAAAGTGCCACAACAAAACCGAATCCAAGACAGCCGTGAGCCTATAATTGGAAAGAAATCTAGTCGAAAGGGCTAGGAATCATAAACTAAGCCTGAGCAGAATTACAGAACAAGCTCTATCAGGCATTTTAGACTACCTGGAAACCCAGAACACAGAAAGCTCCCAAGTTCTCGGTAAAGCCTCTTTTCAAGAGGATTTTGGTGAGGGCCGGGACCGGGATTTGAACCCGGGCGCTAGGCTCCACAGGCCTATAGGCTACCAAGCTACCTCACCCCGGCCACTATTTGGACGACCTCGTAGCCTGACGATGCCAGCTTTCTTTCTCATTTGCGTTTCCTAGGAATATTAGGTTATCTTTGTTGCAGGCGTATTCAAAGCCTACTTTCGACAGCGCAGCGGCTCAACTAGACCGGGGCTTTTCCAAAAACCATTCTTTAGCCTTCAATTCATTGTTCTTGTCAAGAAGCCTGAAGGTTTGTTCTCGTATGCTTTCAATGTCAATACTCGTCAATTGACATTACCACACAGTAGGAAAAAAGCGAGGAAATGTCGCGGCCGCTCATTTTTAACTATGTGCAGACTTCGCCCTTCAGTCCCGTCGGTCTGACTGGTGAACCGGAAAGCTTGGACCCTTATACCCTCGCGATATAGGGATAGGAACGCCTTTGCGAGAGCGGTAGCTTCCCAGACCTTCCTTGACAAAACGCAATATCGCGGTTACGGCAACTAACACCGTCATCAGGGTAGCTATCATTATTGGCATCAATGTCCAACTTGTTTCTAATTTGAAATTCCATACAGTAACAATGTGCCAAGACTTGATTTCGAAATCTAGCTGTGCTGAGACATTTTCTGATGGGCTAGGATTAGATATGACCATTTCATAGTCGCCCTCTTGTGCGCCCCCATTCGTCAACGGATAGTTGAATAGCATCATGTTTGTGTAGTTTGAACCGAACAAAATTCCTTGGTTGGAATCCATAAGGGCGAAGTTCAAGGGTCCTGAAGCTGAAAGATTTCCGTGTAGACCCCCATCAGAAGGGATATGAACGGTAACCATATAGGACTGCAAGGGCTTAAGGGTAAAATTCTGGGTTGTTGGATTGATAGCGCTTCAGTTACCAATCAAAGCGCTTGCCAGAATAGTAGCAACCAGAAGAAAAGGCACTCTCGTTTTGACCAATGCGTCATCATCGAATTAGAGGAACTAAGCCTTCATAGTAAAAAGTTTTGGGGTTTTGGACGCACAGAGCGGGTTCGGCCAAAACGATTAGGAAGTATGACACTTAGTCGCTAGAATCTGGCACCAAAAACCTTACGTTATGATATTGGAGACGTCTCCCGCACAATCCTTCTTTTTCTGTTCTCCAGCGCGCTCTCTACTATGAGCTGCTTTCTCCGAAGTGCTTGGCGCGCGCCGCAAGAAACGCCACGACCTTCCCGCTTATCCCTACGTGCTCATCAATCCATTTATGGCGAATTTAAGACTGATGGCGTTGGTCAGGAGGAGTGCGGTGGCTTGTCCTGTCTGCTGCCAGGCCCAAATCGTCAGGGCGAAACCAGTCATGGTGGTTCCCCGTAGGGACAGCATCTGGCCGATCCAAATGATTGTGAACCCAAGCATGCCTGACCGGCCGCCCTCCACAGAGACTTCCATGCGACCATCTGACCCCGACTGCCGCAGCAATCGCGTCGTGTTCAATGCGATTCTCTCCCAATCGAAATACGTTGACCGTTGTAGCCGTAGTTCCGCTAGAAACACCCTCTTATGCCTTGCGGAAAAAGGCTCAGCTTCGTGGCTGGAAAACGTTTCTTAATCGATCGCAGCGCGCGCTCCATCGAAAGTTATGAAAATGCAGAAGCCACACACGTGGAACGCGCGCTTTAGCCAACCCTTTCCGAACGGTCAAAACGACCAGACTTTTATCCTCGATACCTTACCTTTCAGATTTCACAGATAGATAACGAGTAATGCACATGGAAAAGCGCTTGTGGATGATATGTACAACCCACATGTTTGTAGAGATCTACCTGTACATACAAGTCGCCATGATTCCGGTGATCGTCCGTGAGTTTCAGCTGAGCCTTCTCGAAGCCTCACTGATAGCCACAGTACCAAGTATCGCCATGCTATCGATGAATATTCCGTCAGGATTTCTGGCAGACCGGTTCAGCACAAATCAACTCTTGTGTGCAAGCATGCTAATAGAAGGTGTCTCAGCATTCGCCATCAGCCAAACAAACAGCTTCTGGGCCCTCGTCGTCGGAGTAGTATTCATGAAAATCGCTTCGCCGATCTATCACATCTCAGGTCTAAGCCAAATAAGCAAACTGGCCAAACCTGAAAAAGTCAGTCGCTCCGTAGGGTTTCATAACGCTCTCGGGAGTTTAGGCTCCGCAGCAGGCCTCATAAGCCTGACGTTCTTTTTGGCAACAACAGGCTGGAGATGGACATATCTTGTATGGTCGTTCCCAATAATCGCGTGGGGAGTCATTCTCCTAATCTCTCCTGAGCTGAAAATCAAACCAATCAAAGTCCAATGGGATCCAACAGTCAAAAACATCTCGAGGCTTTCCTCTATTCTGTCGCCTGCACTCATTCTCTTCATGGCAATGATCGCGATCAGAGAGATCGGCGCAACTGGAACCTCAACATTCATGACGACCTACTTGGTTGACGTCAGAAATCTCTCTGATACGACGGCCAGCCTTGTTTTTGCGTTGGGGCCATTCATGGGGATAGTTGGTTCTCTCTGCGGGGGTTTTCTGGGCGAAAGAGTAGGCGCCAAGAAAGCCTTAGACTGGGTTCTTCTTGGATGTTCTATTTCGCTTCTAGCATTATCATTCGTAGAGCACCTGTACCTTCTAACATTCATGTATCTTGTCTACACACTTTTCAGCAATGCCCTATGGTCGCCGATGAACACAATCGTAGCGAGAATATCCTCCAGCGTAAACAGAGGGTTAAGCTATAGTTTCTACTTCTTCACAGAAGGTCTTATGGATTCAATCGCGCCCACGATCGCCGCTGGAGTAATAGCCTGGTTTACTGTTTGGTTTGTGTTTCCCTTCAGTGTCGCTCTGTTCACGATAAGTCTAATTGTGCTCCAGTTCTTGCCCCGTTTGGAGAAGAGGGCCATTCCTTCTTCTTGACAACTTCACAAGCAATAGCGCGTGCGCCTTGCTGGAACGACTGATGCCCGTCGAATGTCTATGCAAAGAATGCGCGATCTGCGGAAACAGAATAACAGGAGCAAATTATCATTGTCCAAGCTGCAAACTTTGCGTGTGCTTTGATTGCGGCGTAAAGATTGTGCTTGCTGAAGGTAAAGTTCCCCCATCTTGTCCAAACTGCGGAAGCAAACTAGTATGATTCGCGCGCTATGGTTTTTTCGGCGAAAGATGCGTTAGAGGCAAACATTCTTATGACGTTGAGTAGTCTATAGACTCGGAAGACCAATGGGCAAAATACTCGACAGACTGATTAGTTGGTTTTTCTCTGCCCTAACAATAATTATCCTAGTGACTCTGGCCTTTTTGGGATGGTACAACTACCTGTTTGGGAGCATCTTCCTTGTGATTGGCATGGTGTTGGTGTTTTTTGGCACAGAGGGGCTCGTGCAATGCATGCGTGGGCGCGTGGCTGTTTCAGATTCGTCAGGGGCGCCTTTGACAAGTAGGAAACAAACTGGAATTTCAATAATGCTTCTTTTGATTGCGATATTATTTCTCACTCTGGGTATGCTGGCACTTGCTGGATACATAGATTTGACGAAGTCTACGGATGCAGACATGACTTTAACGTGCGCGCGGTTCTCTCAGTAGCCCGCGCGCAAGAAGTCTTTTTTTCGCGTGCGCTTAAACAAAAGTGAACTAGAAAACCTAGCTAGACTACTCGATATTTTTCATGTCTCTTTCTAAGATATTCCTGAAGTGTTCTAGGGTCAACTTTCACATAATCTGAAACTGCCAGTAAATCATGGTCCCATTCACCATAAAGATAGTCTTCACCGAAAGCACGTAGCCACGCAGCATACTTTTCCTACCTTACCTTACCGTGGTTGAGGCTCCTGTGGCTACATTTGCCTATTCCCCCGTGCCTGCAATAGAAAACATTCCTGTGGTTTTCGATGCTACAACTCCGAAAGGGGGCTACACTGCGAGCTTCACATGGGACTTTGGGGATGGAAACGTTACAACCACAGCAGATCCGGTCATAGCCCACGCCTACGCTTCGCATGGAACCTACAATGTCACGTTGACCGTGATAGGCTTAGAAGGCCTGGCTGATAGCACTTGGGAACTAGTTGAAGTATGGCGCGATGACATGGCAATAATCGATGTTGTCTCAGACCGCACGTGGGTATTCCAAGGATTCAGTGTCAACCTCAACGTTACGATCTTAAACAGGGGAGACTTCCCCGAAAATGTGGCAGTTACCCTCTACTACAACATAACAGCCAACAAGATAATAGGCACACAAAACATATCAATACCCACAGGCGAGAATCGGACGCTGTCGTTCGTGTGGGACACTACGAGCGTACCTTATTGCTACAACTATACGATAACGGCAGTCGCAACCATACCCTTGGACAATAATCCTGCAGACAACACTCTAGCCTGCGGACCCATAAATGTGAGAATCATGGGCGACATCAACGGCGACGGAAAAGTCGACGGCAGAGACATAATCTTAGTAGCACGGGCCTTCGCATCGTGCGGTCCAGAATATGAGTACGCAAGCTCACCGCCAAGCCCAGGATGGAATTTAGACTGCGATATAAACGGCGACAACAAAGTCGACAGCAGAGACCTAGTGCTAATAGCAAGACACTTCGGAGAAACATACCAATGATTTCTCAAATTGGTTGGAAGCATAGGAACAGTCAAGATAGAATCTTCTTCTATAGCAAGGTACAGGAAAGTGTGAAATACAGCTTGAGAGTACATTCAAGAGCGGAGAAAGGAAAATGAAAAAAGCAGTTTACGGATTAATTGTGACTCTACTCTTAACCAGCATGCTTGTGCTGTCGTCTAACATTCAACAAGTGAGGGCAGAACCTAGAACATGGATCGTGGATGATGATGGACCAGCAGACTTCCACACGATACAAGAAGCCATAAACAATGCAAATGAAGGAGATACGATAAATGTGCGCAATGGAACCTATAATGAGCATGTTTGGATTGTTTCCAAGATCAACTTGAGAATAGTCGGAGAGGACAAGAACAATGTGATAATTGACGGAAACGGATACGGCCCGATAATCAGCATGGTAGATGGGCTTAATGTCACATTTGCTCACTTCACCGTTCGAAACGCTGGATGGACAAGTTGGCAAAGCGACAACGGCGTAGTACTTGACCGGACACAATCGTGTCAAGTCACCGATTGCGTAGTCTCAGGTTGCGCGTATGGGATTCGGGAGATGAGTGGCTGGGGGCATTTGGGCAAAAACGTCATCAGCGGAAATACAGTGTCTGATTGCACTGAAGTCGCCATAGGCAGTTCCCACGCGTACTCGATGAATAACATCGTGGCGAACAACACCATAATGAACAACACCAAATTTGGCATCTATTTCAACAACCCATACAACATTCAGATACTTGGGAACCACGTCTTCGGCACGGTAAGTCAGTACAATCACGTAGGCATCCACCTCAACGTCGGAGGTTTGAACAACACCATAATTGGCAACACGGTCGAATACTCCGATTATGGGATCAGACTTGATTATGCTGACAGTAACGTTGTTGAGGGGAATGCCGTGGAGAATTGTACTGACGAAGCTTTTGTAGGAATTGGATCTTCAAATAACATCATCGCAGGAAATAATGCGTCAGACTGCATCATAGGCTTTGCTTTGAGGGACGAGAGCAATGACAATCTCGTTACAAACAATCTGGCAACAGATAATTACTATGGAATTGTTTTGTCATCATCTGAGAACAACACGATTGAACGGAACATTATAGTAAACGGCTATATAGGCATCACCTTGGATGGCGCCGCTAACAATGTCATCAACGAAAACACAATAGCTGGGCATGGAGTTGGCATTTGGCGACGTGAGACGTACAGCAACATTATTTATCATAACGACTTCATGGGAAACGACGACCAAGTCTTCGATCTGTCCTGGAGTACCCCAGAGTATGCTCCTTCAATAGATATTTGGGATGATGGTTATCCTTCTGGCGGGAACTATTGGAGTGACTATGCGGGCATTGACTTGTATGGTGGTCCTTATCAGAACATCAGTGGAAGTGATGGGATAGGAGATGCGGCCTACATTATTGACGATAACAATAAGGACTATTATCCACTATTACCAGTGAAGAATGAACCTAAGACATTGACCGTGGATGATGATGGACCTGCAGACTTCCACACAATACAAGCGGCCATATACGCAGCAAACCTTGGAGACATCATCCGAGTCAGAGCAGGGACGTACAATGAAAATTTGGTCGTTTACAAGTCAGTCTCACTTATTGGAGAAGACAGAAGCAATACAATTGTTGACGCTGGCGGAGACGGAAGCACTGGCTCAAATGCCATTAGCGTGACTACGAATAGTGTACATGTAAGCGGATTCACGGTACGGAACGGTATGATTGGAATCAACATACGGCGGAAAGCTACTGCCACCACTATAGAGGGCAACATATTGTCGAATAACGTGTATGGTGTAATTGTCTCTTCAAACAGCAACACAATTAGAGGAAACCAGTTCATTGACAATGAGTATAGTGGTGTAGAAACGGAGCAATCTAGTGACAACGTCATTGATCAAAATGTCTTTGAGAAAAATGGGTGGGGCATATTCCTGTGGGAATCTCACAACAACTTGGTCAGCGGAAATACAATAGCAAACTCAATCTGGTTTGGCGTTGTTCCTTGTGGCTCTTGCGGCAATGTCATCAGAGAAAACACTATATTAAATGGCAATGGTGGAATTGCTCTTGGCTACTCGGCCTATTACGATAGAACCTATTATTCGTTAGACAACAAGGTACACCATAACAATTTCATCAACAACACATTACAGGCTTACGTTTCGACGTATGGTGATTTCAACAACACTTGGGATGACGGTTATCCAAGTGGTGGGAACTATTGGAGTGACTATTCCGGAGCTGACGAGTTTCTCGGTCCGAATCAAGACATTCCAGGTGGTGATGGCAAGGGCGATAGTCCTTACTTTGTTGATGAATATGACGTTGACCATTATCCATTGATTAACCCTTGGTCAGTTATCAAGGTAACCTTAGAAATTGAACCCCACACTTTGAACTTGGGAAGCAAAAGTGAATCGATTACAGCTTACATTGAGCTTCCAGAGGTCTACAACGTTAGCGATATAGACGTTTCAACGATAAGGCTGAACGAAACCATTCCGGCGGGATTGAAGTTCACAGCCATCGGAGACTACGACAATGACATGATCCCAGATTTGATGGTTAGGTTCAACAGAACAGCAGTTTCCGAGTTCATAATGTCCGAAGGGCTGATGACAGGCAACGTAGCATTAACAGTCACTGGAAACTTTACGGATGGAAACCCCTTCCAAAGCGGCGCTGTCATCACTGTCAGGATGCCAGGAGACGTGAGCGTTGACGGAAAAGTTGACGGGCGAGACATTATACTCGCAGCCAGGGCATTCAGCTCATGCCCAGGAGACCCAAGATGGAACTGCGTAGCCGATGAAAATGAGGACAACAAAGCGGACGGCAGAGACCTAGTGCTAATAGCAAGACACTTCGGAGAAACATACCAATGATTTCTCAAATTGGTTGGAAGCATAGGAACAGTCAAGATAGAATCTTCTTCTATAGCAAGGTACAGGAAAGTGTGAAATACAGCTTGAGAGTACATTCAAGAGCGGAGAAAGGAAAATGAAAAAAGCAGTTTACGGATTAATTGTGACTCTACTCTTAACCAGCATGCTTGTGCTGTCGTCTAACATTCAACAAGTGAGGGCAGAACCTAGAACATGGATCGTGGATGATGATGGACCAGCAGACTTCTCGTCGATACAAGAAGCCATAAACGCAGCAAGCAGCGGAGACACCATATACGTAAAGAATGGAACATATTATCAAAACGTAGAAGTAAACAAGACCGTGTCGCTAATCGGAGAAAACAGAAGCACAACAATCATTGACGGCGGAGGCAATCAAAACGTTGTTTTCGTAACCGCAGACAACGTAACGATAATAGGCTTCACCATCAGGAACAGCGGCACTATCGACCCCGGAGGATACGGAGGCATAGGAGTTTCAGGAGCTAACCAAGTTATCGTCGAAAACAACAACTTAGTAAACAACGACGGTGGAATCTGGATATACGACTCGAACTGTGATTCGTTTGCGAATAATAACATTTCGTACAACAGTAAATCCGGAGTGTATACTAGATACGCTAATGGAACCGTCATCGCCAACAACATAGTTGCAAACAATGCTTGGGGTATTGTGCTGAGAACTGGAACAAACAGTTCCACCGTTGTCGAGAACTCTGTCTATTCTAACGATTACACAGGAATCCAAGTCGGCCCCGAATCTGAACTGAACACAATCATCTGCAACACAGTCACACACAACGACTATGGAATAGCGGTATTCTCGCCGGGAAACAACGTTTTCTCAGACAACAACGTCTCATCAAGCAAATATGACGGAATCGGGCTTCAAGAGACCACAAACAACACTGTAACCAGAAATATATTCACAGGCAACAAGGAGTTCGGGATTGCCGTCTACTATGCTGACGGCAACACATTCAACTGCAACAAGATCATGCACAACGGCAGCCCTGCCGTCTCTGCAGGCGTCTACTTGGAATCCTCATACAACAACGTATTCTACCACAACGATCTGATTGCAAACACGCAATCGCAAGTGTACAGCTCGAACTCTATCAATTCTTGGAACACCAGCTATCCTTCAGGAGGCAACTACTGGAGCGACTACACTGACATGGATGACAAAAAAGGACAAAACCAGGATCAGCCTGGAAGCGATAGCATATGGGATCATCCATACTTCATTGATGGAGACAATCTAGACAGCTATCCACTCGTCAGTCCATGGACACCCTGGCGTGATTGGCAACACTACCATGACTACTCGGAAATCGTCGACACACTCTTCTATTTGAATATTACGTACCCAAACATTGTTGACGTTTTCTCCATCGGCAAGAGCTGGCTGAACCAAGACATTTACTGCATTAGGCTAACAAACGAATCCAATACTCACCCGAAGCCCAAAGTGCTCTTCGTCGGCTATCACCATGCCCGTGAACCCATAAGTGTAGAACTAGCCCTGTACTTCGCAGTGGATGCTGCAACCAGTTACGGGACAAACGAAACCATAACGCGCATGCTAAACTACAGTGAAATCTACATAGTTCCGGCACTGAACGTTGACGGCCTCGACGCGGTCAAACAAAACGAGTGGCAACGGAAGAACGTTCACCCCTTCGACGAAGACAATGACACTCGGCTTGACGAAGACCCACCAATGGATACGAACGGAGACGGTTACATAACAGCTCTAGTTAGAGGAACACCACCTTGGGAAGGCACAGTCATCGGGTGGGAAGGCGTAGACAGTGACAGCGACGGATCGTTAGATTGGGTTGGGGGTGTCGACATAAACAGAAACTATGGCTACCAGTGGAATGCTACATGCTTCAGCGGAAGCCCTGATCCTTCAGCGGAAGACTATCGCGGCCCAGCACCCTTCTCAGAACCAGAGACCCAAGCCATAAGAGACTTGGCGCTCAGCCACAATTTCAAGTACGCCATAAGCTTCCACTCAGGCTCAGAGGCAATCGGGTACCCATGGGGATACACGACAGACCCAACACCAGACGACACCATCTTCAGGCAAATCGCTTCAAACCTTTCGGCGCTCGTCGGCGCACCGTATGGACAAAACAGCGGCCTGTACAACATGTCTGGCTCATGGGACGACTGGATGTACGGCAACAGAAGCACGTTCGCTTTGACATGTGAAATCTATGCAAACTATAGTGCATGGCAAATTGAACCTGGACCAGAACCTGACACATGGTGGATGAAAGGAGTCCTCCAAGTCTTCAACCCAGACCCGAGCCAAATCGAACCGGTCATCCAGCGTTGGCTACCGACCTTCACATACACAACAGATAGGGCCATAACTGAAGCATTTAATGTTGCCGCAGCTGCAGTGGCGTCTCCAAAAAAGGTGGTAGAACTGGGATACTGTGTGAACCTAACTATGACTGCTGTCAATAAGGGCGAATTTACAGAAGCTGTCAACCTAACATTGCATGCAAACACTACTACTTTAGTGTCACAAGTCATAACTCTCGCAAGTGGAGGTTCTGCCACGATCAACTTCTTGTGGAACACTACAGGCTTTACCAAGGGCAACTACACCATAGGCGCTTACGCTCGGCCTGTTCCAGGCGAAACCGACACAGCAGACAACAACTTCACCGACGGCTGGATCATGGTGGCCAGAGTTGGGGATGTGCAATATGATGACAAGTGTGACGGAAGAGACTTGATAATATTGTCCAGGGCTTTCGGATCATATGGTCCCGATTACTATTATCCAGGCTCACCGGCAACTCTAGGATGGAACGCGAACGCCGACATAGACAACGATGACAAAGTCGACGGCAGAGACTTAATCATAGCATCCAGACACTTCGGCGAAGGCACCTAACCCCCCGTTTTTTTGTTTAGATTGTATGGTCGCTAGGATTTCACATGTAACAGCCAGTAATGACTGAATCCCGGAGATATCTGAAACAAGTCTTATAGTGTATCCTTCAAGGTTCGGACTAATTGAGACAAGAAGTTTAGAACTCCAAAGTAGGAAAAAGACATACAAAAAAAACTAATAGCCAATAAGAGTGAGTCACTATTTCCTTTCCGATTCGTGTTCCTAAGCCAAACAACAAAGAGCGAACTTTCTTCTTCTCTTTCATTTTAGACACACCTAGGGTTGTCCGATAATAAATAACTTTAGGCGCAATGAGAGCCCGCGTGCCCGCGCGATTAACTAAACGCCAAAGAATGGTTTCTGTATACAAAAGCATCAACGATAGTACGCAAAAATAGGGGTTTGTGTTGGTCAAGTGGCGATATGTCCACTGTAGACGGGGATACCTCACCACGGCCGCTTTTATTGACCTGTTATGCTTCTCTGCTAGGTCCTCATTCATTTGGCTTTCCTCAGAGATAGTTTGATCTATTCGAGTATTTCACTGAGCTTATCCGTGTTTTTGAGGATTATGGCGAGCATGTTTTCTACCCTTTATCTTGTCGTCTGCTTCATCGGAAACAATGGCCCGGGAACAACGGGGTCAGACTTGCTCTTTTGGAACTTTGTTCGGCTCATACGCAGAGACATAACGCAATCCATATTTGTGAATGCGCTGCACAACATGGGGATAGAGAATCAACTCTTCAATCTCTACTTGCTCGGCTAAGTCAGGATCGATTTGCCTGAGCTTCTGTTTCAAGTTCCCCAAGCTCTCCTCACTTGAAAAGGACACCATCACAGATGGATGACATTTGACGCCTGCTTTAGTCAACTTCTCCAGAGAACTTAGCTGCAGCTCGAAGCCTTCTGATTTTGCACCTGTAAGCATAGAGAACTCTTGATTGCTACAACCTTTCAACGATACTCTCGCGTGAACAAAATCGTATTTGGCAAGATCTCTGGCATAGTTTTCGTCGTATCCAAGAAGTATCCCGTTTGTCTCCAAGATAAACGAGAGCCTCTTGTCTTTCATCAGATCCAGAAGCTGAAGCAGGTGAGCCTTCCCAATTGTAGGTTCCCCACCGCTAATTCTCAACTGTCTGAAGCCGTATTTTCTCGCAAGAGCAGTCAGACTGTCTGCCACCTGTCTAGGCGTATAGAACCTTCCAGTGTCAGCGGGATGAAGCATAACAGAATCTCTAACCCAGCAGAACCTGCATAACAACCCACAGCCTGCACAGTCTGCTGTGACTATTCCACCATACCACCTTGCTGGTCTGAACCGGTAATACTTCTTTTCTTGTCCCTCAGCACCAGGTCTAGTGACCAGTTTCTCTATTGCAAGATGCCTCTGGACAGGATCATACGACGCTTCTAGTCACCCCAGGCATCATTTCTGTGTAGCCTTTCCATATATGATTATTTAGCGCGCGCTTTCGGATCGCTTTGGCTCTTGGCGATTAGACCATCGATAAAAACTGTTGCTATATCCAAACATTTCATCAAGGATTTGAAGGACAAGGAGGAAGTAGATTCCATAGTGAGTGGTGTTCTCGATTGCTCTAGTATCGACTTCAGTGAGTTGCACAAGTTTGAAGAAAATGTTGATGGAAATCTGATTTTCAGAGCAAAGAAGGATGGCATCCACATAGTCTACTGCGTGGACAAGAAAATGCGAATCATCTTCTTGCGGACTTTCAAGAATTACAGCGAGTATGGAAAATTCTTGGAAGACAAGAAGGAAATTAAGAAGATGATTGCACGCGCATGATATATGGATCCAAGCGAGGAGTGTAAATTGGCGGAATCTGGAGAATCAGGTGAGATAAAGACCTCAGAAGAAACGGAAGATGCAACTTTGAAAGGGGAAGAAAAAAGAAAGAAAGCAAGGCTAAGAAGACGCGGACCGTACAGAAAAGCACACGCTGATTGGTGAGGGGCTCCGAAGAAGCGCGCGCGCCACAACTTATTTAAGAATCAAGGCTACATCACGTCGATGATTTGGTGCGCAAATTATGAAAAGTGAGATACGATTGATTTTGGGTGTTTTTCTTCTCGCCGTTTTCATTTCAGCGTTATGCACTCCGTTCGCTGCTGCTGCCGCGACAGGATGGAGCCAGACTTACGGAGGTTCTGGAGACGATCAAGCTTATTCCATAGTCCAGACAAGCGACGGAGGCTACGCCTTAGCGGGATACACGAACTCTAGCGGCGCGGGTAGCTACGATTTCTGGTTAATCAAGACCAACTCTTCCGGAGACATGCAGTGGAGCCAAACCTACGGGGGAACAGGTTACGATGAAGCCTTTTCAGTCGTCCAAGGCAACGACACGGGATACGCAGTGGCCGGGTACACGAATTCTTACGGTGCCGGTGCAGCCGATGCTTGGCTGGTCAAAACAGACTCTTCTGGAAACATGCAGTGGAGCCAGACCTACGGGGGAAGAGCACAAGACGGCGCATACTCCGCAATCCAAACCAGCGACGGCGGCTACGCGTTAGCGGGGTTCACTGATTCCTTCGGGGCAGGCAGCTTCGACTTCTGGCTCGTCAAGACCAACGCTTCTGGAAGCATGATGTGGAACCAGACTTACGGTGGCACAGGGGACGATGAAGCTGCATGCGTGATTCAGACAAGCGACGACGGCTACGCGTTAGTGGGGTACACGAACTCTTTCGGCGCTGGCGGCTATGACTTCTGGCTGGTCAAAACAGACTCTTCTGGAACCATGATGTGGAACCAGACTTACGGTGGGACAGGATACGATGAAGCTGGATGCGTGATTCAGACAAGCAACGGCTACGCTCTAGCCGGGCTCACAACCTCTATTGGAGCAGGCAGCTTCGATTTCTGGCTGGTTAGGATCGACTCCTCTGGAACGTCACAGTGGAACCAAACCTACGGAGGAGCAAACGACGAAGTAGCAAACGCGTTAGTTCAAACCAGCGACGGAGGCTATGCACTGGGGGGCTGGACAGATTCCTACGGCGCGGGCGACGCTGATTACTGGCTCGTCAAGACCACATCTTCCGGAAGCACGCAGTGGAACCAAACCTACGGAGGCTCAGGTGACGATGAAGCGTTTTCGCTAGTCCAGACAAGCGACGGAGGCTACGCCCTAGTCGGATTCACAGCTTCCTACGGCGCCGGGGGTCGTGACGCCTTTCTAGTTGAAACCGACTCCTCAGGAAACAGTGCGATGCCACGGTCGTCAACATTCTCTATTCCATATTCCATCATAGTGATAGTTTTGATTATAGTGGTCATGATAATAGTGGCGGTGGTAGTCATAGCCCGCGGCAGGCGTTCCAGATCCGACACAGGCACCAGTTAACAGTATCCACCTCCAAGTCCTGAAGTGAAATCGCCCTGAGAGACGTGCTCGGCGCAACCAAGTTGGTGCGCGCTAGCCCATGCAGAATGTCTGTATACAAAAGCATCAACAGAACTCACCGAAAAAGGGGAATTGTGTTCTGAGAGAATCACCAAACGGTCGGGAATACCTCACCCCGATCACTATTTGGATGACCTCGTAGCCTGGCGATGTCAGCTTTCTTTCTCATATGCGTTTCCTAGGAATATTAAGTTGCCTTTCTGGCAAACGTAGTCGAATCCTGCTTCAAGCAAGGCTTTAACTTCTTCGGGCTTATATGCTACTCTAACCGTGAACTCGTCGTTTGTTGATTCAAATAGGGTTCGTTCAATGTTGATGTGGATTTAAGTGTTACGAAGGCTCTTATGTCCTAAGAAATCCTTGACATAGTAAGGATCCTGGGTCTTGTGATAAAGCATTGTGGCTTTCCAGCGTCGAAAGGTATGGAAACCTATGAGCAGGAGTCTAGGGTTCTGCAGTTGAGAAGCCAACCGCCTTCTTGCCTTTTGGAACGTTGTTTTCATCGAAGTCACTGGACCAGCTTTGAAAACTTTATCGTCTTCTTTAGGCAAGTTGTGCAACATCGCAATGAGTTTTGTGCTGACCTTCCATATTCTGGGGTTCGAGCCCTATTCTGGATCGTTCAGGATTATGATTGGCTTCTCAGAGTCGATATTGGTCTAGGCGAGCCGTTTTGCTTCTCTTGATCGCATCGCTGTCTCTTTCAGAAGCTGAAGGAATGTCGAGACTTTTCTTCCTGTGCCGAAGATCAAAGCGTCGAGCTCTTGCTCGGTTGGTATTAATGGAAACTTCTGGGTTACCTTGCATTTCGGCTTGTCTCAGGTCATGCCGTTGAATCTTGAGAAAGCAGTGTAGCTGTTGATAACATTCCGGCGTCGGTTCTGAATCCAGTCCTGCTCACCGTTATCTCAATGGAACAAGTTTCAACGCTTCTTATTCTCGGGTTGAACAAACAGATGTTTTCAGCTTCACCGGGCAGCGTTGAGGGCTCTGAAATCTGAAGTAACTTGCACACGGTATTTTCCGCTTTAAATTAATAGTTCAACTCAGGCGTCCGAAATATAGCGCCCTCAAAGAATTTTGCAAATTTTTTCTTCTCTTTTGATGAGGAATCTGAAAACCTTTCGCACACGTCAAATTAACGTGAATTAACATGCTTTTCTCTGCGTGGATTCTGTGGTTGTTAGAGTCGTAAACAAGAAAGGAGCAGAAAAATGGTTTTTTGGAGTTTTGTGATTGCTTCGACAATTTTATGGTCCGAAGGGACGTTATGCGAAGCTTAGGTCAATAGTCATGTTCAGATCCGCATTTTGCGGTCCCGTCGCGCAGCTGATAGCTGACATAGACCTCATAAGTCCCAGTCACTATCGTGCGCTATCTATCAATTGTATCAATTGAAAAATGAAAAGAGGAAAATTGAAAAAACTGGCGCACACTAAGTGGGCGTTCGGTTGTGACCAAAACTTAAATACCAGACGCGATGCAAGCCATCTTGTACAAGTTCAGGTAGAATAAGAATGATGAAGGTCTTTTCGGCGGTTATGCTTTCGATACTTTTGAGCAGTCTGATTGTCGTTGGCGCGAGGGTAGCTGGGCCAATTGTAGCTGTGCGACAAGCATCAGAGTCGCCGGTGGCAAACGGCGATGGTGGCACAAAGGCGAGTTCGGTCACTACTTCAGAATCGCCCCTCAACCAGACGCACAAAGGTGCAAACGACAATGGGGGTGTTACGTCAGCCGGCAATGCTGGCGTAATGTGGATAGAACCCTCACGCGTGAGCCTTCCAAAGAACCTGGCAGCGATAGGCTACAGGTTCAACGTGACGGTCTGGCTTAACATGACCCAAAACATATACGCGTACCAGATCGCGCTCCTCTATAACGGTACTCAGCTTAAGTGTGATCGCGCAGGCTTCACGGATGGCGGAACGAGCGAATACTTCACTGGGCACTACTCAACAGCAATGATTGCGATTGACGGGGGCATGGGCAACGGTAGCCTAATGGCCTTCGAAGGCTGCGTGGGTTCTGACTACGTTTCGGGGCCGCATGTTGCAAGTCTCATTTGGGCCGAGTTTGAGGTGTTGACCGTGCCGTCAAGCAACATGAGCTTCACGAGCAAGTTTGACATTAGCACCGAATACACGGGCTTCTTTGATGCCAGGACACACACATATGAGACTGAAACCTGGGTTGTGGCTCCATGTGGAGAATTTTTGCAGTTAACTCCGCATGATGGTTACTACCAGTTTTCGTAAGTGTAATGCTCGCGGGTCAAATCTCCAAGTGTCGCCAAATCGTTTCCACCAACCTAGCGCGCGCGACTATTAGGTGCCTTCGCCGAAGTGTCTTGACATGATTATCAGGTCTCTGCCGTCGACTTTGTTGTCGTCGGTTATGTCGGCGTTCGCGTTCCATCCTAGAGTTGCCGGTGAGCCCGGATAATAGTAATCGGGACCATACGACCCAAAAGCTCTGGACCCTATGATTAGGTCTCTTCCATCACACTTGTCATCGCCATTCAAATCCCCAACCCTAGCAACCAAAACCCACCCGCCCGTGCAGTTGTTGTCCGCTGTTTCGGTTTCGTCAAACAGTGGCGATGAGTAAGCCCATATGGTGTAGTTGCCCTTGGAAATGCTTGACGTGTTCATTGTGAAGGTCAATGTCATGTAGGCTCCGCTGTCAAGTGTTATATTCTGAGGCGTGATCTGCGTGGAGCTGAGATAGGCGGTTACGCTGAAGTTTTCTGCGTAGCTGCCGGTGTTCAGCACGGTCACTTGGACGGATAAGTTAAGTCCTTGTCCGACGACGGTCTTTGATGCGACCCATTTTGTGGCGATGTTGTGTCCAACGTTCAGTGGCTTGAACATGGCCTGTAGAGTGTGGTTCTCGTTCATATTAACGCTCAATGGATTGCATATTCTCACATAGGCGTTGTCAAGCTCCCAACTGTCGAGATAGTATCCGGGATCAGGTACTGCGCTCACTGAAACTTGCGTGCCCACCTCGAAAATGTGGGTACCTGCTGTGAGATTGGTGTCGCCGCCCGCGGTGGACGTGATTTCCAACGAGTATTTCATTCGCGCGAATACGGCTCTCAGCACATGATCTGTGTCCGTCCTTATGGCAGTTTGGAACGTTTCCGAGGCGTTGTTTTCGTCTAGTTCCCAGTGATCGAGCGTATAATAGTGATAAGCTATTGCGGTCACTTCGACGTATTCTGTAGTGTTGTATGGGTAGCTTCCAGGAGCTGGATTCGTTGTTCCACCGTCGGTCGAAGTGATTGTCAGGTTCCGCGGGGCCCCAAATCCATCGGAGAATCAACGGGTAACGGTCCGTATTGTTTGCATCTATTGTATGTGCTACGTCTCCTACTCCGTCGCTTCCCTTTAAGTTCTGAAATACTCCGCTGAAAAGATCTGTTCCGTTATAATCGTTCCAGTAGTTTCCGCCTGAAGGGTATCCGTTATCCCATAGACCAGCCGCCTCGTTCGTTGACGCTTGGTAAGTGTTGTTTATTATGTTATTATGATAAATGAGGTTGTTCGAGGCTTGCGAACTGTTCAGGCAGATGCCATAGTTGTTGGACGTAACGTTGTTTCCGAAGATAGTGCTACTGCCTGCGGTTATTAACAAACCACAGAATTGATTGCCCGTTATCTCATTGTCAAAAATCAGATTGTATGATGATGATATGTTCACTCCGCAGTAATTGTTGATGATCTTGTTGTTGTGGATTTGCGCGTGGTTTCCGCCATGCAAATATATCCCCGATTCTGAGCCGTTTCGTATCGTGAAACTCTCAACTGTTGCGTTATCGGCTGTGATGGAAATCGCCGTTCCCGTTCCATTACCGTCAATCACCGTGTCCTCCAAATGCGCTCCGACGATTGAGAGCGTTTTGCCCACAACCACGTGCTCATGGTATGTGCCGTTGTCCACGAAGATCGTATTTCCATCTGTTGTTAGGGCAGACTCTATGGCTGCTTGGATGGTATCATAGTTGAAAGTCGTGTTGAGGTCGTGAACTGTTGCAATCCACGTTGGGTATCCGGCAGACTTCCAAGCCGTGATGCCCCCCAGCATGTTATAGACTTTAGTAAAACCGTTTGAATCGAGAATGCCTGAAGCGGTTTGACTCCGTCCCCCAGACCCGCAGTAGACTAGTATCTCATCGTTCACGTGGCCTGCCAGTTCTCCTATCCTTGTCGGCAGGTCCGCCACGGGTATCAAAGTTGCACCGTATATGTGGCCGCTGTCATACTCACCCTTCGTCCTAACATCTAGGATCACCAAGTTGGGATAGGCGCCGCCTGTTATCATGCCGTAGGCTGTGCCCACATTTATACTCGTGTACGGTGAAGCCCACGCAATCGATGTGGATGAGATCAGTGAGCTTGCCAGAATAATTAACAAAGCTGCTTGACGTTTGTGAGTTGTGAGAGTCGTCCCTCAAACCCTCCTTTTCTCCCCATTAAGATGTTACCGCCTGAAAGATATAAGGCACGCGCTGTTTCGCAAGTGATGAGATAGCACGCGCTTAGCACACACTTGTCTAGTTGTTTTTGTCCAAGAGAACAAGCCTGTTCCAGCTATTAATCTAGGAAACAAAAAAAAAGGGGGGGGGTTACATGCCTTCGCCGAAGTGTCTGGATGCTATGAGCAGGTCTCTTCCGTCGACTTTGTCATCGTTGTTTATGTCGGCGTCAGGGTTCCATCCTGTAGTTGCCGGTGAGCCGGGATAATAGTAGTCTGGACCATACGATCCAAAAGCCCTGGACAATATTATCAAGTCTCTGCCGTCACACTTGTCATCATATTGCACGTCCCCAACTCGGGTTACCATGACCCACCTATCAGTGAAATTGTTGTTCGTCGTGTTTGTCTCCCCTGGCAGTGCATCTGCGCGTGCGATAAGCGTGTAGTTACCCTTTTGAAGCCCTGTTGTGTCCCAAACGAGAGTAAGATTGACATAGCTTCCGTTGTTTATGGGAGCATTTATGAAGCTGCCGATTTTCGTTTCGTTTATTTCTGAGGTGGCTGTACCGTTTATGAATGCCGTGAAGTTTGCGTAAAGTGTGACGTTTACGTTTCCAGGAAAGTTGCCGAAGTACGCGACTGTTGCTGTGACGTTCCCGGTGTAACCTTGACATATGACTTTCTTGGGTGAAGTCAGGTTTATGACGGCTACGTCAGGTATCGGTGAGGTTGCCATTGCACCTCTTATGAACGCATGCCAACCCGGCGCGAGGCCTGCTACTTGGGCGTAACCCTGCAACTCCCACACGGTCATTGGGTAGCCAGTAGGTGGGGGTGGTACGGGCGGGAAAGTGTACGGCATCACGTTGTAGGCGTCTTGTGACACGTATTGAGCGTCGTTATGAACTGCAGAGCCATGCGGATACAGATGTGGAACTGGTGAGCGTCCTGGTGTGCTTCCGGCTTCGTACGCGTCTAGGTATGGGTCGCTGATGAGAAGCTGGGATACTGTTGAGTTTGACCCCGCGCACGTTACGCAATGGCCTTGGTTCAAGTTTGGATCGCTAGTGTAGTTTTCCCAGCCTCCTGGGCCAAGCTGCAAGAATTCAAGGCAAAGTTCAACGTCCTGGCATTTTTCGGTTTCGGTGTCAATCCATACGAAGTCCGGAAAAGATGCATTGTGGACCTCAAAAAGACCTGCTACTCCTTGTTGTGCTAAGTATCGTTGAATTCCGCTTTGAATGTCGACAAATCGTGTTCCTATATGGCCATCAGCCGTTCTCTGGCCGTCAGTGTCCATTAGGAATGCCAAGTTCCTAACGAGTGGATCAACGTTTCTTGGGTCATGATCGTCCCACGCGGAGTAATTTGTCACCATTGGGAAGTGGTCGCTGATAGTTGGCGGAGGGACCGGAGCTGGATTATAGATCGATTCATACTTCGAGTCGAGCCACCACAAAGAGTTTGCCACGGCAACTGGAACACACCAGGTGTATGTACCTGGCGGACCCCAAGCGTCTTGTTTCTCGTCAAAGTCGGGCATACCGCTGGGCGAATAGTCCGGAAATGCTGGTTTAATGTAGCCTTCCCATTCTGGCACTTCTCTAGGCGATGTTGCTACGGCAGCCCTAATGAATGTATGCCAAGATGCGTCAAAGCCCATGGTTTGGAGATAGCCTGTCAATTCCAATGCAACAGGTGGATAGCCTGGCGGCGGCAAAGGCGGTGGAGGTGGCGGGGGAGTTCCGATAAAAGTCCAATTCGCCACTTTGTAGGCGTCTTGTGACACGTATTGAGCGTCGTTATGAACTGCAGAGCCATGCGGATACAGATGCGGAACTGGTGAGCGTCCTGTGGCAGTTCCAGCTTCGTACGCGTCCTGGTAGGGGTCGCTGATGAGCACTTCGGTTGTTGTCGTGTTTACTCCTGCACAGGTCACAAAGTGGCCAGCTTCAAGACTAGGCGGGTAGGTCAACGGTACCCAACCGGATCCTGTTAGCTGGTAGAATTCGAGAAACAGCTCAACGTCCTGGCAGATCAAGATCTCGTTGCTTAGCCATGTGAAGCTTGGAAAAGTCATGTTGTGAACTTCAAAGAACTTGGACACTCCTTGCTGTGCGAGGTAGTATATGGTTCCGTTCTCAAGGTCTTGCCAACGTGTTCCCCTGTGGCCATCGTGAGTCTGTTGGCCGTCAGTGTCCATCAGGAATGCCAAGTTCCTAACGAGTGGATCAACGTTCTGGGAGGCATGATCGTCCCATGCACCATAGGCTGTTATGAGTGGGAAGTGGTCGCTGATCGTTGGAGGTGGAACAGGTGCTGGGCTATAGATCGACTCATACTTCGAGTCAAGCCACCAGAGTGAGTTGGCGGCCGCTACTGGACCGCACCAGGTGTATGTACCTGGCGGACCCCAAGCGTCTTGTTTCTCGTCAAAGTCGGGCATACCGCTGGGCGAATAGTCCGGATATACAGGTTTAACGTATCCGATCCATGTTGGTGCCGCGTTGACATGGAAGAATAGCATCATACTTGTCAGAAGAATAACTGCAAGAATCAGAGATAGAGCACTAAGTGTGTTTTTCTTCATCTTTCCTTTCTCCTTTTTGCTTTCCCGAATGACAGTAGCCCCTACGCGCTCGGGGCACGCTGTTATCTCGAGAATGCAAATACTATTATTGCTCTTGGCGTTTTATAAGTCTAACTGAAAGAAAAAACCAAAACATTTAAGTAGGGGAAGTTGTCGCGGATTTCAGAACTCGTCTTCAGCTTCTTTCAACCCATGAACCGTTGATCAATAGTGCCTAGAGGAAACGATCATTGACTGAAGTGCTGTTCAGTGTGCCTAACCTAACGATTACGCAAGAGCAACGAAAAAACATTGCTTCAGCGCTATTCCTCGTATGTTCCAGAGAAAGTCGACTTCAACAATTCAGACCCATAGACTCGGTATGACTTCCAGAGAAATCCTCAAAGATCTCATGAGCAGATTCTCGCAGACCTGTGTGGAGAATATAAAAAGATCACTGGAGACTCGATCAGTCGATGTATTGCTGGAAGCATGGAAACAGTAAGCGCGACTTATTTGGCAAATGGGCCGTGTGGCTAGAGAGAAATGAAATGGGTCAGACCTGCAGGCTAAGTCAGGTAGGGCATTTTGCCTCCACCGCCCCCCATTGTGACGTAGGGGACGACTAGCACGTGGATTGCTCTTGCGTTGTCGTCTGGGCTGGAATCGTAGGGGATCTCGCTCGTGTAAGCATTCACAGTGTAAAGGCCCACGGCTGTTGGGATCCACGTGAAATTCAGCGTGGCAGTTTCGCCTGGCATCAGAGTCAACGCTTGAATTCCGACGACAGTTTCGTTGACAAAGGTGCAGTTGAGGCCCGCTTCGAAGCTTTCATTGTAGTCGCCATTGTTCTGCAACGTTAAGCTGATGGTTACTGAGTTGTTGATCATTGGATATGCCTCTGAGCACGTAAGATTGGTGATAAATACATCGTGTATCAGCAGTTGGGGTAAATATATGATATTGTTCGGTAGTGCAGATTGGAACGTCACGTTTGAAATCATGTTCCACGAGTTCGTGAATGTGATCTGCCAAACGCCACTTTGGTTAAAGCTGATGGTTAAGGGCGAAACGCCATACTGGAAAGTCAAGCTTCCAGCGGCAGCTACCGGTACCGTGACCTTGCGGAGCGCGAAGTTCAAGCTGAATATGGTAGGATCAATGTTACAAAGATATTCATAGGCTAATTCCTCAAGCGGAAATACGATTGTAGTCGTCTGTGGAACAATTCCCATCATAAACATAAGTATTTCAGCCCATGCCGTCGCATTATTATCATCCGCTAGGAGAGACGTACCGCACGAACTCCATCCAAACATGTTATCTGAACTGTTGAACAACGCTGTAGCGGGCTGCAAAAGCAATTCCCATGCAGGGGCTGTATTGTCATTTCCATAGAGCATATCCTTAATATTGTTTTGGTACGTACTGTTTAATTTCAAGTATGCACCAAGTAGTGCTTGCCAAGCACCGACAGTATTTTCTAGCCTTCTCTGAGATAGAGCAGCATACATGTGTACTGCAACATAAGCTTCATCCGTGGCACTTCCATTCCATTGGTAACTGCACCATTCATTAGAAAGAAATCTGGTTCCGATGTCAGTTAATACCCTAGTATAATTCCCCAAATCAGGACAATAATATCTTAAAATGCTTGCGATGTTGAAAAAGAATGGGCTTTCACATTCGAAAGACGGATCTTCACTACCTGGAGCGTATTTGTAATTTTGATAAGCGCCTGACCAATGATGAGTATTAACATAGTTCCACCAGTTCTGAGCCTCAGTCAAAGCTCCAGAAACATTAAGAAATACTGCAAAAAAGATATAATCATCAATGCATTTGGCACATTCGTCATAAAATCTATTAGAAAAAGTGTAGGCACTACCGTTCGCAAGGAACCACAGCGGCATTCCCGAAGAATGGCCTCCAAACGGATTATAAACAGCCTGATAGACAGAACTGTTGAATTGTTGAAATGCGGCCGTAATATTCCACATGGTATCGTTCTGATATGAACCCATCCAGGATGCGTTGTTGTACCAGAAGCCGTACAACGCCCAAGTGTCTTCACCGCCAAATGCGGCATTATTGAACGTGTCGTTCCGAGTATACGGAAGACTTCCAACCATCGTGAAGTTGCCCAAAGCATCCTTAAGATCACCCTGTCGCGTTATGTTCAATTTATTGCAGAATGCGCTCCATTGCAGAACACCCACCCAATTCTTTGAGGCATCGTAACCATCAATTAGGCTAGATAAGGCTGAAGTTGGTTGATAATTCAGAATAACCTGAGCATAAGGATCGACCGAGGTCCAATTGTTTGCTCCTTCTACTGCCGTAATCTGATCAGCCAAATACTCCCACGGATAGTTCCACGCCGGTGTTGACCAAGTGCTGTTGAAACCTTGAGTTTCATTTACGTAATTAGTTATTTCAGCTATTGCAACATCATGAAAACTAAATCGATACGCTGTGTATTGGTTAAACTCCATGGATGCATTGCCGTATGTATCCCACGCGAATGAAGTGCTATTAAAAACCGTTACCCAAGGTCCAGTTTTATTGGCAATCTCAATACTCATCTGGGTAGTATAAGTGTGGGAGCCAGTACCTGTATTGTCACAGACAAGATAGCTGATTATTGAACCGCGAGCAGTCGCAGACAAGTTAACTATGAGCGGATTGGTCCAGCCTCCGCCACTCCATGAATAATGAGCAGCAGTCGATGTGTTGTTATCAAAAGCGCTAGAAGTATTCTGCCAAGGATATCCGCTAGGGCTGGCAGAACAGTAAACGTACGCTGTTGGAAAGACAGTTTGGTTGTAAGCATACACCTTTATTGCTCTCAAGCCAGTCGTAGCACAGATGGTCTGATTGCTGTTCCAAACTGTGTAGTTGAAGGCCAGAACACCATTGGTCCTGTTCAACGTGAAAGTATAATTGTCCCACTGTGGACCTGTACCAGTAAGAGATGTATTGGCATTGTTCACCCAGCTTCCCGTGTTGTTACACCCGAAGATTGCATGATTCAAACCTGCATTGTCACTTATGTTAAAGCTGAACATTGTACCTTTGCCTGCCCACGTTGCGTTCACGTAGAAATCATTGATCATGGGAGCAGAAGAACCATCATCCTGAGAACCTGGAAAGTCCCTGAAGGTGGCAGGCTGACTGAAGGAAACTAGACAAACCAGTAGCAAGACAAAGATCCATATGGTGAACTCTTCCACGTATACCCAGAAGATAATGGTGATTACAACACAGATAATTCTTTCTAGAGCAAAGGTCTATTGCACGATGCGGTCTGCTCATTGAGTCGTGAAGCAAGGAGCGCTGCAAGCTATCGCTTTTTCCTTGTTGGAAGCAGAGGGCATCACGCAAACGAAGCCGTCCGACGGTAGAATCCGCTTCTACAGATCCAACATTGAACCGAACAAGACTAGTCCAAACCCAATTGAAGCATGAAAATAGTGAGGATGGCATACTGCACTAACGGAAACTGAAGTAGAATGAGCAAATTATCACGGAATCAGTGTACCAGTATGCTAGAGGCGTCAGGCACAAGTGCTTGATATCTTTCTCGGAATATGCTTGCTGAAAGACTATTCCAATTTTTGAAGCCATGCTTTTAGTCTAATCCGAGGACATGCATTCTTGGGAGAAAGGAGAGGGAAGGATGTTTGAGAACGTGTTTTCTGATGCTTCATCACTGCTCGTGCTCATGTTCTGGTCGATGTTTGCCTTAATAATCATAGTCAGTGCGTGGTGGGCGCGCCGAAAATAGAAGAGGGGAAAAACAATGAAGCTAGGCAGCCTTGCTAGATACCGAAGAAAGAAATACTCTCAGAGGACACTCGTTGAATATGACGAGAAGCTTCAGAGGCACTTGGAGAGCATTGACGATCGCATGTTCGACCGCGAAACACGAAATTCGACGCTCAAGAACGGAGAATTCAGCCCTCCTTCTGGCACACTTTTCGATGCAATATACAAAGAACTAAAACACAAAGAAGAACGCGAAAAACAAAGTCACTCATTTTCCAAAATGCTCTCTAGACTCCGCGAAGATCGGGCTAAGAAACAACTCACTGGACTCGAACAAAATCGGTAAAGCTCTCCAGTCAATAAGACACAAAGAGCCCTCATTTTCGATGTTTCCAACTCCAGTTGAATACGCAACATTTGCATACAGTGTACTCTCACGGTTCTTCAGGGCAGGAATCCCTTGCCATTTTCACAAAGGGAAGCGAATGAGTGCGTTGTTGGTTACTAAAAGAAAAGGAACCGAGCAACATCTGGTGATCGATTCATATTGTCTAAGCTGACTCTATGACGTGAAAAGAGGAAAAACCTAATCAGGTTGACAATGCCTGCGCACCAGAAAAATTATAAGGTCCAAAGGCTTTGACAACAATGTGCCATGACGTTATGTCGGTCGCTGAGACAAAACTTTCTCCTTTCTTTTCTCGCGCGCCTGGTCAGGATGAAAAGGCAGGTGGAAATACATCCACGTCTCGTTGAATGGGTGTCGAATGGGACCTATGAGTGTTCTTCATGGTAACGAGTTGGAACGAGGAACAGCGTGAGTATGCAAGAGGGCAACAAGACCGTTTCATATTCTGTTGAAACTGAGATCACCGCAAAACACATTCAAGAATTGATGGACTTCATTGAACAGAAATACGTAGTAGCCCACCGAGAACGATTTGCCGATGTTTCCAAGACGAGCAATGTGGAAAATCCTTCCATCGCTTTCACTCTCTTAGATGCGGCTGGAAAACCGAATCTTGCGGTCCAGATCATAGGCCAGAGACCAGTTAAGGTGAATATCGCGAGGCTCACCGATGTGGTTTCTGAAAAACTAGTGGAAGAAGTCAAACAAGACATCGTCATTCTCGTAGGGTTCTTTGAAGAACAGATGCGGAACACCACGCTGTTTTTGGCTTGGAGGGAGGGCGAAGAAATAGTACCGGAAAAACTTACGGGAAAAGAAAAGAAACCCATCAATCGATTATTCCTTGAGACTCAGATTCTCCTCTCAGTCGTTTTCATCACCGTCGGCATCACCCTGTTTTTTGTAATAGGCTGGCCAGCCCCGATCATACTCTTAGCCATGCAACTGATACTTGTGTTCTATTCCAGCAAGTTCATCTCAAGAGGCGCAGACTGGCACATAACCGCGAACAATCCATACATCCACTTGGTAGAGTACCCTTTACCCATCAAGGAACATGAGGATTTCAGGCAAAAATACTCAAAAAAAGAACTGCAAGCCATTAAGAAGCAGATATATGAGGAGACGATAGCCAAGAAAGGAGAAATTGACTGTGAAACCGTGCAAAAAGTACTCGCAACTCACGGGTTTGAATGTAACCCGCAGGATTTGACAACAAGAAAAGTGAATGTCTATCAACTCGTAAAAAAAGCCGCCGAGAGCTTCAGCTTTCCCATGCCTGAAATCGTCGTATCCAACACGATTATTCCGAATGCTGCTGCTTCAGGACCAAGCCCCAGCCGGGGCGTAGTTCTGATGACGACAGGCCTTTTCGTTCAGCTCTCGGACGAGGAGATTCTAAGCGTTCTCGGACACGAGTTCGGCCATCTCAAAGGGCATGATCCTCTTCTCCTCTATGGTTTGGTAGGTGCCGAATTCCTCTTCAGGTTCTACGTGCTTCTTCCATTGTTTCCAACAATCTTCTTTTCCTATTTCTTCCTCTTGTACTTCTGGGCAGTCATGACCGTAATATTCTTTATCGCAAAATTCTTTGAAGCGAGAGCAGACCTGATTTCTGCAGTCGTCATAGGCGCACCAGAAGTATTGGCCAAAGCATTGGAAAAAATAGGCTTCAAAAGATTGCTGTACGAAAGATCGCGCAGTTTTCGCTTCCAGGAATGGCTGAGCCTCGAACCACATCCTCCAATCTACTTCAGAGTGAACCGACTAGAGAAACTCCAAGCTCCAGTGAAAATAAAGCACCCTCTGGTCCAATCTGCCAGGGACGTCATAAACGGATTCTTCGCGAGTTTCTAAAAAGCACACAAAGACTGCCTTGCGACCAACCAAGCTCAGCCTCTGATCAGCTGGTCTCACCAGATTCCAGCAAGCGTCGAATTGCGTCGAACCTTATAAATCGATCCTTAAGAGCCCTATTTTCCACCTGCATTGAACGTTTGAAAACTATGCTGAGAACGAAAGATCCATCGTGCAAGTGATCGAGCTTCCTCCCTTGTATGATAACTCGACCCGAGCGAACCGTTCAGATCGGCGAAAAAAGACCGAACGGATCGCATTTAACGAAAAAACGTAAAACGCGCGGATACAGTCGTGTGAAAATGAGTTGAAGTTTTAAATCGGCCGGTAAGCGTGACGTTCAAACAGGACGACGCGAGGCGAAATGGTGAATTATAGGTCGGTGCAGGCTCAGTTTTTCCAGTTAAGGCTGTTTAGCGATTCCGCGATGGTCAAACTACTACATCTACTTTATACCTCATTCATCGTGCTTCTGTAGGAACGTACGTTCGACTCATTGCTGCAGCGAAAGCATGAAGAAACTCATATGTCTTCAGCAGGATGGAATTGGGTTGCCATCCGAACAAACCCAAAGCATACGTTAAAAAGAGCGTTCATAACAGCCTTCGCTAACTAGCACCTTCTTCCACCGAGTTTTATAACTGGAACGTCACTTGCATCAAAGATAGGATGAGCGATTGAGGGTTTGTTTCGTTCTTGTTCATCAAATGAGCTAATAGATAGTGTGCTCCTTCCGATGGGAACAAGATTGAACACAGCAGGTGTGTTTCTTCTCGTATTCTTTAAAGTCGCCATTGACAAAGAAAACTTGTCCAAAGCTTCGGATCGGTTCATGACCTTTAGCCCAAGTCTCTAGGCACTCCCGGCGAAATGTCTCGAAGCTTATAAGGTCGTCTCATGTCGCGACCGCACCGATGAATAGGTCGGCATCTCCAAACAAATAAAAGGAAAAGAACAATCGAGTTCATCGATAACGGACAGAATTGAATGGGCGGCTGATCGCGCAAACCGTCGATAAAAAGGCGAAAGCAAATCGAATGGGCCGAATTTGCATCAAAACTGCAACTTTCATCGCAGTTAGCGCTGAAAAATAGTGTGAATTGTTAAATTTCCTCATGGCGCCCAAAGTCAAGGATGGTTTGGGCACTACGAAGCTGAACGATGCTTTGCATTGAAGTGGCTTTGTTCTTGTGCTTTCACAGTTGCCCGGCAGGCTTACGGATTACCTAGTACTTGTATGATTACCGTTCTTTTTCTTGCGTGTACGTCTGTTTCTACGAACAATATAGATTGCCATGTTCCAAATTCCACCCTTCCGTCGACGACGGGAAGAGTCTTGTCCGGGGGAAGGAGCAGCGATCTTAGGTGGGCGTGTGCGTTGGACGGGTGCTTATATGCTTTGTTTTTAGGGATGATATCTTGAAGCCAATCTTTTATGTCACCCAACAAGCCTGGCTCATTTTCGGTCAGAATCACTATTCCAGTAGCATGGGGAGCAAAGACGTGAACCAGACCGTTCTTTACACCAGATTTGGAAGTAGCTTCCAGGACCTTGTCTGTCAAGTCGACAAACTCTATCTCACCCTTTGTCGAGAAACTGAAACTCACGTTGAAAACCTTGAAGCTCGACATAGGAAATCCTACTCCAAAACCAGCGTCATTATCACTTCGTCTATGTACTTACCTTCTCTGAAAAACTTGCGGGGAATACGTCCTGTCTGAATGAACCCGACCTTTTCATAAACGTGAATGGCCCGTTTGTTGCTCTCGAAAGCAGAAAGGGTCAGAACTTTCAAATTCATTTTGCGAGACTGCTCTATGAGTGTCCTCATCATCTGCATCCCGATGCCGACGTCTCTGTAACCGTCTTTGATCGCTATGCCTATTGCGCCGACATGACTATCGTGACCACCCTGTCTTCTGTTAATGTCAGAATTCGCCACGACCTTGCCATCCACCTCAGCAGCCAAATAGAAAACTTCATCCTTCTCCAGACGGCTAAGCGCTCGCGCAAGCCAATCTATCTCCTCAATCTTGGAGACCTCCTCAGATCTGACGATGTCTGCCTCCTCCGCAACAAGTGCATTGATCATCTGAAGCAGGTCATTTAGATCCTCCCACTTGGGAGTCCTCAAAACCACCTTGCGCCCGTCTCTAGCACAAAACTCGTGAATAACTGTTCCAGCTTTCATAGCTAAACACAAATGCCATCGCGCGACTTTAACGTTTTCCAACTGCCATCAACAGTCAGCAAAGACGTCAAAAGCTGTTGATGTTTTTGTATACGGCCAAGATTCGGACCTCCATGCGGTGGCTATCACCAGAGGAGAAATAATATTTTTGACTGCCAAAAAGACCCTTTTTTCCAGCCTATTCCTGTTGAGAGCTAGGCATTGCAGTCTCTGGACCTAGGCCAAACATTGCATATTTCGTGGATCTTCAGATCGCGTTTTCACTGTTAGGTGATTCTGGTGGTATTAGTAATACACGGCTCAAATCCGTGTCACCAGTCCTCACTGTGAGCAAAACTTCAGCAATGGCTGTATACAGAAGCATCCACACAAGTCAGAGCGACGATTCGATTTCAAGGCGGAAAAATCGAGGTTGGCCGAAGACGATCGCCCAGCATATACTGCTTTTGGGCGGTGACGGCAGTTTGAAGATCCTTCTCAGTTAGAAGCGGATTAGGCAGATAAAAAGGCGGACTGAAGAAACCGCCAATAGCAGGAAGAACACTAACTTGACGTCGCCGACTTGAGATTCTTGTTTGTATCAACCCGCGCTTGTCGCGCCATGTGTTCGCGATCAAAAACAGTCTCGCAGTTTATCCCATGGCTGAATACAAAGTGTCCAGTTGATACGCGCCTGGTTTGAGTCTTTTTTCGAAGCTGTTACGAAGCTTGAGGCTTTGGGTTTCGCATGGAGATTTTCGCCGCTTTTTATATTTGTTGGAGATAGAATTGTTTAACTGTAAATGGACACTGTACAGCCTTATCTTTGTAGCTCAGATAAAGATCATACTCAAAGGATTAAGCCTCTTCTGCCTAAAGGAGTATTATTCAGGCTTATGTGGACACTGGTTAATCCTTCACTCCATAGATTACCGTGGCCTCATATAAGTACCTACGATAATCTCCATGTGAAGGAAAACCCTTGTTTAGCATCCTTAAAACTGATAAAACTGGTTGAACTATTAATGGTCATAAGTTGCATGTAGGAACTTGGACGTCAGCGAGAGCCATCGGAGACATGCTAACGACGATCAAATCTGTCAATGTTATCAGTTCTTCCATATTATAGATTTTGAAATAACCGCTTTAATCGGTTACATACATATTCTCAAACATACAAAGCGGAAGGTATCAGGCTTGAGCCCCAGCCAATTTGGAGAAGAAACCGAGACTCTTGAGCGAAACGTCAAGGGTGAAAAGACCAGAACCAAATGGGACTGGGGCAATTTCAGCAGCACCGAAGGTTTTCCTGTTGACGACAACATGATCAACTGGACAATAGGCCAGGATCAGGCGCTGAAGGAATGTTTCCTTTGCTTGGACGAATGGGTGCACAAGCTCAAGTGGCTTGAGGAAAAGAAGTGGTACGAGAGCTGGGGCAACGCGGATAAGAACAAACCTTCCGCAAAAACTGCAATAAGCCCTGGACCATACCTGCTCCTCTTAGGCGATCCTGGAACCGGCAAGTCCCTAATTGGCAGGGCCTTGGCTGAAAAGCTGACTCAGGTTTACAAGGAAAATGGAATAAAACTTTTTGATGTCTTATGCTGGAAAAACCCGACCCTTCCCAGCGAACCTAAGATCTCAATGCACAAGGCGGGAGAAGCGAAAAAAGTTCTTCAGAAAGAGCAACTCAAAGAGCTCAAAAGGAAATTCACTACGAAAGTCGGGCTAAAGGCGCTGCAAGGTTTCTTGATTGCAACAGGTTTGCTCCTGATCGCTCTCGGGTTCTACTTCATGCTTCAAGCTTGGCAAACTTGGAGCTTGAATCCTAAGACTGGAGGAGAACCTCTGCACGACTTCTACAACGGCAGCTTTACAGACTACCTTATCGAAAAATTCGTCGGATTAGTACCGCTGACTTTCATTCCAGGCGGCAGCCTGATATTCTTCGGCATCTTCATCTGGTGGCTCTCCAAACTCATGGGCGGAGGAGGCCTAAAAGGCATCGGAGGTGCCCAGCAGAGCGACATTCCAAAACTAATCGTCGACAACAGTTCAGAGTGTGCACCTTTCATAGACGCCACAGGCCACAGAAGCGCTCAACTCTTCGGCTCAATAGCATGGGACCCATACCAGACTGGAGGACTTGGGACTCCCGAGCACCAAAGGGTCAGTGCAGGCGCCGTTCATGTTGCTTCTCTTGGAATTCTGTACATCGACGAAGTGAAAAACCTCGATTCAGAGGAAGCAATAACCTTGCTAACGGTACTCGAAGACGGACAATTGCCGATTACTTTGAGAGGAAGATTAAACGGAGGAGACACGGCTGCCATGGCAGTGTCAACCGAACCGGTGCCAGCCATAACTTTTCTCGTGGGAGCCGGAAACTTTGACAGCATCAGCCAGATTCACCCCGCGTTGATGGACAGAATATACGGTTATGGCAAAGTTGTGAGGATGAACAACGACATGCCTAACACGGTGGAAAACAGGCGCAGATACGTGCAGTTCATATCGCAAGAGGTTCAACGCTTCAATTTGATACCGTTCAGCAGGAAAGCCTGCGAAGAAGTCGCAGAAGAAGGAAGACGAAGAAGCAACAAGAAAGATGCCTTAACGACGAGGTTCAGACCTTTGATTTCCATCATTAAGACAGCGGGAACCCTCGCGATGAACGAAGGCTGCGTTGTTGTTGAGGATAGGCACATAAGAGAGGCAGTTGAGCAGCACTGCAAGACGATTCAGAGACAAATAATGGAACACGACATGAACGAAAGAGGCAAACTATTGGAAATAGAAGCCAAAGGGGTAATATTGGGACAAATACACGGCTTAGCCGTGACGATGGATCCATACAGCGGTGAAATGACCGGGAACGTGTTGAACGTGAAGGCCCACATGATCAATCGAAGTAAGCTTCCTAGGACCTATCCGATCAAGGGCTACTACAAGGTAACAGGCGTCGCTAAAGGTCAAAGCTTCATCTCAGATAGCATTGCAAAAGTCAGAAGCGTTATTCTCCAGAAATACGGCCTTGACATAGCCCAAGATTACCTGACACACATTGACTTTGCCCAGTCCTACGGAGTAGACGGACCTTCCGCAGGCGTGACGATGACGATTCTATTGTGCTCCCTCATAGAAGGCAAACCGATAAGGCAAGATGTGGCTGTCACCGGCGAAATAAACTTGGGCATCGGAAACTCTATTCAGATAACGGCCGTAGGCGGCGTCTATGAGAAGATCAAGGCCGCGGAAGCATGGGGTTTCAAGAAAGTGGTTATTCCACAGAAGAATTACGAACACTCGATTGACATAAAGGACTGCAAGATTGAGGTAATTCCGGCCGCAACGCTAGAAGACTATTTGAAGGTGTGCCTCGTCGACAAGCCGACTCTTGAAATCCCATTGCAAGCTTATAAGCATAAAAAACCCTAAAAACCTCAGGCTCAAAGGAAGAGCCCTCATTTCTTATATCTTTTAGCCAGAGGCATTGGTGGCCGATGAGAGAAGTCGACAAAGCTGAGATTCGTAGGTGGCGCAAAAGAGGCTTTTACAGTGAGAATGTTCTAGTCAAACTCCTCCGAAAGAACGGTTTCAACGCGGTTCGTATTCCGGTCAGCAATCCAAGCTTGAACCCGCTGCCGGATATCATAGCCAGAAAAGGCCTAAACATCTATGCTTTCGAAGTCAAGAACGCCACTTACTATGCCTATTTCCCAATACAACAGGTTGACAAACTCTTCAGGTTCCTTGATGAATTTGTCCCGGCAAACAATGAATGCAAGCATGCAATTTTGGCGGCACATCTGGGCAAGAAATGGATCTTCAAAAAAGTCCCTTGGAAAGACTGGGAGAGAAAAAAACTTCCAGAAAAGGCGAGAATACTTAAACGGGACAGGGGGAACTTTGAATTGGGGAAGCCGCGAAGTGAACAATGAGGAATTAGCTGTTTGGGGTTCGCTCTTGTGCAAGACATACCTAGTAGGCGATATCCAAATCGAGGTTCTGAAGAACGTTGATGTTAGCATAGAAAAGGGTCAATTTACGGTCATAAGTGGGGATTCAGGCTCGGGAAAGACAACACTTCTCAACATCATCGGGAGCATAGACAGACCTAGTAGCGGGAAAGTCGTTGTCCTGGGAGAAGATTTTAGTGCGAAAGATGAGGATGCTCTGGCCACTTTTCGCTGCAGTAATATCGGCTTTGTATTCCAATCTTACAATCTCATTTCAACTTTGACGGTAGCTGAAAACGTTGGATTTCCAATGGAATGGTTGCGAAAACCTACCGATTACGTGGAAAAACGCGTTCAAGAGCTGTTGGCCATGGTCGGCTTAAACGTTCGAGCTGAACACTTTCCCTTCCAATTGAGCGGAGGAGAACAGCAGCGTGTTGCTTTCGCTCGTGCCTTGGCTAATGACCCGCCCCTACTGTTGGTCGACGAGCCGACTGGAAATTTGGATAGAAGAACGAGCGCTCAAGTCGCTGAAATACTCACTACTTTGAAGGCTGAGGGAAAGACCGTTATCGTTGCGACCCACGACGAAGGAATAGTCAAGTCTGCCGATCAACGGTTACATTTGGAAGAAGGAATGCTGACAAGTGTCAAGCGCTGAAACGTTTTTCCCAATAAATGACCTTATGAGGAGAAAATTGCAGACAGGCTTGATCATCGCAGGGCAGGCTCTTTGCGTCGGCTCAACACTCTTCGTTCTTTCGCTAAGCAGTAGGGCAGGGTTCGGAGCACTGGCGACCAATGAGAGCAAGCTGACGGCAGGCTTCGCTGCTGTCTTCTCGCAGTTCGTCCTACTCGCCGAAATTCTGGTCTTTGCCGTAGGCATAGTGACCATCTCCTTCCTGATGCATACGATGATGTCTCAACGAACGAAGGACATCGGATTAATGAAGGCTGCCGGGTGTCCCAACGATGTGGTTTTCAGTTATTTCATGAACGAACTAGTCATCGTGACTCTTGCAAGCTGTTCTCTCGGCGTGATCCTAGGAATAACAGCAGACTACGTGTCAAGCAACCTTCTAGTCAACATTAGTTTGCAGGCTACTCAATGGCAAATCAACCCTTTGGCGATCCTAGTCACTTTTGCTTCATTTGTGCTCCTCTCATTGATCGTAGGAGTAAGACCTATCTTGTCTGCAACCAGAGTCAGCCCGGCCGTGGCCCTCTCACCCAGTTTTTATTTCGGACTGAGCAGAGAATCCGATTTCAAAGGTGTTGCCAAGGCAGGACTCACGGCAAAAATAGCTATTCGCAGTCTGTTCCGTCGCAAGTCCACCAGCTTCCAAATCCTCCTATGTTTGACCATCGTCTTTATTCTGGTCACCGTTTCCGTTGCGGGTGGAATAATTGCCAATGAAACCACTACGAACTGGGTTGAAAGAGCCGTCGGCAAAAAAGTGCTCCTAATAGCCCATTCTGAAATGACGTCGCAGTATGAGTCATTGCTGTCAAGATTCTACACTGGTTCGCCAGAGCCGCAGTTCAATTACACTGACCCAAAGTACCTTGCCTCCGACCAGCTGCTAGCCAATTTAAGCCAAATGGCCGAAATCAAAATTGATCCACGCCTAATAGTAGAGACGCAAGTAAATGAGGTTCAAGGTTTCATTCTTGATCAGCAGACGAGCGAGACGACTACCGTTGGAGACCATCGAGAAGGCAAATCATTAATCGTAGGCGTAGAGCCGGAAAACGTACTCAGCCAATGGTTCTTGAACGGTAATTTCCTTATGAAAAATCAAAATTCAGACGCTGTAATCGGCGACACTCTGGCTGCGGAGATGTTCTCTCAGCCTTTGAATCAGAGCTTGACGTTCTCAGAGCATACTTTCCAAATAGTAGGCGTCTGCTTGGATCCTATTAACAATGGGAATGTGACCTATGTTCCCCTGGAAGCTCTTCAGGACATTATGGGCGTATCGAAACCGAATATCATCATGGTCGAAATCGCTGACCAGACTAACCGAACGAAGGTGTTGGACGAATTGAAGAAAACCGTTAATGCCACTGATCTTGGATTTGAGGTCTCCGAACTTGACGAGGTATTGAACAAGCAGTCAGACTTTCTCAATTATCTATGGTCTGAAGTAATGCTTCTGCCACTTCTCTCATTGGCCGCCGCTACTCTTTGCATGGTAGGCTACGTTACGATAGTGATCGATGATCAACGCGAGGAATACGGAATACTGAGGGCCGTAGGAGCAAGACCCAGAACAATCGTGAAAATTGTTATGACCCAGAGTTCGCTCATTCTGCTCTCGAGCTGGGCAGCTGGACTTGCTCTAGGAATAATAACCACGGTGCTCATATTGATCCCTGAACCATTCTTTGCAGGCAGCACCGTCTTGGAAATATCAGCATGGCTCCTAGCGGCTCTGGCTACACTGCTCATTTCAAGCCTGTATCCCGCCCTAAGGTTTGCGAGAAAGCCAGCCATCAACACCATGCTTCACCACTGAAAAGTGCTCTAATGAATCTGCATAAGCGGAGAGCTGGCCTAGAAAGTCTTGAAGTTGAAAAATCGAGACGACAGGCACGTTTTCGAACAGTTTGACACCATTGGCCGTCAGTGAAAAGACAGCAGGGACCGCATTGGCAGAGCTCCATGATGAGCATCCGATCTTTATCGTCGAATCTTGCAGACACTCGGCCAAGGCTCTTGCCCTCTCTACCTGTTCCCTAACCACGCTCCTTAACCTCGAAGGGCTTATCCCATGACGCCAGTGCTTGCAATCGGCACATATTACCAGAGGCCTTCTGTATGCGACAATATCTATCTCCCATCTTCTTCCAGCATGTTTAAACCTCAGATTTCTAGCGGCAACGTAACCGTTCCTTTCCAGAATGAGGGCCGATATGGCTTCAAACTCCTTCCATTGAAGGAGACCGCTAACTCGTTCAGAGTCGGCTCCAAGGTTTATGGCCTGCACTGCCAGTTTCAAGCGATTGATGCTGTCAACCTCGATGAATCCCCCTTGAGAATAAATTAGGCCTTCATTTTGCAACCTATCTAGCAACCTTTGAGCCAATTTTAAAGGAATTTTCGCTTCTTTATTTATTAGTTCATGTGAAACGGGGTCACCCTTAGTCAGTTTGAGAACTGCAATAATCAGATTTCTCTCAATGACCCTTGCATGATCTTCGAGATTATGCATGAGAATGCCTAAATCTTGGCCTTTGATTCGTTGGCTTAAAAAGCTTTCTTCTCGCTGTAATGATGATATCGTGTCGCAGGATATTTCGATCTCGCCAACTTGCACATACTTTCCATTTTGCCAGAATTTGTCCGAGAATATTCGTCATGCTGCTGATATGTCTTGGGAATGCTTCTTGAGTTCATTAGCTAGGCATCATTGATCCTTTGAGGGATGGCCAGATTGATCTCACATGTTCACGCAGACGAACAAAAATAAACAGTAGAAATGATAATAAAGAGATTCTGCCAAACGTAAGGATTCGGACGTGGGCTGAGAATGTCGGACGCATATACTTCTAGAACGTCAAAATCCAGATCACTGTATGAAAGAGCCAAGCGAGTTCTCCCAGCCGGAGTTTCATATGGGATAAGATATTTTGAACCATATCCTTTCTACACGGCGAAGGCACACGGTAGTAAACTCTACGACGTTGATGGGAATGAGTACGTGGACTTCTGGTTAGGACACACGGCACTCATATTGGGTCACAGCCCGCCTGAGGTCATCGAAGCGGTCAAGAGGCAACTTGAGAATGGCACCCAATATGGGACATCCCACCCAAAGGAAATAGAACTCGCCGAACAAGTGGCTCAAATGGTTCCAGCCGTACAGATGATTCGGTTCACGAACTCGGGAACGGAGGCGAACATGTACGTCGTCCGACTAGCACGCACTTATACGGGAAAGAACAAGATCGCAAAATTCGAAGGCGGATGGCACGGCGGCTACGATGCCCTACAAGTAGGCGTAAAATACCCATTTAAGCTTCCTGAATCAGCTGGGTTGACAGCAGGCGCCACAAAAGAAACGATTCTACTTCCTTTCAACGATGCCATCGGAGTCGAAGAAAAACTGCGCAAAGAAAAAGAAGTGGCCGCAGTGATAGTTGAGCCCGTTCTTGGAGGGGGATGCATCCCTGCGGAAGACACATTCCTGAAGGCCTTGAGAGAGCTGTGCAACGAAAGGGAGATTCTGCTAATATTCGATGAGGTGATTACAGGTTTCCGATTAGCTCCGGGCGGCGCCCAGCAATTCTATAAAGTCGTTCCAGACTTGACTGTTTTCGGCAAGATCCTGGGAGGAGGCTTTCCAGTGGGCGCATTCGGTGGTTCGAGCGAAATAATGAAAAGAGTAGATGCCTTGACCTACAAACGTCCATACTTCTCTTTTCATGGGGGAACCTTCTCGGCAAATCCGATAACGATGACTGCTGGGCTGGCCACCTTGAAAATACTAAAAGACGGCCGATTGATAGATAGGCTCAACACGTTAGGGGAGAAAGTAAGGGAGCGACTGAAGAAGACCTTCGAAAGAAACAGCGTAGCGGCACAACTCACAGGAACAAGCTCACTTTTCAACGTTCACTTTACAGAAGAAAAAGTGAAGGACGCTAACGGCGTTTCCAAAGCAGATAGGAGCAAGCAGATCGAGTATCATTTAGATTTGATTCGGAACGGAATCTTCGTCTTGCCCACTCACACTGCAGCTTTGAGCTCAGCTCACTCTGAGGCTGAAATAGAGAAGTTGCTCTCAGTAACGGAGGCATACGCGACAGCAGCTCAAACCGGGAAATGAAAGGCAAGAAGACAGGAAGGAAGGCAGCGTAGAGAACGTTGATCAACTTCTCGGCAGAAACGATTGTTGAAACCTGAGGTACGCTCAAACCTGCATGTCGATTGTATTCAACGTCGTTCCGGATATGTATGTTTCAGCATGGTCTCGGCTTTTCTCAAGTCTGAGATCGTGTTCACGTTGAAGAACGTTCTGAGCTCGGGGTCAAGCTGTCTCAAGACAAGCGTGGAAATGTAACGGATTCCCTGCAGCTTATCTACCATGGCCTGCATGTCCAGTCTCCCATCATCGAGAGCATCGTTAGAAGCTGCTTTTGCCACTTCCGTGCGATAAACGGCCAGTAGAGGTTCGATGTAACCGTTCGGCCATCGAGGAATGACTGCATTCTTGTTCATGCTGAGATCGAGTAAGAGTGACAGAATACTCTGAGAGACGAATGGGACGTCACATGAGAGGACTAATGAGTATTCACCATGAGCAGCTTCGAAGCCTGTTAAAGCGCCGACGAGCGGGGTCTTCATGTCCCTCTTATCGATGACGACGCGGATATCAGTGGATGTATGTTTTCTGTAGTTTCTTTCTTGTGCGTGTGAGCTTACAACCAGTACCGTTTCATCGACGAGATCATCAACTGAGTCCAGAACATGTTTAAAGAGAGGCTTTTCTCCCAGCTGAAGCAACCCTTTATCTCGTCCCAATCTTGTGGAAGAGCCGCCTGCCAGGACTATCGCCGCACTACTCAAAAGTCCATGTCTCCAGCTTGGATTTGAGGCATTACGGCGCGTATCTGTTGTATAAATGTTTGCGCGGAATATTACGAGGTTGGAAATAGAGCATATTACCGTATTGGTGACTATCTCTTTTGGGGGAGTGAAGAACACGCATGAAATTAAGGAACTGAGCCGCATTATCTGCAACAACTGTGACGAGAAAGAGTACGAGAAGTGCAGAGGTTGCAGGATCTATCAGCTTGTCAACAGGATAGCTGACAGATAGTGTCGGCTCGGATCACATCTTGTCTATTTCGTTTGCTATTCCATCCAATATTCTCGTGAATGGATGTTCTGGCTTGTCTTCGACGAAGATTATGTTGCCTTGAGCCCTTAGGACATCACAGAAACATGGAATTGCACCTAGGAGTGGAGCATGGTAGATATCCTTCACTCTGGTTTGCATCCGCTCTTTTCCTACTGGGGTGGACCCTTCCAGAACCTTGTTGAGGACTATTTCGGTTTTCTTTTCAAACAAGTCATAGAGTTCGCGCAACATGCGTTTTGTTCCATCAACGTCAGACTTGTCGAAGGTCGTTGCGACGATCACTAGATCAGCGCTCACGATGGCGTTTATGGACGAGTACTGCAATCCTGGACTCGTGTCCATGACGACGTAGTCAAAGGACTTATCGCTCAAAAGCGAGTTTCTGAGAGCCAACAGTCTTCCTAAGGCTCTCATTTCCCATTTTCTGTCCTTGGCAGACATGTCTCTGATCGCTTCCGTGGCTGGATTAGCAAGCCCGATGAAAAGCTTTCCTCCATTGTGAATCCTGTCGGTAAAATCAACCAGTACTTTGTCAATTTCGCAGACGCCATTCAGGTAGTCGTTCAGCCAACAATCTCCTTTCGTCACGTCCAGAAGAGTGGCAAGACTCGGGGCTCGAAAGTCAAGATCAAACAGGCAGACTTTTTTTCCGTGTTTCACAAGAGTCGCGGCTAGGTTGAGCGAAAGGAGGGTTTTTCCAGTTCCACCCTTGTATGAATGCACTGCTATTATCTTACCCAAACCAATCACCCTTTACCGTTCCTCTCAACGTAGAAGTATGCCTTCCTTCCGTCTCTTTCCTTCTTCAAATGGCCCATAATGACGAGTTGGTTGAGGTATGCACTTTCGACGGCTCTGGCCCTCCGCGTTTGCTGAGCAATCTCATCAGCCGTTGCGCGACCAAGCCGGCAGAGTGTCATAGCCGTTTTCCTCAGGTGGTCGGGCATTGACAATAGGGTCATGACATCTAAGGGGGCATCTGTAAGTGGCAGACTGGCATCTTTGTGATCGTGCTTCTGCAGTTCGATCATGACTTCCATTTTTTCGTTTAGTCTTTCCAAGTTTTCTCTGATCTTTTCGAGCACTTGGAGAGGTCTTTTCCCTAGCGCTTCCTGACCCGACACGGCGTTTTCCTCATACTGTTTTACGAGTGTACAAGTAGCTATTCTCACGTCGCATGTATTAAGGCTTGCGAAACATTAGTAAGAAGACCATCTACTGATTCAAAAGATAAATGGCGAGTTAGTGGTGAGGTTCGCTGTTAAGGGCAAATTTTGACCCAATAGTTTTATTATAAATGTCTTTCCTTCCCTGAACTTCACCGTTGAGACAGAACGGAACGCCTAAGCGACGGCAATAATACAATTGAAAAGATGGTGGAAGAGTGTTTCTTGTTTTAAGCGCGTTTCTAATAGGGCACTGGAATCCTGTTTCTGGCTTCTTCTACGATTGGAAGGACTTGTTTCAGTTCTCTGAAGTATTTGAGGACCGTTATGCCTCTTTGAGTTATGGCGTATACGATTCGCCGTTTTCCGACCGTTCTTTCCTCGACGAGGTTTTGTTTTATCAAGAAGTCTAAGTACTCTTTCAGCACGCTACAGTTAACGTTAGCCTTGTACATTATGTGAGTTAGCTTCAGCGGACCACGATGGGCCAGCACCTTGAGTATGTCTATATACATTTCGAGCTTAGAGCGCCTCATCATCAAACCTCTTTCGCGTTACATTCACCCTTTATATATAAAGCTTTTATGGATTCAAGCTACGTCTTCTTCGTAATTAGCCAATGTTAGTAGCTTGCTTTCTTCTGCACTCGTGTTAGCACGTTTATTCTACTTTGGAAGGCCGTGACCAGGTCATCTAGCAATATTCGCCGCAATTCCGTCGAGAGTCCCTTGAGGTTTTCTTGAAAAACGTTGGCCATTTTGTCTTCTAAATCTTTTCTCTCCTTAAATGTGATGATTTTTCTCAATTGTCATCCTCCAACGTCAGTGCGGTGAAATAGGTTACTGGTGTTTAACTATCTTATGAACCGATAATCTGAATCGAGAATACACGTTCTTGAATGGGCCGGAACCTGCCATTCCGACATAGATTGTCTGCGTTATTTGCGTTAGACCGGATTCACGGAGTTGTGCTAAGAATTCAAGATTCATAATTGATTTATCTTGAAACATGGATTTCTCTGAAATGGCGTGTCAAATGCGAAGATCGAAGCTCGAGTTGTATCAAGACATTCTTGAGGGCTTGAAGAATAAGCCTTTGAGTATCGACCGCTTATCGTATGAAACCAGCATGGACTGCGCCGCTCTTAACCAAAGGCTCAATTTCTTGATACAGAACGGCCTAGTAAAAGAGAAAATTCTGAAAAAAGGGACGGTTTTCGCCGTCTCCGAACGCGGCCTAGCAGTCTTAAAGGCCTTAGACATACAAAAGCATCTGGAGCAAGTCAAAAATGCTATGATGGCCGTTGAAGGGAAGATGCAGCCCGAAATAACCGTTCCAAAGCGACAGCGCAAGGAATGATGAATCTCGCCGCCGTTCACCCTGTCAGGATCTTCGTGACTTAACGTTTCCTTCCTGTGTGACCGTTCAAGCATTATTTTTTCGCCGGATTAGCCCGTTGAACAGCGGACTGGTGGGCGCAGCTTCCAACATCGTCTGATTTGATGGCGGGAAGATTTTTATTTTCGGCTTAGTTAACGTTGAGTGCCGGATGATGAGAAGGCATTAGGTTGACGTCTTGGATGAAATCTCAGAGTTACACGGACGGCAATGTATGAAATACTTTATTAAAGCGCCCTCGACTACCTCATACCAAAGTCTCAAAGCGTTCTAGACTGCTCTTCAGACCTGCAATGGCTCTATGGCTACTTTTCGCCTCATGTTGTCAGGAACATGCCAGCTCCCTACTTCCGCATGGTCACGCGGAAGGGAGCTCTTGGACTTGGCCAGTTTCCAGAGGTTCCCTGGCACAAGCGAGAGAGAGAAAACATTCTGAGGGCTGTAGGCTTGAAGGTTGAGCATGGCGAGCAGATAGAGTATGCAGAGACTAGAGGCGTCTACAAGACTGTTGGTGACCAAGAGCACCTAGACATCATTGAGGCTTACTTTGAACCTCTCAGCATGGGAAAGATCGCCAAGAAGCTTGACCGGTCAGCCGCTACGGTTCACGCTCAGATCCACAGCCACGACGAAAGCATAGTGAAGGTGGGCTACTGCGTGGAGTGTAAACGTTTGAAGGGGAAGCATGAAGCCGAAAAAACAGAAGCTAGAAAAATAGAATCTGCCTAATTGATTTCTGTTCACAGGGCACCCTGAAATTATGATGAAAAACTTGTAGGGATTCCCTAAAACCATCGTAGAAAGCTGGTTTGGCAAATGAAGAAAAATCCCTAGGACGGGATAAAAATAGGGAAGCCTTAGTCTTTTTCAGCGTCAGTCTACTAACTCATTGATATTGGTGGTGGATACGTGTCGAGTGTCAATGGTGCTGGATACGTGTAGGCTGATATTGGTAGTGGATACGTGTAAGGTAACGTTGGAGCTGTCCAGCCGAAGTTTCTTGATGCTGCTAGCAGGTCTCTGCCGTCTACCTTGTAGTGGTTGTTGACGTCGCATGCGCTGTTCCAGGCTAGGTAGCCTGGGAATGTTCCGAAGGCTCTTGACATTGCGAGTAGGTCTCTGCCGTCCGTCTTCATGTCTGGGGTTGGCACTTCGCTTGTAATGTAGGCTGGGGTTGATGCGCTGTATCCTGGTACGCCGATTCCGGCGAGGTCGCTGAAAATGTTGCTTCCGGCCGGGTCAGTCACGAGTGACACGTAGATCGGCAACGTGACGTTTATCCACGCGCCAAGCCACGGGTTCACTTCACTGTCGCCCGGAATGGTTGGTGGGCTAGTGATCTGCACTTGCACCGTTATCCAGTGGAAGCTGGGGTTGAGCGCTGGCACTTCGAAGTAGTACTCCATTGTGTTGTCGTCTGCGTCGAATTCCCAGTTGTTCAGGGTGACTGAGTCTGGGCCTTCATTGGGTTCTGGGAACGGTGAGGTGTAGTTCCACGTTGGTACGTTGAGGCTTGTGGTGACGTTTTTGAGCACGCCGTCGACGAGGAGTCTGACGGTAACGTCTAAGTCGCCTGAGTAGTCACCCGTGTAGCCCTGGAACAGGTTGTACAGGGTGATCTCGCTGATTATGCTCACGTTGTAGTCATGAACTCCCAAGTTGAACTTCACTCTGTTGTTGGGCGTGACTATTTCGGGCCATATTGGGTAGTACAGGTAGTAGCCGTATTGGTTTGTTATGCCGTTGATGGTGCTGCCCGGAGTGTTCGCGACGAGCGTGACGGTTGAGCCCACAGTGTCACCGACGCCGCTGCTCCATCTGAATGGGCCCGTGCCGATGATGTTGGGGTCTGGCCTGACGCCTTGAACCGCGTTGGCAGCTCCAGACGGAGCCATTGTCCAACCGCCCTTGCCGTTGGGTTGGCCGATTATTGGCTTCCAAATGTGCTTCGGTATGACAACGTTGCCTATGACCCAACCCACTGCCCAAACGCTGTTCACGTTCAACAGGATTTCTATGTTGTAGGCGTCGAGTAGCTCGATGGAGTTCATGTACTGGACCGTCGGGTACCACCATGGCGGGGGCAACGGGCCTCCCGGTCTGGTCGGGTCGATCAGGTCCTTGCTGCATTCCGTCAGAGTGTATATCACGTCTGCCGCAGTCAAGGGCTGACCGTCCTGCCAGTAAACGTCAGGACGCAGCGTTATAGTAACCTTCGTGTATTGTAGTCCGTCTTGTGGGTCAGTCCAGAATCCAGGCGTCCAAGACTCGTACAGTTGCGGATACCATGTGGCCAGAGTCAATGGGTTTCCGGTTGCTCCGCTGTCGTAGATTCTGCTCAGGACTTCTGAGTCCCAGTACCACTGGGCGTAGACGATGTTCTGCAGTGTGACGGTTGACGAGAAACCGTAGTGAACGTAGTTGTTCGGGTAGAGTGCGCCTGTCTGGTACATGTTCAGGGTTGACCACCAGCTGTTGACGCCTTGACCCTTATGGTTCACCAAGTGCGTCCAGTTTCCTTGCGCAGCATCCGTGACTGGCACGTTCTGGTAGCATTTAACGCCTGAAACGCTCCACAATGGGATACTTGCGGCGTGCAGAGCAAAGTAGTACTGAGCCTGCAGCGCGGCCGCCTGGCCGACTGCTAGACTCGTGGCCAGCTTTATCCCGGTTAACTGAGTGTTCAGGTCTGGGTAGTTGATGCCCGCGTAGTTTTCTGGGGAGCCTGGGTGGTAGTAGTTGCTTCCGTTGTACAAGTCGCACAGGTAGTCTGGCTCTGGGCCTGCGTAGATCCAGCCGCCCGTGTAAATGTTGAAGTTCTCCTGCGCACACAATGGAGTAGTGACATCGCCTCTCGGCACGTGGCTGTGATAGTCCGTGTTTATCTTCAGGACAGTGTTCAAAACGGCGACGTAGTGGTCACAGTAGTCTCCTCTCAGGCCGGCTCTTGAGTATATTATGAGCATCATGTCTTCGCCAGCGTCATGGACTCCGTTTGAGTTCCTGTCCCAGTATCGCCAGCCGTCACCGCCTATTGGGAAGTGGTGTGCGTCAAGAATGGCGATTGCCGTTGCAGTGTCGCCCGTATAGCCTCCGTAGGTGTATTGCGCGCCGGGTTGGCCTGGGGCGATGTCAGCGTTGATGTATCCTCCCATGTATGCTGGCACTGGAGTGTAGATCGGAGTGGCAGTGGCGTCCAGGCTCACTATATCTGATCTGTTGGCAGCGTATGCTAATGCCTCACGCAGGAAGAAGTCGCTGGTCGGGTTCGGAAGGAACGGCCCAGCGTCCGTGGCTGCCATCGTCGCGTTGTTGTTTACGTCGAAGAGATAGTAGCCTGCTTCTCCACCGTAGTTCTGTTCAGTCCATGGGCCTCCAACTGCGCCAAAAGTGGCGATCCACGCAGGATCCAGAGCCCAGTCTTCAATGTCCACTTGATGGAGTAGCATGTCGTTCCATTCATCCGTCGTGGTAGAGTAGACCTTACATATGATTCCTGAAACGTGTGGGCCGTAGAGTTCAAACTTGCCGTTTTCGCCTGCAGGGTTCGGCGGTATACACCATGCCGATACGCTTGGAACGATTGTAATAGCGAGAATAGCAAGCATTGCGATGGTAATCACTATAGTCCTTTTCATTTTTTCTCCTTTTCTCCTTTAAGCAGTTCACAATACGAGAGTTAACGCTTAAAAGATTTATGAAAAAATGTTATATTCCAAACTGCCGTTCGCATAGGTTAGCACCAGAAAATGGTGACGTCGTAAAATGTATTGAATGCAAACTGTAACGAAGATGCCTATTTTAGACCATGCCCTTCTCACACTATGTTGACAAGTGTCCATAGTCTTGAATACATCGCTGAAAGAGTGTTTTTTGGCAAACATCATGAATTTGGCGAATCTGTTGTGGGTATGTGCGTTTGCCTTCATGGTCTACTTGTCGTTGTTGCTTCTCAGACTGTCTAACGTCTTAGGAAGCGAGTTCGACATTTTGATGCGGTGGGTTTCAGGTGTTAGCTTAGTATTGTTGGGAGTTTTTGTGGGAGCGCTCATCTCGCAAAAGCAGATTCGGGTTCGAGCGTTGCTGTTACCCTCTCTCTTGTTTGCCCTAGGATTCTTAGCTGCTCCATTTGTTGGAATTGGAGTGATGATGCTGTCTGAAAATCTAGGTTTTGACAATCCAGTGATATTCGGAGTGAGTATCACGGCCTATCTCTTTCTCTACATGGGACTATGGTTCTGGCTTAAAAAGAAGGGCGTTTTCAAGAGTTGAAACCCTTAGAGTGGGCTAGTGAAAATAGGCTACTGCGTGGAGTTTAGACGTCTGAAGGGAAAACATGACGCTGAAAAAGCAGGCAATCGATCGGTGACCAGCTCTTCTCAATAGCACACACTCATAGGGCATCTTTGGTTTGAGCTTACATCATTTTCTGCTGATTCTTCGGAAAAGAAAAACGTAGGATTTACGTGCCCTCGCCGAAGTGTCTGGTTACTATGATTATGTCTCTGCCATCAACCTTGCCATCGTTGTCTATGTCAGCGTTCGGGTTCCATCTTGATTCTCCAGGAAATGGAGGAACTCCAACAACTGATCCAAAAGCCCTGGACACTATTATTAAGTCTCTTCCGTCGCACTTGTTATCACCATTCAAATCTCCAACCCTGGTCACCAGAATCCACCCGTCCGTGAAGTTGTTGTCAGACGTGTTGGTTTCGCCTGGAAGAGGCCAGGCGTAAGCGCTGATCGTGTAGTTGCCCTTAGCAAAGCCAGTGGTGTCCCAAGATAGTGTGATGTTTGTAGTTGAGCCACTTTCCAGAGGCTGGGCCGCCGATGCAATTGATGTGGCGTCGGCGTATACGGTAACGTTGAATGTTTCAATGAGGTCACCCTGATTGGCACCGCAGACGGTTATGTTGCCGCTGAAACCTTGAAAGATTACGGTTTTGGATTTCACGACGCTTATGACTGCGAGCGCACGCGCTTTGAAGAGTGGATAATTGTCTTTGTTGTTGCCATCGATGGTGTAAGGCGTGTCTCCAATTCCGTCGCTGCCAGTCTCATTCTGATAAGGACCACTGTACAAGTCTGTTCCATTATAGTCGCTCCAGTAGTTTCCACCAGAGGGGTAGCCGTCATCCCAAACATTAGTTGAGTTAGACAAATAAGCTTGGCTCGTGTTGTTTATGAAGTCGTTGTGGTAGATTGTATTTTCAGAAGAAGAAACGAGCCGGAGGCCATACCCGTTGTTTACTATATTGTTTCCGCTTACGCTGTTATTATTAGAAGAATCGAGATAAAGGCCATACTCGCTATTTGTTATATTGCTTCCTGAGATTGTGGTGTTGTTTGTCTCCCATAGTTCAACGCCGATATTAGTGTTGGATAGGTTGAGGTTTTCCACGGTTACGTTGGTGCATTTGACGAGTATGACTTGCCCAGCGTCCCCAACCGCATAGTCTGACACATCCTGAAGATAGACTAACGGTTTGCCGTTCACCAAGTTATCAGTCACCACATTCCCATAGGAACCAGACACGTATAGGCCGTCATTAACAAACAAGTTTCCGCTTAAGGTGTTATTATAAGAAAGACCGAGCATGATGCCCCAGGAGTTAGCTGTTATGTTGTTTCCGCTTACACGATTATTAGAAGAAGAAACGAGATAGATACCATCAAACCCGTTGTTTGATATGTTGTTTCCATATACACTATTGTCAGAAGAAGAATAAAGGTAGATGCCATCCCCGCTGTTTGTTGTTATGTTGTTTCCGCTCACGCTGTTGTTTGAGGAAGAAGAGAGCCAGATGCCGTACTCGTATGCCGTGATTTTCATGTTTTGGATTGTCACGTTGCTTCTTCCCCTCAACTCTATTCCCTTGGACTCGTAAGCTTGCGTGCCTTGTAGCGCGTGGCCTGCTCCGTCTATTATGATGTTGTCTCTTTGTATGATGATTGCGCTGGAACTGGCTGGAACGTTTCCCGCGATGTTGTCTGTTAACGTGTAAGTCACGTTGTCAACGCTGGAAATCGGCGCCGTTGACGGGTCTATGCTTCCGTCGGCCCTTATGTAAATGGTTTCGGTCGGAGGCGGACTTCCGCCTGCAATAGGAAGATACCGCGTGTTACCCAATAAACCACTGATTTTGCTTACGCTCTGCACTATATTCCAATCAGATGAGAACTGAACTGTGTAGATCCCATCTGACGAGAATGAGGCTGAACTTTCAACAGTGCCGAAGAGAAAATGTAACATGCCCGCTCTTACTGGAATCTTGATCTGATGATTAGCATAGTCAAAGCCGAAGTTTGTGGCTGGCACGTAAGTGCTTACATCCTCATAGAACTCTTCATTCAAAGGTATAGCAAGCGAGCCAGTATCAGGCACTATTCCCATGAAAAACAAAGCGTTCAAGCCAATAGCAGTAAAAGCATCATTCGGGGTACCTGATTCCGGACTATCGTTTGTTAGCAAAATAAACTTATTTACTGCTGGTATATATAGTGCCGAGTTCATAAGATGTTGCCATGCTGTTGTGCCACCATTTCCAGTGAGCATGCTGACCATCGTGGCTTGCTGTGCTGGAGTGAAATAGGTCCAGTACAATTGCAATGCTGCCCACGCTGCCATTGTGTTCTCAAGCCTTAATCGACCATCGCAGTAGTGAGTGCAAACGTAGCTTCCTGCCCACAAGGGGCTTGACCAGCCACTGTTTAAGAACTTGTAAGCTAAATCTGCACCGACAGTATCAAAATGTTCCATGCTGTTACCATTAGCAACGTAGATTTTGGCGGCAATCATCGCAAACGGTCCAGCCTCACATTCTATGCCACCTTGGCCACTGTAGCCCCAATAAACCCCATTCCAATGGGTACTATAATCTGCCTCAAACATGTTTACGGCGTCCGAGACTGATCCGAGACCAAGATAAATGTCAGCAGTCTCCATGTACTCGTCATAGTATCTTGTGCCAGCCCACGTTCTGCTCGGATAATCCAGCGCTGGGGTATTACCTACTGCAGTACGAAACTGTGTCAGGGCAGTGCCTCTGTTCCAGCTTGACGGAAACCAATCGTAAAGGTGATAACCCCAACGATAATAGACCAGCCAATCACTGAGACCAGCAACAGGTAGTTGATCAGCACCAGAACATCTAGGCCAACTACTGCTAACGTAACTGGTTGGAGATCCAGTTCCATCAACTTCGCTCAACCTAGCTTCTCCAAGAGCAAAAGCGCTTCCAGCATTAGGATAAGTAAGCACATAATTTGGGCTAGTAACCCTGTGGAATAAGTAGCCTGTGTGTTGAATGATGAGGTTGCCGTTAGACCAATCCACTCCACTAGCCAAACTGTAAATAGTGTCAGCTAGCGCCGCGCTTGAAAGACCTGCTTGAACCTTAGGAACAAGTGGAACAAGGCTGACGGGTTGAACGTTAAACGTCAAGGCTGAGGCGCTTATTACGAGCAGAAATGGCAGTATTATAGAAGCGGGGTTCCCTTGCACTTCAACTCCCTTCTCTATGCTCTAATTCGGCTTGTTCCGATAAAAAGTTTGTGAAACAATCTTCTACGCTCTCCACATCTGCAGTTTCTATTCACTTCATCCATTCTGCCTGCATCAGATTCGATGGCTTGGAAAGCATTTGCATGTAGGTCAGGATAGAATCGTATTACTGATAGCGAGGTTAGACCCTTTGCCATAGCGCATCCTACGCGATAGAAAAGAGTGCGCTGCAGCATAGCTTAGAATAGCAAATTATTCATTTATTCAATGGCTGACTTCGTGCAAACACCCACAGAAGGAGAATCAGAGTCTAGTGAACAAACGATCATGGGTTGATGGTTCTCTAAGAGACTGATAATAAACCCACAGAAATGAGACGAAGACTGACCAACAGAACCGGCAACTTCAGGTCCTAGTGAATCGCCTGGTCACTGAGAACATGGATTTGAAGAGGCGCGTAGGTTTGACAGAAGGCAAGCTTCAGAACATCGAGAAACTTATAGCCGAATTGAAGAAAGAGACTGCTTAGAACCATTCCTTTTCTTCTATGGAGTTCTATGTAGCTACAATTCTTGAAGGTTCTTGCTGACTAGAAAAATGGGGGGGGGTTACATGCCTTCGCCGAAGTGTCTGGAGACTATGAGCAGGTCTCTTCCGTCGACTTTGTCATCGTTGTTTATGTCGGCGTCAGGGTTCCATCCTGTAGTTGCCGGTGAGCCGGGATAATAGTAGTCTGGACCATACGATCCAAAAGCCCTGGACAATGGCAGCAAGTCTCTGCCGTCGACCTTACCGTCCCCATTCACATCTCCAACCCTAGTCACCAGAACCCACCCGCACGTGACGTTGTTGTCAGACTTGTCAGTCTCACCTGCAACAGGGCTTGCATAGAAACTTAGACTGTAATTGACATACTTGATTAAGCCCGTAGTGTTCCAGCCAAGGCTAGAAGTGAAGGTGAAGCCTGTGGTGTTCAAAGTTCTAGCCTGTAACGTTGAATTCTTGCTATCAAAGGGAACCCCGTTGGCATACGATATTATACTGACGTTTTCATCGTTGTTCCCATAGTTAATCGTGCTTCCATACGTGCACAAGGAATAGCCCTGGCAAACTACAGTTTTCCACTGTTCCGGGTTGAGTATTCCTATGTCATGAGAAGGTTGTGAGGAAGGGCATAGCGGATAATCATCATAGTTGTAGTCGTCGATTCTGTACGCTGTGTCGCCTATTCCGTCACTTCCGTTTATACTCTGAGAGGGACCTTTCTTCGTGTCGCTACCGTTATAATCGCTCCAATAGTTGCCGCCGGAGGGATAGCCATTGCTCCACAACGCGTAAGAATGAGAGTGAGACTCGACTTGTTTTCTGTTGTCGACGAAGTTGTTATGATAGGCAGTGTTGGATTTTGAATAGTAAGTCATATAGATTCCACAGGAGCTTTGGTTGATCACATCATTGTCCAGCAGGAGGTATTTGTTTGCCCAAATCATATATATCCCCACTGTATTGTTTTCTATAGTATTGCCTTGTAGGATGCCGTTTTGGGAACTGTACAAATAAACGCCTTCTTCGCTGTTGAGTGATATTTGATTGTTGGTCACATTTCCAGGGTTAGAGTTTCCCAAATAGACTCCTTTTCTCTGGTTTCCAGAGATGATGCTACCGTTCACGAGGGCGTTGGGGCAGTAATCCAGCCATATGCCATTATTGTTGTCGCAAACTGTGCTACCGTTTATGTTGACACTAGAAGAATTTGAGATAGAGATGCCATCGCCATAGTTGCCAACCACAGTATTGTATTCCATCACAGTGCTCGATGAGTATCCGCTCGATGAGTACAGCACCTCGATGCCTTTACCGTTGTTGCCAGATACAGTATTGCCACTAATCGATGAGTATCCGCTCGATGAATACAGTACCTCGATGCCTGTACCGTTGTTGCCCGATACAGCATTGCCACTAATCGATGATCCCGCCGATGAATACAATACTTCGATGCCTGTACCGTTGTTGCCCGATACAGCATTGCCACTAATTGTATTGGCAGAGGGAAATAAGATAGAGATGCCATCGCCATAGTTGCCAACCACAGTATTGTATTCCATCACTGTGCTCGATGAGTATCCGACCGATGAGTACGATACGTCGATGCCTGCGATGCTCTTACCGCTGTTGCCTGATACAGTATTGCCACTAATTGTACTACCAGAGGAACCCCAGATTTGTATACCATAGTGGTTGTCAGACACATTGTTGTCACTCAAAACAGTATAGTTGGATATATCATACCATATAGGTACATCAATTCCGTACTCGCAGCTCGTCACATTGCTCCCTGAGACTACACAATGGTTGGAAGAAAGTTCGTAGACTCCATGACCACTGCAATGTGTTATGTTGTCTTCGATCACAAAGATGTGATTACAAGACTCGATCGAGATGCCGTTAGAGAAGCCATCTATGTTAATATTCTTAATTGTTACATTCGTTACTCCATTTAGAGTGAAGCCATTCGCACTACCACTGCCTTGAATCATAAAGCCCTTCCCGTCAATCAGTATGTTGGGCCTCTCCACGACGATGCATTCACCGATGATGTTGCTAGTTAACGTGTACGTCTCGTTGTCCAACGTCGTTATATTTGGTGTTGGTGGATCTACGCTTCCGCCAACTTTGATGGTAATCGCCTCATCTGCTTGAACTAGTTGAATGTCATACGCTAATGCCAGCGTGCTTATTATGAGCAAAGCCAATACTATTATAGAAGCAGTTCTCCCGAACAATTCGACTCCCTTCCTCTAACCGTGATACTGCGCGCTCCAGATATAAGGTTTATGAAAGAATGTTATATGCCAAGCTGCCGTCGACAGAGGCTAGCAACATAAACTGGTGACATCGCAAAATGTATTGAATGCAAATCGCAACGAAGCCAGTTGGAAATACTGGACCGATTATCAAAAGATTTACGGAAAGGCTCGGTTATTCGTTTGTTCAATGGGCGACCTCGTGCAACCACTCACAGAGAAAATTAGACAAAAAGTGAATGAAAACTGAATGAAATACATATATCTCAGACGTTAAAAGGTGAGAAATCAGAGTTACTCCGACGGCAAGAAGAACGCATACTGAATTCCAGAGGTTCATTGTCGCTCCGTGGCTTATTATGCTATTTGAACTCTGCCTTTGATTTGGCAAGAAATAGTAGGTTTAGAATCGAGAAAATGATGGCCATTGCGTGGGCTGTGACAACCTGAGTTGCGCCGACCTTCCGTTTGTATTGTTCCCGACATAAATGAGCATGCTCAGCGTTACGTCGTGTCTATAATAGGCTTTACCGAGCGTTTTCGCCAGATGCGCTCTTTCTCGGTAACGGACAGTGGTTGTGCGAATATTGATATAGTCAAATGGCCTACGTCTTCTTGGTGTCTATGAGTGAATAGAGTGGTACAAGCCTACTTAAAGGCCGTTACTCTGGCAATTCTCGTTGCATGCATAGTTTTACCTACGCTGGTGCGAGCTGTAGACTACGTTCCCGGAGTTAAAGCTGGAGACTGGATAAAATATGGTCAATTCAGCGTTACATGGAGTGGAAACGGAACTGAACCTTCGTATATCACGGAGGAAAAGAAAATGGATTGGGCGAAATTGGAGGTTGAAAACGTAACCGGCACAACAATCGGCCTCAACATGACTAGTCACTACAAGAACGGCACACAGACGTCTGTAACCGGTAGCGTTGACTTGAATAGTAGCACGGGTATGTCTGGATCTCGCTTCTTCATTGCTGGCAACCTCAAGAGCGGAGATCCGCTCGGAATGGGTTCCCAGCCGAACGCGCCCACAATAAATCAGACAACAACAGGAATATACGCGGGAGCCAACAGAAACATCAACGTGCTCGACTTTACAATGGTCACTACATCCTTTCAAGGAAACCAAACGGTGACAGGCAAGTTCTACTGGGATCAGAGCACCGGAGTCATGGTTGAAATGTACATGAAGCAACCTGACTACAGCAATCCAGGTGCGTACACTGAGATGTCCGTGAAAGCAACTGAGACCAACATGTGGTCAGCAGATCTTCTAGGAACATTGGCCAACAACCTCGTCTATATCGTGGCAGGTATAGCTGTGGTTATAGTTGTCATCGCAGCGGCCATGGTTCTCAGAAGAGAGAAGTCCCCACCGCCTCAGGCCCCAGAGGCTACTCAAACATCCACAGCAGATACGAAACCAGGGTAACACTTGCTCAAAAAAGCTTAAGATCAGTTTCCCTACTTGTGTAATCGTATTTGGGAAGGTCTATGTCGAAGTCTCCTCGAGAGTTTGATTTGGCTGTACTTGAGTCTGAGTTGAAGGGCAAGACCCTGCTTGTTTATTGGTACCTTCTTCAAGAGCCCACGCATATGGTAGGCATTCGTGAAGTGCAGCGTGCTCTCGGCTTCTCCAGTCCGAGCATCGCGGTTCATCACCTTGAGAAGTTGCAGGACTTGGGACTTGTTGACAAGAAGGGAACGGGCGAATACGTGTTGGAGGAGGAGGTGAAGGTTGGGATTCTGAGGCTCTTCGCTCACATGGGCCGTTTCATCGTTCCTAGATACTTTTTCTATTCTCTTTTGTTTACTACGATGTTGGCAACTTATCTTGCGGTCTGCGTGATAGGACAGATTTTTCCCAGTTACTACGCTCTGGTCTTTGGGGCTATTGGCATGATCGTCTTCTGGTTTGAGACGGTGAAACTGTGGAGGGCGAAGCCTTTTTGATTGTTCTAAAATGTAGACTTAAAAGATTCTGCGACTATGCTTACATGCGGAGGCTGCTGCCCTGAGAAGGATCCTGGTCTATTCAATGTTCGCTGTTCTTGTCGGGCTCCTGCTAGTGTTAGTTCCGCTTATAACACTCCTAAGCGCAGGGACCGAAGATCACTATCAGCCCGCTGCAGTGTTCTCGAGAGGGATCCAAAAGCTGGATGGTTCAAGCTCACAGAGATCAAAGTCTGATATTTCTACACTTGAGAGCCTCGCCGTAAGCTGTGCAATAGCGTTCGCTGGGTTCATCTTTCTTAGGAAAAGAAGACCTCGATCCGAACGACGCTATGTGTTCGGGCAGTGGCCGTACTAATTTTAGATACTGCCTATTTCACGCCTATCAACATTATTAGCGTACACCCTCACCATAAGTCGAACCTTCGCTGAAAAACGTTCAGGGACCCTCTGAAATCTCCATGCGTGAGGGTTCAAATCCTATTAGACTACCTGATTTTTTTCATGTCTCTTTCTAAGGTACTGCTGCGGCAGGGTTCTGGGGTCAACCTTAACAAAATCTGAAACGGCTAGTAGATCATGTTCCCATTCACCATACAAGAAATCTTCCAAATAAGGGTGAATCATAGTTTAGAGACAAATGCATTCTGCACCTTTCAGCAAGGATAGAACTTTCGTTCATAACTGTTTTATGTGGCTAAGCTCTATCTCTTAGTAGGGGTTAGGAGAACCAACGTCCAGGCGAACAGGTTCTGCAGTTATAATCGCAATGCTGTTAGCGGGGATTTTTACAGTGGCGTTTAACGTTCAAACGGTCAAGTCCGATTATGTTTGGACCGAGACGATTTATATACGGACTGACGGAAGCATACAACCGTCAGCAGCGCCGATTTCCAGCGTTGACAACGTGACCTACACGTTAACAGACAACATCACAGGAAACGTTACAGCCTCTTTCAGTGCGATCATCATACAAAGAGACAATATCATAGTAGACGGAGCAGGCTACACGCTACAAGGTACACAGGCTTCAGGCTCAGTAGGAATGGAGTTGACGGGAAGAAGCAACGTAACCGTCAAAAACATGCAAATCACGGCATTCTATTGTGGCATCTATCTCTATTCTTCTTCTAATAACAACGTGAGCGGAAACAACGTAACAGCAAACAACAATCATGGTATCGTGCTCGACTCTTCTTCAAACAACATTGCTAGTGGGAACAACGTAACAGCAAACGGCAATTGTGGCATCTGGCTCTACGGTTCTTTAAATAACGTTGTTAGCAGAAACAACGTAACAGCAAACAGCGGTTATGGCATTTTGCTCGACTCCTCTTCAAACAACACCGTTAGCGGAAACAACGCAACAGAAAACAACTTTACAGGCATCTGGCTCGCCTCTTCTTCGAATAACAACACTGTTAGCGGGAATGCCGCAACGGCCAACAGCGAGTATGGCATCTTACTCGCCTATTCTTCAAATAACAACACCATTAGTGAGAACAACGCAACAAACAGCCTTTATGGCATCGCGCTCACTTCGTCTTCAAATAACACTGTTAGCAGAAACACCGCAACAGCAAACAATTATACGGGCGTCTATGTCTACTCTTCTTCAAGTAACACTTTTAGCGGGAACATAGTAACAAACAGCAATTTGGGCATCTCTATCTCCTCGTCTTCAGACAACACTTTTAGCGGAAACACCGCAACAGCAAACAATGATGGTATCTATCTTTACTATTCTTCAAACAACATGCTATACCACAACAATTTCATGAACAACACTTCACACGTCTATCTTGTAAGCTCAACGAACGCTTGGGATGATGGCTATCCTTCAGGAGGCAACTTCTGGAGCGATTACAACGGGACAGACCTGTACGGTGGTCCATACCAGAATCAGACAGGGTATGACGGGATCGGAGACACGACTTACGTCATCGGTGGTAGTAACACTGATCGGTACCCGCTTATGGACCCTTTGAGTGGCTTGGGCATTCTTGAAGTTCAAACGCTAACGGGCAGTAACGTTTCAGTGTCGCCTACTGGAAACGTTAATGTCACGTTTGCAAACGTGTCTACGGGAGGATTTACTGCATGGAACGTCGTAGGGCCTCCCACTAACCAGTTTGTGTCGGTCACCTGCAACGAATTGAGGACAAATGCCAGCTACACTGGCAATGTTACGCTTGAGTTTGCTTATGATCCTTCGGGTCTTTCGCTGCAGGATGAGCAGGCCATGAAGATATGGCTTTGGAATGATTCTTCAAGTTGTTGGGTGGACGTGACTACTTACGTTAACACGACCAGTGACGTCGTCTACGGCGTGTCGCCTCATCTTTCGATGTTCGGTGTCACTTCCAACTTGGGAATAACCGGTGACCTAGGCGTGCAGGGTACGACTACCGTGAACCTTCCGAACAATCCTCCGGCCCCGCCTTTCTACTATATGGGTCTGAACTACTACCAGATCAACACGACCAAAACCCTGTCCACGCCCATCAGTCTCAGACTGGCATACAGCTACCAGAGCATACAGCCAGGACAGGAACTGTCCGTTCGCTTGATGATGTGGAACGACACGTCTTCACGCTGGGTAGACATAACAACCGGTGTAGACACGACAAACCACGTCGTCTTCGGCCTGGCACCGCATCTTTCGATGTTCGGAGTCACCTGTCTCCAGTCCGCACCAGGAGGCGGCGGGGGCAGAATGCCCTACATGAATTGAAAGACCTTGAGTGAGAATCGCCACCATGGGGGAGGGTGTGTCTGAGTTTAGACGACTCGATACTTCTCATGTCTTGTGCGGATGTACTCCTGCAGCGTTCTAGCCTCTGAAGCATTTCACTTTAACCCGAGTCTCTCTAATGCTCAAGAGTGTTGCATGGACAAACGCCTTTTCAGTCTGCAAGTTCCTAAGAAATATCGAAGCTCCATGTGGAATAACTGATGTCAGACGAATGTTTATGCAGACAATGCGCGATCTGTGGAAGCAGAATAACAGGAGCATATTATCGTTGTCCAAACTGCAAACTCTGTGTGTGCTTCGATTGCGGCGTGAAGCTTACGTTGTCTGAACGCGAAGTCCATCCGTCTTGTCCAAGCTGTGGAAGCAAACTAACATGATAACCCACCGCTGAACGAGCGCACGCGCTGACTACTCAACACTTGAAGGATGTGTAACTGCGATTTCGAACGAATAGACAAAATGAACAATGTCAACCTGGTGAATATATAAGTCTCTTTTTCGATGGAGTATAAATCGTTTTCAATGAAACAATGTTTCAGAAGTTTTAAATACTAAAATAATGTACTCGGGATGGAGAAGGGGAGCAAGGAAGCGCATGCCTTCTACAGCCGAGGTGGGGCTGTATAAAGATACCAATGATTAGAGGAGAGTGATGGAATGAAAATGGAACAGATGACATCGACAATATTGATCGTGCTTCTGATGGGGACGCTTGCTTTCACAATTAGTGGGCTACCGCGCAGTACTGCCGCGGAAGATTCCCCGTCCATCGAGGAGCTGGACGCCATTGGAACATATTTTGAACTGCCACACTTGAATGTTTACGTTGCAACTAACGCCACTGTGCACATTCTTCTGCGCGCATTTTCGTGTGAAATGATAAGCTACCACATCGAGGACGCCAGCGGTGCCTTGTGTACACAAATAACGTTTGGCTACCTCAAACCTTGCACGATTTACTACATGTATGAAGACAGCTTAGTGAATGAGACCGCTTTCACGACCGACGATGTCGGGGCCTACACGTACACGCAAGACCTATCCATGCTTCATCAAGTCTTCATCCAACCGGTATGCAGCACGGAAGTCATCGACAGGGATACAACCCTCCAGTCTGATATCTATGGGGACGTCGCTATAATCGCCAGCAATATCGTGTTCGATCTCAACGGCCACAGTATCTTCGCAACAGAGACCTATTGGATTGGCATCGACGTTGTGAGAAGGAGCAATGTGACCATAAAGAATGGTTGCCTTAGACATCATGGCATAGGCATCTACATGGGTTACTGCACAAACGTTACGGTTCGGAATATGACGATATCTTCAAGTTGGTTGGATGACATCGAGATGTCCACAGCGTGGAATAGCTCGATCGTGGAAAACACTCTTAATACGCGATATTATTCGCTTACATGTGGTTGGGGTTCAAAAGGCAACAAAATCTATCACAACAACTTTATTGGCTACGATGTTGCTTGGGGCGGCAATGCTAATACATGGGATGATGGTTATCCCTCCGGTGGAAACTATAGAAGTCGTGTCATGCAGGCAGATTTGTATAATGGACCGAATCAGGACATCCTTGGAAGCGACGGGATTGGCGATTCACCATATGTTTTCAATCCAGATAACATAGATCATTATCCGCTAATGAATCCTTGGACGCCGATGGAAACCGTCGTTAAAATAGGTGGCATAAACGAACCAGTTACCATAGTTAGTAACACCACAATAGGTCAAATAGTCGCAACCAAAAACACCTTGAAGTTAAACTCATCAGGCTTGGCAGGTCATGGCTATATTAATTTGATCTTTCCAATGGTAAATACGACCAACATAAAGGTCACAATAGACAATCAGAAACCCGCATCACCTTTTCCGATTATTAGCACAAATGGAACACACTACTTCATTTACGTCGAATTCGCTTTAAGCACTCATATCGTGACAATCCAGTTTGCCCCGATCACCGCAACAGTAGACATTGACCCAGACGTACTTAATTTGAAGAGCGACGGAGAGGTAATTACTGGCTACATCGAGTTTACCGAGGAATATGATGTCAATGACATCACTGTTTCGACGGTTATGTTGAATGGCACTTTTCCGGCTGCATTGAAGCCTAGCGAAGTTGGAGACCATGACGGCAATGGAGTTCCTGACTTAATGGTCAAGTTTAACAGAACAGAAGTAAGCAGGTATATCCGTGACGTTCAAAACATCCAATATGGCTTTGTAACGTTGGCGATTAGAGGCGAGCTGAATAATGGAATGGCGTTCGAAGGAAGTGACACGATAACAGTCATTATGCCTGGAAACGTAGTAGGCGGACACGCTTATCTGAGTTGATTTCTGGCTCTTTCCCTTCTTTTTTCTGTCCTGATGTTCAGAAGTTGCATATCTAGACAGAAAAGGCTCTAAAGCTTAAGAACACACGTTGTAATCAGTGTTAAACAAATAGGGGGTTTTTGATGGGTGAGTGTGAGCTTAGTGTTAGCGTGGGGAATATGACTGAGTTACGAGGCTGTAAGGCGGGCGGGACGTGTGGTCGTGCTGGTTGGAGTGGCCTGTTTACTGAGTGCAAAATGTACAGGGAGCTTGTGAAGAATGAAAAAGTGTAAGGCTGCACTCAAATGGATAGATCGTTACGAGAATTATAGGTTGCACGAGATAGATTTGACCACAAGCCAATAAACCCTGTTTCTTGGTGAAGGTTAGGCTTCTGTTTCCTTCTTCAGCTCTTGAACCAGTCGCTCGATGTTTTCAAATCTCTGCTCAAGAAGTTTCATTCTTTCCTCATACTGTAACTGGGTTGTGGATTGTCGACTTAAACCGTTCAATGTCAAGTGTGAATATGCCTTTTTCATACCTTCCGTACAAACAGCAACCAACTTGTTATGGCTACCGTATTGGTGTTCAATTCCTGAAACGTGACCCATAAGACACTCCTTTATTTTCTGATGCACGTTGCTATCGACGAGTGCATCCTCGAAGGCATCTCTCAGGCTTGAAGGTTTGAATCCGCTATTACCCTTCAGCTCCGACTTTTCTATGAGGTCGCTGATTATGCGGCTGATTGCCTGGTTGTCAAGCGGTCCTCTTGAACCTAAGAATAAGGGTTCATTCTTATCCGGGTCGTTTCTTACTGTCAGATATGTTTTGAGCTCATACATGATGTCCGGCGTGATTATTCCATGCCATACTTCGCCTGTTTTGCTTCGGCTCTTTTCATAGTAGCCCCATTCGGTTTGTGGGAGATCGCTAACTTTTAGATTGCTCACGTCAACTGGTGACAGTCCATTTTGATACATGAGTGCCAGAATCAACTTGTCACGACTTGAATCTGCAAGTGTGTACAAGTGCCTGATTTCTTCGTTGCTAGGACTGTACTTCTGAACTTTTCTGGCCTTCGGCAGTTTAAGCCTTCGCATGTCTAAGCTGTACCTTCTGGAATTGTTGGCGAAGAATCCCTGAATCCTTCCTATGAACCCTTGAACAGCGCGACCACTATGGCCTTTTGTGAGTAGTGCTTGCGCGTAGCTCATGGTTCTGCGCTCGTATCTCTCGGCTTCTTCATAGTTCTTAGAACCTATGTCCTTTCGCCTGTTCTCTATCACCATGTCGGGATCTTCACCAAGATAGATGAAATAGGCAGGCAGGACCCGATAGTAATTCTTCGCAGTAGTCTCGCGCAATGCCTCGACGGCTCGTTTTACTGCGTCAAAGTCTTCTATGGGCTTGCCGAATTTCTCCTGAAACTTGCTTCTGCTTGTTGCTTTCTTATCCATGCCCCTATTCCTTCTTTTCAAGTATGGATAAGTGTACTAAGGATATAAGCCTTTTCGTGGATTATGTTATGTCTAATTTTGGTACGGTGCTGTTCTAATACATAGCATTAAGCCTGCCTTCTTCACCTATTAGTATGTGTACCGTGCGCTGAAAGTCTTGGATCAGCGTGAGGTGAAAAAAGAATGGTCGTGAAACAGTTGCAATCATGTGTGCAGGAAGAGGAGTTGGAACGTAGCGGAAAGGCCTCGAGGGTTTATCCTCGGGATCGGGGCCGGAGCATGATCGTGACTGTTCAAACATGCTGTCGCTGTGGCAGAACCTTCTTGCTCAAACGTAAGCACCAGCGTTGTCCGCGGTGTCAAGGCGTTTTGATAACGAAGACCGCCGTCCTTAGAGCCTGATGCGATCCTGTTTCACGATATTCGGCTCAGTCTTCGTGCTCTGTGGCCTTTCGGGCAAATGTTATGTATCCCGTGTGTGCTGTCATCAGCGTCTGCGGTCGAGTCCTCCCTCTTTCGACTTGCATTCCACGCACTAAGCATTCGACGGTTTCGGCGTCGACGAACCCGTGGTCATTCAGGGCCTCTGTCGTGTTGACGATCTGATCTATCGTCGGGCTGAAGGACACTATGGTTCCTGAAGGCTTAAGCGCCTTGTAGGCGTGGGGAACGACGATCCACGGAGTTGCCAAATCAAGGATGACTCCGTCAACGCCTGTCTCGTCTATTCCCGCCGTTATGTCCTTGCTCTTGAGCTCGACACAGTTTTCTAGTCCTGCACGTTTCAGGTTCTTCTCGGCGACTTCCAAAAACTCTTTTCGGATTTCATAGCTGTATACTTTGCCCCTTGGCTTCACGTAGAAGGCCAAGGACATCGTCAACGCGCCCGTTCCGGTTCCAGCCTCAACGACGCGGTTTCCGGGGCCGATTCCGCTGAACATGATCATGAGCGCGATATCCTTCGGGTAGGTTATCTGAGTCTGTCTGGACGATTTCATTATATAGTCCTGCAGAAGCGGCTTCAGTGCTATGAACTTGAAGCCTAAACTGCTGACGATCGATGAGCCATATTCTTTCCCGAGTAGATCGTCAAATTTCACGTAACCTCTGTGCGTGTGAAAGCTCTTGCCTGCCTCCACTTTGACCATGTATGTCTTTCGCTGTTTGACGTAAAGCAGGACGTAGTTGCCCTCGCATATTCTCTGTCGACTCAAGGCTTCTCACTATGGAGTGTACTTGAAAGGATGTTTTGCCCTATCCTTGTTCTCTAGAAGCTCGTCTGCGTCAGGCCTGCCTTCTAATGTCTTGCGGATCGCATGGCGCATGGCCTTGTAGTTGTTTATGTATACCCGCTGTCTGTCCACGGCAGATGGATGAACGAAGACGTTTGCGATAATGATCAAATCGTCAACAGATCCCTTCGGGATAGTCCCATCTGCCATGCTATCCACGACAGCCTTTGCCACTGCGGTCTGAGCCGGTCCGTACACCATGCTTGCCTGACGCATGCTAGTGATCGTGACGGTGGGCACGATCAAAGTCATAGGCTTGACAGCAAGGTTCGGCTCCAAGATGGCGAACAGAGGCTCGTGACCAGCGGCAGGTGTTGCCTTCGCTTTTGCAAAGGCTTCGCCCATAGGTCCATTTTTCTCACCGATCATTAGGTCTATGTGCGCCACTTCACTGCCCTGGCCGGCGAGAGCCTCGCCTATTCGGAGCTTGAAGTCCTTGATAATCTCGGGGGTCACGTCGATGGCCATGAAGCGTTCTTCTATTCGCTTTTCTTCCATTTCGAACGTTATGGTCTTTGCCTTTATCTTTCCTACTTTTTCTAGGTCTAGACGCAATTCTTCTCTCGCTTCGTAAGTTAATTCGCCACCTACGCTGAGGGGCA
>Ga0315277_10000422_pt1 | contig 67751 bp, 71 predicted proteins | sample YL17G05_15_MG_FD_203695 | JGI IMG/M metagenome (GOLD analysis project Ga0315277, IMG submission 203695) | Sediment microbial communities from Yellowstone Lake, YNP, Wyoming, USA - YL17G05_15 | ecosystem: Environmental > Aquatic > Freshwater > Lake > Sediment | place: USA: Wyoming | collected...
AGACAGAACAAGAGTTCTATAATAAATATCCTTCAGAAGGTGCTTTCTTTAAAGCTCACCCTGAAGCCAAAGATCTTAAACAATATAAGCAAGGTGGTCAGATGAAAAAGCTGAACCAACTCACTAACTGGACTAATGATGTAGACAACATGATTCCAACAGCCCAATATGGTTGTAAGGGAAAGAGTTGTACACAGACAGGAGAAGGTATAAAGAAACATGATAGTAGACTTGGTCTTGATGATACTCATTCTAGTAGTGGTGGTTTTATAGACTATGCTGCATATAATGCTCCTAGTACATGGGAAGAACTTCAAACATATAACGAAACTAATCCTAAGGACAAAGCTTTTAAAGGTCAGCTCAAAACTTTACAGGGTCAGTTTCCAGGATTGACACAACAGCAAATGCTTGCTGCTGGTGCAGATTCTGCTAGAATTAGACAAAGAATGGGAAACCTTCCTAGATATGATAAGTCTGAAGAACAGACATACGATAAAGCATATCATCAGTTTTATAGACCATTGATGGATCAATCAAAGCCTGTAACCATTCCACAAATCCTTCAGTTTCAGTCTCAACAACCTGGTGGACTAGAAGGATATGAAGGAACAGTAAGAAGTAACTATGGTAAAAAGAAAGCACAGAATGGTGCTCCTATAGGAAGCTATATGTCTTCTCCTTCCTATGAAACTAAAATGATGAACTTCTCAGAATACATGAATCCTGTAGATAAGATGATTACAGGTTCTACACAGGAAGAAAGAGATGCTGCAGCAAAGAAACAAGCTGAAGATGCTGCTAAACAAAAATCTGGTGGAGGTGGAGGATTAGGAAACATATTAAATATGGCTAGTCAGTTTATGGGGAAAGGTGCAGGAGGAAGTGATATGGGTGCAATAGGTGCTTCTGCATTAGGTGGTGTTGGTAAAGGAAAGAATGGTCTTAAAAGAGCACAGATAGGTCTTAATCAACCACAGAACGGATCTATGCCAAGTAATAATAATCCATATATGTATAATAGTCTTCAACCACTTGGAGGAAGTCAACAGACTGTAACAAACCCTTATCAAAATCCTCTAATGCTTGATCCTAATCAAACAGGAACATTTGAACAACAAGTAGCTGGGTCTGCAGGAGCTGTAAATCCAAAAAAGAAATTTAATCCTCTTGGAGCAATTCCTATTGCAGGACAAATATTTGGTGGTATACAACAAATTAAAGCAGCTAAAACAGCAGAGAAAGAAGCTAATAAGCAATTTCAACTTAGTGGTCTTACTAAACAAGCAGGTCTCACAAGAGGAGAACCTATCAAAAGGAAGTATGCAAGACCAGAAGATCAAGTTATAAATGAAAATGAAATGTTCCCTACATATGGTGTAGGAACAAACTATATAGCTGAAGATGGTGCTGAGGTTACAAGAGGTGGTGTAGGTGGTAATCCTACAGAGATTCAAAATATGTATAACCCTTATAATCTATTCAAAGATCTTGGTTATGAACCTCTTGAGGATTCTGAGAGAGTTAAACAATATCAAGGTGGTGGATTAGTAAGTGGCTCTCAGTTTGGTCAAATAGGCAATCAACTTGGTGCTATGGTAGGTGGTGGAGGACAAGGGTCTCCTGGTGGATGGAGTCAGGCATTGGGTGCTATTCCTGGTCCAATAGGAATGGTAGGTGGTATGGTTGGTTCTGTAATAGATGGAAAACAACAAGCTAAAATTAGAAACTTCCAAGAAAGAGCTCAGAAGAATGTTGTTGATACAGCAATGCAACAAGGTATGCAGAATGTACAAAGTCAATATTCAAATGTGATGGAAGATGGTGGATATGTAAGTCATGATTGGCAGCCACAAGTGATTTCACAATTCGATGGTGTTCCTATCAAGAGTCTTTTAACAAAAGATCCTATGATGGATACATTGAGAACTGGTGGACATATTACACAGAACAACATGTTCCCTCAAGATCAATATGCTTTAGGTGGACAAGTTAAAACTACTTGGGGTGGAGAAGCAAAAACTATTTCTCAAAATCCATACATGCCAGGTACAGGAGAAACTATTAACTTCTATGGACAATCACATAGTGATTCTGATGGTCGTGGTAATACAGGTATTGGTGTTAAGTATGGAGATGGTCCACATGATTCATATACAGATTATGCAGAGCATGGAACTGAACAACCTAATGCTGATGTAGAAGTAGAAAGAGGTGAACCTTCATTTGAAATGAATGATCCTGAGACAGGTGAGAAAAACTTAACTGTATTAGGTAATCTTATAGTTAATAAAAAAATTGCATCACAAACAGGTGATGATGATATCATTGCTCTTGGGAATAAATATCATGGTAAGAAGTTTAAAAATATTGGACTTGGTCTTTCTAAACAGGAAGTAAGACATAACAAGACAATAGAAAAAAATCTTAAAATAATTAATAACAGTGATGATATTACATCATATGATCAACTAGAGTGGTTATCTGCAAAAGCAAAAATAGATGGAGCTAAGATGAAACTGAAACAAATTGCTGATGAAAAAATTGTACTGTCAAGTTTTCAAAATGCAATTAATGAAGGTGCTGAAGAGCATGGCTTAGATGCTGATTCTCTAGCAAAGGGTAAGTTCAAGATTGATAAGAAAGCTATGGATGAGGCTGCTAAATGGGGAAAGAGTGTAAGAAAAGCTCAGACTGGTGATAAAGTATCTAAAGTTGATGCACTAGCTACAGTACCAGCAGGACAAAGTCAAAGTGGTAGTTATTGGGGTGGTGTAAATGATACCAAGGTTGAAGAAATGAAAAAGAATAATCCTTGGTATGATTGGGAAGATTTTGATCCTAGTAGTCCAGGTGAGGTTAAACGTTTCCAAAAAGCATTTAATAAAAAAGCAAAAGAAGTTGGAAACTCAGTTCGTTTAGAAACAGATGATAAACTTGGTAAACAAACAGTTAGTGCAAAAGCAATGTATGATACTACACCTGCTACACCAGTTACACCAGTTCCTACACAACCAGCTCCTGTATTACCAAATGAAACACCAAAACCTGCACAAACTGTAGCGCACTATCCTGTCACTCCATATAAAGGAAGTAAGTTAATGGATGCATATAGTCAACTTATTCCTTACTTAAGACCTTCAGATCAAGGAGCTCTTGATCCAACACAGATGTATGGAGAAATGTATGCATTGGCTACCAATCAGTTAGATCCTGTTCAAGCTCAACTTTATCGTCCTTTATTAGATCAACCATATGACATATCTTTACAGGATCAATTAAATGCTAACCAAGCAGACTTTAATGCTATTCAAAGACAAACAGGATATAATCCTGCAGCTGCTGCAACATTAGCAGGTCAGAAATATGCAGCCAACAGTAAAGTGTTAGCAGATCAGTTTAGAATGAACCAAGGTATGAAAGCTGAGGTTTATAATAAAAACAGAGGAACATTAAACGATGCTCAACTCAAGAACCTTGGAATCCTTGATCAACAGATGGTTAGACAAGAAACAGCTAAGTCTAGAACTAAAGAAGTGGGACAAGCAGCTCTTAATTCTATATCTGATAAGATCTTGAAACAGAAGCTTGCTAACAGAACATTAAGTATATATGAGAATATGTACAACTACAGATTTGATAAGAGTGGTAGAGCAGTTAATATGAACCCTGCATTCCAGCCAAACATACCAAATGTTCTTCCTGTGTACGATGATCAAGGTAATGTTGTAGCATATCAGAAAGGAACCACCACTACAAATCAAACAACAGCAATTCCTCTACCACCACTAGCTCTTCCTACAGGTGGTAAAAATGGAACTAAGGTTCCTAGTAGGAATAGAGATATTTTAAGAGCAATGAAGAATCTCTAATCAATTCAATTATATAAGATTACCAGAAATTGTTATGGTTTTTGGTAATCTTAATTCATTCAGTTACATTTGATAACATAATTTAAGATGGCATCATTTACAGATACAGTCCCCCAATTTAACCCATTTGTTGATCAATTGCCTATAGAGGCAATGGTTAAGGTGGGTACGTACAAGCAAGAAAAATATGATCAAGGTATTCAAAAGATCCAAGGATATATAGATAATATTGCAGGATTAGATATTATGAAAGATATTGATAAAGAATATCTTCAGTCTAAACTTAATGAACTTGGCAATGATTTAACCAAAGTGGCAGGAGGAGATTTCTCAAACTTCCAATTAGTCAATTCTGTCTCAGGAATGGCTAACCAACTTATAAAAGATCCTTCTATACAGAATGCTGTAAGTTCAACCTCTCATTATAGGAATGAGGTGAAAAAAATAGATGATGCTAAAAAACGAGGAAAGTCTGATAAGAACAATGAAGACTACTTCTATAATGATGCTAATAAATGGTTAACTGATAATAAAGTGGGGTCTAGCTTCTCTAATTCATTTGTAGAATACACTGATATTATGAAAACCATCAGAGAGAATGTCTCAGCTGCTGGTATAGATAATCACTATATTGAGCAAGTGTATGAAACAGATGAAAGAGGAAACATAAGACGTGATAAAGACAATCATCCTATACCTGCAAGGACAATGGCCACTGAAACATTAGATACAAATGCTGAGAAGGTAAAAGCAATTGTTGCAAATGTTCTAGGTCAAGGAAACATACAACAACAAATTAATATAGATGGTTGGGCTAATACAAAAAATGTTCCTGTAAAAAGTGTTTATGAAACTTTTACAAATGACTTTAATGCTAGAGAAACAAGAAATAGTCAAGATCTTATGTTGTTACAGGCACAAATAGATTCGAACAATTTAACAACTGAGGAAAAAGATGCTCTTGTTGCTCAACAAAATACTATAAAAGAATATCAAGAATCTGATAGAAAGAAAATATTAGCTCTTAGAGATAAAGCAGTTAGTGATCCTGAACAATTTAAAATAGACTATTATCAAGATAGTTATACTACTAATCTAATTAATGGATTTACAACAGTTAAATCTAAAAAAGAAGTTAAAGACAGTCCTCTTACAAAGGTACTTCAGTGGGAAGAAAAAATGAACTTTGATAGAGACAATGAGAATTTTAATAGAAAAATGGAAAGAGCTTCTGCAGCAAGAGATGCAAGAAGACTAAATATAGAAGAATTAAAATTTAATGCAGACTATGAATTTGATCCTGTAATAGGAAGATATAAAAAGATAGATGCAACTACTGGTAAAAAGAAAGATGTAGCTATAACTACCACTTCTGAAATCAATGCAGGGAACTCAGGTACTTCTATAGATGCTCAATACAATTATAGAAACGTAACCTCTGAGCTTCAAGATAAAGCACAACTTAAAGGATTTGACCTTATTTACACATATTTATTTAAAGTGAATAATGGAAAAACTAAAGATGGTAAACCTTTTACTAAGACTGATGCTCAAAATGCTATCGACACATGGTCTACGTCTAATGGAGAAACTCCATATCAATTCATTATGAGATTTTCTGGAGATTTAAAAAATAAATCAGAATTAAATGGAATAGAATTATCAATACAAGATCTTGAGAAAGTTAATGAAATAAGCAAGTTACATAATGATGTTACAACAAGACTTGCTGTAACAGAAGATATATATAGACAAATTAAAGATGAAACAGGAATTGACCCTTCTAAATATAGTACGCTTCTTAAACCTGTAAAAACTACAGATGAAAATGATAATCCTATAGAGATTAGTGTTCAGGATCAACTTGATTATGCTTTAATAAAAGGTTCAGGATTTCTTGTAGATAGTCCAGAGGAGAAAACAGCATATAATAGATTATCTGAAAAATATGGTAATCCTGTTAACATGAAAAGTATGTTTGCAAAAGGAGGAGTTGATATGAAATTATTTTCATTTGGTGATGATATATATACTAAAATAGGAAAAGATCCAACTTTTAGAAGAGCACAGGAACTTCTTGCAGAAAAGTTTAAAAAAGTAAATGTAGTTTCTGATAACTTCTCATCTACATTAAGTGGAACTGATGATGAGATTAAATTAGCAAAAGCAAATTTAGGTGCTTTGTTTAATGCTACAAGAATGGAAGAAGATGAACAACAAGCGATTGCAGCAACTCTTGCACAACCTGGTGGACTTGTTACATATGATGCACGTAGACCAACAAAAGAAGGTGAGCTTTGGACAGGAACTATATTTGTAACTGATAAGAAGGGTGTAAAGCATTCTGTGGATGTTGATCAAGCAAACTTAGAAACAATAACAGGAAGAAAATTTAATGCATATATAGAGGATGGACTTAGAGCAAGGGCTAGTGTAAGTCAATTTGGATCTACAAACTTAGGTGCATTTACACAAGACCCTAACGCATATCAAAGTGCTGCCATTAAATCTGGAAGTTTTGGTAGTCTTAATAATTCAGACTATACAGCTTTTGCAGATATACTCCCCCTATCTGGAGGAAATTTAGCAGTAGCAATATATGCAAAAGACAAAACCATGTCTAAGTTTGAAAGAATAGAGATGACTCCTGTAAAGAAAGTAGTGAATGGTGTTCCTGTATATTTTACAGACTACAATGAAATAGCTAGTGTTATTCCAAGAGTAACTCCAGGAATGATTAAGGATGGTTTAATTAAAAAGAAACAAAAGAAATAATATGCCTGAAGAATTAAAACCTATAAACCTCCCTGGTAAACCAAGAAAGTTTATTCCTTTAGACAGTAGTGGTCCTGCACAATCATCAGGAAGTCTTGCATATAGACAATCTAAGGATACTCTTGAATCTTTATTTGCTTCTGTTCCTATTGATACAGGGGCGAAACAATCTACTAGATTTCAGTCTGAAGTAGATGACCTTCTTACAGGAAGATATAATACTGTTATCTATGGAGCAAATAATGAAGATATATATGGTAGAAATCAAAGTGCTTTAGATAAGGCTGTTAATGGTACATTGAAAGGTGTAGAGCTTGCTGCTACAACTTTTGTTGGTGGTGTTGGATTACTTTATGGTATAGGTAAATCATTCTCTACAGGAAAATTATCAGATGTATGGCAGAACGAAATTAGTGAGTCATTAGATACAATTAATAAAGAAGTAGATAACATATACCTTCCAAACTATTATTCAAATAAAGAAGCAAACGCTGCATGGTATTCTTCAGACAATCTACTCACAACAAACTTTTTATTTGATAAGTTAGTTAAAAATACAGGGTTTGTTGTAGGAGCAATATATTCAGGTAACCTTATAGGAAAAGGTATTAGTATAGCAGGAAAAGCTGTTGGAGGAATGTTTAATAATATAGGAAAATATACTGAGGCATGGAAAACTTTTTCAGATATTAATAAAGGAACAGCTCGTTTATTCTCTCAAGGTCAAAATATAAAAGCAGCAGAGGTTTTAAAAAAAGCAATTAATACAGTTGCTGATGCAGAAAAGGCAAGCACTGAAATGTTGAAAATTTCAAAACAATTTACAGCAATAGAAGGCGTACAAGATTTTACAAGAAAATCTATAATGTCATTATATTCTTCTGCAGGAGAGTCTTCTTTTGAATCTATTGGTACAGCCTCATCATTTAGAGAAAAGAAAATACAAGAGTTTAGAGATAGATGGGGATTCGATCCTGGGAAAGAAGAAATGGATAAGATAGACCAATTATCTAAAGATGTAGGAAATGCTTCATTCATGGCAAACATGGCAGTGTTATCTGCTACAGAGTTTCAACAACTCCCATATCTTTATGGAAGTTCTTATAAAGCAGGTAAGGCTACATCTAATGCATTTAGAGAAGCTGGAGGAGTTGTGGTTAAAGAAGGCACATATGCAGCAAAAACTGCATCAAGATTATCAAGAGGTAAAAGTTTTATAACTTCTTACATTTTTGATCCTAAAGAATCTTTACAAGAATACTTACAATCAGCAATTGATATAGGAGTCCAAGACTATTACAATAAGGCATATGAAGGAAATGAAGCTAAAGATCTCACTGAAGCATTTATAAATGCAGGAACTTCAGGACTAACTGCTCTAAAGGAAACCTTAATGAGTAAAGAAGGCGCAGAGAGCATTCTTCTTGGTGGTCTTACTGGTGGATTGATGCAAATAAAAGGAAAGATTAAAGAAAGTAAATATAAAACAACAAACACTAATTCTTTCTTACAAGAATTAAATGTTCCTGAAAGCACATTTACAAACGCTTTCAATGATAGAGTTAATTCATTACAAAGAGGTATTGTATTACAACAAAAAGGAAGTCAAGCATTAGAAGCTGGCGATAAGCTTGAGTTCTTAGATAATCAGCATGACTCAATTCATAACTATCTTTCTGCTAGAATTAAATATGGTAGAACTGATATGGTTCTTGATGATGTTGATGAGCGTAAGATGCAATCTACTACTGATGAAGGTTATAAAAAACTTCAAGCAAATGGAGATGCTCCTATGAATCTCTCTAGAGAACAATATACTAAAAAACTAAATGAGTTTGCTACATACACTAAAGCATTAACTTCTTTATACAAATCTGCAAATCTTAGATATCAAGGAAAGCTAAATGATAAGAATGAGAGAATGTATTCTGATGTTGTTATAGATAAGATGGTTTATGCAGCTGGTAAGATAACTGATTATGACAAACGTATTCCTCAAATAAACAACTCTTTAATTGAAGCTGGTGTAACAAAAACACAAGACATTTTAGATAGCATCATTAAAGATAACAAACCAAATAAACAAGCTACAACAGATGCTCTTAATGAGATAAATGATTTAAATGTAATAAAAGAAACGAAAGATGAACTTAAAGAAAATCTTTCTCATATAATAGAACTTGCATTAAGAAGAAAGTTATTCATAGAACAGCATAATGATATTGTTGATAATCCAGGTAGATATGAATCTAAACCACAGATTGACTTTGGTGAAACAAGAGAGATACCTGTTAAGGTTGCTCAAAAGGATGATGTGGTTCCTGAGAAGAAACTTATAATAGGGAAAGAATATTCTTTAGCTGAATCTTTTAGAAAGGAGGGAACACAACTACAACTTGCTCCAAAGATCACTGTACTATCACAAACTCTTGGAGGAGAACTTGAAGTAAGACTACCTAATGGTAAAACATCATTCATGACTCCTGAGGAGTTTAAGAAATACAACATTTCTGATACAAACAATACTTCTCAGGAAATGGCTGATGTATTAGATAAAGCTATTACAACAGTATTAAAAGATGATAAGTATACAGATCTTAGAAAAGAACTTGCAGATGCTTCTAAAGATCTTGGAGATAAAAAAATTGATAAGCTTAGATGGATTAATTCTCTTGATGATAAGTCTCTTATAGATGCTGTAGAAGAAGAGGTTAATGCTCAAACAAAACAAATATTTGAAACAAGAGATAGACTTATAAAAGAAGCTGAGCAGTTAAAGAAAAATAAGGAAGAGATTACAAAACAACAGACTGAAATCGTACAAGATTCTGGTACTGTAGGAACAAACAACCCTGTAAATGATAAAGTGGTTCCTGAGGGAAGATTGAAAGATGCAAAGATCTTATTTATATCAACTACATCTGCAGGAGAAGATAATAAAGAACTAGTTACAAAACCTCATGAAATTCGTTCTAGAGAGTTTCTAAATAACATAGGTGGATTTAAGAATAAGAATAACATGAGAGTTATTCTTGTTACACCAGAACTTACTAAGGCTTATGGACTAGAAGGTCTTGTACAAATGTCTTATGGTGTAGATGAAAATTTACAAACAGAAGCAGAGAAAGCAGAATTCTTAAAGAAAACAACAAACTTAGAAAAAGGATTTATAGGTGCTGTATACGTTGAGCAAGTGGGTGATAAATTATTCTTTGTAGATAAAGATGGTAATCGATTAACTGAGGTGGGTGAAAAGGCTGACCTTAATAAGATTGTATTCTCTACAATGCCTACAAACTCTCTATCAGATAGTTATGGTAATAGATTTAGATCTAACCAAGAAGAAGAAGCTAAGGTATATAAAGCTGCTTGGACTAAACAAAGAGAAGATATATTTGCTACAGATCCTGCAGCTCCTCCTACAGTTTATGGATTTCAGGTGTCTAGAGGAGTTCCTGAAAAGGGTGATGTAAATAATCACATTGCAGGAGTTCTTATCAATAAAGATAATGAGGCAAGAATACTTGCTACAGATCAGACATTAATACAAATCTCTACAGCTGGTGTAGTGGCACACCATACAGGACAAATTAATGTTCCTAATGGTAGACCTATGCTTGTTCATCAGAACAATGTTGAGTTCTTAAATAATATACAGTTTAAAGGAAAGAAAGCTGAGGCTATCTATGAAGTTATTAATCAAATAGCTACAGAGATTAATGAGCAATCTAAAGCTGGAAAGAAAATCTTGATAAACAAGAAACTATCTAGGTTCTTACAGAATGTTTTATATTGGAGACTTGGTAAAACAGAAGCAGAATCAAATCAAATAAACATTGCTGAGGATGGAACAAGCATTTCCTTCTCTGGAAAAACTTATTCTATTCCTGAAATAGCTAGTAAGAAAGATGAACTTATGGAAGCTATTGAAAAAGCTTTTCATAATGTAAACAATAAAACACTCTCTGCTGAAATGTTCAGCAAACCCTTCACAGAGTATTATATGAAGGATGGAATATTAGTTAATAATGAATGGACTAACTACCAGACATACCTTTTATCTTCCACCTATCCTAATGGTTCAGCAAGAAGTGTAGAAGACACACCTCTATCTACAAAGATTGTAAAACCCACTGATGCAGTTCCTTACACGCACAAGCAGAAATATGCTACACTTATAGGACTAGAACTTCCTGTTGGTGCAATAGCTAAACCAGCTGCAGTGGTGACACAAGCTCCTGCAACACAAAGAAAGTTTGATTATGAGGGTGAGGACAACATAGCCTCAACACCTTTTGGTGATATTATATTCACTGTAAAAGGAGATGAAGCTCCTATGATAGATGAGGAGGATGATCTTACTATTGAAGCAAGAGACAAGATTATAGCTAAGATTAAAAGTAAAGAAGGTAATGAATCCTTAACTACTGAGGAATTAATTCCTCAAGCAATGAACTTTGTAAGAGCTTATGTCAATAAGGAACTAGAAGCTGATAGGGCCATAGTTCCACAAGTAGCAGCTCCAGTGGTTGTACAACCTACAGCACCTATTGTAACTCCTGCACCAGCTTCTGTACAAACAGCTCCTGTTTCTACACCCACTCAACCATCTACTAGTGTTTCTACAGATGCTAAAGCTGATATAGAAAAAAGAAGACAAGAAGAATTTGAAAAGTTATTTACTTATGAACGAAGATTAGGTAATTATAAAAGACAAGATGGTAAAAACATTATTTTAGTAACAAAGAACGGAATAGGAGAATGGACAGCAGGAACTAAAATACCTAAAACTGATGAAAAAGGAAATATTTTACAAGATGCTGTAGGACAATTAGTTGAATATAGATATGAAGATAAATTTGAAAAATTTGGAAAAGGAGAAGAAGCTAAATTAAAAGCAATAAGACATGGATTAGATTTAGTAGATAATAAAATCAATGCTAAATATGATGCAGAACTAGCTGCTTTAGAAGGTAAACCTGCTGAAACTCCTAAAGAACCAGGATCATTTGATGTTAAGAATGTGAAGAAGAGAGGAAACATGTTTAGGAAGGTTGGAGTATTAAGTAAGATGACTAGAATGACAGATGCTGATCTTAAAGCATTTAAAGAATGGCATGCTAAGAATCTTCCCACTATTCCTTTTGAAGTGTTAGAGAACATGATTAACATTAACAGCACAGAGAACGCATGGGGTGTATTTGAGAATGGTGTTGCTAAGTTTGTTAAAGGTGGACTAAGAGGTACAGAATATCATGAGATAGGTGAAGCTATTTGGAATGGTATGCTAACTCCTGAGGAGCAAGCTGCTATACTAGCTGATGAAAGAAAAAGACCTGGACAATTTACAGATAGAGAAACTGGTAAGAAATACAACTACGATGATCCCACTGTAAGTGATCAGATGCTTAAAGAAAGAATCTTAGATGATTTTGCTGATTTCAGAGTGGGCAAAATCCCTGCTACATCATTAGGAGGAAAGATTGTAAACTTCTTTAGAAGACTATTAGAATTCTTCAAGCAGTTTATAATGAGACCTTCTATGAAGGAGCAGTTATTCAAAGCTATTGAAGCAGGAGAGTTTAAAGACAAACAACTATCTGCTGAATCAAAATCAATGCCCCCTCAATATAGAGCTGCTGGACATTTAACAGAAGAGCAAACCAATGCCTATGTTAAAGACATGACCATACTTGCATCTGCTATTATTCTTGGTAATGGAGAAATAGGAACAATTGATAAGTCTGCTATATACAATTTAAGAAGTCTTACAAGTGGTGATGTATTTAATAAGATTAAAGAATTATACACAGAGCAGGAAGTTATGCAAGAGATAGGTGAGATAGCCTGGAAAGATCTTGTTATTAAAACAAAACAAGAATTAAAGACATTACTTAAGGTGGATTTTAATGAGAAAGATCTTATAAATATAAATGAAGGAGAAACAAATAAAAATGATTATGCTGTAGAACCCTTCTCTGTAGATTATAAGAAGAGTGCTCCTATGGGTATTAAGTTTGTATCTGCTACAATTCCTGAAGCAACATCGACAAACCAGGAAAACAGTACATCATTCAAACTTCCTGATCTTAAGGTGAATCCAAAAACACAAACTTATTCTCTCCTTGGATATACAAGAGTGTTTAGCACAATGATGGATAAGCTCAAGAACACTACATCAATAGGAAAAGCTATTAGTAAACTCGTAGGTCTTGCTAATGAGGATGCTAACTATGTTAGAATGTTTCAAAGACTTGGTGGCAATCTTGAAAATAAAACTGTTCAGTTTAAAGATTTTAAACTTGAAGACTGGAGATTATTTATTGAGATGATGCAGACATATACAAAGCAAAAACCTGATGCTATTGTACAATACATCTCTCAAGGACAAGTGTATTCTGGTTCTGCTATGGTTACAGGTATAGTGAACACAACAACAAGAGGTTGGATTCAAAACATGAGAGACTTGGCTAAAGAACCAGACTCAATCATATCGTGGAATAGTGTAGATAAGACATATTCTATTACAGACCTTTCTGAAATACCTACAGACACTCCTCAACAGAAAGTTGGTTTCCTATCTGAGCTTGGTATTAGATTTTCTTTAGAGGCATTTAATAAACTTAAGGATGAGCAAAAGAAAACATTCACTCTTACTGTAGCTAATCTTAAAGAGTATTTACAGAAGGCTAAAGAGATAATGAGTGTACAAAAAAAGACATTAGATGTTGCTGGTCAGTATAACACACTTGCTGAATTACTTGTAAGTGTAACACACCCTAACTTAGAGAGTACACGTATCAATCTTGATGGTAAACAATCTAATTCATTTGCTGATAATAACATGCCTTCTGTTTTTGAAAATGAGTTTAATGAAGTGGCTACGTTAGAAGAACTTCTTACTATCAGACCAGAGCTTAGAGATATTTATTCAAAAGGAGCTCAGCTTCTTAAACTTGGTGGAAAGTTCTTTGATAAAGAAGGAAACAGAACATCTCTTCAATTGAAGGTGGGATATATTGAGGGTACAAAGAATAAGGATGATAACAAAGGAACCACATCTGTAAAGCTCACTGAAGGTGCTCGTTTTACACAGGAGTTAAATCAAAATCTTAATGGTCAATATTACATCATGATTCCTGCAGATGGATCTACAGAATGGATGATGAATTTAGGTAATAATGTTGCATTTGAAGATGTGGAGCAAGGAAAAGATGGCTGGAAAAAGATCAATGAGATTTTCAGAGGATATTTAACAGACGATGTTTCTCTTGCATTAGATTCTGATAATAGAAAGCAATTAAGAAATGTTAGTAGTAGAGCTAAAGAACTTCGTTTCTTTAAGGATATACTTTCTGAAAAGACATTGTCTGCTATTAATCAAATGATTATAGGTGGTTCTACACAGATAGATATTGAGAAGTTTATTGATGATAACATCGATGATGTAAATGATTCAATAAAGAAATACATAGATGCAACAGTAGAAGAAACTAGAACAATTCTAACACAGAAAGAGCAAATAAAATTTGTAAATAGAGATGCTAACACTGGTGTAGATTATTACAAATATGAAATGTTAGATGATACGTTTACTAAGAAAGAAGGTATAAATAAAAATAAACTTGTAGAAGATGATATTACAAATATTCTAACATTCGCTAATGCAAACTACATCATCAACAATATAGAATATCATAAAATAATGTTTGGTGATCCTTTACAATTTGCTGTAAAGAACGATGGATCATTGGATGCAACTAAAAGGTTTAAATCATTCTTCTCTCCAAGAAGAACAACGTTTGACAGTCCTGAGTTTAATACATTCCTTAATGAGGAATTCAATAAGGCAGGGGACATAGAACTGCAACCTGGAGAACCTGGATATCATGAAAACAAAGCATGGATAGATACAGTGACTGTGAGTGACGTAACTATTGTAGGTTCTGTAGCTAACATGCAAAATGTATCAGAAGAAGTGAAGAAAGCATTTGCTAAAACAAATGAAGGTGATGCTTCTTCTATAATGATGGATGGTACATACAGAGAGTTAAAGATGAAGAATGCTCAATGGTCTCCAGAAGCTGAAGCTTGGCATCAATGGCAAATGGCTTACACAAGACAGAATATGCCTGGGTTTAAATATTCAGATGATGCTAGAGGTAGAGCTCTTGCAAAACAAGATGAAGCTCTTCTTAAAACAAAAGAACCTAAGCATACCATCGAAGTAGTTAAACCTATTGTGTCTGGTGTAACTAGTGGAAGTAATAAGATTAATCTTGTACTAGATAAGTTTTCTCAAATGCCTCTCTACTATAGCATGGTGAAAGGTACAAACCTTGAGAAGCTATATACAAAGATGATGGCTGAGAAGAAGGGATATATCATTATGATCTCTGGTAGAAAAGTGGGAGCTGAGACATTGCATGATCTGTACACTCCAAAGGGTGAGTTTAATGATGCTGCATTCAATAATAATATAGAAGTGAGTTGGAAGTCTTATGGTATACAAGTGGAAAATACTTATGAAGGAGATAAACAACAGACAAGAGGTTCTCAGCTTACAAAACTTTCTACATTAGATCTTTATAACAATGGTGAGGCAATTGGTGACACACCTGAAAGAAAAGAAGCTATTGCTAATGAGGTGAAAAGAAACAAAGAAATCTTAGATAGACTACATAAGAATGGTTATGAAAGATTTTTAAGAAGACTTGGTATAACAGATCTTGGTGGTTCATATAGTATAAGAAACAAAAAAGCTCTTGCTATGACATTACAAGATGAGATGTTCAGAAGAGAACTATCTGATAATGTTAAAGATTCTATACAGCTTGATGAGAATGGAGAGTTTATAATTCCTTTTGAGGCATCCCCTGCATATTTGCAGATTAAGAGTATTCTTTATTCTTTTATAGATAAAGAGATTACATCTCCTAAGATGAGTGGTGGATCTTATGTGCAAGCTCCTGTAACAATGTGGGAGAATGCTAAGGTTGGAAGAAAGATAGCCATCAAAACAGAAGATGGTTACAAACAAATTACAAGACAAGAGTACGATAGTCTTTCTCCAGAGGAACAAGAGAAGGTGGTTCTTACAGATGACACTCTTAAGTTCTATGAAGACGCTGATGGTAAACGTTATTGTGAAATCTTGCTTCCTCATTGGTTTAAAAGCAAGCTTGGTAAGCATGCTGGTAAATCAGATGAAGAACTTATAAAGTTTCTGAATAGTACAAAAGAAGGAAAAGAATTATTATCAGGAATAGGATTTCGTATTCCTACACAGTCTTTATCTTCTGTAGAAGCATTTAGAGTGAAAGGTTTCCTTCCTCAGTATATGGGTAAGACAGTGATTGTTCCTTCAGAGATCACTACAAAAGCAGGAAGTGACTTTGATATAGATAAATTGAACATGTATCTTAAGGCTGTGTATGTTGATAAGTCTGGTGAAATTAATATCATAAGATTAAAAGGTACAGAAGAAGCTACAAGAGATTTCTATGGTAAAGTATTTGATGATAAACTTGAGAATAAGAAAATAAGTAAAGCTGAGCTGTTTGATGCAGCCACTATATTGGTAGAAGGACTGGACGATCCTAATAATCTTGTTGATAAGTATGCTGATATTCTAGACAACATGTTAGAAGAAGCTCATACATTAGAAGAAAGAAGAGATGTGTTGGATGATATGATGAAGAACCTTGAGAAGTTAGGAAATAAAGATTTTCAATCAGCTCTTAAAGAAAAGTTTGTAGCAGATTCTTATAGACGTGCTCTTGAGAATGAATACTACGATTCTCTAGAAAAACTTGTAACACTACCAGAAAACTTCCAAAGATTAATATCTCCTGTAAACGATGATGGTCTTAAGGAAATATCAAACAAGCTTGATAAGCTAAGAGGATATAATGAGAACAGTATTAAGAATAGACTTCTTAATAGAAACTACATGACCTCTTTAAGACATGCGTTTGTTACAGCTAAGAAGTGGGTTGGTATTGCTGCTGTTAATATTACAGGACATTCTCTTACACAGAAGTTTAAAGCATACATAGATCCAGCTAGATTTAACAATGTATCTGCAGATGACAGAAAAATATTAAAATATGGAAATGGAGAAATACTATTGGATCACAACAAGCTTGAGAAAGATGGTAAGAGTTATATTTCTCTTTCTGGTAGGCTTGATGCTGTTGGCAAATTTATATCTGATGGACTCTCTGGATTCGCAACTTCTTTCGTGGATGTGGCAAAAGATCCTTACATTCTTAAGATAATAAAAAGTGATCTTGCTGTAAGTACATTTATGTTCTTGAGAAGAGTGGGTGTTCCTAAGGAGCAACTTGCAATGTTCATGAACCAGCCTATTATTGATGAGTATTTAACAATGCTTGATAACAAGGATGTTAAAACTCTTTTTGATTCTAGATATATTTCTGCTATTCAGATGAAGTTTCCTACAACAGTCACTCAGTTAGATCTTGAAGGATTTAATAAAGAAGAACTAGCAGACAATATTGAAAACTATTATGCTAAGAAAGATCTTGGTGATTATAAAAACCATGAGCAACAGAATATATTCCAGGAGTTCTTGAAATATGCTAAGATGGCTGAGTATAGTTTTAATTTTACACAGGCATCTAACTATGATACTACCAAGTTTCAAAGTGGAGATTCTTTACAGTTGAAGCAATGGAGAACAGAAACTGCTCAGAAGAAGAACATTATTTCCTCTGTAGGAGAACTTTTAGAGAATAACTTCATAGGTGTGCAGGTAGAATACCTTGATAAGGGTATGGATGCTATGGGAGAAGCTCTTGTTTTAGAAACTTCAGAGTTTACAGATGTTACAAACGAGGTGTTGAGAACATATGAGCAGGATAAATTTTTAAGCAAGGACAAGTTTGACAGAATAGCTAACAAGATTAAGGCTGCTTTCTTAGACTACATTATACAAAAAAGATCTGATGTAGCAGTAAATCTTCAAGAGCAATTGGTAGACGATAAGAATTCTGTAGCACAAATGCTTGTAAAGGCTAAAAGAGATTTCCCAGGAGTACAAATCTTAGAAGATCTTGAAGTGGATAGTTCAGGAAGAGTTGGTGGTGCACAAACCATTAAACTTAAAGTGAATGATAAGATAGCATACAGTGAGAATATGTATGCAGGAATGATGAGAGAACTCAGAGACAACCCTGATACAAATGCTTTATACAAAGGAATAGTGAGGCTTGCTATTTTACAAGGAACATACCAATCTCCTATATCTATAAAAAATATCATTCCTGTAGAAGACTATTCTAAACACATCACTCCTATTTTAGCTGGTCTAAAGGTGGATGATGATATAAGAGCATTTGCTAAAGCAAACGAGTTCCAAAGAAATGAATGGCAGGACAATGATGTTGTTCCTATTGTAGAACCTAGGTTTGCAGAAGAATATCGTCCTGAGGAACAATTTGATCTTCCTAGAAAGTTCCAAGGATTATTTAAAGTGGTGGGCATAGGTAAAAATAGAAGAAGTGTTCCTGGACCATTCCCAACAATAACATCTCTTGGAGTTAATACAAATAAAAGAGATCTTATGTTTGTGAATACAAAGTATCAAGCTAAGGTGTCTAACTATGATGTAATTAAAATGCCTAGAACTATTTCTATAGATAAGAAGAAGGCTGATGAAGGAAAGATAGATGTGGCTACAGGACTTGAAATCACTAACCAAGTGTATGCTGAAAAGGCTAAGAAGGGAGATCTTTCTCTTAAGAACTTCTATGGCTATCAGAAGGTCAAATATGCTGATGGTTCTCCATTAGTAGCATACTATGATAATGAAGGAAATGCTGTGTATGTATACAAGTTTATCAACTTACATGGTGATGGACAATACGCAACGGAGTATTATGGTGATGGTAGACCTTCTGTATTCAGCAATGGTTCACAGAAAAATGTAAGAAACGTAGAAGGTACACTTGTAAGCAATGAAATCCCTGACCAAGCAATCATTGACTATTATGGAGGAGAAACAGTCCCACAAGAAGAAGCAGATCCTATTATAGCAACAATTGAAAGAGAATCGGAAAAGGTTGAAGATATGGGTAGACAAGCTGAAATAGAACCTGGATATGGATTAACTGCTTCTAATTTTGAATCTTCTGAAGGACTTGATGAAGCTCTTGCTAAACAAGCTGAAATTGAAAATAAAATTAGTAAGTTAGAAGAACGTATAGAAAATGGTGTAGCTGGTCCAAATGATTACAAAGATCTTGAAAATTATAAAAAGCAATTAACAACTCAACCTACACAAACTATAAGTGAACAACCTGTTATTCTTGGAGATAGACAAATTAGTGTAAACCAATTTAATATTACAGTGAAACCTGATGGAACGATGTTCTATGATAATGGAAAAGAAGTGACAGATCAAACCACTAAGAATAAAGTAAATGTTAGAAAAGAACTTCAAGATGGAACATTAAGAAGTTCTGTATACAACAATTCAAATTATTTTGTACTTTTGGATAATAGAATTGTAGGAAGTGGAAAAACAAATCTTGGTAAAGAATCTATAACAGATCCAAAAATCAAAGAAGCTATTTTGGATAAAGCCATCACTTACAAAAAAACATGTTAAGATGCCTTGTAAAATAGAAATAAGAAAAACAATTGATAAGAGTATAGCTGATAAAACTCAAAATGATTTTTGGGGCTTTGCAGAAAAACAAGCAAGAAAGATTGTAACTGATCTTAATTCTTTATGGGGAAATATTGCAAAAACTGTACAAACAACTGCTGAAGGAGGATGGAGAATTCTTACTTCTAAAATAGAAGAAGCTGTTAATAGAGAGTTTGATAAACAAGCTACAGCTGAAAAATCTTTTGAAAGAGACCTTGATTTCTTTAATGGTGATAGAGCATTATATGAACAAGAAAATAAAGAAGAACAACGTGGTGAGTTCTTTCAAAAAGAAGGAACAGAAAGCTCAACAGCCTCTCCCAAAACACTTTCTCTCATTAAAGACTTCATCAAGAGAATAGGTGTGGATGTTAAATCAATGAAGCAAATTGTTGTAAATGGTGTTAAACAAGATGCTAATGGTGCTGCTCTCATTATGCAGAATCTTATACAAGTGGTTGAGGGCACTGAAGCTGTTTCTCTTTCTGAGGAAGCAATGCACTTTGCTGTTGAAATCATAAAGCAAACAAACCCAAGCCTTTATAAAACTCTCCTTAAGGAAATAAACAACTATGCTCTATACAAGCAAGTGTTAGATCAGTATGGTACAGATCCTAACTATCAAGGTAAGGATGGTAAACCAGACATCCTAAAACTTAAAGAAGAGGCTATAGCAAAGGTGTTAACTGAAACCATTATTAACAAGAATGAAGGAAGTACAGAAAAGCCAGAACTCTTAGCTAAGACACAATCATTATGGTCTTCTATAGTGGAATTCTTGAAAGGTCTATTCATGAAGAGTGGTTTTGATAGAGCTGCTATGGATATTATTACAGGAAAAGAAATAGGTACAGCTGCAGATATCAGAGCTGCAGAAGGTACAGTGTTCTTACAAAAGAGTAGACAACAAGATGCTATTGATAAACTAAGAGATGTAGATTCTAGACTTACAAAGAAAGAAGTGGTAATTGATGGTGAAAAGCAAGATAGGTATTTCTTAGATGGAGTTACACAGATAGCTAGAAGGGTGTCTGATGAGATTAAAGATTGGTATAGTAGAAGATTTAGAGGAGGAGAAATCCTTAAAAGTGAAGAAGCCAAAGCTATTGATGATCTTAAGATGGAAAAAGGAACAGCAGGACATGCTGATTTTGAATACATGTTAAGAGGACTTAATGATGGTAGAGGTGGTATTCTTGTTGATGAGAATGGATTATTAAGAGAAGAACCATTAGATGATTCATCATATGTTCCTCAAATGGATCCTACAGATCCTAATAGAAATATATACAACACTCTTAAAGACAATCTATTAGAAAGACTTAGATCTTTTCCTAGTGGAACAGTGTTTCTTTCTGAGATGCAAATCTTAGATCCTAAATCAAACAAAGCTGGTACAATAGATATTATGGCCATCACTCCTGAAGGAGAAGTTAATCTTCTTGACTGGAAGTTTATGGCTCTGTCTGATGCTTATGAAGATGTTCCTTGGTACAAGGTGGCTGCATGGAAGAACCAAATGGATCAATATAAAACAATGTTGATCAATGCGTATGGTATAAAAGAGGAACAGTTTAACCAAACAAGAATGATTCCCATCAAAGCAAATTATTCTGAAGGAGACATTAAACAAAAGATACTTCCTGAGTTGATAAGTGTAGAAATAGGTGCTGTAGATCCTAAAGATATAACAGACGAATATCTTGTTCCTGTTGGTCTTGAGGAAGAGAAAACAGGTAATGAGGATGTAGATAAGTTATTAAAAAAGCTCAATGCTGATTATCAAAAACTCTCTGAAAAGACAGTACTTCCTTCAGAGAAGAAGAATAAGGCTGAGCAATTGAATGCGTTGTTTAAAGCTATCAGACAGCTTCAGATGAGACAAAACCTTAAACCTTTGTTAGAGCAAGCTAAGGTGTTTAACTCTAGCATTAAGTCTCTAATGGAGAGATATGAAAAAGATTGGAAGGGAAAAGATCCAAAATCTTTTTCAGAAGCTAATATAAACGCTTTCACAAAAGAAATATCTGATGCTGAAAAAGCACTTAATACATATACCACCCTTGACATAGATCTTGCTGATCTATTCTCAGAAGGAGAAGATTCAGAACTAGAGAATGATCTCACTAAAACAGTTAAGATAGCTAGATCATTAGAGAACAAGCTTGATAGAATGAACACAGCTTTTGTTAGAGATTTTATTGGTAAGGCTGAAGAAGTTGAAGATGTTACAAAGGAAGAGAAAACAATAAGTGGACTGGCTAAATGGTGGAGTGAGACAGCAACAATACAACTTAACTCTGCTAAGATCTTATTTAGAAAAGCTAATAGAGCTCTTACGTTTGCAGCTATGGATACTGTAGATCAAAGCAAGAAGCTAAAAGAAATCAAAGAGACGTTTGATTCATGGGCAAAAGGTAGAGGTCTTACAAACAAAAACTATTTTGATATTCTTAAGAAGAAAGGAACTAATGAATTAATTGATGAATATCAATCTGACTTTTATAAAGAGTTACAAAAAAGAATAAATAGTAAAGATCCAAATCTCTTTGGTTGGGTTAAAGACAACATAAACATTTCTGAATATAATGCATTCTTAAAAGAAGAAGTTGCAAATGAGAAACAAAGAATCATAGATAAGTATAAGAACAGAGAGGAGTCTGAAGATAATGAGATTGCAATGAATAGAGAGCTCTCTAAGGTTGACAAGATGTACAACACATCTACAAAAGATGGTGCAGGTTGGTATCAATATGAGCTTATTAAGAAGTTCCCTAAAGAGAAATGGCAAACTGCAGAATGGAAAGAGTTACATAAAAAAGATGCTTCTGGTAATTATGTAAATCAACCTGCTCTTGATTTCTTTAATTATATTAGAGAAAGAAATCAATACTATCAGTCTATAGGATATTTAGGAAGAGGTGAGGATAGAACATTCCTTCCTTGGATAAGAAAGAGTCTTGTAGAAAAGATTGTTATGGGTGGAAACATTTCCTTAGGAGAACAATTTTTAAGAGGTATATCTATGGATGAGGGAGATGTTGGGTATGGTAAAATAGATCCTCATACAGGAAGCCCTATAGACACTATTCCTAAATACTTTGTCTCAGAGATAGAAGGAGAAGTTAGTGAAGATCTTTTTAAGAACATGTCTTTATACAATGAAATGGCTATTAAGTTTAAATACTTATCAGAGATAGAAGACCAGGCACTTGCATTAGTTCAGCTCGAAAGGAACAAAGAAACAATAAGAACATCAATCTTTTCTAAAACAAAATATAAAAATGGAAAGATAGATGTATCTCCAGATAATAGTAAGAATGCTGAGCTTATAGAGAGCATGGTGAAAGGTATTATATATGGTCAGAAGTACCTTCAGAATGATAACTTTGATCAGGCCCTTGCTACATTTGGCAAGTTTGGTGAGAAACTTAATGAAAAACTAGGAATCAAACTATTTCCAGAAGGGTTAGAAGGAAGACAGATTTCTTTAAATAAATCTATTGACACATTAAATAGAATGTTCCAAACAAAGGTGATGGGGTTAAATCTATTGTCAGCAACTTCTAACTTATTTGGTGGAACAGCTCAGTCTATAATTAACTCAGGTAAGTATTTTACTAAATCAGATTATCTAGCTACAGAGGCTTGGATTAATTCTAAGATGATTGGACTAGGTGATGCAAACTTTCAAAAGAAAGCAATAGGTGCTCTTGATTATTTTCTTCCATTGACAGAAAATTATAACAGAGAACTTGCTAAAGGACTTTCATTAAATGCACTTACACAGGAAAAGATACAAGACTTTTTGTTCTCTTTAATGAGACAGTCTGATAAACATGTTCAGACAGTTAACTTCTTTTCATTCTTAAAGAATTCAATTGTGGAAGATGGGGAAGTGGTAAATGCTAGAGAGTTTCTTAAGAAGACTCCTGAGTATGCAAACTTCTATGAGGGAACTGATGAGGAAAGAAATGCTAGAGAAAAGAAATTTGAAGAAGATGTTGATAAATTAGTAAAAGAAAAAGGTGTACTAAAACTTGGAGAAATAGTTGACAATGAGTTTGTTATACCAGGTGTTGAAAGAAAAAGTGAAAGTGTTGTTGCTCTTAGAAGAAAGATACAACAAATAAGTAAAGATGCTCTTGGTAATACAACAGAAGAGAGCAGAAGACTTATAGATATGAACATCTATGGAAACTCATTTATGATGTTTAAAAGATGGATTCCTAGACTGGTAGATGTTAGGCTTGGTAATATTAAATACAACTCTGCTTCTGATGCATATGAGTGGGGTAGAATGAGAACTGCTTATAGTGTAATAGCTAAAGATGTCTTAGGATCCCTTGGAAATCTCAGGAACACACTTGTAGGAAATGAAAAAGGTGTTGAGTTTATGAGAGAGCTTTGGGAAAAGAAAAAGAAAGAGTATGAAGAAGAAACAGGAAAGACTCTTGTGATGACTGAATCTGAGTTTATGGATCTTGTAAGAAGGAATATCAAAAGTCAAATGATTGATGCAATGTTCTTCTTAACAATGATTGGTATTGTTCTAGCACTTAAAGCTAATGCTCCAGACAAAGATGAAGACCCACTAGTTAAAAATCAGTATAAGTTTTTAATGAAGGCTGCAGATAAGCTTAGAGATGAGATTGCTTATTTCTATAATCCTGCTAACTTGTTACAACTTGTCTCTGGTGGTATATTTCCTTCTATAGGAATAATTACAAACTTTATGAAGCTTTTTGGAAACTTTATGGAAGAAATGTTTGGACTTGTTCTTCAAAACGATGAGTGGGTTGAGAGTGCTAAACCAACTAAGTATTTAATGAAACAGTTTCCTATAACAAATCAAATAGCTCAATACATGCCTATGTTTGCTCCAGATGTGGCTAAAGACCTTGGAATCAAGGCCCAGTCTCAATCAGGATTTGTGCACTAACATAGCTATATTATGCACCAAAACTTAACGAAGATCATTGAAAACCCTTTAAAATAAGTAATTTTATATTATGAGAACAGCTGCAATTTGCCCAACATGTGCCACATATATTAATGCATTATGTGTTATATACGATGGTCCAGGCCTCACCAATATTAATGTGGCCCCATTTGATAATCTTGATGATATCCTTCAAAGTATTAATGACAATCTAGTTCCTGTACATGGATCAGGTGCTCCTACCAATGGAGCTGTATATGAAGGACAGATTTATATAGATGATGTAACAGGAGAAGTTTATATAGCCACAGCAACAGGTGGTGGTGCTGGTGACTGGGAACAGTTAGCTTTACAATCTGCTATTCCTCCTACACCATCCTTAGATGATGTTTTACTAGCTGGTAATACTTCTACACAGAACATTATTATTGAGGACAATCTTATTACACCAACAACTGTTGCTACTATTAGTCCATTGTTTGTATCAGTTTTTGATGTAGCAGCTGGTGATGTGACAAGGTTTGAATCTAAAGCCTTATCGTTTTATGATGGAGCAAGTGGTTTCACAGCTACAATAACTGCTCCTGCAACATTTACAACAAATACAACAATTGCCTTCCCAAGCTCTAGTGGAACAATAGCTCTTCTTTCAGATATAACAGCAGGACAAAATCTTCAAACTGTATTAACAGCTGGAAATATTGCTACAGGTATAGGTATGCTTATTGAGAATGGTGTAATAAGTGTTTACGATACAGGTGTTATTAATAACATTGATATAGATGGAACAACAGGATCTATAAGAATTACAACAGCTGGTGGAACAGGAGAAATCTCAGCAACTAATTTAACTAGTAATCAATCATTTGAACTTCCTGATCAAAGTGGGACATTAGCATTACAACCTACTTTTATATTTGGGATAAATTTAAGTGTTCCAATTATAGTAAATGGTCAAAAAAATGGATTTTATACTGTAGATACCTCTGGTCCTCAAACTGTTCAACTAGATGGAACACAATGGAATGATCTTGTTACTATTACTTTTTTAGCAAGAATACCTTTTACTTTTAGTGTAGTTGGTCCAAGCACAATATCTGGAGGACAACCTGTTGTAACAGCTTCAGGAATATATAATGTTACATATCTAGCTAGTGGAGATGTATTTTTCATAGGAACAAATTATTAAAAATAAAAAATGAATATAAGCTGTTCTGCTGAACCATGTCCTGTGATATTAGACTGCTCCTGTGTATTTTACTCAGGAGCTAATCTTATATATACAGGTATAGTTACAAACGATACACTATGTGCAGCTCTTATTAAAATAGATAATAAATTTAAAGATGCTGCTATAGGATATGTGTTTCAGAATGGAATAATACAAGCTGTTCCTGGAGGTCCTGTGAAACTTGGTGGTACACTTACGCAGAACACTGTTATAACAAGTGGAGCATATACATTTGCTCTTACAGGAACAATAGAAAGCACAGCTTTTATAACTACAGGAGGAACAAATCTTCAGTTTGTGAAAGGAGATGGTTCTCTTGATAGTACAACATATCAACCTGCAGGGAATTATATCACTGCTTTAACAGGAGATGGTACAGCAACAGGACCTGGTTCTGCTGTATTTACACTATCTACATCAGGTGTTATTGCTAATACATATGGTTCTTCTACGCAGGTCCCTGTGATTACAGTAGATGCTAAAGGTAGAGTGACAAACATAACCAACACAACAATTTCTTATCCCTCACAATTGCTTCTTTTCTCAGGAGATGTCCTTGGTGCAGGAACTACAGGAGCTAATGTCACTCTCACCTTAGCTACAGTGAATTCAAATGTATATGCAACAAATACATTCTTGAAGTTTGCTGTTAATGGAAAAGGCCTTGTTACCTCTGCAGCCCCTATAATAGGAAGCGATATTACAACAGCATTAGGATATACACCAGTTCCTAATACAAGAACAATAACAATCAATGGTGTAACACAAGATCTTTCTGTAAACAGATCTTGGACAATTGCCACTGGCTCAGGAACAGTTACATCAGTTGGTGTATCTCCAGGAACAGGAATCTCTGCATCTGTAGCAAACCCTACAACCACTCCTGTAATAACAATAACCAACACAGCCCCTGATCAAACTATTGTATTAAATAATGGTACAGGAATCTCTGTAACAGGAACCTATCCAAACTTTACCATCACTGCTACAGGAACAAGTGGTGTTTCAGCTGTAACAGCTACATCACCACTATTCTCTTCAGGAGGAGCTACACCTAATATAACTATTCAACAAGCTAGTGGATCACAAGATGGTTATTTATCTTCTACAGACTGGACTATATTTAATAGTAAAGAACCAGCTATATCTCCAGGAACTACATTGCAATATTGGAGAGGTGATAAGACTTGGCAAACATTTCCAACTATACCAACTGTTGGTACTTGGGGTGCTTTAAACTATCCTACATGGACTAGTGGTACACCATTTGTAAAGATGACTGCAGCTGGTACATTTAGTCTTGATACTAATACTTATCTTACAAGTATAACATCATCTGATGTTACCACAGCTCTTGGATATACTCCAGTTACAAATGCTAGAACATTAACTATTAATGGTACAGCTTATGATCTTACAGCTGATAGAACTTGGAGTGTAGGTACAGTTACTTCTGTAGGAGCTACTGGACCAATTACCTCTAGTGGAGGCAATACACCAACTATATCTACTTCTATGGCTACCAATAAGTTAATTGGTAGAAGCTCTGCAGGTACAGGTGTAATGGAAGAGATAAGCGTGGGTAGTGGTCTAACTCTTACAGGGGCAGGAATACTTAACAATACAGCTACACCTACACCATTAGGATATTATGGTGCATTCTCTGATGTTACAGACCAATTTGCTACTGTTATAAATACAGGATATCCAATGTTATTGGGAGTAACTGATTTATCTAATCAAGTTACAGTAGTTAGTGGTTCAAGAGTTACAATAGCTAACACAGGAATATACAATATTCAATGGTCTGCACAGTTTAGAAATCCAACAGCATCTGATCATGATGTTACAATTTGGCTTAGAAAGAATGGTGTTGATGTTGCAGGTTCAGCAGGAGTTGTATTAGTTTCTAAAAAACATGGTGCTTTTGATGGTCATACATTACCATCTTGGAACTTTTTATTAGATGTAGTTGCAGGAGATTATTATGAGTTTGTATGGAGTACACAAGACTTAGCAGTATTTATTTCATTTGAGCCTGCAGGTTCCCCTCCACCATCTACAGCTTCTGTAGTTTTAACTGTTACACAGCAAAGTGGTATAATGGCAGGTACAGGCATCACAGCAATTAATTCATTAACAGGTGCTTCACAAACAATAGTTGCAGGTACAAGTGGAACTGATTTTGCAGTTTCTTCAGTAGGCACTACACACACATTAAACCTTCCATCAGCAAGTGCTTCAGCAAGAGGTGTTGTAACAACAGCAGCACAAACATTAGCAGGTGCTAAAACATTCTCAACTGCACCTGTATTAAGTTCTTTAACTGCTTCTCAATTACTTGCTTTAGATGGCAGTGGTAATATACAATCTTTAGCTGTTGCAACCTATCCAAGTCTTACAGAGTTATCTTATGTAAAAGGAGTCACCTCTTCAATACAAACACAGATAGGAACTAAACAAGCCACTATAACAGGGGCTGCTACAACAATAACATCTTCTGACCTTACAGTGTCAAGAGCATTAATTAGTAATGCAAGTGGTAAGGTGGCTGTAAGCACAGTTACAGATACAGAACTTGGATATGTATCAGGAGTTACAAGTGCAATTCAAACTCAGATAAATACAAAACAAACAGACAGTGCTTGGGTGGATGCTAGTGCTCAGTCTATAACTGGATGGAGTGCTACTACAGTAAAACTAATTCAGTATAAGTTATTAGGTAGTAAGACTATGATTTTACAATTTAGAATACTTGGGACAGGTAGTGGAACAGCAGCCTCTATGGTATTACCATTTACATCATCAAGTTGGGGAACACAGACAAATATTTATAGAGCTTTAAATTCTACGACACAAGCTGCAGGTGCTGCTCAAGTTGCAGTGTCATCAACAACATTAACTTTTTATCCTTCAACTAATCCAGCAGCAGCTTGGACTGATGCTACACCAAGACAAGTGGAAGGAACAATAACTATAAATTTAGTATAAATGAAAGAAATACAAGTCATACATGTTTGGTCTCCAATAGGAATTAGAAACATCAAGTATATAGATCTAATTGATTTTAGTGGTTATAAGTTTAATGATGGTAGTGGATATGTAACGTATACATTAATAGGATCTGATTTGATTACATACTATGAAAATCAAATTGAGGTGCCTGATAATGTCATTCAACAATGGGGTACTGATGATACTGTTATATGGGATTATGTTATTAATACTCTTGGACTTACATTAGTATAAAATAAATTTGGACGATACAGATGATTAATTTAAATTCGCATTAACTAAATATTCCTTTTTCCTTTTTATGAGGGGGAGGAATTTTTTATTTGTATGAAATACATGGAAACCTCATTGAAAACCCTAGAAGTAGACTTGCAGAATATGGAAGTTAGATTGTCTGACATGGAAGATAAGATTGATTCTATTGACACTAAGCTTACACAAGTTGTAGATGCTATCCTTGGTAATCCTCTAACAAAGACAGGAGGTTTTATTAAAGATATTGAAACTCTTAAAGAGAAAATTATTGATCTTGAAAAAGGTCAGAAAGATCAAGATGAATTTAAAAAGAAGGTTTCTTGGACAGTGGCTATTATAATGGGATTAGGTATTATAATTCAATACATTATAAACATTTATACAGCTGTAAAAAGATAATATGGACTTTATAAAAAACAATTTACTTTCTCTAATCATCATAGTTATTGTGATGGTTGTTTTATTTAAAACCTGTGGAGGTGAAACAATTCCTCCACCACCACCAGTTGTTACAGTGATTAGAGATACAGTTTACTTTCATACAGATTCTACAGTGTACAACCAACCTCAGATAACAGAGAGTATTCCCTATCCTGTAGATAGAGTTACAAAGGAATATCTTCCTGACACAAGCTATGGTAGACTTGTTAATCAATATAGATCTTTAGTTGAACAATATATGGCTGTAAATATTTCATTAGACTCTATACGTATAGATTCTATTGGGTATGTACGTATAGTTGATAGTGTTTCTAAGAACGCAATTGCTGGAAGATCAGTTACATATAAACTGAAATATCCAATAACCAAGGAAACAATAACAAAGATTGTTTCTGTTCCTCAGGAGAAGAAAAGACAATTATATGTTGGTGGAGGTTTTGTAATGGAGAAAAAGGACATGAAATACTATCCTATGGTAGATCCTGTATTCTCATTAACCTTCCAACCATATGGAAGTCTTCTATATAAAACTAAGAAGGATTATATGATTGGTGTAAATGCTGGTATAAATAAAGTGGGTACACCTCAATATGGTCTTGTAACATATCTTAAATTAAAATAAGTGAACTTACCTCCAGTATATCAATGGCTTGCATTAGAATCTGCCCCAAGACATCTATTAAAGGCTCTGGAGCTTTATGGTGTTACAGAAACTGTAGGATCTAAGAATAACCCTGCTATACTTGGATGGGCTAAAGAGGTGGGGTTAGCTAGTGTATATAATGAAGATTCTATACCTTGGTGTGGACTTTTTATGGCTGTTATTATGAAGAGAGCTGTAAGAGAACCTGTGAAAGATCCTTTATATGCTCTCAATTGGAACAACTTTGGTGTTAAGATAGGTCAACCAATGCTTGGAGATGTTATTACATTCTCTAGACAAAGTGGTGGGCATGTTGGATTATATGTAGGAGAAGATGCTGCTGCCTATCACATACTTGGTGGTAACCAGGGAGATAAAGTTTCTATTGTAAGAATTGCAAAAGCAAGAGTTTCTCAAGTGAGAAGACCTCCATATATATTACAACCAACTAATGTACGTAAAATCATGCTTGCCAGTAGTGGTAAGCTATCAACAAATGAAGCATAATGGCAAAAGTAAAATCAGCAGGAGATCTTAGAAAAATCACATTTGGCAGACGTAAAACAGGTTCTGCTAAGAAGTCTTTTAACAAACACAATTCTCGACCAAAGAAATATGTTGGTCAAGGAAGATGATGTATTAATAAATAAATTATATTTGTACTATGCCTACATACATTAAAACAGGATTTTGGGATAAGAAAGCTAAAGCCCCTAAAGAATGGTTAGATCTTAACCTTTTGATTAACCAAGCTGGTGGTGTTTCCTACAAGTCATATGTTGCTAAGATTGTTCAGAACAGCACATCTGCTCCTGTAGTTACAGTAGTAGAAAATACTACAGGATTAACTTTAAACTGGACTAGAGGAGCTGTAGGTAGATATGTTACTAATATAGTAACAGGAGATAGTAATAAAATTACAATAACTTGTTCTCCAGGTGGACAAACTCCTGTTGGAATTTGTATATATTCATCAATTCAAGGAGCTGGTGGAAGTAATATATTTTTTCAAATAGAATCATTTGCAAACTATATAGGTGCATTTGTTAGTACTGTAGGACCTAATGATAGTATATTAAATAATGCTACAATAGAAATAAGAATCTATTCTTAAAATTAAAAACATGGCAATACCTTCAAAACAAATAGGCTGGTCTCAGGAGAGCAATCTTCTATGGGAGATTGCTAAAGAGCTTGATCAAATAAATGGAATATTAGGAGTTGGAAAACCTACTGGTACCTCCTCTATAGGAAACTCAGGTGTTCCAAGCAGACAGATTGGTCAAAGTCAAGAGGTTAAACTTCTATATGAAGTGTTGAAACAAGTTTCTAGAATGAGACAAACTTTAGCGTAATGGCAGTAAGAAACAGACAAATAGGATGGAGCCCAATGTCTAATGCATTATATGATGTGTTAAGAGAATTTAATGCTCTTAAGGGTCAACTTCCTGGTCCATTTGCTTCCACCACAACAACAAGTACAACAATACCTTTCCCACCAGCAACAGTGTCAGTTGACATTACAGGGTATGAACAGCTTTTTGATATACCATATGTTTCATCATATGGTTGGTTTATGAAAGTTACTAATGATATTGGTTTACCTAGAATATTTAGCTTTGGTCAATTTCCTTCAGCATATCAAGCTGCTTCTATAGAAGGAGGAGTTTTTAAATTTTATTACAATGGAAATGTAGAAATTACATATCCATTAACAAATTATATTGGACAATGGGTTTGGATGGTTCTTGGTACAACCACTTCTGGAACTATTTCTTTATCTATAGATGGACAGACTGTTGCTAATAGTAATTCTGTTCAACCTATTACTTTACCAACAACATTATATATAGGATCAGAAAATACTCCTAATACAAACTACAATGGATTAATGAAGTCTTTTATAGTTGAACTTGGATTAACAACACCTCAATTTGTTGCTATACCAACAACACCATTTCAAAATAGTGGAAATAGTTTATTAATTTTATTTCAAGGATTAGATATAACACAACAAACTACAGATCAAGGTCAGCTTATTTTACCTGTAACTAATTCAGGTGCAGTGTATAATACTGACAGTCCATATTTAGGATATGGAGGAAGTACACAGTTTGGAGCAATATAAAATAAAAACCAATTAACTACATATATGAAGGAACTAAGGTTCATTTGTGCACAGCCTGATGATGTGTATTACACATGGCAAGTGCATTTATGGTTAGAGAGCTTAAGAAACATTGGACATTCAGACAAAGCAATTGTTCTTGTGTTTACACCTTCCTTTAGAGAGAAGAGTGATAAATGGGATAAGATTGTTGACCTCTATCCAGAAGCTGAATTCAGTTTCATAAAGGATGTTGATAATGTAAGCAGGTATTTAGGTACATACATTCCTGTTCTTAGGCCCTACTGTTTGATGAAATACTTTAAAGAACATCCTGAGATGGTAAGCAAGGCAGTTTTTTATTGTGATTCAGACATACAGTTTACAGATAAGTTTGATGTTTCTGAGTGGATGGAAGATGATGTGTGTTATCTTTCAGACACAAACAGCTATATCAATGCTTCATATTTTGATAGTAAAACTAGAGATGTTATTCCTGAGAAGCTAGAAGCTTATAAGGAAAGAGACATTCTCAATGAAACAGCATCTCTTGTTGGTATCAACAGAGAGATATGTGAAGAAAATAATAAAGACTCAGGTGGAGCACAATATTTGCTAAAGAATATTGACTACACATTCTGGGAAAAAGTTTTGGTAGATTGTATACAGATAAGAATACATCTAACAAACATAAATAAAGAGTTCTTTGCTAGTGAAGATAAAGGATTTCAAAGTTGGTGCTCAGATATGTGGGCTGTTCTTTGGAACCTGTGGATGAGAGAACAAAAGACTAAAGTGATTCCTGAATTAGATTTTGCATGGGGAACAGACTCTATTAAAAAGCTGGACAAATGCACCATCTATCATAATGCAGGAATAACACAAGAAGATATGGGAGGATATTTAGCCTTTTACAAAGGAAAATATCACAGAGGGACAGATCCTTTTGAAGACTCACATCTTGAAATAGTTTACAATGATGAGAGAAGCAAGAAGTTTTGCACTCATTACTATGTAACAAAAATGTTGGAATTAAAAAACAAGTATAAATTAAATTATTAAACCCCTAAAAACAATTAGTTATGACTAATAAGAGAGATTTAAAAGCCTTTGTTCGCTACGATGGTAGTGGAAGAGTTGTTGCAGGATCATTGATCTTGAGAAGACAAAAACCTAAAGTTGGTAAATGGAAAGAAATCCAGGGATACCAGTGTTGTAACCTACCTATACTTACATCAAGTAGTATGGTGACCTTTCCAGCATCTTCTGTTGGTATAGTTATCTACTGTGATGTTTCAGATAGTTACATAAACATGGGATTAACTGGAACTTTTGCTACAATTGAAGAACTTGTATCAGCTCTGAACAATCAGTGTTCTGCTATGGGAACATTCAGTGTAGCTACTGATGGAGTAAACATTAATGTAAATGGTTCAGCTACACTGGTTAACTTGTTAAGTTCTTGTAGTGCTAACCTCTTTTTTGAAGTTTTTAATTAAAAAATTTAACAACTATGCCACTTAGTGAAAAAGCACAGAGAATTGTAGATCGTATAAAGGCTATCATCAACAAAGAGGATACCACCACTACACCTACAACAACAGAAATGACTACTAAAAAGAGTAGGACAACAACAACCACAACAACTGTTGCCACTGTAGAAGAGACAACCACAGAAACTACCACTGTAGCTACTGTAGAAGAAACTACTACTGAGACAACAACAAACCAATAATATTATGGCACTATCATTATTTCCAGAAGGAATGATGGGAGGAAATTCTTCTAGCAGCATGACCATTGATGGGATTGCTGCTAAACTTTCCTACTTTCATGAGCAATTACATCTATTGCACTGGCAGACAACAAGCTATGCAGAACATCAAGCTCTTGGTGGACTCTATGATAAAGTGGCTGATCTAAAAGATGAAATCGTTGAAAAGATCATGGGCTACTCAGGTACAAGACCTAAGGCTTATAAAATTGAACCTCTTAAGGATTACGCTATTGGAATGCCTAAACAAATAGTTTCTGAGCTTGAAACATTTGCTCAGAACCTAGAAGAGTTTGGAGAGTCTAGAGGAATGCCTGACATAGAGAACATTGCTCAGTCATTGAGTGGTGAAGCTGCTAAGGTGAAGTATCTTTTAACTTTATCCTAATGCAAATCAATAGAAAGTTTTTCCCAGAAGTGATTAATGACAATGAGGAAGCTTACTTTGCTCATTTGGAGGGAATTATATCTTCTATAGATGAACTTTCTAGTATGGAAATAACAAAGAATCCCAAGTCTTACATGTTTAGAATAGCACCCTCATTGCCAAAATACAACGATATGCTTCTAAAGGAACTATTAAAGTTTCACAACTTGTTCCAGATAAGACTAAACATGTCTAAGAGTATAAAAACATCAGCAACAATTGTGTTTGAAATACAGTTATAAAAGTAGTAGAAGCTAAAAAAAGGAATAGACAATTGAAACTTGAAATAAATTTGGACAGTTGATGTTAAATTTATAAGTTTGCTCATTCTTAAAACCAAAAAATAAATATTATGGAAATCTTAAACGATTCAATTGAAACCATTGAAACAGTAAAGTCTTATGATCCAAACAAGAAATATGGTTGGACCCCTGATGATCAATTTGTTATGTCAGGCCAAGAGTTTGGCATTGTATTAAATGCTCTTAGAGCTGTTCTGAATACACAGGAAGCTGCAAAGATCTTATTAGCTAATGAGGCTAATAAAGCTGTAGAAGCAATCTTGGCTAAAGGTGTAGAAGCAGGAATGGTAAAAGAGATTAACGAAGCGTAAACAAAAAACAAATATATAAAACATGAAAAATTATCTCTTAGGAGCAATCCTATCCCTATGCGTAAGCTTGTCTTATTCACAAAATCCTACAGTAACTAACGTTGGTCCTTCCTCAGCAGTAGGAAATACAAATGTTATACTAGTAGGAACTAATTTTACAGGAGCAACATCTGTTATTTTAAGATCAGGTGTAGATGTTTTACTTCCATTTACAGTAGTTAATCCTACAACAATTCTTGTTACAGTGAATCTTGGCCCTTCTAAATACATTAATGGAAGAGGTGGAGCTAAGTTTATTGTTACAAATGCTTCTGGAGCTAACACAACTAGTCCTAATTTTAACTACACAGTTAAAGGAAGTGCTTGTAATTCTGTTGTTTATAGTGATTGGTCAACATGTGGTACTAATGGTAAGCAGACAAGAACTTTTTTACTTAGTCCTACAGGATGTACAACTAAGCCTCCTAAAGATAGTGTGGAAAGATCGTGTGAAAAAGTTAATGTTAGACATTTTCAATACAGTCCTAATGATACATCTATTGGAATTATTTCTAATGTAGCAGGTGTTTTAGATATTAAGAACTCAGCAAAACAAATAGTTGAAAGTTATTCTTATAATGCAGGTTCTAATACAATCAGTCTTAGTGATTTACCTATTGGAGAATATGTAGCTACCACTGGAGGTAAATTTATAAACATCATCAATAAGTTTCAGGTTGTAATAGAATCAAGTGATATTAACAATCTTGTTGTAAAAGGTAAATTTGGTAGTGCACCATACACTTATTCTCTTAACAGTACCTCTATGTATGTAAGTAGTTTAAACACTGTTATCTCTAAATCTAATCATATTATTAGATGTAAAGATGCTACAGGTAAAATAGCAGCGTTAACTATTTCAAATATTTACGCTGGTTGTACATTAAAAACAACTAGTAATACTTATGAAAGAAACACTGGTGCTATTAATGATATAGCAAATGATTCAATAACTCCTGTAGATTATTCAGAACAATATATGTATGATTTAGCTGCTGCATCTAATAATACTACTACATCAACATTAAGAGGTGGAAGCACAAGAGACAGAACTAATCCTATAATATCTATCAGTTCTCCTGTAAATAATGCAGTGGTTGCTGGTACAATATCTGTCATATGTTCAGCATCAGATAACGTAGGTGTTAAATCTGTTACATTCTATATAGATGGAACTGCATTTACATCAACTCCTACTAGTGTAGTTGGTTCAACATACACTTTTTCTTGGAATACATCTAATGTAGTTTCTGGTGTACATACAATCAAACTAACAGCTAAAGATCTCTCTAATAATACAGCATCTGCTAGTATACAAGTAAGTAAAGATGCTCCTCCACCAATTATTGATATTACAGCTCCTTCAGTAGCATGGAGTGGTACTTGGATTTCAGGTGTTAATGTTACAGTGGGAACCACATATACATTAACTGCTACTGCCTCAGATAACGTTGGTGTCTCTTCTGTTACATTTATTCGTGATACTACAGTTACTATTGGTACAGATGCCACTGCTTCATATACTGCTAGTTGGAATACTACAGGATTATCTTTAGGTCTTCATTATTTAAAAGTAAGAGCTATAGATGCTGCTGGTAATAAAGATTCTATTACTATTGTAGTAAATGCTATTGCCAGTAGTACAGGAGATGTAACACCGCCTACTGTAGCGTTTACATCACCATGGGTTAATGGATACACTCTTTCTCTTCCAATTTCAGATGCAATAACTAGAACAGTAACAATGACTGCTTCTGATAATATTGCTGTTAAAAAAGTTATGTTTTATTATAATAATACATTATTTGCTACAGATACCACTGCACCTTATGCGGTAGATTGGTTCTTTTTGCAATACGCTTATAAACTATCTCAAGGACCTTATACTTTAACAGCTGTAGCTTATGATGTTGCTGGAAATACTGCTCAAGCAAATATTGAAATTACTATAAACAGTACTCAAGTTGGTTATACATCAAATATTAGATTACCTCAAAGAGATACATCTGTTTTAGATGGAGATACTGTTTCAATAACTTTTAATGTTACTGCTCCTAATGGAGTTCAATCTGTTTATTTAATTGATCCAAATAATAGTTTAGGAATAAGTTCATTTGTAAATCCAAATCCAACTTCTACTAGTTTTAGTGCAACTTTTAGATGGCCAACTGCAGGTAGATCTGGAGGAGTAGCAGGATCAGGAAAAACCTATGAATTTCATTCTCAAGTTGCTGATAGATTAGGTAATATATATTATACAGCTCTTCGTGTAGAAAGAAGAATTTATGTTTATAAACCTGCTATAATAGTTCCTCCACTTGTATTTACAGGACCTTCTGTATTTAATCTTTTAGCACCACCTGTAGGTAATCAGGGAGGAGAAGGATCTTGTGCTGCTTGGGCTCAAGGTTATTATCAAGCATCAACAAGATATTATTATAGAAATAATATGACATCTTACTCTTATTCTACCAACATATTTAGTCCTGAATATTTATATAATTATTCACAGTATATAAGTCCTGCCAATTATGGGAATTGTGCTAATGGAGGAAGCAGTGTACTAGACAATAATAATATTTTATCAACCTATGGTATATGTACTTGGGCACAGATGCCTTATACAAGTGGTACATGTACAACTCTTCCTAATTCTACTCAGTTTGCTGATGCAGCTAATCATAAATTTACAAATGGGTATGTAATGTACAACGATACTGTAGCTATAAAAAACTTATTAATAACAAACCATCCTGTATTATTTTGTGTAGTCGTAGATGATAATTTTTATCATGCAGGACCTGGTTTTATTTGGAGAACTCTTGGACCAATTATTATCGCCTCACCTCATGCTGTAACATGTGTTGGGTATGATGATAGTAAACATGCGTTTAAAGTTGTAAACTCATGGGGTACTGGTTGGGGATCAGCAGGGTTTATTTATATTGACTATGATTTACTTGTAAGTGGTAGACTGGTTGCTAGTCGTCTTTATTATTTAAATTAATTTTTTTAACATTTAAAAACAAAAATTATGAGTACAAATTGGAAAACAACCATTGGTGGCTTATTAGCTGCTGCTGGTACATTCTTGGTGAATTCTCAAACAGGTTTATTAAACCTTGCTGGACAGATTCTTCAAGCGATTGGTTTATTCTTCTTAGGTTTCTCAGCACAGGATGCTAAGAAAATCGAGGGATAAAAGAAATTAAAAAAAACTTTTGGGAAATAAACCAACACCCAAAAGTTTTTATTATATTTATATCATAAAATAAAAATATAAAGATGGCAACGATAAAAAAAGCAAAGAACCTATCTGCAGGACCTAGTAAAATGACCAAGAGAGCTGGTCCTATTGATCCTAATGGTAAATGGACAAAGGTACAAGAACGTACAATTGGTTCTATGAAGAAGGGTGGTAGTGTTAAGAAAGGAATGCACAAAATGCCTGATGGATCAATGATGAAGAATTCAGATATGAAGATGGGTGGTAAAACTAAAAAGAAATAATCATGGGTGCACCTAAAAAAATAAGTTGCTGGAAGGGCTATGTCAAACAAGGCACAAAGAAGAAAGGTAACAAGACAGTAAATAATTGTGTTAAAGCTAAAAAGAAATAGTCATGGCTACAGATAAGAAGTGGATACAGAAAGCAATAAATCCAAAACATAAAGGTTATTGTACTCCAGAAACTAAAGCTACCTGCACTCCTAAAAGAAAAGCATTAGCTCATACACTTCGTAAAATGGCTAAGAAAAAATAATGGGAAGAGCACTAGTGAATAAAACAGGTGGAACATTAAAGAAGCTGATACAATCTGCTCCTAGGATGCGTGGTGTAACACCTGTTCCTAATGGTCCTCTTGTTAAGAAGAATGGTTCTACACTTAAAAAAGGTGGAACTGTTAAGAAGGCTCAAACTGGTGTAACAGAAAAAAGTAAAGTGGTATATCGTAATCCTGATAACACTTATAAAACTGTTATTAAGTCTAAGAAGGGTCCAGGAATGGAACAAAAGAGTGTTAAGGAAGTTCGAACATTCAAAGGTCTTATAAAAGGAATGCCTAAAACATCAGGAGCTCTTCAAAAGAAGAATGAACCAAGACAAGTTGCAGAACAACCTAAAATGATTGCAAAAAATGGTAATAAATTAAAATCTAAAAATAAGAAATGAAAAAGTTAATTCTAATTGCTGCTGTAGCATTTACAGCTTGTGGTTCACCTAAGACGCAGGAAACCAATTGTGATTCTACATGTACAGATTCTTGTACAAAGGTGTGTACAGATTCTACGAAAATAGACACTCTTAATCCAAGAGGTACAGTTGACACAACTATTCTTAAATCAGTAAAATAATTTAAAATGGCAACAATTAAAAAGGCTATGAAAGCCCAGAAAGGTAAGACAGTCTCTCCTACTTACAAGAATTTACCAATGGGTGTAAAGAATGAAAATTATCAAAGAACAGGTGTGAGTAAAGATGTAAAACCTAGTTCAAGTGATAGTGCTAGATATAGAGGAGGTTTTGAACAAGGAATGAAAGGAAAGAAAGGAATGCCTAACGAAGGTAATATTGAGAAAATGGGAAGATGGGAAGGTCAGAATGCTTCTAAAGCTCCAAAGAAATCTAAAATGGGTAGTAAAGTAAAGAAGGCTCAAAATGGTACTAAAGAAAGTAAAAATCCTTTTGTTAAAGGTTATCAAAAAAAGCTTGAAAGAGTTAAATCTGAAGGGAACCCAAGCAATCCACCATTAAAGAATACATATTCTACTCCTAGTAAAAGTGGTCCTAAACTTAAATACAGTGTCTCAGCAGATACTACAGGACTTGCTGCAGGAAAGAAAGAATTTCCATCAAAAACAACTAATGTAAGAACTGGAAAGACTAGTGAAGGAATAATTGGAAGAAAAGCAGTAGAGTATAGAATGAAAAATCCTAATAAAGTAGGATTTAAAACTGGTGGTAAAATGTCTAAAAAGAAATAACTATGTCTAAAATTAAAAAAGCACAGACAGGTGTTTCTACTAAGAAAGGTAGAACTACCATTAATGTTACAGACACCTCAGGGTATGCAGCTGGTAAGAAGGCTGGTTATCCTGCACAAATGATTTCTCCTAAGACAAAATATTCTAAAGGTGACACCACTAGTGTAACTGTTAATCGTAAAATGATAAAGAAAGCTATTGGTAAACAAAAAATGGGTGGTAAAACTAAAAAATCATAATTATGGCAACAATTAAAAAAACTGCTAAAAAAATGCAGATGGGTGGTGGAATCAAACCAATGATGAAAAAAGGTGGTTCATTCCCAGACTTAAACAAAGATGGTAAAATCACTAAGGCTGATATTCTTAAAGGTCGTGGTGTTATTGCTAAGAAAGGAATGAAAGTTAAGAAGGCTCAAAATGGTGATAGTACAAAGTATTATTATAACCAATCTACAAAAGACATAATGAATGCAACAAAAACAATAAAAGAAAAGGGTTCTTCTAGTAAAGAATATGATGATGCATTTAAAAAACAAACAGAGTCCTTAGGCAATCTTCGTAGACAATCTAAAAAAGGAAAACCTGGATATGATAAAATGGGCAATTCTGTGAAGAAAAACAAAATGGGAGGAAAGACTAAAAAATGTATGACAGGTTGTAAATAATTAATTATGGCTGCAAGTAATATGACTGCTGGTAAAGCTAAGAAGTCTGGTAAGCCTAGAATGGCTTCAAAGGTTGGTATTCCTAAGAAGGACAAACCTTTTTCTAAGGTGAAGAGTATGGATGATAAAGCAATACGCACTGCTCCTATGCAACCAATGAAACAAAAAAGACTTTCTAAATAATAATGAACTTACCAAAAGTATCTTGTATATGCCCTACATTTTGTAGGGTATATTTATTAGAGGAGGCTATAGAGTCTTTCCTTAGACAAGATTATGCAGGAGAAAAGGAATTGATTGTATGCAGTGACTTCCTTCCTCAGGAGTTAGTGTATGAACATCCTTCTGTCAAGATAATTAACCTATCTGAAAGAGCTCCTAATCTTGGTGCTAAGAGAAATGCAACATACGCACATGCTACAGGAGATCTTCTACTAACATGGGGAGATGATGATATACATCTTCCAGGAAGGATATCTAGAATGGTGAACAAACTGCAAGACAAAGAGTTTCTATATGAAGGACAATATTATGTTCTATATGGAGGAAAGCTTTATTGGGAACGTGGTAAAACATCAGGAGCACATATAATTACAAAGAGACTGTTTGATGAGCTAGGAGGTATTCCAGAGATGAACTCTGGAGAAGACCAAGCTTTTAACACTCTTGTTAAAAATAAGATGGGAGAGATGCACACATGCACAGAACCTCCTCAATTTCTATATAGATATTCTACAGGTAGAGCACATGTTTCTCAGTTTGGGAACGACAAACCTGATAAGAGAAGTGGATATGATCGTGTGTTTGATAGTGCAATGCAATACATCACCACTGGAATAGAACCAAAAGGTAAAATACAGCTTCAACCAAAATGGTCCAAGGATTGGGTGGAAGAAGTTAAACATGCTATAAAAAAATAAAGCCCTCAACTAAGAGGGCTTTATTATTTGGCATGCAAGAAGTTTTATTGAAACAGATTATAGAATCTCTCTGCATCAGCAGGATCTAAATAAATCTCACTCTGGAAAGTGTTACGTTCTCTTTTGTAACCTTTCATCTTGTTTGTTTTAATGTCTAGATCAGGCACTTGTTGTACTCTCTCATGAAGATCATCTAATAGAACAAGAAGTCTGCTATCATCTGCTGTAATTGTTCTAATCACTTTATCAGGATTAAAACTGTCTCTAAATTCTTTAAATTCTGGGTTCTCAGGAGTTCCTGAGACAAGCTCTTTACGAGTGTAGAAAAACTGTTTCATTGTTGGTTTTGTTTTATATGGGCAATTGACACAACCATTGTTGCAACAAAAGCCTCTTGTTAATAAAAATTCTCTGCTTAAAGGTTTATTTGCCATATTCCACCTCTAGGATTTTACCCACTAAATCTGATCTATGGTTGTGTTTAAGCTTAATGTATTTAATCTCTTTAATCTTTTTAGAAAGCTCTATAGCATAACTAAGTCCATTGACACCATCTTTAATATCTTTCTGTTCATTATCTCCATTGATGATTATTTTTCCTGATTTCCCCAGTCTGGTGAGAATAGCAAGCATTTCAGCTTTTGTAAGATTCTGAGCTTCCTCCACCACCAATACATCATCAACAGTCTTACCCCTAATGAACTGAACAGGAAGCGCATTAACTTTTTTAGAACTAATAAGTTCTTCCACTTTAACTTTGTCATAGCACTTAATTAAGTTTTCTTGAAAGGCTTCTAAATATGGATCAAACTTTTCATTAAGACTTCCTGGTAAAAAACCTAATGAATGCCCCACTTCCACAGCTGCTCTAGTTACTAATATTTGATCACATTCCTTCTTAAACAGGAAATCAAGAGCACATTGTGCAGAGACAAGACTCTTACCACAACCTGCTCTTCCTGTAATAATAACTATTTGATTTTCAAGAATGAGTCTTTTCACCTCTTTCTGTTCCTCATTTAGAGTGATTTTATACTTAATATCGTTCTTCCTCTCTCTGTTTGGTTCTTTCATATTTACGTTTTAGATTGTCACGTCTTCTATTTACCTCTTCATACTTATACATGTTCATCTCCACATTGTTGTGCTCATCGAAGGTAAGTAAAATTATATTATCCTCATCGTATTCAGCCTCAGGAAATTTTTCCTTAGGAAGAATGTGGTGAAAGAAAATTGAGAGAGGTTCATTTCCCAGGTAGGTCTTACTAATTTCAGAGTAGTGTGTTCTCTTTCTCCAAACTTGTAAGAAAAAATCATTTCTATCGAATATTTTTCGATAATCTATTGATTTTTTTACATTTTTTACAGTTTTGTTGATTTTAGTCAACATCTTTGTCTTAGCAAGAGCTTTCCTGGGTTTATGAATAAAGCAGAATTCTCCTTCGCAGTTCTTCCCACATGTTTTACATTTCATTTCACTAATAGTTACTAGTTATTAATTCATATTCAAAATCATAACTTTCTTTTTTAAAATCAGATTTATTACCTTCTTTTATAATTTTATATGTAACTTTTGCATCTTCAACAATCTTCTTCCAATTTCCCCCTGTTCTAGAAACTCCAGGTTGACTTAGTTCAAATTTTTCTAATTCTTTTTTAGGTAAAGATTTATTTATTTGAACCAATACTGCAATTGGATCATTATATGCAAATCCACAATCATAATCTAAAAATAGTATTTTCATTTTACTTTGTTGTAGGTTTTAAATGATGCTCTAGAATTATACATATCAATCAAGAAGTTAACCTTCTCTTTCCAGGATTGATAAATCTTCTTCTTACGTTTATCAAGTTTCTCTCCATCAGCAAATAGTTTCTCTATTTCATCATGAAGATCTGCTTGATTAATGTATTGCTTCTTGAAGATGTTTAATTCATCATCATCAACTGTTAATATCAATTTTGACATCTGCTGTAGTATTGGTTATAAATTTAGGATCAATATGATAGGTAGTATCTGAAGTGGTACCAGAATGAATGTTTATCACTCCTATTCCTGTAGATCCAAATCCTCCTTCACCTCTTACAGTTTGGTCTAGTTCTTCCACCTCTGCAAATGCTACATCTACATTCTTCTCAAAATAGATTTGAGCAATACGATCACCCACTTGATAAGGGGCTGCTTCACGTGGATTAATACTAGTAGATTTCATCTTCACCATCCACTCTCCTCTATAATCAGAATCTACAATTCCTATAGAGTTGGATAGAACCCATCTGTGTTTAGATAGATTGCTACGAGGTATAATAACACCTCTCCAACCTTCAGGGATTTCTGTTGCAAACCCTAGTCCATAGGTTAACATACCTACATCATCAAGGGCCATAGATGTTGCATACACGTCATAACATGCAGCAGAAGAGCTCCCCTTAACAGGGAGCTTTGCTGTGCCTTTTAGTTTTTTAAAGTTCACTACTAGCATTTTCTTCAGTTTTAATTTCTGTTTGATTAATCTTGTTTATGATTTGTTGCTTAATGGAGAATTGAAACTCTTCATTATCCATAAGCATTGTCTTAAATTCATCAAGTGCATACTTAGTTTCACCTGCAGTTCCTACACCTAGAGTCATAGTCTTACCATACTTTCTACCAATCTCATGATCGTTGATAAGCTCCATTAATTCTCCAAGTTTATCAATACCCTGACCATATATGATTTCAAACTGAGACATTCTATATGGAGGACTCATTTTGTTCTTGATAGCTTTGACTTTTGTCAAATTACCATATGTAACATCGCCTTCCTTGGCTAAGCTTCTAGAGACTTCTATACGAACGTCTGAATAGAATTTAAGAGCATGACCTCCTTGTGTTGTTGTAGGATTACCAAACATAACACCAATCTTTTCTCTATACTGAGAAATAACAATAACACAAACATTGTGTTGAGACAGAGCACCTTTAAGTTTTGGATAGGCATTGCTATTTAACAAAGCCTTCTTACCAATAGATGAATCACCCACCTCACCATCTAACACCTTCTTAGGAATAAGTGAAGAATCTGAATCGATGATAATAAGATCAATAGTTTCTGTTTCAATCATTTCCATAGCAATGTTAAAACCTTCTTCACCACAACTAGGCTGAGCAATAAGCATTTTAGTTGTGTCTACACCAAGAGCTTCAAAGTAATGCTTATCAACAGCATGCTCACCATCTATATACAGAACAACACCACCTTTCTTTTGGCATTCTGCTACAGCATGACCACAAATTGTTGACTTACCTGTACCTTCCCAACCCATGAGTTCGTACATCTTACCTTTTACAAATCCTCCTGTTCCTAATGTGAGATGATCAAATCCAACAGACCCTGTAGATATGACATCATAATTGCCACTGGTCTTGGAATCTAGTGTAAGTACAGTGCCTACACCATAAGTCTTATTAAGTTTCTCCAGAGCTTCCTGGAACTTGCTTTTACCCTCTGTGGGTTCTTTTACTTTCGCCATATTTTAGTTGATTTTTTGTATGTAAAGTTAATAAAATTCCATGTTTTTAGCAAATAAAATAAAGCCCCAATGTAGACACATCAGGGCTAATCAATCACTAAAACAAAAACGAATTATTCTACTGTGCAAGCTCCACCTGCACATGCATTAGTTTGTCCAAACTCTACATGATCTTCTATTTCAGTCACCTTAGTGAGATCTAGAGAATGTAAGTTAGCAATTCTTTTATTATATTCTTCTTCTGTAATGTCTTCAAAAGGAGGCTGAACATAACTTCCATTATCATATGGTAGTACACTCAATCCATTATACACATCTCTGTTCTCCCACATCCACTCTCCTACATTAGGCCATTCTCCTTCTCTAATAGAGATTGTAGCACTTACATTATGTGTATTATCTCCAGACATATGTCCTGCCATGATCCATTCCTGAGAGAACTTCTTAACACGTTCTAATGTGTCAATAGCTGTCTCTGTTCTAAATATAGAACCTTCAGGTGCCTTGATAGGAATTCTTACACAGATGGTGTCATTTGGTCTAAGGATATCATCTTCACATAATTCAGGATGATTTACCATCATGTAAGCAGCAAGATCTTCACTCTTTCCAAATCTCATTGTTCTTAGGTAGTATGGTGCATGCCATGCATGAATACCACTAGCTGTTCCTAATACACAAGATGTTGTTCCAGAGGGCTTAATACAAGTCACTCTAGCTGCTTCATTGATTCCTGTTTGAGAAGATATCATCCTATTTACAACCTTGGCTGTGTTAGCAGCATAATCAAGGTTTAGTTTTAGAATTTCTCCTGAACCAATGCCTGTCATACCAATACCTAAAAGAGCATCTTTTTGTGTTGTCTGTCTCCAGATGTTACGAAGGTAATGAAAGTCTGTAAATCCTGCCTGCAGAGTTCCAAAGAATGAAGCTACAGCTACACGATTATTAAGATCTTCCTGGTTTGTAACATCACTTACATTGATTTCACATAAGTTACAGAACTGATATGGTCTAAGTCCTATCTCACAACAAGGATTAGTTCCCCAATCTTTATTGTTAGTCCAGTAGATTCCTGGTTCACCTGAACCAGAAGCTTCTATTCTCTTCCATAGATTGAAGAATTCCTCAGCTAGTATATCTCCCCTTTCAAGAACAGCAGAGTTGTTAGCCCTACCTCTTTGTTCATTTAGTTCCCACCATGCTCCATACTTAGATGTAATCATCTCTTCATCATCATGAGAGAACAATGAGATCATTGCACTCCTTCTGATACCACCTGCTAACACAGAGTTTGCAATGTGACACAAGATATCATGACATTCTAAAGGAGATAGTTGTTCTCCATCTTGCTTTCTCTCCATAACAGCATCAACATGTGTGAGACATATCTTCAATGGTTCAGGTCCAGGAGCTTTACCACCAGCTGTAACAAGTCTTGCACCTTTCTGTCTGATAGCTCTGAAATCAAACTTAGGTTTTGCACCACCCTCAAAATAGAATTTCATTAATACTTTCACTGCATCAGCCCATCCCATGATAGAATCTTCAATGAGCCAAGTTTTTTGTTTGTAGGTTTCTTGCTTTATAATAGCAGGGAGGTTTGCAACGTGATGTTTCTGTACAGAATATCCTACACCTGTTCCTCCTAATAAGAGGAACATTGTTTCACTAAAACAGTGTAGACTATCTATAGGAAGGAAACAGCAATTATATATTCTTGCATTGTTCACTTCTGCAGCTGTACCAGCAAACTGTAAAGCTCTCATAGAAGGTAACACCTTCTTCTCTCTAATCCATACAGTACTAGCCTTAACAGCTTCTTCTAGGTATGGGTATTTCTTGATCATCATATCCTGGTAGCGATCAACTATTTCATCCCAGGTTTCTCTTCTCTTTAGCTCTGGTAGATACTTTGCATATTTACCAAACACAGTCAGGGAACTTAATGCAGATAGCCCCAAATCTTCTTTTAATTTGTTCATTTGTTTAAATATTTAATTGCATTTGTTAAAAATTCTACATTATCGTCAAATTGACCAAGTCCTTTATTACACTTTTCGCATAATATCCCTCTCACTTTTCCTGTTTTATGACAGTGATCTATGTGAGATGAAGATTCATCTATAATAATTTTACAAATTACACAAGCATTATATTGATCAATTAACATTTGATTAAATATTTCTTTTGTAATTCCATATCTATCGAATCTAAAAACCTCTTTATGATATTGTTTATTATATATTGTTTGACAATCTTTACATCTAGACTTTAACTTATCATCACCATTTGTTCCAAAATCATTAAAGTCTTTATAAATATTACAATATGAACAAATTTTCTTATTGTTTTTTATCAAACAGCCTTTTCCTCCAAGTTGTATAGAATTAGAACAAGATCTACAAGGTTTATTATATTTTCTAGCTTTATAAAAATATGATTTACTTGCAAAATTTCTCATTTCTCCACAAATTGGACATGGAAGTCTATAAATTATTTCTGTTGGCTGTTCTAATCCTAAATCCATAAATTTTGTTTTTGATTTGGTTAAAAAATGAGGGGATGCAAACTTACACCCCCTACACTTACTAACCAAAAAATGAAGTAACAATATTAATTAAAGTTTCTCATTCAGAAGTTTGAATGCTTCCTCAATAGCACCTTTTTCACATTCTCTTCTTGTGTTGTATTTTGCATCATCGACATCACAATTTATAGAGAACCAAAACTTAGGTCCCTGAAAGTATGTAATATCAATAATCACTTTATGATCATCAAATACATCATACAATGCTCTTGGGGAAAGCTCTATAAGCTTTCCTATTTTATCATTGTTAATATCTTGTTCTCTAACATATTTCTTGAAGTCTTCAGGAAGATTTTCATCCTTTAGACCATTAAGCAATTGTTCTAGAAACCATTGTTTAACTACCACTGCTGCTTTAGGATGGGCTTCTAATAATTCTATCCCTGTCATAATTAATGTTTTTCTTTTGTTAACAATTCTTCATATCTATTATTCCACCAGAACGCATCATAGTCATGATCTCCAGGATCATAACCACTCACACTCTTAATTTCAGCTGTCAAATAATTATTAGCATCAGCTTCCATTTGGCAATAAATCTTAAAGCTTTCATTTCCATATTTTTTTTGTAGCATCTCTGCTATTTTTTCATTATACATACTCTTTTAGTTTTTCAATGTCAAGAATTTCATTTTCTAAAATAAACCCACTCCAAACTTCCATAGATTCATCAAAGTCTACACCAAGCTTTTCTTCCCAATACTTCCTAAGATCATCTGTCTTATTAAAGACACGATGTTGCAAGGACACTTCATCTTTGAAATATCCATTACGTTTCATCTTAACAACCTTTGGAAACACTTCTTGAAATGCTGCAGAAGTTTTAGAATATTTGCCTTGCTTAACAAGCTCAATGTCTCTTTTGAATTTACCATCAAGCTGATATACAATTACAACATATCCATCTTCATAATCATAATCCTCGACTACACTTCTAACACTTTCATATTCCTCCTGAAGGAAGTCTCTGAATAGACCTATATCATTTGGTTTAAATAATAAATACACACAGTCGTTATACACTGTGTCTGTTTTAACATCATCAATATATCCATTGATGTAATTGTGATGCTGTAACTTATCCCTTCCTATCTTTAGTGTGGGGACAATAAATATACTTGTGATTGTTTTCTTTATATCCATTAATTCTTGAGGTTTACAATTCCATTATTAATATAATTTTCTCTGCTGATGTTCCATACATCATTAGCCAAAGCCCATTTAAGATCTTCAATGATTTGTTTTACACCAGGATATTTACGTCCTTTATGTTCAAACCCATGATAGGCATTTAACATGTCAGATTGATCTGTTGTATAAATCAATGGACTGAAATAGTTAGTGCTGTCACAAACTATGAATCTTGGATATTGTACATCATATCCAGACACCTCACTTTGAGAATCTATTGTCAGGCTTTTTACAGCATGAAAATACAAATATGCCTGAATATATGCTCTACGATAGAGATAGTATTCTTCTAAGAAGTTCTCAACAGACCATGTGCATTTAAGATCATAAATCCATATCTTCTTCTCACTGTGGTCAATTATCATCTTATCAAGCATACTCTTGAACAGATGTGAATCTACAGAATATCCCTCAATCTGAAACTGGTTATGCACTGTATAACGTGCACTGTTCAATAGATTAACAACATCTGCAGTGATGGAATTTGTTCTCAGCTCATTTACAATTCTTTCAGCATTTGTAACATCTTCTGTTGTAATCACTGTAAGCTTTTTAGCTCTCACCTCTCTAATCTCTTTGTAAAATATTTCTGCATCACTTCCTACAAACTTAGCAAGTACAGCTTCATATTTAATCTTGAATCCAGAATCTGTATATGCATCCTTAGAAATATCTTCAAACGATCTTGTTACATTGCCCATCTCATCTGTTGCATTAACTGTATGTCTATACAAAGCCTCAACAAACTCATTCATAAGTCCTGTTGGTGCAGAAAGACATGTAGACATATAAAATCTACCATCAAACTCTTCTGGTTCTAACAATAATGTTTCCACCACTCTGCCTGTAACAGCAGCTTTAGAATCTTCATCTTCTACAACCTCACTAAGTATATATTTCTTCTGATACTTTCTCCTGTTCATGGAGAACTCTTTTAAGCTAGAGGAGCTATCTAATGTCAGAGCTCTATAATTAGCCTCTGTTTTGGTTTTACCTGTAATCATAAATCTTTATTTGTTTTAGTTTTAAAATCCATGTTTCTAACAGCTCCTGGAGGAAGCTTCTGAACAATCTCATCTAGCTTTTCACAATCCCACCCTTTGCCATTCATAGGATTGCCCCATACACGAATGTCATCAGAATAGAAATGTTTCATTACGCCTTTGTCCAGTCTCACCACCCAAATAGTGTTCACATTAACTCCATAGTCTATTATGAACATAGCTTCACCATCTCCTAATGGAGTGTGCACCTCAATTGTTGGATTAAGTTGTAGCATCATCATAAGCTTTCTGTTTAAATGCGTCAATAATATATGGCACCATAGCCCTTACTTCTCTAGGAACTCTCTGAAAGAACCATCTAACGTCCACTTCATACTCATTTCCATGAGGATCTACACCTTGTGGGTATATTATCCAAAACTTGTGTTCTGCTCCATTGAGCTCAACAGATCCTTCATAACATATCTCTGTGAATGAGGGGTCTCTGTTAATACTGACTTTCAATTGTTGTTCTTCCATAATTTTATTTTTTAGGATTCCATTTATAAGATAGGAGTCTATAAGGAGTTTTAAACTTAGCTTCACTTATGATTTTTCTTCCAACACATTCTTTTTGAAGTTGTTCAGAAGAAAGAGTCATATACTTTCCACTATAAAAAACTGTAAAGTTTTCATTCACATTAACACAATCTCTTACATTGTGATCTATAAGATCTATACAATCGTTGTGTAATTTTTCAACTGTTCTTTCGTATTTTTCCATTCTTTTCATTTTGAGTTTTAACATTATGGCACTTCTCACATAAAATTTGCAAATTGTCAATTTCACAGAAGAGTCTTTCAACAAATCCTGGTAGATCATTAGCACAGTTTAATGAACCTGCAGGTCTTATATGATCAACATTAATCTTCTTATCAGGAAACCAACTTTTACATTCGTTACATTGATATTCAAACTTCTGTCTTTTCAAGGGACCTTTATAAGTTCTTCTGTTAGCCATTTTACATTGCGTAATAGGTTTCCAAAATCTACTCTTTTGTCTTAGTCCACTCCTGATGAAACTCCAAAACGCACTCTCTGTGAGCGTACCAGCATTTCTAGTTTTAGGTGCTTTAGCAACAGCCTTTTTCTTCTTTATCATAATTAAAAAAATGTCTCACAATTTACTAAAAAACTGTGAGACATAATTTATTTAATTAGTCAATAATATTGATTCTATTGGCAATTTCATGCTTCATTTCCTCTAGAGAAGAAACAATGTTCTTGATCTCTGAAACACTGATGTGTGGCAAGTTGAAATCATATTTCTTAGCCTCTGCAACAAAGCCTGCTTTCACTTTCTCTTCAAGACTTTGAAGTTCGTTGATAGCATATTGCTCGTCCAATTGTAAGAAATCAAAATCACGTGAGTTCATAATTTCATCTGCTTCCTGAACAGTGGTAGTCATGAATGGAAGATACTCATAGCAACGACCCTTCTCTTCACCAATACCTACAACTTTCATAGGATTGTGTAAAGTGAACACAGTGGTATCACCACACAATACATAAGGAGCTGTGTGACCAGCAAAGTGTAATCCTGCTGTAGCACAATCCTGTGTAGACCAATTACACTCATCAATAGGCATACTTACAACCTGACCAACACGAATGTCAAATGTCTTAGTCCAGTTGTCTGTATATCTATTCTCATGTCTATTAGGAAGATCAAGATAGAGTTCTGTCAAAAGACCAATCTTCTCTCCATGCTCTATTTCAATCTGATGTGTATATTCACCTTCTCCATCACACACATCACATGCTGTGTATTCATTGTAATCCTCATCCCAAGATTCACCAGATCCCTCACAATTATCACATTCTGCTACTTTAGCTTCATAAAGATCATCATTGTGAACCAATTTGTATTCTCCATTCTCAAGGAACACAGTGTAGTTATCAGGACTCTTCTTCCATACAGCTTTCACCTTGTTGTATGCATTGCTTACAAAATCTACAAGAGATGCAGAACCATGTTTAACAACGATGTTCCTAAGAGCAATAAAGAAACCTTGTTTAGTAATCTTCATACCATTCTTATTAAGGAAGTCATAAAGACTATCTGCAACTTCTGCTCTTGGATTCAGACAGCACCACATAAAGAATCTCTTGTGAGCTAAGAAGTTTTCATCATCACTGATGCAATATTCTATTTCCTCTTGAGATAAATGAACATTGTTTACATAAGGATAGACAATCTCAATAAACTTTTCTACGAGCAACTGAGGAAGACTTCTGTTAATACCCTTTAGATAAACTGTATTACCCTCCACCTTGAAGTGTTGAAGACCTTTCAATTGATCAATGCCCTTGTGAAGAGCTCTAAGTTTTGCAACTTCAGCTTCTCTGTCTCTTTTCTCAGAAACCACATCTGATGAAGCAATGATCAAATAGATGTCTTCTTCTGTCATTGCTGCTTTAGCCATAACAAAATCCTTTGCTGTTGCATTTGGCTTTGTGAGAATCTCACCATCCTTCATAACAACAGTCAATACATCATTTACCATTTTGATGTTTAGATAGGGTACTCGCTTATCTACATCATAGTCACTTCCAGGAACATCATTGTCTTCTTGTTCCATTAAACTTTCGATCTTGTTAGTGATAACTTTTTCTACTGCAAATTCAATTTTACTTTTGAACCATTGCATGCTGAGGAATTTACTCATTTTGTTTTTTGTTTTAAATTTTAAAATGGGGGAGTGTATATATCTCCCCCTTATTGTTTCTAGTCTTCTAATAATGTTTCAACAATTTCTTCTATTAGTTCTGTAGGAACATCTTCATTCATCTTGATGTTGTAGTTCTTCCAGTCAAGTCTTCTTCTATGATATTTAAGCATATCTCTTATGATAGAAATCATAGAGTCTTTTTCCCAATCACCACCACCATAATAGGAAGACTTGTCAAGCAAGGTTTCAACAAACCCATATCTGTCTAAGAAAGCTTTCACTTCTTTATAGATAGGATAGATTTCACCATCAAATAAATTGTTCTCTTCTGCTAAAGCCACTATAGCTGAATAGAATGTATCACCTGCATACATGAAATGATTATTCCTATACTCTTCAAGGAGCTTAAGTTTGCTAGTAAGATCTTCTGACAAGCATTTTAATCTTTCACTCTTACTAAAAGTATCATTATACTTATCTATCAATTGCTTAACTAAATATGCAGTGACAATTCTCTTAAATGGTTTGTTCTTACCTTCCATAAATGTTTCAAGTTTTATCCAGTTATGTAATTCAAATTTCTCCATGTTCTTCATCTCTCTCTCTGAGACAGCTACAAACTTAATATGTGTCTTTTTAAGACCATGTGTAATCTTAAAGAGATGATCCATAGCTGTTGTGTCAGCTTCAACCTGACGACCATACACTGTGAGATAACTTTTCTTATGAAGATCTTCCAATTTATATGTTGTAGGAACCCATTTACAGTTTTTACCATCTACATATCTCTCAAGAGGAGAAGCTTCTTTACCAACAATCTCACCCTTAAGTTTGATTCTTCTCACCTTAGGACCAATTGTTCCTCCAGATATGGTGATTTTAGCCTTCTTCTTGGAATCAATCCAATCCTGAGGAACTTCTATATCCTCAATCTTTGGAAGACTGCCAACATACATAGCTACAATAGATTGAAACTCCTTAATAGCAGCTCTCCATAGATGTCTCTGGATCTTTCTAAGACCAATTATGTCCATATAAGTTTCATAATCACTTGACTTATTTATATTACCAAGCTTATAAGATTTAACCTTCTTAATTAGAAACTTATTATTTCCATATCCTGAGTTCTTACCCATTAGCTCTCTCAAATAATCTTTCTTCTTACCAGATAGTTTATCATCATAAATAAAATGTCTGTCTTTGGTCATGTCACCAATTCTGATAACACTGTCCCAATGTCTTTTACATTCTCTGAATTTACCATGATCTATCTTAAACCTCACATGATATTCATTAAGAATATAATCTCTATTTCTGTAAAGAGTTTTGAGATCGAGGATGTTGATACCTTTCAGTTTAGGATGAGCTATTCCTGTTGTAGAAAATTGTTCCAATCCAGAAATATCATACGTTTTGCCATTAAAATCAAGGTTTCTTTTATCACTACTATAATATTTCATGATTTCAATGATGTTAGTTGTTTCAAATATACTTTCGTTATATTTCAACACCATGTATTCAGAAACTTGTTCAATCTTCTCCATTATAATGGCTTTAGCTTCCTTAGTATATCTAATAGACTCTCTATTAGGCGTAGGAAATAGTCCATCAGTTAATCCAAATCTCAATGCTATTGGGAAATATATAGTGTCAGGAATTCCCACCTTATCAAACTCCAAAGGATAGTAGACATTGTCTAAGCATATATGCATTTTACTATCTGTAGCAAGAGGAGACTGTTGAAAATGCTCACTTCTGATGATTTTAAAATTGTTATCTACATCACCACCAGGAACATCAAAATACACACTCTCAAAATAAGCAAGTTGCTCATTTATCTTACTATAAAAGTCACTTCTGTCATAATACTGAACAGGAACAATCACCTTTACACCATTTCCTTCTTTTGTAGGCTTTTCATACAAAAGATCAATTGTATTGGTGTCTTCTCCTTCATACATCATATACTTACGTTCCATACCATCCTTACGACATACAAAATAGAAACTAGAACTATAAGCTAAGGGAGCTTTGAAACCTAGACCCATCATTCCTAACTCTGTTGTACTATTACGCTTTGTACTCTTACCATATTTACTAATGATGTTTCTTACATCATCTGCATCTAGACCAATACCAAAATCTTCAACACAGAAATCATAGTTGTTAGATCCATTTGGCTTAAATGATACAACGATTGGTTTGTCAACACCAGCTCTTCTATGACTATCTAGTGCATTAGATGCACATTCTCTGATAGTGGAGCCTATTGAATCTGAATAGAGATTCTTACTTAACATCTGCATCAATATTTGTGCAGAATCTAAGTCTAATGACATACCAATTGATTCTTGTGATTGTCCTTCTTGCTGGACAATGGCTTCTGTTTGCTTCTCAAGTATCATATTTTATTTTTTAGTTTTTTATATTGGTTACCTTTAAATTGTTTTTTGCCTTTTTGTAAGGCATGATTTTCATTTTCTTCTTTGCTTACCCATTCTAAATTCCAAATTTCATTACATTCTTTATTACAGTTTATGTGATTTACTTCTGGTTTATTTTCTGGATTACATAGAAAATGTAGAGCAACAAGTCTGTGTACTGAAAATTTATAAGACTTATCAGAATGTAACTGTACAACTAGATAACCTCTTGAGGTTTTAAAAGGTTTTTTAATTTTTTCATTAACTTTTCTAATTCCTTTTTCTCCAGTTTTACTTGTATGTATTGCAGTTCTCTCTAATGAAAGTATATTTCCTTTACTAGATATTTTATACAAACCTTCAAATCCTGTTACATCTTTCCAGACTTCTAAGTCTTGTTTTTCTAAAATCATTTTTGAATAAAGTTTAATGTTAATAATGCTTCTCTTGATTTTTCGTATATTTCTCTGTCTTCTTGCTCTGTAAATATGTCTTCTATGTTTGTTATTTTCATCACTCTTGTCGTATGTACAACATTTATGTATGATTTCCATAAACACTTTGTAGTAAACCCTTTCTCAAACTTTTTAGTTCTCCAACTTTTCTTTTTTTCTTCATCAGATTCTAATAGCCATTCTTGGTAAGTGTTATATACACTACTAGGGCTTCCCCAATAATAATATTGTAATGTACCACGACCATCTCCTGTATACCATCCAAAGCTTATATGATTTCCATTGCTAATAGCAATAAAGTCTCCAGGGTGTAACACACCTCCATATTTTATTTTTCTCATGTTTTAGTGTTTTAGAATGGTGGGAGTTCATCCAACCAATCGATTGTAAAATTGTTGTTGTCTTTCAAAACTTTATTCACCTTACCAAACACACCCTCTGTATCCCATTCTGTTTGCTTATAAGAAGCAGATGCTGGATGTGATAAGACAAATGTCCATTTGAAAGGACCAACAAGCTTTTTGTATTTAGCAGCGTCCTTACCTAAGAATATTACAGGAGCTCCTTCTGTCTCTATACAATCAAAGAAATGTTTGACAAAAGGTTCCCAGAGTGCTATATGTGAACCTGCTTTATTTATTTCTGTAGTGAGAGCTGCGTTAATCATCAGAACACCTTGTTTAGCTAAATAGCTAACATCTGATGGGAATAGAGCATTAAGATTAAGCCCTTCAAACAGCTCATCTTCTACACCATGATAGAACTTCTCAAGGGAAGGTTGTATCTCTTTAGTTATAGAACATCCCATAAGAAGACCATCTGCTACATAGCTTCCACTCTTTTCTGAGTGATAGGGACACATACCCATCATCACCACCTTAAGATCTGTGAGAGGTGTTTCTTTAAATGCTCTAAATACATTAGAAGAAAGAGGGGCAATCTTCTTGCCCCTTCCACTCTCCTTCTTTAAATATGCATAAATCTCATCACACGCTGCACTCTCAATGAATGGCTTCATTTTCTCATGCCAGCTCTCATGAAAGCTATCTTTAAATTTATCCCAAAGCATAATTTATATCATTTATATCATTACCAAAAAGATCTAATTGTACAAAAGGAGTTTCAGCCACCTGAATAGTCATTGGATTAACCAATATACCACTCTCATTCACAAAGAACTTGTGAGCATCCATATGCTTATCCATCCACAATGCTGGATGTGATTCCTTCATAGCAAATGTTGTGAAGTTGTACAACTCCCACATGCTATCCTTAGCACCATAATCGTGTGTAGGAGACTTTAACTCTCTACTGATTATATTCAATTGTGTAGATGTGATGATTTGGTTCTCCAGGAACATTCTACCAATAAGTTCTGCTTTAACTCTAGCAGTTATTTCCACCTGCTTCATCTCTTCTCTCTCTTTCTGCATTCTATTAAATGCTTCTGCTGCAGATTTGATGTATTCTGATATAGCTGATGGTGTGAAATCTTGTATCTCTCCTACATGCTTCTTCTTGAACGCACCCATGTCACCAGACACACAACCATTCTGACAAATAAAAATCTTTGTACCAATAGCAAACTTTAATGTTAAGCTCTTGTCATAAGAATTCTGCCATCCAATTTGTAATTGCATTTCTGAATCTGCTACATTAGCAATAGAAAATCTACCATTGGCTATATTGCCACCTCTAGCTGCAGCGTATGATTCACTATCTAATTTGAATCCTGCATTGTGAATACCATTTAACGTAAGATCGATAAGCTGTCTGTGAGAAACAGGCTTATAGGTCTTTGTCTGTTGTGGGATTTGAGCATTAACTAAAATGTCTTTTGCTGATACGTAGCTTGTACTAGTTTCCATTTTCTAATTTGATTGTTTGGTTAAAATATCTGGTTAAAATTCCTTCTAGGTTTTCTAATGTGATGCACCCATACACATCACCTTCTGTAGATTCTAAATATTCAGCCTCTAGCTGAATTGCTGAAACAAGATTTTCTATTGTCATGCTATTTGTTTTAATCTTTCACTAAAATAATTAACCACTTCAGGGATGTGCTTCTTGTAATATGGCTGTTGATCCATGCACCACTTCTTTAATTCATCTTTAGAATTAAATGGTTTTTGCCAAGAATTACCATCCATAATTTGATTGAATGATGGTTCTAGTTCATCTATAAAGGATTGAACTGTCCATCCTTCCCATACATGTCTTTCTAGATTCATAATTTAGAATTTTAATATTTGTAAATAATTTTGATAGGCTTCATCGTATGTATAAGCCCAAATTCTGTAACCATCGATTTCAAATAGTTTCTTTTCCATTACAATAAGTTTTTTTCTGTTAAATAATTCTCAATAGCCTGTAGGCCATGAGTTTTTGCTAAGTCAGCCCAATCCTTTATTCCTTCTACTAGGAACTTCCTTGGGACGTTACAATAACCAAAGTCAAATAGCTTAGTGATTTGTTGTGAATTTTGAACACCTGTAACATCTGCATCAAACGATAGGATTTGTATGTCAGAATTGTCTTTAAGGAATTGTACATTCTCTGTAGAGAAGCATCCTAAGCCCTCATTCTGTACAGCACAACAGTTGGGATAGAGTTTCTTCATCACCATATAATCCTTCTTGCTTTTGTTAATAAAAGCAAGCCTGCAGTGTTCTACATCCTTCATACCATCCATTGTTGTAATGGGAACATTGTTGGGCATCCATTTGTTTTTCTTATCAGCAAATGGTCTATATATTTTCCAATGCCCATCATAGAAATAACCAAACCTCAATTCATTGTCCTTTAGAGTGAATCTAGACTTGTTAAGAAACACCTTGTCGATAGAATAAATGTTATTATCTCTGAGATCTTGTATGTCCTGGTGATACTGATTCCAGTATTCTAGTTCTTCATTAGTAAACTTTCTTGTCTTCACTTGAATCATAGAATATCTTTTACCAAGATCTTCAGGTTGTTTATACTCAGATATAATCTTCTTATATTCCTGTGTAGGTTTTCCATTAACTATTCCCATATTGAAATCTCTGTCAATAACTTTGAGAACATCATCCATGTTTTGTAGATTGTACAATGTCTTCACAAATGTGAAACAATCTCCACGAAGACTTGTATCTGCAAAATCTATAAAATTCAATCCTCCATGTTTATTTCCTATAAGGAAAGAAGGATTGTTTTCATATCTAAAGGGAGAATAAGTCACTTGGTTTATTTTCCATGATTTGTCAGGCATGTACCATCTGAAAATGTCATATTCTGATATTCTGTCTAAGACTGCATCTATTGTAAGTTTTGTCTTTTTTCTGCCTGAAATCATATAGTAAAGATAAAAAAAATCCCCCACATTTCTGTGAGGGACTTCTTATTTAACAAACAAAACGAGTTTAATAATCACTACCATCAGTAGACATTGGTTCATCTGATGCAACCAGATTATCGTTTGGATTATAGTCTTTTAAATCCTTCAAGATATAAAAGTCTTTACAACCATACTCACCTGTTACATTGAGAACAAATCTCTCGTGAGGTTTCAAGTCTTTAGACTTCTTACCCTTAAGACCACTTATGATGTTAGGGCTAGAAAAGTCTACAAGTCTGAATTGTTTAATGGTGTACGCAGGAAGAAATGCTCTGTTATAAACACCCTGATATTCCTTTGTATCATCTTCTTTGATTACAGTTTTAATAGTTGCAAGAGCAACAACATTTGTGCAATACTCACCATTTACTTGACTCTTAAGATCTTTAAGATTACCTTTTATCAACTTCTTCCAGTCTAACTGCAGAGTGGTTTCAGCATCACGATAATCTAATTCACCTAACCATGTCTTGATAAAGCTATAAAAATCTTCCTCTCCAACATATGCTACACGATAATCTCTTTCAGAAAACCATTTAGGAAGATTGTTTGGATCATCAGCCCAAGAGCACGTACCAACATTGTTGATGTATTGCTTCTTAGTTTGATCTTTGTTCTCTTTCTCTTTGTTCTCTAAGAAGAATGTCACTTTAAACTTATCTTGATTTTTAACTTCTTCAAGCCAAAAATCAACTCTAAGTGTTGTGTCACCATCCTTACTTTCGCCAAGATACTCTGTGGCTTTACTTTCTTCTTTTAATTCCATACCAAGGATTTCTTTATATTCCTCAATAGATGGATTAATTGCAATCACTTTGCCTTCAAACAGACCTACTTTCTTCTGTGTTTCTGTAAATTGTGATGTTTCTCTTTTTTTACCTCCAATGTTCATGATTTCATTGTTTTAAATTGTTATTAATTATAATATTCATCAATAGTACTCACTACAAGCTGCAAATTGTTAGGAATCTTTAGTTCACTAAACATTCCATCAGGACTCTTTGCAGGATATTTCTTGAATCTATTAGTTATAAAATTATAACTAGCAGACCCATCTTTGTTCTCTTCAATATGTGTATATAAACATATTGTGAAGAGACCTTCTAAATTAATTTGATTATCTAACATCTTACCTGATGTCTTAATTCTATATCCAACAATCTCACCACCATCCTCTATTATCTCAGGATGTGTAAAGTAGAACACTTTGAGATCATCACGAAGCTTACGAGCTTCTCTAAATAATTCAACCATGTCTTTAGCAAGAATGGTAAACTTTGTAAAACCAACCTCAGCTGCTTTCTCAGCCATTCTGAAGCTCATCATGTAATTACTGTCTTCTATAACTACAGTTTTAATGTGTGGGGCTTTATCAGAAATCGTTTTAAGCAAACGTGTTATTTCTGTAATGTCATCCACCTCTTTGTAATTTTTGCTTTCTGCGTTGTAAAGTTTTTCTGCTCCTTTGAATGGTAGTTCTTTCTTCGCTGTGTTAATAATGTAAGTTTCTTTTGAATCTAAGTGTTTGATTGAAGTGCTTTTACCTGTACCAGTGAAGCCAACAATCCCAATTAATTTGCTTGCCATGTTTGTAATTTATTTAGTTAGAAATGTCTGTAAAGATAATCAAATTTGTTGAGATTTCAAAACAGTTTTTGTTTCTTTTACAATTTCAGGATTTTCAATAATATCATTATACATCCCTTCTATTTCTTCTAACTTTTTTGAGCATTGTATTGCTAAACCATCAAGTTTTAATATATACCATGTAGGCTCATTAAATCTTTTGTCTTCTATGATTTCTAGTGTCATAAATAATTGATTTTAGTTTGGTCTAACATTGAAAGACTTTCTTTAATCTTCTTTATCTCTGCTGTCTCATTCAGACAGATGATGTGGAGATCAGCCACTTTGCCTTGGTAGTCTAGCTTGATAGCTCTATTGAGGATTTGTGAACTCTCTTCTGCATTGTATGTAAAGTTTAGCAGAATAACAGAGTCCAACTCTTTATATGTCACACCCATCTTACCCATGGCAGCTAATGCAAGATGGTTGTGTTGTTTGTTCTGGAAGCCTAAGTAAGCAGATTCATCTTTAGATTTACTGTGATAGGAAGGAACACCAAGATTATCAGCTGCTATTGTTTGTCCTGTAAATATCAATACTCTTTTGTCTGATAGTACACTAAGCAACTTTCTTACATGATTCATCTTTCCTAACGATGATAATGATAATCTGTTCCTGGAGAGAGCTAAATGCATAAAGTTTGATCCCTGCCTTTTGAGATTCTCAATCACCCATGTATATCCATCATATCTCTGCTTCTCTGTCTTAAGCTTTCCTTTTTTGTCAGCTGTCTTAACTGTATTGTCAAGATGGACCATGTGCACTGTAATCTTATAATCAGCAAGGATACCATCTTGTATTCCTTGGTCTGTAGTGTAGGATGCTATTTCTTCAAGATCCCATTGAGATTTAGTTTCTTCACTAATAGTTCCAGACAGGCCTAATGTGTAATTGCTATTGTCCATAATAAAATGGCAAATAGCATTCTCATTGTCAGAAGCTGAATGAAACTCATCAATGATGAAGAAATCAAAACATGAATCTTCATACTTTCCTAAGGAGGTAAAGTTTACAAATGTGATATTAGGATTGTCATATTCCCACAGTCTACACTCATCATGCCATGTTTCTTTTAACTTATTATCTGGATAGGCTATCAGTATATTGCAATCATATCCAAACATCCTACCAAGGAGGTCAATTGTAGTTTTACACTTACCAAATCTCATTGCGAGGTTATAATACCCCCTGTCATGTAACTTGAAGAAATGTTCTCCCTTATCTACAAACTCCTTTTGTAAATCATCTTGTTTTGTCATGTCTAAAAGTTAATGATAAAGACCAATACAACCATTCAAAATTCACTGCTATATAAGGATCATATTCATCTACGCTGCTCAAGATTGAGCATGTAGGGATTAACACAATCTGCCAAAAGCTATCGTTAGCCCTGGGCACAGTGTTATAGGTAAAACTTTGTACTTTCATAATTATTTGTTTAGGAAATATGTTTTATTTACAACTGCTTCATAATCTGCATCTGACATATCTTTCTTTCTAGGCAATTCTTTAAACATACCAATTTGACCAAGAAAACCAAGACCCACTCTGACATCATCTTCACCATAGCTATTCTTTAATAATCTTAGGCTTCTGAAATACTTAGCACCATACTGATCGACTAACTTGTTTACATTATAGCCTGAAGAATCTGGTACCTTATATCTCATAGGATCAAATAACGCTAAAACTACATCAGCATCATTTTGTGTACTTGAACTATCTGCAAAATCCTCCAATTGAGGTTCTACATCACCATTCTTAATCCTCATAGGATTAGAAATAGATCTATTGAACTGACTAACAACAACAGGTGTATACCCAAAGAAGTCTCTTGCATATCTGAGCTCATCGCTCATCTTATCAATAGCTTCTTTCTTAGTGAGTTGATCCTTTGTTGTCTTTAACAGGCCAACATGATCTATAACAACAATGGTTAGTGTGTTCTCATCCTCAGGAATATAAATCTTGTTATACTTATCTAGTTGTTCAATCCTACCATTAGCTTCAGCATGTGCTTTTAGCTCTTTAGCAATACCTACAGGATTCTCTGGACCATCAATGATTGTAATGATTTCTGACATCCCTTCCATATAATCTTCATACATAAGAAATAGATCGTGCTCATCTTTAGTCATCTTTTGATCATTCCAACCTAATAGCTTTGCAACAGGAATAATAGTGCCCTGATCTAGAAAGATTTTACGAGAAACCCATTTAGCAAGTTTGTATGTTCTGCTCCTCTCCATTGATCTATATATTATACGTAACTTGATCTTTGGATCTTTTTGCATAATATACCAGTCAAATGGATTGAGAACAAATGCATCATCTATGAAGGATGTCTTACCTGAACCTGTGTTACCACCTATCAAGAAATACATGCTCTTCCTCAGACCTACATATCTATTCAGTCTATTAAAGCCCATAGGAATACCACTATTCCTACCATCCATACCCATTTGCACTTCATTCTTTAATTGTTCAAAACTCATATATCTGTACCTCCTCCTATAGGATTTGATTCTTCAATAGTGTTACCATCTCTGAGGAGCTCAATAAATGGTTCAAAGCTTCTTTGATTTAGATAGGTGAGACTGTTCTGCATAAAGGAAAGCTTATTAGTCTTCTCTTTAACAGAAACCTCTTTCTTCTGCATCACTTCAAACTCTACAGCACTGATTAGCTCATCACATGTATAAGTTCCTTCTGCTAAGATTTTATTGAACTTAGCCTTACACTCATCTTTCTTCTGTCTAAGACTTCTAGTACCTGTGAACTTCTTGTTATGATGTGTGAAGGTGTCTGTGCCTGGATAGGCCTTCCACCAATCATCAAAACAAGAATCAGGAATCAAGATTTTATCAATCTTTGTTTTAGATTCTTCCTTCAGAAAGTCAAGCATAGATTTGCCTAATAGGGTTATACCACCCTCTTCTGTTATAAGTCCCTTTCTATATAACCCATGATGAAGCACCTCTAGTTTAAGAGACCCTTTAACAAAGGATTTAACATCATTGTTGCTCTCCACTTGGCTCAAAAGGAACATCTGATCCAAATTGTAGCCCTTTTGGTGTAAGTCTGAAAACTTTTGCCACTTGTTTATCTGCATTTTCTGGGGTTTTTTCTAGTGAGGAGTATATAATTGCTTCCTGACGAAGCTCTTGTCTGATGAGTTCTAATTCTTCTTGCAAATATACAAAATCTCTTAAAGCTTCATGTTCATAATCTTGATGTATCATAAATATTTATTTTTATTATTCAGCAGCATAACCAAAGAAAATCCACTGACCATCTTTTTCTTCTGATGATGTTTTGTATGTGATTTTAGCCACCTGTGTATTGCCTTTCTCAAGTGTTTTTGTCATATGTATTGTACTAGGACTTAAATACTTTTCTGTATAAATTCTAGCAGCATTAACTGCAGCACCTTTTGTTGGATGACTACTGATAACACCATCATAAGTCTGTACAGTGTATTTCAAGACCCACTTCTTTGTACCAGCAGTTATATTGTGCTCCACTTGTGTTTTAATCTTGTTCCTGTTGATAACAGGTTGATGTGTACAAATAGCAAAACAATCACGCTTACAAGCATCATCTAACTTCATTTCAATGAATACATCAAGACTCTTCTTGCTTGCTTTCCATTCATTAGTGAGATCTCTGAAGCTTGGTACAGTGCTAATAGTTCCATTGTATGAATCATCACCATATTCTCTTTCAGCACTCTCTTGTAATCTTGTAAATACAGCAGCTGCAGATCTTCCTCTTCCTGAGTTTTTAAATTGACATGCTCCCATTGTTATTTGTTTTTAATGTTAAAAAATTGTAATGTATCTCCTTCTTCTGTTTCTCCTATGTAAGGAATGTAGATGTAATTGCTACGATAGGTTTTTTGTTTGATGTACTGACTACCATATTCATCAGCAACCAATTCAACAGAATCACCATCGCTCATGTGTATCCATATTCTTTCTTTCTGAGGAACAGAATGAGATGATGTGTTGCAGGAACATAAACCTGCTAAAATCATTAATATAAGACTTATAATAATTAGTGCTATAAAAGCAAAAGCCCCAGAATCTTCAATCTGGGACTTCTTTTTGCCTTGGTTTTCCATATTACAAAGTTGCTATTAATTCAAACACTTCATAGTGATCAAATAGGTTATTGTCAAACTGATCTATTAAATCTAGAAAAAGTTTAAGATCTGATATTTGTAAATAATCAAAATCTTTATTAATGTTCTTTTTAAATCTTATACCATCTCCATAATCTTCAGCATAGAAGACATCTTCATCATCCTTGTCTATTAGTCTATAGTTTCTAACAGGATTGTCTGACACAATAAATGTGTACTCTGATAGCTTGTCAGAGCTCAAGATCTTGTAAATCTGCATCATTTGTTATTTTAGAGTTGTCAATACGTAATCCAAATTGAAGATTAAACCAGCCAAATATACCTTCAGCCCTCTTCTTGTTACACTTAAATACTTTTTTAATTAGAGGAATAGCATAACCTTTGAATTGTTCATGCTGCTCGTCTGTCATAGTCCACTCACTGTACCATTTATCTGTCCTGAGAGCTTCTGCTACAGTTTTACCTACCATGTTTAATTGGTAATCAACTAAATGATCACCAACATTAGTACGATTTACTTTACTACTCATAATATTTTAAATTTGTTTTATTTTGTTCTGTTAATAGCCATTAGAATAAATTTAATTGATTAGGGTTAATTGTGACCTTTCTTCTTTTTCCTTCATATAGGATTTTGTAAATGATTCTATTTGCACGCTCTATGTAATAATCATAGTTGATATTATCTAAAGGATGATCTGGTGTTAGATGATTGCACACATGCATCACCCACTCACCTGCTTCAACCTGAGAAACATCTGCAGCATTAGTATCACACTCTTCATTCTTTACCTTCAGAAGCTTCTCTCCCTTCTTAGATACATAATAACGAATCAACTTATTATATATTGTCTTCTCACCTGTGCTTTTATTAACTCCTTCATAATGGAAGTCTTTAGAAGCTTTTTGTCTCAGGCAAAAATCATATACATTAGTGTGATTACAAATAGTATCAGTGGGATCAATGTTATGAACATAATAAGATTCAAGAGCAAGATTAACGACTCTAGCTGATTTGTTTTTATGAAGTTCAAAATCTGTGAGAAAATCTCCCTTCTTTTTAATTTCTCCATCTGTTTTTATAGCAATATAATCATTTACTGTTGAAAATATAATCTTTTGGTAGTCTGTTCTCTCAAGCTCATACTTAGTTGCATCACACCACCATTGATTAATCTCAAACATCTTATCCATCTTATCCTTAGAAATCTTAACAGTGACACCATCTGTATTAGCAGAGATGATGTTAATACCATTCAATTCATATTGCTCAATAAGCATTAGAAGAGATAGTTCACCTGTAATAGTGGTGAACATTGTGAGCTGTCTGTCATAAATCCAGGATTGCATATCAGAAGACTTACCATACACAGAGTTAACTGCAAGCTTTAATGCGCCCACTATTCCTTTGATGCGTTTATCTTTCTTAGCAAGAGGCTTTAATTCGAGTCTTTTCTCAAACATTGCTTTATAGCCACGTAGAAATTCCTTACCCAAATGATAGGGATAACGATTATTATTAATAATAATTGCAGGATAGTAAGAGCTAACATCCCAATCAATGATATCATGGTCTTCATCAGATTCAAATATTCTAGGAGAATTCTCTGTATGAAGCCCACCCTTTGCAAATGTATATGAGTTATCATAAAATCTAATTGTTTCTTTAAAATCATCCTGTAGACCAAGAGTTGTATCCTTAATCATCTTAAGGAATGTTTTGAGCTCTTTTGTTTCAAATGTAACATATGGAGCAACACATTCTTTCAGTTTGATTTGCTTTCTAAAGAATCCTTTCTTTGGAAGGTCACTGTAAGTTATGTTTTTCTCCTGGCAATAAAACTTTTTAATCATCTCATCACCAATCTTGGAATCAGAATAGTTCAAGCATGGAATGCCAAACTCTTCCTCTATATCCTGTCTCAGCTCAATCTGATTATTTCCACGATACAAAGGATGATCACAGTCACCAATAGTGATCTTATAAAAAGCATGAGTAGCCATAACATCATTTCTACAATAATCTTTAGTAACTCGAATTTCTTCATCAGTCATATCAATTTTAGTGTGGTGAATAGGCATCTCTTCAATGTTCTCAAGATCCATTTCAAACTCCAGTCTCTTCAATGATACACGTCTGTTCTTATTATCATAGTGATTCACTCTAAATACATCTATCTGTTTTAGAGATAGTTTGTCCTCACTATACTCAGGTAAGACTTCAAAGTTTGCATCATGTATTACATCTGCTGCTTTCTGTGCTATCCTACTGCAGATATCAAGAGCACTGAGCTGTTGTAATGTTTCAAAGTTCCTTAGGATCCATTCTAAGACTTGACTATCAAATCGTAGATTATTATAACCCACCCAAAAATAGTGCCCAAATAACTGCGTAAACTCAACAAACTTACCAAGCTCATCCTTGTTCTTGCTCACCTCAAACTCTCTATATACGTCCTCCTGAGGATCATATATTCCTACAAGAAATAGTTCTTGCATGGTTTCAATGTCATAGATTAGTACATTCATTTGTATTTTCTTATAAGTTTAAAAATCTCACCAATATCAGTGAATTCAAATACCTGGTCTGGTCTAATAGGATGAAAACCTATAGTGAACCCATGGTTACCTTCAAAGTAATCTTCTCTTTTTATTCTATTACCATTTACAGAGTCTATATATATCCAAGGGTAGTTAGATGACATCTGAAGCTCTATACCAAGCTTCAGCATTCTTTTCCTAAAGATGTCTAGTTTAGTTAAATCACTCATCTGGTACGTTTTTATCACCCTGTTCATTTTGGTAATAGTTATCTATAGCTTCATCTGGTTTTTCCCAGTAACGACAGTAGAAATGCTCTCCTAATGCATCTATTTCTGATTGAGGATATCCTTGTTCTACTAGCCATGTTAAAGAATCATATCTTCTGTCTTCAGGAATAGGTTTAGGAAAACCATACTTCCATCCTGATGGTGGGTCAATAATTAGTGCCATAATGGAAAATTTTCTATGAATTTAAGCTTTTAGTGGAAAATATTCTTACTAATTCTTTTTTAGTGGAAAAATATCTTGATTTTAATTGTTCTCTATAAAATGGCACTAAACTCATTTTACTGCCAAGTTATAGTTGTTTTAATTGTTCTCTATACCATTTAGCACAATCCATAAATCCACTATTATAATGTGGTGTTTCATATCTACTTTTTATTTCTTTCTCTATTTCTTCATCTGATATTTCTGTTTGGGAAGATGTAGGTATCTCTACGAGGTTATCCTCGTGGTGTTCATCACTTCCCTTACTTACAAATGTTTCTTGTTGGGGAAGTGAGTCACAA
>Ga0315277_10000424_pt1 | contig 67611 bp, 53 predicted proteins | sample YL17G05_15_MG_FD_203695 | JGI IMG/M metagenome (GOLD analysis project Ga0315277, IMG submission 203695) | Sediment microbial communities from Yellowstone Lake, YNP, Wyoming, USA - YL17G05_15 | ecosystem: Environmental > Aquatic > Freshwater > Lake > Sediment | place: USA: Wyoming | collected...
CGTCTGCCAAGACCGGATGTGCGGCAGAAGGAAATTCTTACCGCACTCGGGGTGGCGCTGCCGGAGATGTAGGCAGGAGACGTTCGTCAAACCTGGCCTTATAAGATCCACTCAACCAATAGGTTCCTACGGATCTTCCCCCGCCATGGCGGGGGAAGATCCGTCCGAACTGCAAAATATTTGTTTCCGGGGCAGCCCCGAAAAGCTATCCTGTGCGCAGGATCGACACTCGGAAAGGCACAAGATAATGGGAGCATGTCGCTATTGCAGCATCGCGCCGGGGAAGGGAATTGACAAAGCGGAGACTCTGTCGGATGTGCTCCGGATGCGGCAGGGGAACAGGTTTATCTGGATCGACCTCACCGATCCCGCGCGCGAGGACTTGAACGCCCTGATCGAGCCGCTCGGGCTGCACCCGCTCGCCATCGAGGACTGCCTCGATGAAGACCAGGTGCCCAAGATGGAGGAATTTCCGGCGCATACTTTCATCCTCTTCAACCGATGCCGCACTGCGAATGGCGCCGCCAGTGTGGAGGAAGTCAATTTCTTTCTCGGCGACCGGTTTCTGGTATCGGTGCATTCGCACGGATCGGGCGAAACCACGTTCGCTGCGCATCTGGAAGCCGTCGTGAAACGCGACCTGGAGGATGCGCGCCGGGGAGCGGATTTTCTTCTCGAGGTCCTGCTCGACGATATCGTCGACGAAAAATTTGCTGCCATTGAAGCGCTCCAGGATCAGCTCGACCAGACCGAAGAAGAAATCCTCCAGGGGAACCTCGACTTTAGGCCGGTGAAATTGATGCATCTGCGGCGCAACCTGCTGCTGCTCCGCAAAAGCCTGGTGTACGAGCGTGAGATTCTGGTCAAACTGTGCCGCCGGGATTCGCCGCATGTCACCGACAAAGCGATCTACGAATTCCGCGATATTTACGATCACCTGGCCAAGTTTTTCGAAGTGATCGAGATCTGCCGGGAGCTGATCGCCACCATCATGGAAATCCATCTGTCGATGGTGAACAACCATATGGCCATGGTGGGCAACCGCACCAACCGGGTCGTGCGGCGCCTGACCATGATCACAACGGTGTTCATGCCGCTCACCATGCTCGCGGGGATCGGAGGCATGTCCGAATGGAGCATGATGACCGGCGCCGCCAACTGGCGCATTGCTTACCCGGCGTTCATGGCTGGGATGGTGGCAATCGGATTTGCCAGCTATTATCTGCTCAAATGGGTCGACTCCAAGGACAGAAAACCCAGGCCGCACGCCGGCAAGTAATCCGCCTTTCCGAATGGTGGCGTGCAGCGCAGGGGAACGCGGGTGTCTTGCCCGCAAATCTACCGCATGCATCGCTACTGTGGATGGGGACGGGTTGGAGCGGAGCGCGGGCGTCCCGCCCAATGCCGCATACTTTTTCTTTTCCCGACCCGAATAGAACAGATAAACCCGCCTGCTTGCCGATCCGGACGGAGCCGCGCGCGTAAGCAAGCGGATAATGTAAAGTCTGAGTTTCGAATGGTTTGCAGCAAAACAGACTTCAGATATCCGCTTGCTTACGCGCGCGGCTCCGTTTTTATTCCCGACCATGTGACCGTGGCAAATATTAAAAACTATGCGGCATTGGGCTGGAAGCCCGCGCTACTTTTATTTCTTATCCTCGGAGCCGGACCCGATTTGGCGGTCGAGTTCCTTGACGATTGCTCTGATTTCCGGGTTGTCGGTCTTGGCGAGCGCGGCCATGAATCCGTTTCTGGCCTCGAGAAGCAGGCCGAGTCCGCTGTCGATGGCCGCCATCAGCGCCAGGCTTTCGGGATCTCCCCTCCTATTGAGATGCTCTTTGATCAGGGCGCGTTCCCGGACTGTGTCGCCGGCAAATGCAAGGACCACAATGGACGCCGGATGCACCTTTACGGAGGCGCCGGTTTCCAGCCACTCGAACAACCTTAATGCCCTGGGCGCTTTTCCCGGAATCATGACCTCCGCGCTGCCTTGCAGTCCGCTTACGATTGCCACCGCCGTATTTTGCGCCTGGCCGGCTTCAGGCAGCACCGGCATCAGGCAAATCCAGAGCCACACACTGACAGGTCCCCTCATGATTCCTCTCTCAATGGGCACGGATAGGCTGCAAGCTTGAATCGGAGGGTCAGCGCAACCATCAGCGCAAGGAAGGTGATGACCAGCGTGCCGCTCATGGGCAATATGAGCCCGAACCATCGAAACGCCAGGAACGCCGCTGCCGAGCAAATGGCCAGAATGCCGAGGAAAAGGACGGCAATGATCCAGCGTTGCGGGATGCATAGTGCCATTAACAGGACAAGGGCGGCAAGCAGTGCGATCATGATTTCCGCGGAATTCGGCGCCGCATCGCGGACCGGCAATCCCGAAGTGATGGTGTTCACCTGCATGGCTTCGAGGACTACGCCGGAAACCTCATTGGGAAGTCCCCCGGGCGCGGGGACGCGGTGATAGTCATCGCCGCTGGCGGCATATTCCCCTCCCAGCAACACCAGACGGTTCCGGAACAGGGACGGCGCGGCATCCAGCCGCTGGCGGATATCTTTCCAGGAAATCCGCTCGATTTTGCGCCAGTCGGCCGTGCAGTCAATCCAGAACCGCCCGCCTGATGCAGCGGCAGCCGCGGCCGGACCGGCGCCGGCCAGGAAGCGGGAAGCCTTGACCGCGAAAGAATCGCGCGGGATTCCGTATGACAACCATTGCAGCTTGAGCACATTTTCATAGGGCCAACAACGGCAGCCGCCTTCCTGTGAAAGCGGCTCGCCGTCCCTGCGGGGCTTTGATTGAATTCCCTTGGGCCGGCATAATGCGTGCCCCGATCGAGTGGGCCTCATGGATCCACCCGCTTTGCGGGTGGGGGATCTCTTCCCGCGTGAACCGATCCACCCATCACTCAAAGGGGATCTTTTTTACCGGCGGGACTCCCCTGATGTTGTTCTCGGGCGGCTTTGCCTGCGGTTCCGCTCCGGGCGCGGTCAGAGAGACATCCAAAACCAGGTAGTTGAGATCTTTCATGGGAGCATTGTCCAGCATGAGAGCCGGCTTGCCGTTGTAATCCGCGAGTTGCATGTCCCGCAGATCCGGCTGACGTTGCTCATCGATCACCACCCAGAAACCGGGACGGAGCCGCATACGTCCGCCATCTCCGGCCAGGCCGTACGAATTGAAGCCGCTGCGCCAGATGGGGCCCTCCGGGGCCGTGCTCCCGAGCAGCGCCTGGGTGAATGCCACCCCTTCGGGGGCAAGCCGAGGAATGCGCAGCGTAGGGATGGTCGACAGGAGGCCGGGGAGCACCGGCTGTTCGAGCGCACCCATGCCGGTGCCGATCACCATGGAGGTGATCTTCAGGATCTTCTGCAGCAATCCCGGATTTTTGTGTTGCATCAGCTGCATGCGGATTTCGACATTGGGATAGTTGGTTTGGAGGGGCATCGGAACGTCTTGTTTTTGCGCGACAAATCCAAGCCCCAAGGTGGTTTTGCCGCTGGGGGAGACTCCGAACTGGTCCGCGTAGAGCCAGGTCAGCGGATCCCCCGAACCCGGCACACGCATTTCAATCGTCAGGGCGCCTTGCTCGGACCCGCGGCGCCAATCCTCCGATGCCGGGTGGAAGGTCAGAAGCTGCGCGTTGAGTTGATACATCGGCGCTCGGTCGACAATCGGCTGCAGGCTGAGAGGCCCGACAAACTTTCCTTTCGGATCGTTGATGTCCTTATCCCAATGGAGGAATCGAAAGGTGGGAATTCCCTTGGGCCTATCCCCCCTGGGCTGGATGCCGGCCTTGCCGGCGGCCAGGTCCTCCCGAAAGCGGGCAAACTGCATGATGGTATCCTGATCGCGCTTGCTGACTATGCCCGGATCGAGGAAGTAAGGATCGATCTCCTGCGGATCCAACAGCAGGTTCGCGTCAGAGCTGGTGATCAATTCGGAAAATGCCTTTGCCCAACCTGTGGAACCCAATCCCACCCCTAAAGCTGCCGTGGATGCCAAAAAATTGCGACGTTTCATGGTTTCCTCACCTATTCTTTGTTGAAGCCTCGACAACGATGGCAATCGCGGCTGCATTCCAGTCTCCCGGCAGGGCGGCGGAAGCCGCGGCCGGCGCCGCTGCAGGCGCGGGTTCGTCGGCGGACAGCCGGATCCCCCGGGTGACCGCCATCTGGACGAGATCGCGCCGCAGCTGCGCGAAGGGAGCGCGCTGCGGAGGGTCGCCGCACTGACCGGCCTCCACCTCGATCCAGGGGCGCTTGGCCTGCGAAACCGGGCCGGCCGCGCTTTGACGGGAGCCGAACAAGGGAGTGTCGAGCCGGTTGCCTTCCGCCTCGAGTTGAGGTTCCGGCATGTCGATGAGCCCCAGCTGTCCCTTGAGGCGGTTCAGTTCCGTTTCGATTCCCCTGATCAGATCACGGGCGCGCGCGCCGGTTTCGGCAGAGGCGAGCGTTTTCATCAGTGCATAAGAAAAAATGCCGCGATACTGGTTGTCGATCGGGCCGTCCAGTGCCGGCTGATTGGCGGCTGCGCCGCTCAGAAGGACATGCCGCTGAGCGGTTAACGGCACCACAGCCCGTGTCGTCGGCTGCATGGGGCGATAGAGGTCGCGCCTGGTGTCTTTCGGGATCGATCGCATGGCGACCGTCGTTCCCCGCGTTCCGGTGCCGGAATGGCAGGCATCGAGGACGACAACCAGGTTGGGCGAACGGAAGCGTCCCAGGATTTCGCCGAGCTCATCATCGAGGATATCGGGAACCTCACCCGTGCGGCCGTCGTACAGCACCAGGGTTTCATCCAGTTTGTCCTCTTCATCTCCGTTCAGGTCGTCCGCCTGCGAGCCGTGGCCTGAATAGTGAATATAAATCCAATCCTCCGCCCCGGAAATTCTGGCCAATTCATTGAGAGCTTCGAGGATTGCGTTGCGGGTTGCATTTTCGTTGATGAGTTTGCGGATGTTGCCGGGCTCAAAGCCAAAGCGGGTCGTCAGAACCTGGGCTGCCGCCTCGATGTCGTTGACCGAACCCCGGAGAGGCGGAATGGCATTGGACTTATAGGTATTGATCCCGATCAGAAGCGCATGCCTGGTGGGGGCGCGCCGGCAGATCCCGTCTGGCTCGCCCGTGATGCAGAGGAGATGCCTGTGGAGAAAATCAGAGCCAGAACGGCAACAGGAGCCAGGCTTTTTCGTTGTAAGGCCAAGTCACACCTCGCTGAACGGGTAGGCAAGCCTCGCGAGTCTTTTCACCAGCTCGTCAAGATACTGCTGTAGTTCCATGCGTGATATGCCTCCTGGAGGCGCCAGGTCCGGACCCAGCCGAATCTGGCTGAGAATCCAACCCAGTTGTGCGGCTGTGAGGCCTGCATCCTTGCGAGCGGCCGCCTGAATTGCTTCTTCCACCAGGTAGCCTGCGGCCTCGAGTGCATGCACATCCACCAGATCGCGAACTTCTGCTCTCGAGAGCAGCGCGCAAAGCTTGTTGGCCAGGATCTCTTCTGGAGAATCGATGCGAATGCCGTCGATAACGGTTTTCTCGGAGACAAGTTGCACGACCCTATCTCTCACGAGGTCGATCAAAATGCCTTCTCCCGCACGCTGCAACAGGAAACGCCGGAAATCGGGAGCCGTTTGGATCGATTCAACTGCGGCGCCCAATTCCCTTGCGACCGCGGAAATCTCCGAGGTTCCTTCGTTGAGGATGTCCTGCACCGTGAACAGATCGAGATCATGGGTCTCGCGGTGCCCGAGATGAAAACCGGCAAGAGCAGCGCCTCCGGTGAGAAAAAATCGCCGTTCGCGGCGAAAGAAGGCAGCCAGGAAATCCATTTGCAGGGGGGTCAGCTTGCTATTTTTCAAGGAAACCCTCGGCTCGCCAGCGGTCGATGAGGAACTCCCAGAAGGCTCGGCGACGGCCGAGGTGCAGGGAAACCTCCGGCCAGCGTCTCCACACCTCCTGGGGAGAAGTAAACTTCCACACGTCTGTATCCCTTGCCTCACGCAGGATCTTGCCGAGAAGGCGCGCTTGTTCCTGGCGGGTGGCGGACTCCAGGCGATGACGCAGCGCGGCAACACTCATGGGCTCGTCCCATAAAAAATACGGGATCGATGAAGGATCGTCGAAATCTGTCGAGAGCAAAACGGGCATCGAGCCCTCCCAATCAGCAAGTTGTATCAAAATTATCCATATTGTAGTCGAAGGCGTCGAAAAAAAGTAACTCATTTGGGCAAGCCGCCGCTTCTAGCGGCGTGACTCCACAAGGCTCTGCTGTTGCGGCGTGAAATGTTCGCTCTCTTCCGAAAGCCATCGGCAGGAGCTACGGAGCCGCGCGCGTCAGCAAGCGGATGTTTGACGGCCGCGAGCCGCGATCGACAAGAAGAACCGGCCTGCAATATATCCGCTTGCTGACGCGCGCGGCTCCAAGAAAGTGCCGATTGACAGATTCGATGCGGGTTCGTGTCCGCTGCTTTGTAGGCCATCTTCGGGCAAGAGGAGCAAAAATCCGCAGGCAGCCTTTGAACCCCAACCCGGATTATTCATGAATAATCCGGGTTAAGCTCTGCCAGGCGCTCGCTAAAACGGGAGCCGGTAGCTGACGAAGAAGTGGATGCCTTGGTCCTGGATGTCGTTGCCGGGATTATTCGCTTTCTTGAACGGATGACCCCAATTCCACGCCGGCCGAAGCAATCAGCATGTGGTTCGGATTCTGAACGACCGGCTGTGACAGGAACAGGGATCCCCGCATGCACAAGCTCTTGATGTCGATGGCGCGAAACGGCTCTTCGACAATCCGGCCGTCGTCGAGCGAGAACGAGGCCTGGATCCTGGTGTTCCGGGCGGTGAGAGGATAGGAATAGGAGAGCCCGCCGACGGTCCGGCCCATCGAGGCCCCCGCCTCCACCGCAATGAGGTCCCCGTGCCCGGTCAGATTCAGGTGCGCCACTGCCACGGTTGCCTGCTCTCCGCCGGTGCTGGCCGAGCGCTGATTGTCGGCCCCGATCACCACCTGGAACGCGCGCTCCCTCTTGAGCGAAACTTCCAGTTCGGCTTCCCCGGGCTTCATTCCCGGGATCAGCCGTGCGTTGATCCGCTGGATGAGCGGATCCTGCTGCAGAAGCTCCAGGGATTTCTGCAGTTCCTGCAGGCGCAGTGGCTGATCCGCATTGGCATGGATCCGGTTGCGGATGTATCCCGGGCTGAGGTGGCCGTTGCCGCTGACTTCGATTTTCGCCAGCTTGCCCGCCACCTCCCGCATCACCACCACGTCCTGCACCACCTCCTGGTCCGGAAGCACCACTCCGGAATTGACATAACCCCGGCGAATGTATTCCTGCGACAACTGCCGGCGCAGATCGTGCAGTTCCTCGATGCTCACATCACGCCCTTCGTAAGGTGCAACCAGCTTTGCCACTTCGTCCTTCGTCAAAAGCGTGGCGCCTTCCAGCACGATGCGTGTGATGCGGATGCGTGCCACCGATGTCAGACCCCGCGGATACAGCAGTTCCGGCGCCGGCAGGATCGCGGTCGTATCAATAGGCAGGGTCGGCATCTCGTCCAGCAGCCGCTTGCGTTCGTCCGAAGGCCGGACCACAACCTTGCGATCCGGTATCTGTGCGAAAGCCGCCGCCGAAGCCAGGACCAACGCCAGAATGCAGCCCAGGCAGATTCGTGAATTCCGGTTCATTATTGTTTCTCCCTGGATGTTTTGCCGCTCGCGGAAGCGGACGGCGATTCGAGCGGCTTGGCTTCATCCTTTTCCGAAGTATCGGGAGTCTTCTTCGAGGCCGATTCGTGCGGGTACCCACTCCATAGGAAGGTTCCCGGACGCGGCGCGATTCCGCCCTTTCCTTCAATCGTGAAACTGCTGCGCTCGCGGAGCACATTGGCGGCACATCGCTCCCGCAGGATTTCTGAAATGTCCAGCAGAGGCACGTCCAGCACTGCAACCGTGCCGGTCACCTGGTTGGGAGAGTCGATCAGGATTTGGCCATTAAGACCCTGCTTTGAACTTGCTTCAATGGTACTCTCCCCCACAGGTCCGCCCCGGGAATGTTGCTGCCCAACTTGCCATCGATCCCGGACGGGTTGCTTCCCGTTACTCGACCGATGACGTTTTTCGTCTGTCCGGAAAAGGAAGAGGTAAAAAGCGCGATCTCTCCGGTCTGGATATTGAACAGACTGAAGCTGTGAAAGAGATTCGTCCCGACCTGCTTTCCCAAGGTGTTGCTGATCACCATGTTTCCTGAGAGGGTTACGACAGGTCCCACGGATCCGTCCGTCTGTACCTGTGCCAGCAAAGGGCAACCGATCAGAATCGCGACGAGTACAGGCGCGGTTCGCTTCAGTGATTTACCCGGTTTCAGTCGCATCTTGACCTCGCTTTCAATCCGGCGGCAGCTTTCTCGGGCTTACAGCCAATTGCCGATCAGCAGGAACGGCGCCCAGAAATACGGATGGTGGAACTTCGCCTGGCCAAGCAACGCGAGTTGCGCGGCTCTTAGTGCCTGGGCTTTGGTTGTGGCTGTATCTTTCAGGCGGCGGTAAAGCTCGCCGACAGGCAGCGATGTGGATTCGTCGCTGATCGACCACAGGGATGCCACGACACTCCTCGCTCCCGCCCTCAAGCCAACCCCCGCCAGGCCCAGGGCGGCCCGGTCGTCCCCGGCTGCGGTCTGGCAGGCGCTCAGCACCAGCAATTCGACCGCCTCTTCCCGGTAGCGGCGCTGCCCCACGCTCCCCTGCAGGTCGTCGATCGTGATCTGTCCGTCGAAGGTCACCAGGAAAGACCGGCTGTGGTCGCTGTCGAAATGCCCGTGGGTGGCGAAGTGCACGATCGAATACTGCCCGCCCGAGACCTCCCGTTCCACTGTTGCCTTCTGAAAAGTGCTGTCCTGCAGCTTGGTCGTCGGGAATGCCGTCTCGATGTCAAGCTGGGTGGCTCCCTGTGTCTGGACCACACAATCATCACGGAAGTATTCGGCGACTTCAGCCTGCCGGAGTTGTTCCAGCGTCGACCGAACCTCCATCAGGTCGCGCTGCGCCGCCGCCACGTCCGTGGCAGCCGCGGCGCGCTGCAGCAGCAGGTCCGCCAATTCGCGGAATACCGATGAATTGCAGCGTTTCCTCGAGCGCCGCTCGCGCCGCCGCATACCGGCCGACAGCTTCGTACCCGCGGGCCAGCAGCAGCCGCACTTCCGCCGCCTGATCCTCCGGGACCTCATGACGGGATTTCTTCGTCAGTGGCTCGAGTATCTGGATGCCGCGCTCGAACCGTCCCCGCTGAAACAACGTGCGGGCTTCCGAGAGGATTGCGGCAACGCCCGGCTCCCCTGCCGATTCGCTCCTGGAGGAAGCCGACCGGCTTGCGGGTCCGAAGATCATGAAGGCAAGAATGGCTGACAGGAGATAAGTTGATACCAGTCGGGGGCTCATTGCAGGCAGTCGCCTTGTCATGTGCGGAACCCTTTCCAGTGGGAAAATGAAACCACAAAGCCAGGAACACGTGCAGACTGACGATAACGTCTGACCACTCATCGGTCCCGGAGAGGGCGAGCATCCAGCAGGCGCCTGGATTCCACAGGGAATGCAGGCGAAACGCTGGGATGTTCCTCCGTGTGGTGTATGCATTGCCATCATAATGAAATGCCCCAGTCATGGCAATCAAGTTTTCCATGGCCGGCTTGCAAAGGAGCGCGGGCGTCCCGCCCGCAGATTTCGCCCTTCTTACCTCCCCTTCTCCTTGCTGACAGGGCTTCCCTGATTTCGAAAAAGCGGGCGGGACGCCCGCGCTCCCTCGTGGTCCGAATCCTGAGTCTGGCGCCGGTTGCTGTCGTCATATCTCGCGACTTTCAATATTTCGTGAGGTCTGTGGATTGAGCCACAGTATAATTCTCAATTCGCGGATGATATCTGTACCTCTGGCGGTCAATGCGTGAGGCAGGAAGGTTTCAGCATGATGGACGAGGAGATCAGCCAATTCGTTTTTCTCAGCGAACCGCCGGTTATTGCGGACCTCGGCATGGTATTCGGCGCGGCCAACGAAACCGATCTGCTCCGACGCGCCCGGCACGGCGCGGAGCTCTACCGCTCCGGATACATCGCGAAGTTGATGGTTACGGGCGGCGGTGTCCTGGCTGAACACGATCCGGAGTCCAAACGAATGGCGGCCATCGCCAGGGAGCATGGCGTTCCGGATGACGATCTGATCGTGGAGGACCGCTCCAGCAACACGTTTGAGAACGCCCAGTTTTCTGCCGCCTTCCTTCAGGAGAGAGGTTTGCTGGACAAGATCTCCTCGATCATCCTGGTTTCATCGGAATGGCATATGCGGCGGGTGCTTTGGACCGCCCGGAGGTATTTCCCGGCCAATATCCGCTTCCTTTGCTGCCATGTCATGGAAGGCTGCACACGCAACACCTGGATGCACTCCGAGGCCTGCCGCGAGCAGGTGCTCGCCGAGGCCCTGCTGCTCACGACTTTTCTCCGATCAGGCGCGCTCGAGTCCACCATGGATCCGGAAAGCTGAATCTATGAATTTCTACAATCGAGATTTTTGAAGAGTTGATGCCGGAATTCAGGTCACTATGGCAAGGGGCAAGGGGGAATTCAGGAACATGAAGCTCGGCAAGAATGTCTACCGCCAGCTCAAGCGGCAGGGGTGGCCGCAGCGGGTTCCCGCGAGGTCACAAGGTCCCAAGACTCCGCAGGCTGAGAGACCGGTGATTCCGCGGCCACCCTCGCCGGCAATCCTGCCGGACCGGAGCGAAGAACCTCCCGCTTGATCCGGCAGCGGACGAGATCCTCAGAAGGGATTCGCCTGGGCAAGGGAAAGCGGCTCACACTTTGCCCACGGGCGCCATGTAAATGACAAATTCCTCCGTGCCGTCCGCGCGCAGGAGCGCATCCATCCTTTCCTGATGGTAGGCGGCAATCGCGCAGGTGCCCGCGGATATCGCCTCGCACGCCAGATACAGGTTCTGACAGACATGCCCGGCGTCCAGGGCAATCGCCTTGTGCGCTGCCGGACCGTAGCGCCATTCCATGCGATACGGGATCGCCGTCCAGATGAAAGTTGCGGCCGCCTCGGCCACAAAATCCTGCCCGAGAGCCGCGTGTGCAAGCTTGCGCCCCAGATTCTCATCTGGATATTCAAGGACCAGTTCGTGCTCGATCGGCAGGTACCGGTAGAGCCCCCGGTCAAGCCCCTGCAGCCGCTGCGCGGACACATAGGTTTCGAGGGCATGCCGCGCACCGGCGGAAGGCACCGTGCGCAAGCTCGCGCGATCGCCAACCAGGCGCTGGAGCCCCTGGGTTGCCCACAGGAGAAACGACAATTCTTCCATGGTAAGGGGCTGATCTGAATAGCGCCTTCTGCTGCTGCGGTTGTGAATAGCCGACTCGAGATCGATTTTGGCGATTGTGCTCCGATCCGCCCTTTTTGCCAGCGGAATGCGGATCGCGCCGGCGGCGGGCGGCTTCTCCATCGGCGGTGGTGGAATCCCCTTGCTCTGGTCGGTCTGGGAAAAATCAAACTTCAGCCGGATGGATTCCTTGAGGAACTCCCTGCCTTCATGAATCGCCGGGTTTTGCATATCTCTCTTTCATCCCCTTTGGGAGCGCGGGCGTCCCGCCCGCAAAAAGTCAGACCTCATGGCCGGCAACCGGCTTGCATAGTTTGGCGAGCCGCGTTGTCGCATTATTGTTGTGTGCGGGGCGCCCGGCATCGAATCGCAGAAAAGATAGCAGACCTTGTCCCGGCATTTCCACTGCGTTGCGGATAATTAGGCTGCTGCCCACCCGTTGCGGGCAGCAAGGCAGGAGGTGTGGACGGCGACTGCGCTGCCGAGCCGCGGCCGGCATGAGGGAAAAATGCCATATCCTGCAAGACGGCATTTGCGTATGATGGAGATCGGATTCGTCCTTGGGCTCGCGGGAGTATCTGCGAATGGGGTGAAGGTCCTTCGACACCCTTCATCAGGTTTGAAACCGATCTCGCCGCCAAGGGCTCACGGTTTCGGTCGTACCTTATCGTAAGGAGGAACCATGCGAGACCGACGATTTGTTCTGCTCTTTTTTGCGTGGATCCTGGCAGGAGCGGCACCGGCATGCTCATCGCGCATGCTTTCCGACCGTGGCGGAGAAGCGCTGCAGGCCGGGTCCGAGAGCACGGAGCAGCAGTATGCCAAGCTGCGGGAGAGCATGGTCCGGGAACAGCTCCAGGCCCGCGATGTGAAAGACGCACGTGTCCTGGCTGCCATGCGCAAAGTGCCGCGCCACAAATTTGTGCCGAAAAATCTCGCCGACTCCGCTTACGAGGATTATCCACTTCCGCTCACGCTCGGCCAGACCATATCGCAGCCCTACATCGTCGGCTACATGACGCAGGCGCTCCAACTGCGCGGTGGTGAGCGCGTCCTGGAAATCGGCACGGGCTCCGGCTATCAGGCGGCAATTCTGGCTGAACTGGCCGCCGAGGTGTATACCATCGAGATCCTGCCCGAGCTCGCGTCTCAGGCACGATCCACGCTGGATGCGCTGGGATACAAAAACATCCGGATCCGCAGCGGGGACGGATACGCCGGCTGGCCAGAGGCTGCCCCTTTCGACCGCATCATCGTGACGGCGGCGCCGGATCACATTCCCCAGCCGCTCATCGACCAGCTCAAGCCGGGAGGAAAGATGATCATACCGGTCGGCAGCGTGACCCAGGAGCTGGTCCTGGTTGAGAAGAACGAACGGGGCATCAGCCGCCGCTCCACTATTCCGGTGATCTTTGTGCCGATGACCGGCCAGGCCCAGCGCAAGAAGGGAAACTAGCCGAGGGCTTGGCTTTTGATATCCCGCCAGAAAGCGGCCGGATATGAGAAACCGGGAGCGCGAAGCCTGGAGCCGGAAGGGATCCAAAGAGGTTTTCGCTCTTAGATTGGGATAAACCCGACGCAGCGATTCCGGCTTCTTGCTTCCGGCTCCTGGCTTCCAACGAGAACAGAATTCCCGTTACGCTTCGCATGACGGTCAAAGAGTAAGAACAGATATTGAAGAAATGGAGATGGTATGGAAAGACGACTACTGAACGATGCAGGTCCGGATCGACGCGATTTTATGAAGAAAGCCGCGGCGGGTGTGGCCGCCGCAGGGGCGGTTCTGACCGGCGGGGAGAGCTTCGCCGCACTGCCTCTCTCCGAAAAGGAGAAACTCGCCCGCATCGCCTCCAATAGCTATCCGATGCGGTCCCTGTTCAAGAGCCGGAGCACGCGGGTCAATCCCGAGGTGGAAGCGCTGAAGAAAAAATACGGTGAAATCACCATGCTTGATTTCCCGCAGTTCACCCGGGACACGTTTCCCGGGGTGCGCCAGATGGATCTGTGGTCTTCGCTCTTTGGCGATGTGACCGACAGCTCGATGTTCACCGGCGGCGAATTCGATCCGACCTCCGCATCGGGAAAGAAATGGCTGGACCAGCTCGCCGGCAAAATCGCGGCTACCGGAGTGAAATGCCATCACGTTTCGAACAACGCGCCGCGCAACATCTGCGACCCGGACGCGGAGCTGCGCAAGAAGGGGATCGCGGTCGCCGGCATCTGGCTGGACGCCTGCGCCCGCATCGGCGCCAAAACCATGCGCGTCAACACCGGCGGGCCGCGCATTGTGCCGCAGGCCACTGCCACGACGGGCTACCCCAGGAACGACGAGATCGTGAAACTGCTGAAGAACGCGGTCGAGTCCTTCCGTGAAATGGCCGACTATGGCGCCAAGGTTGGCGTCAAGGTGACCATTGAAAATCACTGGGGCCTCAGCGCGGATCCGATGAACGTCAGGATCATCATGGAAGAGCTGAATCATCCGTTCTGCGAAGCGTCTCCCGACTTCTGCAATTGGGAACATGAGTACATGATGTTCCATGCCCTGGAGGCTTTGGCCCCGCACACGCACACGACGGTGCACGCCAAGTACTGGGACCGCTGGGCCAACAACGACGTCCAGCGCTGCGTGCGCATCCTGGAGAAAGCCAAATTCAAGGGGATTTACGCGCTCGAATACGAAGCCGGCCCCTGGGACGGCATCGAAGGCTCCCGCTACCTCCTCAAGGAAGTAACGGCCGCCCTGTGACCATCGGGGACGCACCGACGCAACCGTAATAATCCTGACATTTAGGGCGAAAAGCGGCCCTGAAAATGCGCTTATTTGCCCTTTTTGCACCCGTTTTTCTGCCTCCAAGCGATTTGCTTATATCCTATAGCGGGATGAGCAGCAGGGGGCAGTATATTACGGCAACATCAGGAGTATCTTTGGGGGAGCAGGTGGACGTTCCGCCTGGATTGCCGCCTGTTGCCCGGCCCAATTGCAGAAAAATGCCGGCGAAAATCGTCTTATAGACTCTCTTCGAGACTCGATTTTGACGTATCTGCTGGAACTAAATGACTTCCTTCGGTGCGACCCCGTATGGGGAGGCGGCCCTGGTCGCGGATCTGCTTCAGGTAGGCCGCCATCTCCTCCACCTTTGCCGGATACCTGGAAGCGAGGTTCTGCCTTTCGGCGAGGTCGGTGCGCAGGTCGTAGAGCTGTGGCTGGGGATCGTTGCCCAGCTCGATGTTGGTGCCTTTGTCGATTTTCGCGCCCTTGTTCGGTTCGATGTACTTCCAGTCTCCGATTCTGCTGATACCGTTGACGATGGTCTGGTCATGTCCCTGGCTGGGGCGCATCTTCAGCAGTTCCGGATGATCCCGGCCGGTCGGCTCCGTGCCGACCGGCGCGCGATAGCTCACCTCGATCGGGTCAGCGGGATCCAATCCGACCACCCTGCGGTTTTCCACGAAGACACATGGGGCACGATCGCCGGTGGCTGGAATCAGGAAGCTGTAGTCGAAGCCGATGTCGAGCGCGCCGGGCTTGATGTCTTCGTTCCAGTTGAGATTGCCCGATCCGAGGCCGAGGTGCCATTTGCCCACTACGCCGGTCGTGTATCCGGCCCGCTGCAGCATCGACGGCAGCGTCGTCCGTGCCGGCTCTATGATCAGGGCGGCATCCCCGGGAAGAATGCCGGTTCCTTTTTTGCGCCAGGCATATTCGCCTGTCAGCAGGGAATATCTCGACGGCGTGCAGGTGGCCGCGGGCGCGTGGGCGTTGATGAATCGCCGCCCCCGGGAGGCAAGCCGGTCGATGTTCGGAGTCTTGATTTTATTTGCCCCGTAGCAGCTCACATCCCCATAGCCCAGATCGTCGGCGTAGATAATCACCAGATTCGGACGTTGCCGCGGTGCGGCGCCAAAACCAGTGCCGGCAAGCGAAGCACATGCAGCCGCAGACAATTGCAGAAACTCCCGGCGTCTCATTTCTCATGCCTCCAGAGATCATGGGACAGGCTACTCAATTCTTCAACTCATGTAAATAGTTCAAGGGACAGGCCGCTCAATTCGGGAGCTCGTTTGAATAGCGCCCCGAAACAAGATCGGGACCCGTACACATCTCACTGCCGAAATGTTGACGTTATGCAAAAGAATATGGTAGTTTATTAAAAATGGCTGATCAGGTTGTTGTAGGACATCCGCCGAAGAAGGGGCCGAAATCGCCTTTTGGCTGCGGTCCGGATGAGCCAAATCTCTTTGAGCCTGACTCCCTGGCATGGTTGAACGTGTTCATTGGTGCGGCGGGAGTTTAGCGCAGCGAATTAAGTTCGATTTCGCAGATTGCGTCAGCACAGACATACGCACAACTCCCGTCACTTGAAATCGGCTTCAGGTATTTGTTCCATAATGATAAGGAGCGCAGCTATGAATCGATTTCTCTGGGTGCTTTTTACAGCGGCCGCGTTGGTTTTGGCGGCCGGCTCAGTCGCTTTTGGTCAGGGTGGCGGCATGACCTCCTCGATTACGGGGACGGTAACTGACCAGTCGGGGGCTGTGGTTCCCGGCGCGATTGTAATGGTCAAGAACAATGCCACCAGCATGGAGTTCCGCGGCAGCACGGCCGCGAACGGATCATTCTCAGTCCCCGCGGTTCCGGTGGGAAATTACACCGTGACCATCACAGCCAACGGTTTCAAGCAAGCCGTCGTTGAAAACGTCAAGGTGGAGTCCGGCACGCCGGCCAACATCAGCACCTCTCTCCAGATCGGCAGCGTCAAGGAGACGGTCGTTGTCATCGGCGGGGCCGACATTGTACAGACAGCGTCGGCGAACATTGCCACATCGATGACCATCAACCAGATTGCCAACCTTCCCCTCTCGACACGCAATGCACTTGATTTCGTCGTATTTCTGCCTGGCGTCAACACAGCGGGGATCACTCGCGATGCCACGTTCATGGGCTTGCCGCAGGCGGCGGTGAATATCACGATCGACGGCGTCAGCGCACAGGATAATTACAACAAGAGCACCGAGTTTTTCGTGCGCGTCAGCCCGCGCCTGGATGCCGTCGAGGAAGTCACGGTTTCCACGGCAACGCCGGGCGCGGAGAGCGCGGGCCAGGGTGCGGTCCAGATCCGGTTCACAACGCGCTCAGGCAGCAACGACTTTCGCGGCAGCCTCTATGAGTACCATCGCAACCAGATCTTCAACTCCAACTACTGGTTCAACAACCGCGACAAAGCGCCTACCTACGACGGCACATCGGTCGCCTGCACGTCGCAGCAGTTGATCAGCGAGTGGGACAAGTGCAAGGCGCCACGCGATCCGGTGAAGCTGAATCAATTCGGCGGTCGGGTGGGGGGGCCCATCATGTTTCCCGGGCTCTTCAACGGCCGTGACAAGGCGCTGTTTTTTTTCAATTTCGAGGAATTTCGCCAGCCCAACGCCATTTCCCGGCAGCGGACGATCTTCAACCCGCTGACCGAGCAGGGCGCCTTCCAGTACAACGTCACCGTGGGTGGCCAACAGGTAGTCCGGCAGGTAGACCTGCTGCAACTGGCGGCGGCTAACGGGCAGACTTCCACCATGGATCCCGTAATCGTGAAGCTGCTGGCCGACATTCGCAACTCGACAAAATTGACGGGCGGCCTTCAGCAGTTGAGCGATCCCAACCTGCAGCGATTCACCTTTACGAACACGGGGCTGGTGATCAATCATTTCCCGACCGCCCGTTTCGACTTCAATCTGACCAGCAAGCACCATCTTGAGATCACCTACAATTACACCAAGAATATCCGCACTCCCGATATTCTCAACAGCACCGATCCGTCTTTCCCGGATTTCCCGAACCGCGGCGATTACGTTTCCCACCGGTTTGTCGGCGGCGGCGCGTTGCGTTCCACTTTGAAGCCAACCGTGGTCAATGAGCTGCGGCTTGGGCTGTCCGGGGGATCTTCCCTGTTCAGGCCTGAACTGAGTCCCGGCGCATTCAGCGGCTCGCTTGCCAACCAGGCGGGATACGCGCTCGGAATCAGCGCGGCGGGCATCACCAATGCCTTCGCTACCAACGCCCCCAGCCGCCGCAACACTCCCACGAAGGTGATCGAAGAAACGCTCAGCTGGATCCGAGGCACGCACACCTTCAGTTTCGGCGGTTCCTTTACCAACATAGGCATGTGGACATGGAGCAAGGCACGCGTGGTGCCGGCGATCACCTTCAGCATCAACAGCAGCGATCCGGCAATCGGCATGTTCAATGCCACGAACTTCCAGGGAGCGGCCTCGGCGGATCTCACGCGGGCCCAGAACATCTATGCGGTTCTGACGGGACGCGTCACGGCGATCACCGCGGATGCTTATCTGGACGAAGCAACCAATAAATATGCCTATCTCGGAGCCCGGATTAACCGGGGTCACATGCGGGAAATGGGCTTCTTTGCCCAGGATCAATGGAGGACGAGGCCCAACCTGACGCTCACGTTCGGATTGCGCTATGAGCTGCAGCTCCCCTTTGTCCCTCTCAACAACAGCTACACCACGGCCGACATCTCGGACCTGTACGGAGTTTCCGGATATGGCAACCTCTTCAAACCCGGCACCATGACGGGCAGGGACACACAATTCATCGTTTACAAAGAGGGAGTGAGAGCTTACAACACCGACATGCAAAACTTCGCTCCCAGTCTCGGCTTTGCCTGGACTCCGAAAACGGACAATCGCTGGCTCAATCGAATTTTGGGCGCGGGCGGAAAAACCGTCATCCGCGGCGGCTATTCGATTGCCTACAATCGTTACGGAATGGCGGAGATTCAAAGCCTGTTTGCGGCCAATCCGGGCAGCTTTGTCAATGGCACGCGCAGCATGACGCTCGGCAACCTGGTAACCAATGTCGGGACCGACAAACTGCCGGTTCTGCTGAGGGAAACGAGTCGCCTCGGCGCGGCTGCATTTTCGGATACGCCGGTCTTTCCAATGACCGGAGCGGTAACCAATTCGGTCAACATTTACGATCCCAATCTGCATACTCCCTACACGCAATCCTGGAGTTTCGGCATCCAGCGTGAGATCACCAGGGACATGGTCGTCGAGGTGCGTTATGTGGGCACTCGCAATCTGGCGACGCAGACAATCTATAATCTCAACGAAACCAATATCATCGAGAGCGGGATGCTTGCGGAGTTCAAGCTGGCCATGGCGAACCTGCAAGCCAACATCGCGGCGGGGCGCGGGAGCAACTTTAAATACTACGGCCCGAATACGGGCACTGCGCCACTGCCGATCACGCTTGCCTATTTCAGCGGATATCCGGCGGCGCAGGCCGGCGACACGACCAAGTACACTTCCACCCAGTTCTCCAGCACCACCTTTGTCAATCCGCTGGCTCAGATGAATCCCAATCCGTATACATTCGCGGATAACCTATGGAATGACGCGACCCGCCGGGCAAACGCCATAGCCGCGGGATTGCCGGCGAATTTTTTCCTCGCGAATCCGGGTCTGACGGGCGGGGCCAACTATACGGGCAATGGCGGATACAGCAAGTACAATGGGATGCAAATCGAGCTGCGCCGCCGCATGGCCAAAGGCCTGCTTGTGCAGGCCAATTACACCTGGGCGAAATCACACAGCTCCTCGAGAGTTTCCTTCCGCGCCCCCAGGGTCAACACTCTGGGCAGTACACTCACGCATGCTTTCAAAATGAATTGGGTCTATGAGCTGCCGTTCGGGCGCGGGAAAAAGATGTTCGCGAGTCCCGGCAAGCTGATGGAAGCAGTGATCGGCGGATGGGAGTTCCATGGCACCGGCCGCCTCCAGAGCGGAGACCTGCTTGACTTCGGCAACGTCAGACTCGTCGGGATGGACCGAAAGGAGCTGCAGCAGCTGTACGGGCTCAATTTCGATAATGCCGGCCGGATCATCTACGCCCTGCCGAAGGACATCATCGACAATACGATCAAGGCTTACAGCGTAAGCGCGACGGATCCTACCGGCTACGGTTCTCTCGGTGCCCCGAGCGGCCGCTACTTCGCGCCGGCCAACAGCGCAAACTGCATCGAGGTATATGATGGCCAATGTGCTCCGGTCGAAGTGCGCGTCAGGGGACCGATCTTCGCCCGCGTCGATCTGAGCCTCATCAAGAGGGTGCGTTTTACCGAGCGTTTGAGCTTTGAAGTGCGCGGTGAATTCCTGAATGCCCTCAACAACGTTAACTTCTACGGTGTCGCGAATCCGGGAAGCAGCGCCACCTGGGGCCAGATCAGCTCCGCTTATCGGGATGTGTCGAACAGCCAGGACCCCGGAGGACGACTGATTCAACTGGTTGCGAGAATCAACTTCTGATCTGCAAATTGTCCTGCTTTGGGAGAGGGACGCGATTGCCGTGTTCCTCTCCCGGGGTTGTTCTGATTTCCCACACGAAAGAAATTGGGCTCGTCGGCCATGGCATCGGCACCAAAGTACGACCGTGTTGTGCGTTGGCTGCTTGGCGGCGATCCCACCGCACGGGCAGAATCATGAATCCGCAGTTTGTGTGCATTTCATTCCCGCCCCGGTGGCATTACGATATCCTGCGGGCACTGGATTACTTCCGCGCTGTGAATGCGCCTCGCGACCAGCGTATGGCCGAAGCCGTCGATATTGTCCGCGGCCGGCGGCGCAAGGACGGCCGCTGGAGTCTGCATTACGGCTACAGTGGAAGGACCCACTTCGAAATGGAGCGCATGGGTTGTACCAGCCGCTGGAATACCTTGCGGGCGCTGCGGGTGCTGGAATGGTGGGGCCGGGGAGGGAAATGACCGGCAAACAGGAGATCACTTGAATAGCACAAAGACCCGACATAGAATAGAAGCATGCGGGGAGCTTCTGGGCTCGACACGCCGGAGATAGCCAAAATGGCGGCAAATACAACAAAGGATAGGGTGATGGAGGCCGTTGAAAAGCTTCCTCCCGACGCAACGATCGAAGATATCATGGAGCGATTGATTTTCCTGGCCAAAGTGGAAAGAGGCATCGAGGATGTCGAGGCGGGGAAGACAATCTCACATGAGGAAGTCAAGCGGCGGTTTGTCAGGTGAATGCTATCCTATGGACTCTGCATGGAGAGCGAACCCCCATGCTCGGCAAGACATTGGGGCATTACAGGATCCTGGAAAAGCTCGGTCAGGGCGGGATGGGAGTTGTCTACAAGGCCGAGGACACAAAGCTCAAGCGGTCCGTGGCGCTGAAATTCCTGCGTCCGGGACTCACCCGCGATCCCGAGGTCTCCGCCCGGTTCATTCACGAAGCCCAGGCCGCGGCCGCGCTGGATCATCCCAATATCTGCAGCGTCTACGAAATCAACGAAGCGGGCGACCAGACCTATATCGCCATGCCTTATGTGGAAGGCCGCTCTTTGAAGCAGAGACTCGAGAGCGGCCCGCTGGGCGCCGGCGAGGCAGTGAACATCGCCATGCAGGTCGCCGAAGGCCTCGGCGAGGCTCACAGTCGAGGCGTCGTCCACCGGGACATCAAGCCCGGCAACATCATGCTGACGGAGAAGGGCCAGGTCAAAATCATGGACTTTGGCCTGGCGAAACTCTCCTGGGGGGAGGACCTCACCAGGACGGCCGCTATCCTGGGGACGGTGGTCTACATGTCTCCGGAACAGGCTACGGGCAAGAATGTCGATCAGCGCACCGACCTCTGGAGCCTGGGCTGCGTACTTTATGAAATGCTTGCCGGCCGGCGACCTTTCGAAGGCAGTCATGATCAGGCCGTCATCCATGCAATCCTCAACGATGAATTGCAGCCTGTTTCCAGGTGGAGGAAAGACGTCCCCGCCGCGGTTGAGGTGGTCCTTAATAAATGCCTCGAGAAGGAAGTTCGCAACCGCTGCCAGGATGCTGCCGCACTGATCGCAGCCTTGCGGTCCGTCAAGCTCCAGGATTCGCCCCCCTCCCCGGCAAAGGGCGCTTCCGGAGCGCGCCATCCTTCCATCGCGGTTCTCCCCTTTGTGGACATGAGTCCCCAAAAAGACCAGGAATACTTCTGCGACGGCATCGCGGAAGAGCTGATCAACGCTTTGACCCACATCCGTGACCTGCGCGTGGTGGCGAGGACGTCGGCGTTTGCCTTCAAGGGGAAAAGCCTGGATGTGCGCGAAATCGGCAAAACTCTGAGCGTCGACACCATATTGGAAGGGAGTATCCGCAAGGCCGGAAACAGGTTGCGCATCACCGCCCAACTGATCAGCATTGAAGACGGCTACCATTTGTGGTCGGAGAAATTCGACCGGGAGATGGAGGACATTTTCGCCGTCCAGGACGAGATCTCGTCCGCCATCGTGGACAAGTTGAAAATCAAGTTGCTGGCAGGAGAGCAGGCCGCCGTTAAAAAGCGGCACACAGAGGATCCCGAGGCCTATAACCTCTACCTGAAGGGACGCTATTTCACCAGCAGAATGACCGAGGAAGGGCTGCACAAGGCTCTCGACTGTTACAACGCGGCGATCGCCATGGATCCGGGTTTTGCGCCCGCCTATGTGGGCATTGCGCATGCTTACGGCAGCTTCGGCGTTCTGGCTTTTGCCGCACCGGCGGACGTATATGGCAAGGCGAGGACCGCGCTGAAAAAAGCCCTGGAGCTGGATGGGGAACTGGCTGAGGCACAGGCCGAAAGCGCCGTAATAGCCTTTTACTGCGACTGGGACTGGGACGCCGCGGAAGCCGGTTACCAGCGGACCTTCGCGCTGAATGCCGGGATGGCCGATGCCCATGCCCATTATGCCTGGCATTGCCTTGCCAGGGGGCGCTTGGAGGAAGCGTCCAGAGAGATCAAACGGGCTCAAAATCTGGATCCGCTCATGCCCTTTTTCTACGCTTTCTCTACGGGGATCCACGGTGTCATTGGGAGAGCCGACGAAGCCCTTGAGGACTTTCGGCGCGCCGTGGAGTTGGATCCGGGCATCGGGCTGGCCTACTTCCACGCGGGCATGGCCTTTTTCCGCAAAGGACAAATGGAAGAAGCGATTTCCGCTTTTCAGAAATCCAAGGAACTGGCGGATTATTCCGGTTGGGCAGCGAGTGGCCTCGGGATTGTCTATGTGGCCGTTGGCCAAAGAGAGAAGGCTGAGGGATTCCTCGAAGAACTCCTGGAAAAGAAGAGCCGGACCTACGTTTCATCCTTTTGTATCGGCTTGCTCTGGGGCGCCTTGGGGAATCTCGATAAGGCCTTCGAGTCTTTTGACCGGGCCATCGAGGAGCGGGATTCCATCCTGCCCTTTGCGCAACTCTATACCGCAAACCCTCTGCGATCTGACCCCAGATTCCAAGCGCTGCTGAAAAAGCTGAACCTGTCGAAATAGAGATCCTGTTGCCATACAATTCTAGCGAGCCGTTCTGGAGTGCGGCGACTTGTCGCCGCTCTGAAGGTCGGCATACTGGCATGTGCAGGCAGCTTGCTGCCCGGAATTCCACAAACCGGGCTCCAGCCGCACCCGAACAAGGCTGGGCAATAAATGGCTGCAAGCCGCCGGCCGTTTGGAGTGCGGCGACTGGTCGCCGCTTTGCATGGCTGAGGTACTGCAGCGCCAGGCGGCTTGCCGCCCGGCCCGCCGGGACTCAAAGGGTGACGACGTCCGGCCCGCGTTTGATCCAGGGCCCGCGGCTCAAGGGCAGCAAGCTGCCGGTTTTCGATTCGCCGCCGGCTGGCCTATGCTTCAGACGAAAAAACATCGGGACGCCCTGAGGTGCGGGTCCGACCCTTATTGGGCGGCGGCATGTGGCAGATTTCCAGAGAAGGAGGTACTGAACCGATCTGGTCGAAGGATGGGAAGCAGTTGTTTTATCGGACGGCTGATCAGGTGTGGGTCGTGGATATCCAGACGGAAAGGGGCTTCAACGCCGGCAAGCCGCTCCCGCTATTCAAGCAGAGCGGGCTAAAGTTTGGCGGGCCTATTAGGTGCTGGGATCTATGGCCCGATGGTAAGAGCTTCCTGATGGTGAAGCTCGATGAAAGAAAGCCCCAGCCGGTGACCGAGATGATTCTCGTGCAAAACTGGCTCGAGGAACTCAAGAGCCTCGTCCCCACCGGCAAATGACGGAGTTTCGAGGCTAAACAGCCGGGCGGCATCCGAGCAAAAAACTCCCAGAGACCATTTCATCCGCCGTGGATCATCCCTCGCAGTCTGTCAGGCGACTTCAAGGGTCAAGGTGTCGGCCAGAGACCGCGGAACCAGTCGTTTTCCCCCTTTGCCGCGCGTTTCACGCAGATCGACAATCCCGGCGGCCGCCAGGAGGCGAACATCCTGATATACGGATTTGAAATCCCGGCTGGCCAGGGTCGCCAGGCTCGAAAAGGTAGGTGGTCACATGCGGCCCCGGTCTTCGATGATGATCCGGCTTGCGGGCTTTCCGCACACCTCCTGTGGGAACAGCCGCTTCAGCCGGGACTCAAAATCCGGGCGTTCCGGCGGAACCGCCGCCGCTCGGCCGGCAGGTATGAGTCGAGCCAGTTTCCGGCCCCGGTAAGTGACTTCGATGCTTTCCCCGGCCCTCAGCCATTTGGCGATGCGCGCGAATGAGTATCTCAGGTCTCTCACGGTCGACGTCTTCATGTGATGCATTATGCATCACATTTGGCAATCCCGTCAAGTCGACCGACGCAGAAAAACATCATCGCTCTATTCGATGCCGCCTGCGTTTCTGCCTTTATAGGTATCGGGCGGGAGTTTTTCGAACCTATGCTGCTTGCCGGTAGGTGCTCTCTGGAAAGGAAAGGATTATTTGAACCACAGAGGCACAAAGAGCACAGAGTAAGATGGATCCGAATCTCGCGCTCTCTGTGTCTCTGGGATCTCTGTGGTTCAAAGATCCTTTGCTATTTGCAGTGGAACGGGCTACCTTTGGATCCAAGGAACCGGGACATGAGGATAAGGATGACAGCTTGCCTGGCCCTGCTGATGCTGCTGTCCGCAGTGCCCGCTCAATCAGGTGCGGAGCGCCTGTTTGAGCTCGCCGGCAAAGTGACCAGGAGCGACGGCAAACCGTGGCGCAACACCCAGCCGGTGATCTTTCTGCAGAGTGTGCTGACACCGTTCAACGTGCGCTCCCTGGCGGATCCCGACGGAAACTACAAATTCAAAAACGTGCGCCCGGGGATCTACTCCCTGATCGTCGCGGTGCCGCTCATCGGAGAGATGAACCGGACGATCGAGATCGGGCCAAGTGTCGCGGACTCCAAAGGGAGAGTCACCCACAATGTTACTTTCGACCAAAAGCCGGATTCGACAGCCAAGACCATTTCCGCTGTTGCACTGAGCATCTCCGACAGTGCCAAGGCGGAATATCGCAAGGCCCAGGACTGCCTGGCGCGCCATGACACGGCCGGCGCGGTTGCGCATCTCAAGAAGGCAGTGGCGCTGGCTCCCCAGTTCTCCGTGGCGCTGAACAACCTGGGAACGATTTCCTATCAGGCGAAGAATTACGGGGAGGCCGCGGATTATTTCCGCCAGGCGCTCAAGCAGGAGCCGAACGACTATGCGCCGCTGGTGAACCTGGGCGGGGCTTTGCTTTCCACGGGCAAGGTGCAGGAATCGCTGGAGTACAATCTGCTCGCGGTCAAGGCCAGGCCTGACGATGCGCTGGCGCACGCCCAGCTCGGGCAATCGTACTTTTTCCTGGGCCGGCTTGATATGGCGGAAGTCGAACTGAAAAAGTCCAAAGCTCTCGATCCCGCGCATTTTTCCTACCCGCAGCTGGTGCTCGCGGAGCTCTACGTCCAGCAGCAGAAACCTTCTTTGGCGGTCATGGAGCTGGAAGAATTTCTCAAACTCCATCCCGATTCAGACCGGGCGCCCAAACTGCGGATCCTGCTCGAGAAGCTCCGCGGCAAGGTGAGTTGAGAAGCGATCGGTTTCAGGCGAACCGTGGCAATCCCGGCGGCGAGCCGCCGAGGTCATGCAGTATCCGGCCGGTGAAAGCGGCGACCAGTCGCCGCACTCCAAACGGGATGCGGCCACCGAGGAGGAACCGCGGGGACGTCCGGTGGTGGGACGTCCCCGCGGTTGAGCGCTTTACTGCGGTTACCGCACGGCGCCGGCGGGGCGAGCGGCACCGGCGTCGAGGTCGTTCCAGTTCAGGATGGCGTTGAGCGCCAGGTTGAAGTTGCCGTGCGTCTGGTAGCGCCAGAACGGACGGTTGGCAAACATGACGACGTGGCCTTTGCCGAGCGGCGCATCGACTACCAGTGCACGCCCGACCAGAGCCTGCTGGCCGACGAGGCCGCCGCTGAGCAGCATGTCGTTCGGATCGTTCGGTAAGCGCAGGATGACGCGCGGCTGGGGCGCCTGATCGCCGCCGCCCGCGCCTCCGCGACCGCCACCCCCAGCTCCGCGGCCGCCGCCTCCCGGTGCTCCGGGCCCGGCGCCGCGCGCTCCGGCCTGCGCCGGCGGCGGACCGTCGAGGGTTGTCAAAGTCGGCTGGACTGCGTTGGGATTCAGATTCATGCCGACGCCGGGAATCTGCGCGCCTCCGCGGCCACCGCCGCCGCCAAATCCGCCGCCACCTCCGCCTCCCGCGTTGAGCACGGGACCGGAGCTGAAGTATACGGCGAGGTTGTCGCTGTCATAGCCGTAGGCGATCGGGCTGTTCCGGTCGGCGAACTGCGATTTCATCACGACGCCGCGCGCAAACAATCCTGTCGGCTCCTCCACAGTGACTCCGCTGACCAGGTGGTAATCGGGGAAGATGACCGAAGTCGATCCTTCGGTGATGAGCAGGCCTCCCTCCTGCACGAACTTCATCAGGTTGATGAGCCCCTCGAAGCCCATGCCACCGCGGATGTCGTCGGCCGAATCCTGTACGCCCAGGTTGGGTGTCAGGTCCGACTTCTTGTAGGGGATCGGGTCGGGGCCCTGCACGCCGTTGACCTGCGATTCCGCCGTGCCGCCGACGTGCGGGAAGATGATCACGTCGTATTTCTGGCGCAGGTTCGGTTCGCGCAGCTTCGTGTCGCCCATGTAGGTGTATGGGATCTTCATTTTGTCGAAGGTCATCCGCACCCAGCCCTCGTTCTGAGTGTTCGACCAGGAATGCACGTAACCGATCCTCGGAGCCTCCAGCTCGTGCATCTTCACCGTGGGCGCCGTATCGACGGCATAGGTCGCCAGGCTGTATTCCCGGATCGATGGCTCCAGCGCGGCCCGGTTGGCATTGGGAATAATGATCGCGCCGGCAGTGAATCTGCGGCCGGCTGCATCGAATGCCTCTTCCGCCGCCTGCATCCTCACGTCCCTGTTTGCGAAGCGGAAGGGGGCGATGGTTGTATCGCCGTTGTGGTCGACGATGATCACGCTGCCGGAACCGGTGATCGTGCCCGGCACCTTGGCATCCGCCGCCAGCAGGGTCATCGCCTGGGCGAGCACGGCCTTGTCCTCGACCTTGGCTACTTTCACGTTGCGCACCAGCGGGATTGCCCAGCCGGTGTCGTCATAGGGGCTGGGATTGGCCGGCGAGAAGAATTGAGTGTCGAGGAAGTTGACGGCGCAGCGGCTGTAGGGCTGGTCCATCCGGATGATGTAATCGCCCGCGGCCACCTGCAGGTTGCCCGCGCTGAATGCGCTGTTGGCCGTGTGAATCTCGATCCCTTCCTGCCGGAGCAGGTTCACCAGGCTCGCAGCCTCTCCGCGGCGGCGCTGGCCGGCGGGAATCAGCCATGCATACAGCGGGCCATCCTTGCCCAGGGCGACCGCGCGCTTGTTTTTCAGATAATAGTTTTCGAGGAGCATCTCGCGGTTCTTCGCCGTGAACTGCAGCGCGAGGAGCAGCGCCGACTGCTGGATGTTCACATTGTTGCGCGGCCCCCAGTTGATGCGCGGCAGCGGCGGATTCGGCCGGTACCACTCCTTGCTGCTTTGGGTGACGACCTCGCGGTTCGCCGGCCCATAGCTCTCAGTCTCGTAAAAGCGGCCGATCGAGTTGTGCAGGTTGGCGATCCAGAACAGGTAGTTGGGAGTCCAACCGTCGTAGAATGAGCCGGTCCAGACGCCCGGCACGCCGCGCTTGGTCATTTCGGCGACTTCGTATTCCGCGATCTGCCACCATTCGTTGGTGAGCACCGGATCGACCGCCGTGTTGTAAGGCCCGGCGCCAGTGGATGCGTACAGATAATCCATGGATTCGTGCAGGTCATGCATGACCGTGGGATGCCACTCGAGGTAGGTGCGGAGGAAGCTCTGAGTGATCTTCAGGCCAAGTCCCAGGCCGTCGCGGTTATTGTCGTGCGCGACGTATTGCCCCCACCAGATCAGCGGCATGCGCTTGCCGGTCTTCTTCTGATAATAGAGGTTATCCACGACTTTCTCGCGGCCGTCCACTTCCACCACGGGAGTGAGGAAGACGATCACGTTGTTGCGGATATTCTGGATGAACGGTGTCTCCTCGACGATCAGCCGGTAGGCGAGTTCCATCTGCATCTCGGCGCTTCCCGTTTCACCGGAGTGCAGGTTGCCGGATGCCCAGTAAATGGGCTTGCCGGCGGCGATGAGCTGCTGCGCCTGCGCATCGGTTAATTTGCGCGGATCGGTGAGGTCGGCGAGGATCTTCTTGTAATTGTCGAGCGTCTTGATCGTGGTTTCGTCGGCGATGGCCATCACGATGAAGTCACGGCCTTCCTCGCTCTGGCCGATGGTAAACAGCTTCGAGCGGCCGGGCGCTGCCTTGGCAAGCGCCTCGAAGTAAGCCTTGATGTCCTTGTAGTAGGTAAGCTCATCTGGTGTGCCGACGATGCGGCCCAGGAACTTGAGCGGCGTAGGCACGGTGGCCGACGCGGGCAGGTGATCCACAAGCTCCGTCAGTATGCGCGGGTCCCGCGTGTGTTCCTTGATCTTGGCGGTGTACTCCTCGTCTATTTTCTGGACGGCCTCGGGTTTTGCCGCGACCTTCTGGCCTTGGGCGATCGTGTTTCCACCCAACGAAAACACCACCAGAATTCCCAAAACAGCGCAACGGACGGCAAGCGTCCGCATCCAACCGATTGTCATGATTTCCTCCTTCGGGCGGCGGAATCTGCAGGCCGCACCCTTACCCTGCTAATACACAATTGCCCGCATCTTAAGGGTTTCCTGTCCGCTACTACAAGCGGAAACTTCACAGCGACCGCACCTGTAACGGCAAACCACAGAGAGCACAGAGACACAGAGCTCACAGAGAAGCACGACTTCTTTTCGCGCTCTCCGTGTCTCTGTGCTCTCTGTGGTTTGTTTTTCAGGATTCGCTTGCTGGGCTGTGGTCTCTGCTTTGAGTTGGTCCCTTTCCGGGTAGGCGGTTATGGTAAAGGGTTGTAACCGTGCGGCGAAGATGTTACAAAACCGATGGATGAGAGGACCCTCGACCATGAAAGGTGAGCCATTCGGCGGCAAGAGGCTTTTGATAACCGGAGGTCTGGGTTTTATCGGCTCGAACCTTGCCCGCAGACTGGTCGATGCCGGCGCCGTGGTCACGCTGGTCGACAGCCTGGTTCCCGAATACGGGGGGAACCTGTTCAATATCGCCGGCATTGAAGACCGGGTGCGGGTGAACATCTCGGACGTGCGCGACGAATACAGCATAAGCTACCTGGTCCAGGGGCAGGATGTGCTCTTCAATCTCGCAGGCCAGACAAGCCATGCGGACTCCATGCAGGATCCTTGCACCGACCTGGACATCAACTGCCGCGCCCAGCTCTCCATCCTGGAAGCCTGCCGGAAGCACAATCCGGAAATCAAGATCGTCTTTGCCAGCACGCGCCAGATTTACGGGAAGCCCGAATATCTGCCGGTCGACGAGAAACATCTGCTTCAGCCCACCGACGTAAACGGCATCAACAAAATGGCAGGGGAGTGGTATCACATCCTCTACAACAACGTATACGGCATCCGCGCTTGTGCGCTGCGGCTGACCAATACCATAGGCCCGCGGATGAGGGTCAAGGACTCGCGCCAGACCTTCGTAGGGACCTGGGTCCGCCTGCTGGTGCAGGGACAGCCGATCGAGGTCTGGAACGGCGGCCAGTTGCGCGACTTCAGCTATGTCGATGATACGGTCGATGCCTTGATTGCCGCGGCGCTGAGCGAGGACACAAACGGCCAGGTCTTCAATCTGGGCGGGGACTGCTCCATCAGTCTGAAGGATCTGGCTGAAATGTTCATCGAAGTGAATGGCGGCGGCGAGTATGCAATACGGCCTTATCCTCCGGACCGGAAGAAAATAGACATCGGCAACTATTATGCGGACTACAGCAGGATCCGCGGCGTGCTGGGCTGGGAGCCGCGCACAGCCTTACGCGAAGCGCTTGCGCGCACCCTCGCCTTTTACCGGGAGCACCTGGGACACTACCTCTGAGATGGCCCTCGCGGCTAGCTCCAGTCCCAGGGACACGAACTGCAATAATGCCTGCCTTCGTGAAATGGCTTTCCTCTGCACCAACTGAGACAATTGGGGCAAGCGGCATTGCAGCCTCCCGCCTCCCCCTTGATACTGCTGCTCCGGGTTCTGGATGTTGCTTTGTCCACCTTGCCCAGGAGGGAGTTCTCCAGGTCTGCGAGCTTATCCTCGAGTTTCTTTTCTATCGGGTCCTGGTTTTTCTTTGAATCAGCCATGTCCGCGCCTCCCGTTCCCATTGGCGATTCGCTTCATTCCGGTTTGAAAGCCATGCGCTTGCCGGCGGCCTGCGGGTGCTCATCGGAAGCGGTCTCCGGCACTGCGCGCCGGCGGGCACTCACTTCCGGGCGCCATTTTAGCCCACTGCAAGGGGGGCTGTACATATATCTTGCCGGTTTGCCCACGGTTCAGACACTGGCACCGACTCAGATTGCGGCAGAGGCCGGCCGACGATTGGCAACGCATTGCGATGGAGCGCGGGCGGGACGCCCGCTTTTACGAAGCAATTGAATCCCTGTCGGCCAAGAAGAGGGGGCGCAATGCAAGAAGGGCGCAATTTGCGGGCGGGACGCCCGCGCTCCATTACAAGCCGACCGTTGGACAGCCTCGTCAGGCCGGGATATCGAGTGCAGAGAGATAGAGCGCCGAAGATGCGGCGCCATATCCGCGTGCTGACGCGCGCGGCTCCGTCGCTCCTGCCGATGGCTTTCGCAAAATGAATAAGCACTTCACCCCGCAACGGCGGAGCCTTTTCGAGTCGCGCCGCCATAGGCGGCGGCTTACCTATCCAGTTATTTCAGGAACCGGCCTGCGCGCAGTTCCTCGAATGCCTGTCTGAGCTGCTCCTGGGTGTTCATGACGATGGGCCCATACCAGGCAACCGGTTCCTCCAACGGCTGTCCTGAGATCAGCAGGAAGCGGATGCCGTCTTTCCCGGCCTGCACTGCCACCTCGTCGCCGCGGTCAAAGAGCACAAGCGAACGGTTATCCGCCGCCTCGGGAGGCGATGTGTCCAGCCAGCCGGCCGCTTCCGTCGGCACGGCAAGCGGTCCCGATGCGTCACAGAACTTCCCCGCTCCGGCGAAAACGTAGGCGAAGGCGTGGCGTGAGGTTTCTACCGGAAGGATCTTCCTCTTGCCCGGCGGCACCGCCACGTCCAGGTAGATCGGATCGGCGGCGATCTGATCCACAGGCCCCCTGGTACCCTGAAAACTGCCGCAGACGATGCGCACCTGAATTCCATCGTCGTCGGTGACAAGCGGGATGTCGGGCGCTTTGACCTCCTGATAGCGGGGTGCCGTCATTTTGAGCGCGGCCGGCAGGTTCGCCCACAGCTGGAAACCGTGCATCCGGCCCGCCGGGTCCCCTTTGGGCATCTCCTGGTGGATGATCCCGCTGCCGGCAGTCATCCACTGGACGTCGCCGGCGGTAATGGTGCCGCGGTTCCCCATGCTGTCGCCGTGCTCGACGGATCCCGCCAGGACATAGGTGATCGTTTCGATGCCCCGGTGCGGGTGCCACGGGAAGCCGGCCAGATAATCATCCGGAATGTCGTTGCGGAAATCATCGAGGAGAAGGAAGGGATCGAACTCCGATGTGTTGCCGAAACCGAATGCGCGCCGCAGATGCACATCGGCGCCTTCAATCGTGGGCTTGGACCTGCTGAGCCGTTTGATGGGTCGAATGGACATGTTGCCCTCCAAGGCTGGGAAGAACGGGTGAAGGTGCGGCGTATGCGTTTTGCGGCGATAGACCCGATTCTGCATCGGAGAGCGGCATAATTGGCTGCAGTCCACCCATCCACCGCGTATTTCTGCGTTGCCTTATCCTCCAATCCAACCATTCAGATTGTACCATCGCTTTGATCCAGACGGCCGAAAAGCAATTCCTTGGTCACATCCATGCCGCAATCTGACAGAAATATATCCAGCCAAAGGACTGCAGATATCCGCTTGCTGACGCGCGCGGCTCCGTTCGCTCATATGCCGGCATGCGTGCAATGCCCACTGTGTGAAGTTTTTTGTGCGAGCCTAAGGCGAGGGACCTCGCCGGCAGCCACAAAACGGCGGCAGACTCTCCCGGTTGCTGTTATTCAGCCGGCCCGTGAATGCCGAGTCTCTCGATCAGCGCCTCGCGGTAACGGCGGCTCAGAGGAAGGGACTGGCCGCTGTGCAGGACGATCTTGTAGTCGCCGTGCCAGTGAGGCCTCAACTCGCGGATCCGGTCCAGGTTCACCAGCGTGGAGCGATGGATGCGCGCAAAGCGCGCGGGATCGAGCTTCGTTTCAAAATGGCTCAGGCTTTCACGTACGATGTGGCTTTGCTTGCCGGCATGCACGCAGACATAATTGCCCGCGGCCTCCAGCCAGTCGATCTCCTGCACCTGGAGCAGGAGCATCCGATCCTCCAGCCTGACCGCGAGCCGCTGGAGATACTGCGGCTCGGCGCTGAAACGGCTCGCGAGCTGCCGGATCTGCTCCTGGAGCCGGTCGTTGTCCCCGGCTCCGAGGCGGCGCCGGACGCGCTGCAGGGACTCACGGAAACGGAGCGCGTCAAAAGGCTTGAGCAGGTAGTCCAGGGCTTCCGCCTCGAATGCCTGAAGGGCATAGGAGTCGTAGGCGGTCACGAAAATGAGGGCGGGGAGGCGGCGCGCGCCGACAGCGCGAATCACTTCCAGGCCGTTCATCTCCGGCATCTGAATGTCGAGAAATACCAGATCGGGTTTCAGCTCGTTGATGGCGGATACCGCAGACGGTCCGTCCGCACACTCGCCGATCACGTTCATGTCCTGTTCCCCGCCGAGCATGCGCCGGATCCGCTTGCGTGCCAGAGGTTCGTCATCCACGATGAGCACGCTGTACACGTTAGATTCCTCCCTTGGATTATCATTGTATGCGGAAGCGGCGGTCACGTTAACCTCAAAGTGTAAGGAGTCAGGAGTCAGGAGTCAGGAGTCAGGGAAAGAGAAGGGGACAGAATGGATGATGGGGATGCAACAAGGATGTATTCTGCGGCCGGGATGCGGGCGCTCGGCTGCAAGCGCGCCCGATGAGCTTAAAGCATTCTGTGGACATCCCGGCGGCTCGTTTGGAGTGCGGCGATTGATCGCCGCTTGGGCAATCGGTCTGTTGGCCGCTTCCCGGCAGCTTGCTGCCTTTTTCGAAAGAACGCGCTAGCTTTTGTGGGTTTTGCGGACATCCCGGCGGCAAGCCGCCTTGAGCAGCGGCAGTTCGATTCGTGAAAGCGGCGATCAATCGCCGCACTCCAAACTCGCGTCGGGGATTTCGGCTGGCGATATCGGAATTTCGAGGTGAACGCTCCAGCCGCCTTCCGGCACCGCTCCGTATTCAAGACGGTAATCATCCCGATAGAGCGCTCTCAACCGGTCACGCGTGTTGCTCAGCCCCAATCCCTCCGAAGGACGGCTCGCCTGTGCAGGGCCGTCGTTACGGATCTCGAAGTCGAGGCGTCCCATATTCCGCACGGCGCGGATCAGGATTCGTCCCGGACGGCTCAGCCGTGAAATGCCATGGCGCACGGCGTTTTCCACCAGCGGCTGGAGGATCATGGACGGCACCAGGCAGTCGCGCACCTCATGAGGCACTTCGATATCCACCGTGATCCGGTCCTGGAATCGAATCTTCTCGATTTCCAGGTAAACGCCGAGGTTCTCGAGTTCCTGGGCCAGCGGGACCAGCGGCGCTTCCCGCTGGGCGAGAGCCAGACGGAGCAGCTCGCTCAGCCGCGCAACCATGCGCTCCGCCGCCGCCACGTCTTCGTACATGAGCTCGGAAATGGAATTCAGGGTGTTGAACAGGAAATGGGGATGCAGCTGCGTGGTGAGGAGGTGGAGGCGCGCCCGGGCCAATCCCGACTCCAGCTGCATGCGGTCGAGTTCGCTCCGGCGCAAAAGCAGGTAGCTCTGGCGCGCGGACACAAAGGCCACGACGCAGGCATAGAAGAACACCAGCGAAGTGAGGTAATAGGTCAGTACGTACCACCAGACTCTCCAGAACGGGACTTCCGGCGCGCCCGGCACAAAGGCATAGCGGTACCGATAGTGGAAGGAGTAGAGCGGGCCAAACACCTCACCGACGAGACGGTCGAGCCCTGCATAGAGGGCAGGATGAATCGCAAATACCAGCACTCCGCCCAAAACGATGGGCAGGACATGCCTCCACCAGTGCTCACGAGCCAGCGGATAACGCCCTGCGAACCAGGCAATGGGAGGAATCAGGATGCCGAAACAGGCGGCGGACGCCAATTGCGAGAGAAACAACTGATTCATGGTGGTGCCGGGCTGCCAGTTCATCATCATCAGGGCATGGATCATCTCGCCCAGCGCCATGAGGTTCACGGCGACGAGAATCAGCAGGACATTGTATCCGGTGCGCCTCAGGGTCATTCCGGCTTGCCTTTCCCTCCGCCTATGCTACCGCAGAATGCCTTGGGGCGAAACTGGGCCGCAGGTCCGGGCGTTGGCGCATGATCCGGACCAATTCGATCCTGCCCCGGTTGATCCGTGATTTTACGGTTCCCACCGGCATTTTCAGCACGCCGCTGATCTCCTCGTAAGAATAACCATGCTGATCGCGCAGAATCACCGCCTCCCGCAATTCCGGACCGATCAGCCGGAAAAGTGCGCGCAGGGCGGCTTTCCGTTCCCGATTCTCGGCATTGGCTTCAGGGGTGGAATCGCTCGAAGGAATCGAATCCAGGATGCTTCTCAGGTCGTTGTCGGCGTGGTCATAGGAAAGCGTATACCGCTCCCTGCGGTTCTTGCGATAGTCGTCGATGAGCAGGTTTCGGGTGAGCCGGCCAAGCCATGTCCGGAATGCGGTAATCTCGCCTTTGTAGGTGTGCAGATTCTGGAAGACCTTGATGAAAACGTCCTGAGTCAGGTCTTCGGCGCGGGCGCCGGAACCGACCCATCGACAGCATATCGCAAAAATCCAGCCGATATTCTGCCGGACCAGGGCTTCCCAGGCCAGTTCATCGCCGAGTTGGGCCCGGGGAATTGTGTCGGCGGTGGACCCGCGGACCGTTCCTTGCTGTTCATCTGCAAGACTGCCGGCGCCTGCGCGCGGCTGTGCCGCCGGCCGCAGAGCTCCATTCGTCCGGCGCCGCGCTGCCGCTGCTCCTGGGATGGGGCTTGAGAGCCGCGCCTTCAGGGTACTTGAGGCAAGGTGTATGCATTCACTCGTAGCCATAGTCGATTTTCAATATAGATGGATCAGGGCGTGATGCCCAAGGATTTGGGACGAGAGGCGATTTACGCAGGACGAGCGGGCGTCCGGCAGGGCCCAGCGGTCAATTGTGATTGCCGGTCGAAAGCGTTATCCGGATAATACTGGCCGAAAATCAGTGGCAGGAATCGCGCCAGGACATAGGATTCCGGCGTAAATGGAGCGCGAGTGGGACGCCAAATGCAGCATCGTTTCTTCTCCGGACGGACACAATCAGCGCACGAAACGCGTTTGGAGTGCGGCGACCAGTCCTGGACCTTATACGGATCCTGGGTGAGTAGACGCTGCTGCATGATCCGGCCTGCACTCAGGCATTGCCAATATTCCGGATCGTGGCCTGAACCAAGGGCCGAAGGCCCGTTCTATACCAGCCTGGGGCAACGCCCCAGGATCCATGCGATCCCCAAAAGGGACAGAAGGGCTGAAAGCCCGCCCTATAATCGATTATGGAGCGGGCCTTCAGCCCTCGTCTCATTATCCAATCCGCTTTCCTGGGGCGTTGCCCCAGGCTGGTATGGAGCGCGCCTTCGGCGCCTGTTTATGCGCTCCAACGAATCCCAATTTCCGAGGCAAGTGGGAGACACTCCTAGTCCGCGTGTCTATCGCGCAGAGATCCGGGTAAGGAGCAGGACCAGTCGCCGCAACTCCAAACGCCCTTTGGCGCCATGCTCTGACCTCGTGGTCGGACAAGAACTATGCGGCATTGGCCAGGGTACCGCACTCCGGATGGGCCGACTATTTCGCGCGCAAAGTTGGGCTGGAGCGGTCCGCTGCCAGCATGACGGCTGAGGCCTGGGACATGCCTTCGTAATACTGCACGAAGCGGGCAGGCTCGGCTGCATTGTAGGAACGCAGATTACGGGCCCAGCGGTAGGCGATCGGCTGGTACCACAATTCTGCTTCCACTTGAAAAGGCCCTGTGCCGTTGCCCAAGCCGACCGAATACCGGACGCGATCCCCGTCGGCGTCGAAGTCGGCATCCCGCGCCGCATCGCCGAGCACGGCCACATCGCTGTTGGCGGTCCTCTTGTCGAATCCGCGCGGCAACAGGCGGTTGTCCTTGACGTACCGCACCGCGGCCAGCAGCCCGGTCGTCACTGCGCCCGACGCATCCGCCATGATCGCTTCATAGATCTGGACCTGGTCGGAAGCGGTGATCGTCCGGTAGTGCGGTTCAAACCGGCCGGCGTCCGCATCGTTGTCGTTCCCTTGGATCAATCCACCCGGCTCGAGCGCCCCCGATTCGAACACGGCCGCTCCGTTGCGATCCCGCACCGTAATATGCAGCCAGGCGCGCCGCGAAGGATAGGCGGTCGGCAATTTGTGGCCCCCCAGGTTCCGCACCGTGACCGTGAATTCGAGCCGGCTCTCTTTCTGATCCAGGCCGCCAACGGAAACCACGGCGGCCTGAGCTGCGAGATAACTCGCCGTCCTGGCAGCCGCGGCATCGAGTTCCTGCGGCAGCGCTTCCACGGCAAGTTCGGCGCGATGGCGGTTCAGCAGTCGCGGCATGAAGAAATTACTGCCAGTAAACGTGTGGCGCGAGAAGCCCGGGCGCGGCTCGCCGTACAGGGAAGTGACCGGCACCAGTTCTGAGACCGGCGGCATATGGCAGCCCTGGCAGCTCATTTCATCCCGGTAGGCGCTGTGCAGCCATTCCTGGTAGGGCATCTGCTCGGGCAATTCTCCGACAACCTTCCCTTGAGGGCCGAGCGCCTTGGTATAGAGCGTATGGCAGGTGGCGCACAGGGCAGCCTCGCGCACGTGTGGGGACGCCGCCGGCAATTTCCCGGTCGGCGAGCAGCTCCACCATCGGCGACCACATGCGCCCGAAGCCGCGCCCCTGCAGCAGGCTCTTGCCGAACATGGTGCGCCAGTACACCGCCTTGCTGGCCTCTTCAGTCCGGGTCGGCACCTCGATCCCGCCCTGGAACTGCAAGAAAGCGGCCTTCGGCAGGAAACGATTTGCTTTCTCAAAGAAAGATTTGCTTATTTATTGATGCTCTTGATTCCATCGGTGAGCAACTTGAAATAGTCGTTATAGACTTTCTCCTGGTAATCCTGTTTGGACTGGGCAGGATCCTTGCAGGGGAAAAATACGCTTTTAACAATCCCCGGCTCGGCACCGCTGGCCCCGGCCTTGACCATTATGCCGTTGAGAACTTTGCCCGAGGAGGATTTTCGAATCTCCGCCTGCACGTCGATATTCTTGATCAAAGCAATCTGATTGCTCTCGACCTGACTTTTGAGATCGGCGACCACGACTTCATAGAGCGCCAGGAAATCAGGATTGGACCGGATATCATCCGATGCCTTGCACCGAATTGCAAAACTGCCCGATTTAATCTCCACATCCTGAATCCACGACATGCCGATTCCAATGACAAAAACACATAAAAGCGCTGATCCTTTCAGTGTTCGCATTGCAGCCTCCCTGGATTACACCCTCCTTGATATTGCGTTTGAAGAGGAACACACAGCTTCGGGAATCTTTAACATCAACCGAATCCGGATACCGAAGTCAGGCGGCTATTTTGTCACGATTCATTGATGAAATTGCACTGCAATACTCTTTTGAATCCGTGCAATCCGTGGCGTTTTGTTGTATAGGAATAGCTGATGTGGCCGAGGGGAAAAAGCAAAGCAAAAACGCCACGGATTCACAAATTTCGCCGAGTCGCACGCCATTGCAATCCCTCTTCAACTTCGGAATCCGGATTGGATCCCATTATAGCATGCAAATCGATTCCGGGAGTTGTCCGATCGAAGGCCAAACGTCCACTCAGAGGAGCAAGGCCAACCTGCCGAACTCCCTCAAAAGCGAATCGAGATCCACGGTGCAGCCTTCCACTTCCCCAAGGTCCCGTGCCAGATCGCTGCGATTTCTGGTCCCGTCCAGCAACCGGATCAGGCGTCTTTCCCGCTCATCCTTCAGGCACACTGCCCGATGACGCAAATTGGTGAGCAGTTCGCCCTTTTCCGCCTGCAGGCGCGCCACCGCGCTGGCAACCGGCCGCTCGCCGGCCTCGAGGGAGAGGTGCGGCTCGAATGTGTGCAGTTCCGACAGGCCCAGCCGGTACGCGGCCAACACAATCTCAACGATCCAATCCTCAAGCCGGCCGGGTGGCTGCTCCTCGAGCCGGCTTGCGGTGCCGGCGGCCAGTTCATGGAAGGCAAGCGAACGGGGCCAGGCTTCGATGAGAACGAGCATGGCCGCCTTGGCAACCGGCTGGCTGCAGATCATGGTTGACTGATTCATGCCGCGAAATGTCTCTTCGGCTGGAGAGTGCAGGTCCACATGCGGCGACACGGGACTGGCCGAGGAAGATACCCGCAGGTGCATGATTCGTTCCCGTATGACGCAGCTCTGCACCGGCGCCTCCTGGTGGCAGAGCAGTGTCTGTCGAAAACGCCTGCACCTGAAGAAGTCGAGGTATTGTTCCCGGAGCAGGCGGTTCTCTTCGAGGCCGCGCATGGCTTCACGCGCATTCTCGGCCAACACGGCATCCTGCATCATGAAATATTCAGCCTCTGCCAGATACTGCAGGCCGTGCCTCCCGGCATGCTCCACGAATTCATGGAAATAGACGGGCCGGTTCACCTCGGCAAGATCATCGTGATAAAGGCATCCCTCATGGTGTCGCAGAAGAGACTCAGTTTCATCCTTGAGGAGCAGGTCCAGTTCATCCGACTGGACACGCGCATCTTTCAGAAGCCGGCAAAATGCCCGGGCCTGTGCGAGTTTTGTCCTGGGCTCCGGCGCCAGGTGCACGTGAAACATCATCATCTCGCGCAGCATCTGGCGGATGTAAAAGCCGGGGTAGGTATTATAGCTGATGAAAGCGATGCCGTTGGGCGAGAGCGCGGCCCGGCAGACCTGCAACAGCCTGTCCTGTGCCTGCGGCACTACCCATGAGTAGAAGCCGTGCGCGATGATGTAGTCAAATGGGCCCGTGCGCTCGGAGAATTCCAGGAGGTCGGTCTTGAGCAACGTAATGTTCTTCAAGCCCAGCCTCTGGACAATCGCCAGCCCCTCGGCGATCGGTATTCCGGCGCAATCGATGCCCAGGAATTCACTCGCCGGCAGGCCGTAAGCCATTGGGACCAGGTTGGCGCCGTCTCCGCAGCCGATCTCCAGGACGCGGCACTGTTCGACGGGCCGCGGATCAAGCCCGAAGATATAGCCCAGGGCCGCCAGATGTTCCGGGTGCGTCCACGGGTAGCAATGTCCCGGGTAACGGACCTCATCGTAACTTGTGTCTCTCTCCTCGGACACGTTCAATCCTCCAATCGCATGCAGGTGTCAGGTCTCCAGAATCCATTTTTTGAAATATTGGATTCTGGAGACCTGACACCATTTAACTAAACTCGTCTCCTATGCGGGAGGCGATGAGGGTGGCGGCTTCTTCGGTGGAGGCTTCGGCGACCAGGCGGACCACGGGCTCGGTGTTGGAGCCGCGCACGATGAACCAGCCGTTCGGCAGAGTCACTTTGACGCCGTCGCGCGTGTCCATGGGGTACGACCCATATTCCCGCCGGATGCGCGCAAGCATCTCGGCGATGCGCTGCGACGGGACCGAGAGCCGCTTTTTGACCATGAAACATGGCGGCAGCTCGGCCACCAGCTGTGAGACCGTTTTCCCGGACTGCGCCAGCAAATGCAGGATGAGCGCGATGCCCACCAGGCTGTCACGGGCGAAGTTGATCGGCGGATAGATGACGCCGCCGTTGCCTTCGCCGCCGATCACAGCCTGATGACGCTGCATCCCCTTGGCAACGTTGGCTTCGCCGATCGGCGTGCGGATCACTTTGGAGCCGAAGCGCGCCGCCACAGTCTCGAGAGCATGAGTGGTGGCCAGGTTTGTGACTACCGGACCCTTTTCTTTGCCCAGAACGAACTGCGTTGCCAGGATCAGCGTAAGTTCCTCGCCGATCGGTTCGCCCGTTTCGGAAACGACCGCGAGCCGGTCCGCATCCATATCCTGGGCGAATCCGATATCGGCGCCGTGCCTCCTGACCGCATCGCATAGAGCGCCGATATTCTCGGGCAAAGGCTCGGCCGGTCTCGGAAAGCGGCCGTCCGGAGTGAGATGCAAGCCGATGACCTCGGCGCCGAGCTCATCCAGCAACTGGGGCGTAAGGATGCAGCCGGCCCCGTTGCCGGAATCGAGCACCACGCGCGGTTTGCGGGTTCCCTCCGGCAGTCTCCCCAGCATCTGGACAATCTTGCGTATGTGCTCCCCGGTTGCCTGCGGCATCATCTCGACCGGGCGCATGCGTGAACCGGACACTCTCAGATAGTCCCCCTGGTGGTAGATATCCAGCAGTTCGCGCGCATGGCCGCCGTCCAGGAACAGCCCTTCGGGCCCGATGAATTTCAGGGCATTCCACTCCGGCGGATTGTGGCTTGCGGTGATTGCGATCCCCCCCTGCGCCGCCAGCCTGCGAACCGAAAACTGGACCGTCGGCGTCGGGCAGACTCCCAGATCGATGATCCGGCAGCCCGTGGACAGCAGGCCTGCAACCACGGCCTGGCGCACCATCTCACCGGAAGCGCGCGTGTCGCGCCCCACCACGATCCGCCCCTGGCCCACATAGGTTCCGAAGGCCTGGGAAAAGCGGGTCAGCAAATCGGGAGTCAGGGATTCGCCCACAACTCCGCGCACGCCTGAAATCGAGATCTTAAGAGTGGTAATGGCTTGCATAAAGCAGGAGTCAGGAGTCAGGAGTCAGGAGTCAGTAGAAAAGCGCTTCCAGAAGATTTTGAACCTCCTGTCTCCTCTCGTATGTCTCCTGTCTCCTTTCTGTAAAAGCAGGAGTCAGGAGTCAGGAGTCAGGAGTCAGTAGGAAAGCTCTTCCACCGGGTATAGGACCTCCTGTCTCCTCCCGCCTGTTTCCTGTCTCCTTTCTGGAAAAGCAGGAGCCAGGAGTCAGGAGAAAAGCGCTTCCACCGGGTATTGGACCTCCTGTCTCCTCTTGCCTGTTTCCTGTCCCCTTTCTATAAAAGCAGGAGCCAGGAGAAGAAAACTTCTGCCTGTCTCCTGTTTTCTGCTTCCTGTTTCCCTTCTGCTTCCGGAGCAGGTTGCAATGAGCCGGAAATCAGTCCAAAAGCCCTTGCTTTTCTTCTGACTCCTGACTCCTGACTCCTTTCTTCAACGCAATCTTTCCTGCGCCCAATCCGCGAGTTCATGGGCACGCTTCGGATCCTCGCTCTCCGCGATGATGCGTATGATCGACTCCGTATTCGACACACGCACGTGCACCCAGCCGTCCGGCCAGCCGACGCGCACCCCATCGGAAGAGTCGACTGCGGCGCCCTCTTCTTCCTGGACGCGCTCGCGGAAGTTCTGCAGTGCCGAGTAAATCAGATTGGCTTTGACCGGGATGGCGGTTTTGACCATGTGCAGCCGCGGGAGCTGCCCGCAGAGCTCCGATAGCGGGCTGCCGGTGGCTGCCATGTGTTCCATGATCAGTCCGATTGCCGCGGCGCTGTCCGGCACAGCCTGCACCTCCGGGACGATCACGGCGCCGTTCCCCTCGCCGCCCAGGACTGCATGGTGTTCCAGCACCGCCTCGGAGACATAGGCTTGGCCCACCGCCGTCCTGACCACCGGTACACCGTACGAACCGGCGATCCGGTCGACCATGGCGCTGGTCGACACGTTGGTTGCGATCGGCCCGATGCGCTGCTGCAGCCGGATGGCGGCTGCCAGGGCAAAGGTGGTTTCCTCGTCCAGAATGCACGCGTTTTCATCCACAAGCCCCAGGCGTTCGCCATCAGCGTCAAGCATCAGGCCGAGATCCGCCCGCCCGGCCTTGACCACAGCACGCACCTGAGCCATGGTGTCACGTCTCGGCTCGGGATCGTGGGGAAAAGGTGCCGCCATGTCATCGTTGATGGCCAGAATCTCGCCGCCCAATGCCTCGATCCAGCGCGGGGCCAGGAGCGAACAGGCCCCGCTGCAGCAGTCCACGGCAACCCGGAAAGCTCTTTTGCGGATTGCGGCGACGTCGAAGGAAATCTTCAGAATCTCGATGTGATGATCCGCCGCGTCCTCGCGGGCGATCATGGGCCGGAGCCTGTCCCAGGGGACCTTTTCGTATTCGCGCTGATGATAAAGGTCGAGCAGCTCAGTCGCCTGCGTCGCGTTCAGATAGAGGCCGTCGCAGCGTATGAACTTCAACGCATTCCACGATGCGTCATTGTGGCCCGCCGTCACCGCGATGCCCCCCTGCGCCTGAAGCCAGGGTATCGCCAGCTGCAGGCTTGGGGTCGGGCAAATCCCCAAATCGATCACTTCACAACCGGAGGCCAGCAGCCCGGCGGCAACCGCAGATGTGACCATGGGACCGGAGGGCCTGGTGTCGCGGCAAATCAGAATGCGCCCCGAATTGAGATAGGTCGCGAATGCTTGCGCGAAACTGACCGCCAGTTCGGGAGTGAAAGTCTCCCCCACCACGCCGCGCACCCCGCTGATCCCGATCTTCAACGGTTTCATGTCTCTCTTATACCACAGCCCTCAAGGAGCGCGGGCGTCCCGCACGCAAAATATGTAGTTGTCCAGGCGTTGCTGGTGTCCCGCCCAATGTCGCATGGTTTTATGCAACCACTACATCAAAGCGTGGTGCCGAAGCGCGTTTGGAGTGCGGCGACTTGTCGCCGCTTTGGAGATCGGCCTGCTGACCGAACCAGGCAGCTTGCTGCCTGGGGTGCCACAAACCGGGATCCGGGCGTGCTCCCAAGCGTCCTGATGATTTAGGGCGGCAAGCCGCCTTGTGCGGCAGCCGATCGACTCGTGAAAGCGGCGACCAGTCGCCGCACTCCAAACGGACCTGAGACTCCGCGCTCCCTGGGAGAATTCAACTGGGAAGAGGCGGGCTATCTATGGATAATGAAACCGTGTTGGCGGCACCTTCGTGCATTTCGTCTATTTCGTGGTCATGAATCTGGAGATGGGAATGAAGAAGAATTCATTTGCCTTGATCGGCATCGTCGCTCTTTTGGCGGTGCTGGCTGCCGCGGGATTGGATCAGCCCGGCGCCGGGGAATCGGCGCCGTCGGGAATTGCCGATTTGTTTTCGGTGACGCGGGGCATGGTGCGGGACACGAATGGGGACGGTCTTGCGGATTCAGCCGCGGCCCGCATCATCGTGCCCGCGAAGCCTTCGCCGGAAGATGTCCTGGCCGCAGCGAACATCGCGGCGCGGATCGGGTATGAAACCGCAGGAATGGATTTGCCGCTGGTGCTGGGCGAAGGCAACGTTGCCCGCCCGCAGGAAATAATGCTGCCAATCCTGATCGGCCGCGAGAATGCAACGATTAAAAAGCTCGCGGAGCAGGGCGCCCTTGATCTCAAGGCCTTGAAGGCGGGGCAGGGAGTGATCGCATTCGTGCCTGCGCTTCTCGGGGGAAGCGACGGTGTGATCATCGCGGGCGGCGACAATGAAGGTACGCTCGCGGCTGCCAACGAGCTGGCCGCACGCCTGCCGCGCGTCTGGTCGACAACCGGAATCACACTTGCGGGCATACAGGATCAGGCGCTTCAGTATTTGCGCGCGAAGGGAGTCGCCGCATCGGGCGCCGGCATCCGGTCCATAATCGTGGACAGCGACCGGCGCGGGATTGCCCGCATCGACCTGCGCGTCCAGGTCGCTGCAGCCGACGGAACCCGGGCCAAGGCCCTGCTCGAGGACCTCGACAGCGCTCACCGGCGCGGCCTCGAGCCCAGGACGCTCAATTTTGCCAATGTTGCCGTCACAAACTGCGAAGTGGTTGCCGGGGGCAAAGCCGCCGGCCTGGCGCAAGTGCGCCGCGCGGGACTGAACTCGCGCACGCTGACTCCGCCGATCGATCCTGACGAACTGGCGCAGGACACGCCGCCGGGTGCGCCACCCCCGTCGGCTCCGGCCAAAAACTTTGATTTGACTTCCCCCTATTCGATCGATGGCTGGTTTGGCGATGCCTATCCGGACCTCATCCCCGACCGCACCGACACTTCTTTGATTATCGGAGACGCCTCGGAGTCGCTCGGGGCCGGGCATGTCGCGGCGCGCCTCGGCCTCGAGACCACCGGCATTACCCTGCCGATCACCAAGATCGACCGCAAGGTGAAAGAGCCGAATCGTGAGGCGAGCCCCATTCTGATCGGCCGGACCAACACCCTCGTCCAGCAGCTGATCAAGATCGGGAAGACGCGCCTGGATGACCTCGAGGCCGGGGAGGGAATGCTCCACATTGTGCCCCGGGCATTCGGCAATGCCACCGCGACCATCGCGGCCGGCGCCGATCCCGCGGGTACGCTGGCGGCATGTGATTATCTCGCCCGGCGCGTGCCCTATATCTGGGACGTGCAGCGCGGCGCTCCGGCAATCGAAGACGCCGTGACCCAGGTGAACCGCTTCTTCCAGGCGAAGAGCGGCGCCGGCCAGGCAAGCCAGGCCCTGGGAGAAATCGAGAATGTGGTCTCGGATCTGAAAGAAAAGAAGATCGAGTCTTTCGAAGCGAAGCTTTTTCTGGAGAAGGCTGATCCCGCGCTGGATGCCTATTTGACCGGACAGCTCAAAAAGGGCTTGCCCGGCATCCCGGTCGCCGCAACCAGCCAGGGAATCACGGAGCCGGTCGCGGTATTCGAAGACAAACTCGATATTCCCTGGGAAGTGGACGAATTCTGGGCAAAATTCCGCGAAGGCGTGCTCCCGAAAGTAAAGCCTGCATCCAAAGTGGTGATCGAGGCGCGGCTGAGCGAGTCGCCTCAAGTGCGCCTCGACATTGCAGCCAAAGCGCGCGCCGAACTGGCCAAGACGGGCGTTACGGATGCGCGCGTGGTGATCCTGTCCGCCTACAAGCAGGGTTTCCTGTGGCTTGCCGAGCAGGTCGTTCCCGAGCTCAAGGGCAAGGGCGCCCGTTCCATCCTGATCAAAGTAGCGTCCGTGCCGCCGGATTTTACCAAGAAATACAAATTTTACTCGATGCCGAGCCGGTGGCTGCACGAGCTTTACCCGGCTGACGAGATTTTCCAGCGCGATCTCGGCATTGCCAGGGACTCATTCCGGCTCGAACTCGTGGGTGACGCCGGGGAAATCTATAGCCTTGAAGCATCCGATGCGGCCGGGAAGGTGATTTACCGGAATTCCTTCAGCCCGAAGTTCGTCGAGCGCGAATATCTGGACAAGTTCCCGGGCTGGTCGCGCGTCCAGGTCACGACCGGCTGGATCCACGCCACGGTCGACGGCAACTCCGTCGTGGATGCGCGCATCGCAACAGATCCGGAACGGTTCTGGGATCATTACCAATCGAAAGTGCTGGCGCGCGTCTACGATTACGTCATGAAGAACACCGACAACAAGCCGATGCCCGACAAGCAGCCGTTTCATCGGGATCTGAACATCGAGGTCTGGATGAGCGAGCCTGACTTCCGCCTCGGCATCGACGAAGAGCTGGTTTCGTCGCTCGAATCGCTGCACGAGGACCTGTACTTCGTGACGCTCGATTTCTTCGACGCCCTCGGCCGCACGACCGTGAAGCGCCGCCTGTCTTCCCCGGGCATGATCTATCCGATCGTGCATCCGGACCGGCCTGGACAAGCGGGGCAGGCGCACATTTTTTATGCGGGCAACGCGTCCGCCAAGCCCAAAATAGAAATTTCCTATAAGGAGAAAGGCATCGAGAAGCCCGTCAAGGTGAATCGCGACCTGGCGAAGATCGATGTGACCGCGGCAACCGCCGGCCGCATGATCGTGCGCGCGGACCGGATCCGGGAACTGAATCTGCAGGTCGAGGCCAAGGATGACAGGGAAGCGGCGCGGGCGGCGGATACGCTGGACAATCTCGCGCGGCTGCATGACAACGGCCTCTACCGGACCTCGCTTTCCTACGGGCATGTTGAAGGCATTTCCGTGGATATTGCGCTCAAGGATGCGCGCACGAAACGCCTGGTGAAAACCACCGGGGAGGCGCCTCCCACGGCCATCCGGGCGGCACGGGAGGTTCCTAAATCCCCGATGGTGACCTGGGATCACATCATCAGCCCGGCGGAGAGCGAAGAAATCGTCGAGAAGCTCTCCGCCTTCCCGGAAGTCAAAGCCTACAAAGCCGGTGTTTCCTATCGCGGCCGTGATGTTTCGGTCATGGAAATCACTCTCCCCACCGGGAGCGAACTGGTTTCCGTGGCCAAACTGACGGCATACAAGCCAACCATCTTCATAACGGGACGGCAACATGCGAACGAGGTGTCTTCCACAAGCCACATCCTCCGGCTCGCTGAACTGCTTGTCACGGACCCTTCCTACAAGGCCATTCTGAACAAGGTGAATGTCATTCTGCATCCGGTGGAAAATCCGGATGGGGCGCAGATGGCCTTCGATCTGCAGAAACTCACACCCAATTACATGTTGCACGCCGGCCGCTACAGCGCGCTCGGGACCGATGTCGGCTCCCAGACGGGGCAGGCTGATCCGCTGCTCACCGAGGCGCTGGTGCGCGGACACATGTGGCGCGAATGGCTCCCGGACATCTACCTGAACCCGCACGGATATCCTTCGCATGAGTGGGTGCAGCAGTTTTCAGGCTACATTCCGCCCGGGTTCCGGTCGTACCTGTTTTCGCGCGGCTGGTACACCGCGATCAGCGGCATGCGCGATCCGCGCTATGCGCAGTTTACGCAGGTCGCCGAGGCCATTCGCGAAGCGATTGTGCGTGAAGTCAACAGCAGCCCGGAGGTGCGCGCGATGAATCTGCGTCACCAGGACCGCTACCGGCGCTGGGCGCAGGGATTCTCCCCTTACATTTTCAACCAGGAGATCTATAAGGAAACCGCCGTCAATTACAGCGACCCGGAAACGGGCGAGCCGAGCGGCAGCCGCCGCGCCACGATGGGTACCAGCGGCGCACGGCCGTCGATGAGCGCATGGCCCCAGGTGACTTATTTCAGCGGCATGACGGAGGCTCCGGATGAGACCGCGCAGGGGAAATGGCTTGACCTGGTGACCAGACCGGGATTCGGCTATCTCATGGCGTGCATCAAATACCTGCAGGAAGGGAAGTACGAAGTGCAGCGCATCACCGAGGAGTCGGGCCGCGACGCCGTATCGCTCACGACCTTCAGGGCGCGTCCCGTCCTGCCCGCCACGCCGGTGCGTTAAACCCGGATTGCGAAGTTGACGCCTCCCAGACGCCATTCTCAACCGCATGGATCCTGGTTGAAATCCATGTTTCGAAAAAGCACTTTTGGGGCCGCGTGTCGATCCGCAATCGATGAACCCGGCCGGCGGCTGCCCCGTTTTGGAGTGCGGCGATTCATCGCCGCTTTCCCAGAGCAACCTGCTGCCGCAGCGGGCGGCTTGCCGCCATGATCCATCGGGCCGCCTGGGAGCAAAGCCGGAAATCGGCTAGTGGAATTCCCGGCAGCAAGCTGCCTGATCCGGCAAGTATGCGATCGCCAAAGCGGCGATGAATCGCCGCACTCCAAACGGCTTGCCGTACTTCAACTTCGTAATCCGGGTTAAAAAATGGGATCGGGCGCGAAGCGCCCCCTGAGTGCGCGGACTGAACGGCCCACTTTCGATGGAATGATGGGGCAGGGCAGAAGCCCGGCTCCCGTGGATACAGAACCTCTGCCCCTATTTCTTCTTGGTGGCTGCCCAGGTGGCGGTGCCGAAGTCGCCCATTTGGACCTCGCCGGACATCTTCTCGCCGTCGACCTTGCCCTTAAAAAGGAGAGTGAAATCCCCATTGGGGGTGCTGATGACAGAGGTCCATTGCACAACCCCTTCTTTAACGGTCCCTTCGCCGGCGATCGTTATTCCTTGAGGCCCAGGCATTGAGACCTTGATCGCCTCCTTCTCCTGAGTAAACGTGACCTCGTTGGGGGGCATTTCGCCTTGCGGCATCTGCATCGTCATGATCCACACGCCGCCAATGCCGGTGTTTTTTGGCTGCTCTTTGGGCTGTTCCTTGGGCGGCGCCTTGGCCGGGTCCTGCGTCTGGGCCAAACCAGGCAGGGCAAACGCCAAAAGGCAAATCAAAAGCAGAAGCATGTATTTGCGCATCGTCCTCTCCTTGTAGTGAGTACGCCTATATTTGGGCAACCGTACCACGATCGCCTCATGAACAAAAGCCTTATTGCAGGCGAATAGCGCATCGATAGATGACCCGGCCGTTCCGGCGATCCGTCCTCGCCTTCCATGGCGTGGTCGATGATGGTTGGTTCCGCTGCACTCCTGTCCCAAGGCCAGGGGATGTCGCCCTGCCTATTTGCCGGATGTTGCGCGTTTGATCAGTTCGAGATCGATGGTGATTGCGACTTCATCGCCGAGCACAACGCCACCGCTGTCCAGGGTATTGTCCCAGAGGATATTGAAATCCTTGCGGTTTATTTTAGTGGTGGCGGAAACCCCCACCCTCGTGTTTCCGCGCTGGTCCTTGATCTCAGGAGTCGGCCCCTCCGCATCCAGAATGACCTCTTTGGTTACGCCGTGGAGTGTCAGATCACCGGTAATGCGGAAACGTCCGCTGGAGACCGCCTCGGCCTTTTTGGATTTGAATTCGATGGTAGGATGGTTGGCAACATCAAAGAATTCCGCGGAGCGGAGGTGCTTGTCGCGCGCTTCATTGCGGGTGGTGATGCTGTTTGCGTCCAGGGTCGCCTCTACTCTTGCCTTGCTGATATCCTTGCCTTCCATAAAAACCCTGCCGGCAATCTTGGCGAATTCACCACGCACATTGGAAACCATCATATGCCGCACGGAGAATTGCGCGCTCGAATGCGATGCATCAATCTCCCAGACATCCTGCTGTGCCCATGCGGAACCCGCCAGCGCCAGCCAGCACATAAACGCAATTGAAAAACCTGTTCTTTTCATTGATCCACCTGACAAGTTGTTGGTTCACCGCCGAAAACCGAAACCCGGGCCCAAGCAGCAATGATCGGCATCCCGGCGCCTGGAATTCAGGCATCCCGGCGATTGCCAGTGCCAAGGCAGCCGCGATGCAAACCAGCATCCAGGGCAGCCGCCGCTGCAGTGCACGACAGAAATCCGCTTCCATTTTGAACCCGAGCCTTTAAAAGGTAGCACACGAAGCAGGGATGACCAAGGGGTCAGAAGCTCGTAATCCCGGCTACGGCAAATCGGGTATAATGCACCGGTCAAGCTGCCGAACCAAGGATACATCATGACCAAGCCCACGCCCTGTGAGCGCGCAAACCACGCTCCGCCGCATACGACATAGCATGCGTGATGAAGAACGCAGGCCTCATGCCGCGTCCGGGTGGGGATGGAAACTGAGATGCCGCAAAGAGAACCGCTGATTCCAAAGCATGGGGGATACCGGAAGCTCAGGAGCTTCCAGGTGGCGCAGTTGGTCTACGATGTCACAGTGCGATTTTGCGACGTCTTCATCGAGAAGCGCAGCCGCACTCACGACCAGATGGTTCAGGCGGCGCGCAGCGGAGTGCAGAACATCGCTGAAGGCAGCCAAGCAAGCGGCACCTCCAAGAAAATGGAACTCAAACTGACCAACGTGGCGCGCGCGAGTCTGGAAGAGTTGCGCCTGGATTACGAAGACTTTTTGCGGCAGAGGGGATTGCAGATATGGCCGCCCGATCATCCTGCCCTGATGCGCTTTAAAGCGAAACGCTGCGGCACGCTGGAGCAATTCAGGGAGTGGGTGAAAGAGGAACGCAAAAGGGGTAAGGATGAGGCTCACACGGACGAACACGGACGAACACGGACCGACACGGACAGCGAAGAATCGCCAACAAACTGGTCCGTGTCGGTCCGTGTTCGTCCGTGCCAAACCATGAATCACAGCGAAAAACCGGACCCGAGTCCAGCGAACTGGCTGCAAATGCTGCGTTATCTCTCTTGAATTTATGCTGCTATTGGCTTGACCGTCAGATTGCCGCACAGGCTGAGACTTTCGAGCGGGAGGGCGGCTTCACGGAGCGTTTATACCGGACTCGAAAATGCAGAAGGAACGGCGAATAGCGAGCCTCGACTAATCTGCGTGCTTGAGATTATGCAGGAGGACCGCTCCGGCAAGCACGGCGAGAGCGAGCAAGGCTGCTCCATGAGCCCAGGCGTGAAACAGCAGCTTGCCGGTCCCGAAAAGGCACGAATACACGAGGACGATTCCGGCCAGCCAATTCAAGAACAGCCTGGGATATCCGGTTGTGCCCTGCACCTCTGGAACAAGCGCAGCGATTGGCTTCCAGAGTATTCCGCCAGGGTGGACGCGGCGGTAGAACCGTTTGAGTGTCTCCGTATCCGTGGGCTTGGTGATATAGGTTGCCGACAGCCAGGCCAGCGTCGTAAACAGGCAGATGTAGTAGAGTGATTCCGGGAATGCGACCTGCGTGCGGAACCGGATATAGGAATATGCAACGACGGGTGCAACCATCGCGGCGATCTCGCTCCAGGCGTTGATGCGCCACCAGAACCACCGCAGGATCAGGACCAGGCCCACACCCGCGCCGCATTCGATAATGAACTCCCAGGCGCCCGAAATGCGCTCGATCGACCCGGTGATCGCGAGCGCAACCGCCATGATCACCAGGGTGGTGAGCCGCGAAATCGCCACCAGGTGCCTCTCGCCCGCCCTTGGCCGGACGAAACGGCGGTAGAAGTCGTTGATCACGTAGCTCGTTCCCCAGTTCAGCTGGGTGGAGACTGTCGACATGTAGGCAGCGAAGAAAGCGGCCACCAGCAGTCCGCGCATCCCGGTGGGGAGAAAATCGCGCATCGCGTAAATGTAGCCGAGGCGCTTCTGGTCCGGCGCCAGCTCCGGATAAAGTATGAGCGTGGCCAGGCCGGTGAGGATCCACGGCCATGGGCGGATGCAATAGTGGGCGATCTGGAACCAGAGCGTCGCCAGCATGGAGTGCTTCTCGTCCTTCGAGGACATCATGCGCTGGGCGACGAAGCCGCCGCCGCCCGGTTCGGCGCCCGGGTACCAGGAAGCCCACCACTGGACGCCGACGTAAGCGAGAAAGGCGGTGACCGAGATGGCCAGCGCGCCCCCCGGCCCGGGCGTCCCTTCCGCGCCGATGGCCGGCAGGAAACGGAAAGCCCAATCCGGCAGCTTTTGCTGCAATCCCTCGATGCCTCCGACCTGCGGCAATCGCAGCACCACGACCGCAACTGCGATCGTGCCGCCCATTGCAATCACGAATTGGACCAGGTCGGTGACCGCGACTCCCCAGAGACCGGACATGGCGGAGTAAACAGCTGTGAGTGCAAGCGCTCCCGCGACGTAATAATAAACCGTGGCGCGCGGGATGCCGAACATCCCTTCGAGAATCGAAGCCATTGCCAGGTTGACCCAGGCCATGATCACGCAGTTGATGAACAGCCCGAGATAGAGCGCGCGGAAGCCGCGCAGGAATGCTGCGGGTCTGCCGGAATAGCGGAGTTCGGCGAACTCCACGTCGGTCATGATGCCGGCCCGGCGCCACAGGCGAGCAAAGAAAAAGACCGTGAGCATGCCGCCGAACAGGAAATTCCACCACAACCAGTTCCCGGCGATCCCGTTGCGCGCCACAAGCTCCGTGACCGCCAGCGGCGTATCGGCGGCGAAGGTGGTCGCCACCATGGAGGTTCCCGCCAGCCACCAGGGGAAACTGCGGCCCGAGAGAAAGAACTCGCTGGTACTCGCGCCCGCGCGCTTCGAGTAATACAACCCGACTGCCGCGCTCACCAGGAAATAAGCAGCCACGACTACCCAGTCCATCAGAGTCATGCCGACACCCCACAAAGGAGTCAGGAGCCAGGAGTCAGGAGTCAGGAGTCAGGAGTCAGGAGAAAAACAATGATCCCGGCGGCGCTTGACTTTCTGTTTTTCTACTGTCTCCTGTCTTCTGTTTTTCGTTTCAGGCGGATGCATTATACTCCGGCATCATGCGGATGAATGGCAAAACCCGGATCGCTGCTGCCATGCGCCACGAGGAGGTGGATCGGGTTCCGGTCATGTGCCAGCTGGCGCTCGGGCATTATTTTTTAAACACGGATATTCCCGCCGTCGACATCTGGCACTCGACGTCGGGATTTGGTGAGGGGCTGATCGCGCTGCAGCAAAAATACGGGTTCGATGGCGTTCTGATTAACCTTCCGGGGCGCGATCCGGAATGGCGCCGTCATGTCGGCACAATCGGAGACGCCGAGTCGGGACAGATCATCCGCTGGTTGAACGGATGGAAGACCGTCTGCCCGGCGGACGACAATCCGCGCACGCTGCGCGCGGACGGCAGGGAGTTTCGCGCGCAGTTCAATAATCTCGATCCCGAAAAGCTCTTTTATATTGAACCGCACGATCTCGGCGGGCTTAAATACCCGTTTTGCTGGGGATTCACACCCGATCTACCTGCGCATGACGACTTCTTCCCGCCTTGGCATTTCGACACCATTGAATACGTGCGGAGGCGCGTGGGAAACGAAGTGTCGGTTCATGCTGAGATATTTTCACCCTTCAGCCAGTTTGTGGAACTGCTCGGTTGCGTGCAGGCGCTGCGTGCGCTTCTTCAGGATCCGGCAAAATGCAGGGCCTGCCTGCAGGCGCTCACGCGCGGCGCCGTCGCTCTCGGCCGCGGCCAGGCGGCCCATGGCGTCGATGCGATCCTCATCTCGTCCGCGTTCGCCGGTGCCGGATTCATTTCACCGCAACACTACCGCGAGTTTGTCTTGCCCTTCGAGAAGCAGGTGATTGAAGGGATCAAGGCACATCACGACATTCCGGTATACACGCACACCTGCGGCCGCATCGGCGACCGGCTGGAATTGCTGGCCGATACGGGCGCCAACGGGATCGACACCCTGGATCCGCCGCCGCTCGGCAATGTCGACCTGGCCGACGCCAAGCGCCGGGTGGGAACGCGCCTGTTCATCAAGGGAAACATGGATGCGGTAAACATCATTCTGAATGGCTCCCCCGATCAGGTATATCAAGACGCCTTGCGCTGCATCGGCATCGGCTCGCCCGGAGGCGGCTACGTCCTCAGTTCCGCCTGCTCGATACCCCCGCACGCACCCCCGCAAAACATCCTGATGCTCTCCGCCGCCGCGGAAGAAGTAATGATCCACAGATGAATACAGATGTCGCTGTTGCGGCGTTTTGCCACAGCCAATCTCCGGACGTATTTTGGCAGATTGAGTTTGAAGGAGTCAGGAGCCAGGAGTCAGGAGTCAGTAGAAAGGCAGCCTGCCGATAAAGTCGTAGATCCGGCTCGGCCAGCGTGCCCCCAGGGAGAGTTTTTATCTGTGTTCATCTGTGGATCGTTTTTGCTTTTCGGCTCTTTTATCAAAGGATGGTAAGATGGCGGCCAAATGCCGTTACGGGGAGCGAGGGAAATGTTATGGAACCATCCTCATTCGTCCTGCGCCTATTGATTGGAATGGCCATGTCGATGGGATTCAATGCGCCGCCGGCCAGCGACCTGTTTGATGTCGACGTGAAGCAGCTCGCCGAACTGTGGCAGAAGGAGCACATTTCGCCCGCGGATCCGTATGCCCTGAAGCACGCGCAGCTGAAACAGCGCCTGCAGGCGCTAGCCCAGGAGTCCGAGGGTCTCATCGAAGTCGAACAGGTCGGGGCTTCGGTGGCGGGGCGCGAGATCTACCTCGCGAGTCTCGGATCAGGGACGCAGAAAATCCTGCTTTGGTCGCAGATGCACGGCAACGAGCCGACTGCGACCTGCTCGATCCTCGATCTGCTCCGATTCTTTATCGGGCATCGCGGCGAACCCTGGGTAGCCGGCATCCTTGCCAGGTACCGGCTGCTTTTCATCCCGATGCTGAATCCGGATGGCGCGGAGCGGGACGAGCGGCGCAACCTGCAGGGGATCGATATCAACCGCGATGCGCGCATGTTACAGACTCCCGAAGGGCGCCTGCTCAAGACCGTGCGCGACCGGTTCGAGCCTTTCCTGGGATTCAACCTGCACAATCAGAGCGGCCTGACCACCGTGGGAGATACGGGCAAGGTGGCAACCATCGCGCTGCTTGCGGTTGCTGCGGACCAGTCGGGCGCCAAAGCGAAGCCTCCTCTGCCGGGCGTGCCTGATGAAGTCGCAAAACGCGTCACGGCGGTGCTTTATGAAGCACTGTCGCCCTTTGCCTACGGGCACATCTCGCGTTACGACGATCCCTTCAATCCACGGGCTTTCGGCGACACCCTGACGTTGATGGGGACGCCGGTCGTATTGATCGAAAGCGGCGGCACGCCTGCGGGCCAGCCCCCGAACTTCGCCGTCCAGCTGAATTTCGTCGGCCTGCTGGCGGTGCTGAATTCGCTTTCGACCGGGCGCATCGACAATGCCAATCCCGCGGTTTTCGATGCCCTCAGGCTCAACAGCGACAACCCGATCTACGACATCATTCTGCGCAACGCCTGGATTTTCAACGGCGCGGGAGTGCCTTTGTTCCGCGGCGATATCGGGATCCGCGGCGACCAGCGGGCAGGGGGAAGCGGCAACGCAGTCGTCGGCGACATCGGAGATCTCGGCGTCTACAGCGCCAAGCAGACCATTGACTGCACCGGCGCGCTGGTGACTCCGGGGCTGATCGCGTGGGATCCGGAACGCTCGCTGTTTTCCCGGAATCGCAGCGGCATCGAGTACCTCCGGCGCGGGATTTCCACGATTCTCGAGACGGCGGCATGGAACGATGTGCAAAACCGCAAGCCCGCGCAGGAGGAGTGGTCAGGCGCGCGCGAACTGGACTGGGGATTCCTGATTACCGGAGGGCCTGCGCGCGAGGATGATCGCAACCAGCTGCAGCTGGCTGCCTGGCTCGCCGCCGGCGGCCGCTCCTGGATCCCCGATTCGCCGGAGATTGCGGCGGGGCTCCCAGGCATGGGCCGCGTCGCATCCTGGTTCGGCGTGGACATCACCCCCCGGCCCGAGGCGATGAAATACCAGGTGCCGGACGTTCTGTCGGGAGATCCGGTGAAGGTCCTGCCGCGCTGGACGTCGGAAGCGGCGCGCCAGTTAAGGCTTACAGGCAGGGGCATGATTGCCGCCGGCTCCCGCGCCGACCTGGTCATCTGGCACACACCTTCGCAGGACATGCCCGTCGACCTGCGGGACTGCAGGCCGGACAAGTTCATTCTCAACGGCCGCGTCGTCGATCTGTCGCAGCCGATATCGGGCATCCAGGGCCGTTTCCTCGGCAGAAGGTAATCGGTCGGACACATCAACAGGTTCTGTTGCAATTGCAGGTGCAGGCTTCAGCCCGCATGGCGGAGTCTGATATAGCTGGAAACGGCGGGCTGAAGCCCGCCCCCACTGGATGTCCTGTCGCTGAGACCGGCTCAGGAGGATTGTTATGAAAAGGACCGCGAAAAGACTGGCCATAGTGATTACGATTATCCTTTGCCTGATGACCCGGGGAATCGCCGGCGGGCAGGACCAGGCGCCAAACCCGCGGCTTGAGCGGCTGAGGACGCAGATTCAGCGCCTGCTGCGCAACGTAGATGGCCAGGTCGGCGTCGCTATCAAGCATCTCGAGTCCGGCCAGTCGCTGGATGTGAACGGCAACATGCTGTTCCCCATGGCCAGCACATTCAAGGTCCCGGTGCTGGTGGAACTCCTCTTTCAGGTGAAAGAAGGCCGCTACCGCCTGGATGACGATATCAGCGTCCAGAAATCCGATCAGCACGTCGGCAGCGGCATGATCTCGAGACTGACTGCTCCCGGCATCACGCTCAGCGTGCGCAACATGGCGCACTTCATGATGATGATCAGCGACAACTCGGCCGCGGATATGCTGCTCGACAAGGTCGGGGCTGCGAACATCAATGCGCGGCTGAAGGCTCTGGGGATTAGCGGGATTTCCGTCAACCGCTCCTGCCAGAAGCTGATCGCCGACCTTCAGGGACTGCTTTCCGGTGCCAGAACGCGCGAGCAGCGGAAAGCGGCGCTTGTCAAATTCGCCGAGAATCCCGAAGATGAAGCCACGCCCCTGGCCATGAACATGCTGATCGAGAAGATCTTCAAAAAGGAACTTGCCGATTCGGACCTGAGCACACTGGCCATGCAGATCATGTTGAAATGCGAGACCGGCGAAATGCGGATCAAAGGGGAACTTCCGCCCGGCACAGCGGTTGCGCACAAAACCGGCACGCTCGCCGGCACGGTCGACGACTGCGGCATCATCTATCTGCCCGACGGCCAGGGGCACGTCGCCTTGTCGTTCCTGAGCAAGGAATTCACTGCCGACACCGCCGACGTCGAAGAGATCATCGCCAAAATCGCCCGCTTTGTGTACGACTATTTCTATTTCACGGCAGAGAAGAGCTTTTGAATTAAAAGGAATTTCGCGGGTACAAGGGATGCGCCGCCTTGTTCCCCGAGCGCCCGAGGCGTGGGAATGGAGATCCTTTGCGATTTTCCTGGAAGAGGTTGGCTTTTGTCGGCATCGCGGTGACTGCGATTGTCTGTGCGGTATGGTTCGGGCGTGCAAGCCTCCAGGACCGGATCCCGCGCCATATCGGCCCGCAGCCGGATGGGACGGTGCTTGTGCCCACCAACCAACTGCTGGATCCAGCGGGGCATCAACTCCTTTTCCCCGGGCGGCCGACCGATCTGGCGCTGAGTCCCGACGGCAAACTGCTGGCTGTCAAGAACCTCAGCGAGATTCTTCTTGTCCGGATGCAGGATCGCGCCGTTCTCCAGACTTTGCCTGTGCCCAAAGGCGGGCAAGGGTTCACGGGCATTCTTTTTTCCGCCGACGGCAAAAAGATCTACTCGACCGACAGCGAAGGGCGCATCCTGATCGCATCCCTCAGCCCGGCGAATGTGGTGCAATGGGAGGATCCGATTCTGGTGCCCGGACCGGCCGCGGCCGAAGTCCCGGTGCCGGAACTCAGTCCGACGGATCCTGCGAAGAATCCCTCATCCCCGGGCGGGATGGCGCTGGATGCGCAACACCAACTGCTGTGGGTCGCGCTCAGCCGGAACAACACGCTGGGCGTCGTCGATCTGGCGAGCCTCCGGCTCGATCAGATCCCGGTCGGACTAGCGCCCTTCGGCGTGGTATTCGGCCCCGGCAACAAGGCCTACGTCTCCAATTGGGCGGGGCGCAGACCGAAGGAAGGCGAAGCGACGGCAAACAGCTCGGGTACGAAGGTGCTGGTGGATCCGGCGACCGGCGTGGCCTCGAGCGGCACGATTTCCGTGGTGGACACAATCAGCCGCAAAGAGATCGGCCAGATCCCGGTCGGATTGCATCCTTCCGGCATGGTTGTCAACGACGCGCGCTCCCGATTGTTTGTCGCCAACGCCAACAGCGACAATGTCTCGGTCATTGATACGGCGACCGACCGCGTCGTCGAGGTAATTTCGGTTCTGCCGGAACAGTCCCGCCTGTTCGGAAGCGCCCCGAATGCGCTCGCGTTGAGCGCCGATGAAAAGATCCTCATGGCCGCCAACGGAACGGATAATGCCATTTGCTTCGTGGCCCTCGGCAGGCAATCCGCGCCGCAGGCGGCTGCGGAAGCCAGCCGGGTAATTGGCTATGTCCCGACCGGCTGGTACCCCGGGAAAGTGCTGCTCGACGCGAAGCGTGGACTGCTGGTGGTAGCCAACATCAAGGGGGTCGGGAGCCGCACGCAGCAGAGCGACCGGACGGGCTACAATTCGCACGACCATACCGGATCGCTCTCCTTCATACCGGTGCCGGGAGACAGCGAACTGAAGCGCCACACCGCGGCCGTCGAGCGCAATAACGGCATGCGCCAGGTCCTCGAACGCGCGCGGGCCAAAGCAGGCAAGCCGAAGCCCCGTCCCGTGCCCGAGCGGTCGGGAGAGCCGTCCGTTTTCAAGCATGTGCTGTACATCATCAAGGAAAACCGGACCTATGATCAGGTCTTCGGGGATATGACGCAGGGCAATGGCGATCCCAACCTGGTCCTTTTCGGGAGAAACGTCACTCCGAATCACCACGCGCTGGCTGAACAGTTTGTCCTGCTCGATAACTTTTACTGCAGCGGCGTTTTGAGCGCGGACGGCCACCAGTGGGCCACCCAGGCCTATGTCACCGATTACATCGAGAGGAGTTTCGGCGGCTTCAACCGCAGTTACCCGTACGACGGCACCGATCCGATGGCCTATGCCGGATCGGGATTCATCTGGGACCGGGTCATTAAGAAGGGGCTGACTTTCCGCGACTATGGAGAATTCGTGCGCGCGCGCATCACGCCGCGCAACGCGACCTGGACGGACGTGTGGAACGATTACACCCAAGGCACGCAGAAGGTGACCATCCGGTCTGATACCGAGGTGGAAACGCTCAGGCCGCACCTGGCGCCCACATTCATCGGATTTCCCAGCACGGTGCCCGATGTCTATCGGGCGCGTGAGTTCATCAAGGAGCTCAAGGAATTCGAGCAGAAGGGGGACCTGCCGAATTTCATGATCATGCTGCTCCCGAACGATCACACCAGCGGCACCCGCCCCACGGTGCCTACGCCGCGCGCCATGGTTGCCGACAACGATCTCGCGCTGGGCCGCATTGTCGAGGCCGTCAGCCGGTCGCGCTTCTGGCCGCAGACCGTGATTTTTGTTACCGAGGACGATCCGCAGGCGGGTCTCGACCATGTGGACGGGCACCGCACCGTCGGTCTGGTGATCAGCCCGTACACGCGCCGGGGCGCCGTGATCCATACCAACTACAATCAGACCGGCATGCTCCGCACGATCGAGCTGATTCTGGGCCTGCCGCACATGAACCAGATCGATCTGGGCGCGGAACCCATGTCCGACTGCTTTCAGGACAAGCCGGATTTGCGGCCCTACACGGCTCTCCCCAACACCATTCCTTTGGACGAAATGAATCCGCCCGTGAAGAAATTGACCGGGGAACGGCTGCGCTGGGCGCTTGCATCCATGAAGCTTGATCTTGATGAGGTCGACCAAGCGGATGAAGATATCTTCAACCGGATCCTGTGGCACTCGGTCAAAGGTGACGGCGTGCCTTATCCGGACAGGAGTGATCCGCGGGCGCGGCGCAAGTAACGCTGGAATTACAGATGGGGAAGGAAGAAAATGGCTGCCGCATGGCGCTGACTGCGGGACACACTTGACACTGTGGGGGTATCAATTCTGGCAATGGTCAGGAGTCCGATTCATACTGTGCGGAGTGCGGCCCCTGGGACCGCGGGCGTCTCGCCCGCCAAATACTCATGCATTCGCATCACAGCGGCTTGCGCAATCCGCCTCGGGATGCCACAGCCGCCAATCTTAATCTTCAGGCGACTTTTTGCGGGCGAGACGCCCGCGGTCCCAGGGCCGGACGCCGCGATTTTTTGACCGAACTCAAGCATCGGCCGGCCTCGTCCGGGTTGCGAAGGGCATGACAATCCGGCTCAACCCCACAGTGTCAAGTGTGGAATACAGCCGGCGCATAGCGGGCGGTAGGATGAAGGGCCCGCTGGATAGCGGACATGAACCGAAATTGAGCCTATGAATTGGCACTATCCCGGAGCCGCGCACGTCAGCAAACGGATGTTTGACAGCCAGGAGCCGGGATCGAAACGAAAAACCGGACGGCAACATATCCGCTTGCTGACGTGCGCGGCTCCGTCGCTCCTGCCGATGGCTTTTGCAAAAAGCATATGCATTTCACGCCGGAACGGCGGAGCCTTTTCGAGCAGCGTCGCCGTGGGCGGCGGCTTACCTATTGAGTTAGCCGATGACTGAACGCGTGCGGGCCGGCTTCCGGCTGGTGATTACGGATTCCGGATTGGGAGGGCTGCTGATCTGCGCGGAAATCGAGCGGCGCATGCGCGGCGCAGGGGCTCGCGGCCTGCAAATCGTTTACTTTAACGCCTGGCCCGAGGAAAACAGCGGCTATAACGCCATGCCGGACGAACCGTCCCGCGCCCGGGTATTCGAGCGCGCGCTGCGCCGCATCGACCGGTTGCTGCCCGACCGGATCGTGATCGCCTGCAACACGCTGTCGATTCTCTATTCTCTGACCGACCACAGCCGTGTGGCAGCGACGCCGGTGAGCGGAATCATCGACGCGGGCACAGACCTCTTTCACCGGGCATTGACCGCCGATCCGGCGGGCTCCATCGTGATTCTCGGGACGCGCACCACGGTTGAATCCAATATTCATCGTGGCCGACTCATGCAAAGAGGCGTCGCGGCCGGCAGGATCGCGGCGGTTTCCTGCCACGGCCTGGCCGCCGCCATTGACAGGGATCCGGAGAGTCCCGAGACCGCGGCATTGATCCGGCAATGTGCTTTGGATGTCAGTGCCGCGCAGCCGCCTGGGCTGACCATCTATGCCGGGCTCTGCTGCACCCACTATTCCTATGTGGCAGAGACGTTGCGCGGGGCGCTGGCGGCGCATTGCGGCCGGGAGGTGCGCATTCTCGATCCCAAGCAGGGGCTGGTGGATGCAGTGGCGAATTCCTGTCCCGCCAGCGGCAGTCCGGTTCCGGCGCCTACCGTGGAAGTCATATCGAAAGTGGAGCTGAGCGCTCCCCAGCGGGCGGCGCTCGCCCGGCGCATCGCACCCGTTTCGGAGCTTACGGCGCAGGCGCTGTTGTCGTATACTCGGATCGCCGATCTTTTCTGAATTGGAGTGACTGCAATGAGAATTTTTCTTCTGACCGGCCCCGGCGGCGACGCCCAGGGGTGGGGCGACCTGGCAGTGACTGAATCGGTCTGCGCCGCTGCGGAAGCCGCGGGGCACGCCGCGCACATCGCCTTCGTGGAAACCGAGGTGGAGTTTCTCAAGATCCTGGATGCGCGCGAATTCGACATCGTCTGGAGCGCCCTCTATCACATTTCTGCCAATGAGAAATTCATCGGCAGGAACGAGGAAGGAATGTGGGTGGCCGACGTGATGGACAGCCGGGGCGTCCCCTACATCGGCTCGAACAGCCGGACCATGAAGGACATGATCGACAAGTTTCAAACTCACACGATCCTGGCGCGGAACCAGGTGCCGGTGCCCGCCCATTGTCTTGTGCGCTGCGGTGACGACCTCTCCGCGATCCGATATCCCGCCTTCGTGAAGCCGATCTGCGAATCGCGTTCCGTGGGGATCTCCGACGAGAGCGTGGTCTATGACGACGACCAGCTGAACGCGCGCGTCGCCTTCATCGAGCGAGAGTTCCAGCAGCCGGCGCTGGTGGAGGAATTCCTTCCTGGAGATGAATTCACCGTGCTGGTCGTGGGCAACGGCGAATACCGGGAATGCCTCCCGGGACTGGTCACCGTGGAAGCCAGCCATTACGGGAAGCACAAAGTGCTGCGCAGCGACCTGCGCGGAGTCGGATTGACCAAGATCAGCGCCGCCGGCGTCAGGGGCGCGGAGGCGAGCGAGATTGCCTCCAAAGCCGCCGACGCCATGAATTGCCTGGACCATGTCCGGATCGACATCAAGGCCGACGCCTCGGGCAAACTCAGGATCATGGAAGTGAACGGCATCCCGGGCCTGAAACCGCACAAAAGCTGGGCGCCACAGCTGTATACGATCTATCACCAGTCGCCCGGAGGCGAGATGGAGGACTACCGCCTCCTGATTGCCGCCGTCATCGAATCCGCGCGCCGGCGCTATGGCCTGCGGAAGTGAGGAGTAATGAGACGAGATGCGCGCATCGACGCTGTCGGCGCGATCCTGGCCGTCGTTGGCACGAAGGATGGAGTGCCGCCCGACGGATTGCGGAGATAGACGCAGTGCGTCGATAAGCGTCCGGATCGGGCATCGTTTGAAGCTCACAATCCACTTGTCCGATAACGCCGTAATACGCCCGGAACGCCGGTTTTTCGCCCGTTTGGTTGGCCATTCATCAAGTTCCCAGAACGCCGTTTCGGGACAATATTGCCTGGACGCAGCAGTATTGAAGTGCAAGAATCAACTTTGACTTTTGCCGATGGAATCTGGGATGAGTGAGAATATAAAAGAGAATCAAAATATCTTCATCGGCTACTTTCCAAAGAAAACATCAACCAGTACAGAATGGTTCGAGACGACAGAGGTCAAGGAGATATGCAGCGTTTCCAATTGCATCTCCAAAGGCCCGTCGGATTGGGTTGATCATTGGTCTCACAATAGGATCACTTGGCTTTTCGATACCGAAGCCTGTGCCTGGGCCATTGTCGGATGCTCTCGTGCCGATTACGATATGTACGCCTATAAAGTCTATCCGATGGTTTTCGATCATTCAAACGAAGCAGCTTGGCAAATTGAAGGCGTTCCAGAACACTTGGAAAATTACGAATTCCTCGGATTTGATATTGTTAGCCGCGAACCTGAAGTTGCCGGCTGGCTTCATTCTCCATTATCGTGCAACAAGGGATGTCGTGAATTCAAAGTAAATGCTTATTGCCTTATCGATGATTTCGAAAACGCTCTGGCATGCGTAAAGAGGATTTCTTCCGATGTTGCAGCGGCCAGAACCGTCATCCGCCCTGACGGATCGAAGGTTTATCAAAGCAAATGGGAGCCCGGGCTTTACTACCTATTCGAAGTCTACAGAAAAAGAAGATAGGCCAAGGGTACACGGCATCATTCCTCTCTTCAATTGCCAGTTGTCCAGAAGTCCCGATCTGGGAAGTTACGGACCCGCTGTGTTGGATCAGGGGACGATAAGTCGATATCTCGTACTTAACCGACTGGCGATGAATGAGCATTTCCAGGTCATTGTACGAGTACGCCGTTTTACGCCCAGGTGCCTGGGACCGCGCGCGTCCCGCGCGCAAACCGTCGCCTGACATTCCACTTCTGTTACGTTGCTCATAACCCGGTTTTTGCGCTCGAGACGCGCGCGATCCCGGGACAGCCTTGCCCCAGGAGGAAGATTTTTTGAAATATTTCGGCGGGTCGCGAAACTACATGGGTGATGAAAATCGCTTCGCCAAATCAGATTGCGTTGCAACAACCAAACAAGGGCTGGCACAGCCGCGGCTATTTGCCTCACTTCGACAGCGAGAATGAGATTCAAAGCCTCAACTTCCGCCTGTATGACGCGGTTCCCATGCGCCGAATCGAAGAGTGGCGGCGCCAGCTCGGCTGGAGCCGGAAGCTCAAGCAAAGCGATCCGAGGGCTGTGGCCTTGCGTCAGCGCATCGAGACCTATGAGGATGTCGGATACGGCCAGTGTTTCCTGCACGATTCACGAATTGCGAAATTGACCGAAGACGCGCTGCAATATTTCGACGGCATGCGCTATCGACTGCTGGCGTGGTGCGTGATGCCCAACCATGTCCACAGCCTGATCGAGATGGTTAAGGCCTTTTCCCTCGGAGGGATCCTCCATTCGTGGAAATCGTACGCCGCGAAGCGGGCCAATCGGATTCTCGGCAGGACCGGGCAGTTTTGGGATGAGGACTACTACGATCGGCACATCCGCGACGACGATCATCTCCGCATCGCTATCGAATACATTGAGCAGAACCCGGTTAAGGCCAGGCTGGTCACCGATGCGACGCAATGGAAGTACTCGAGCGCCTGTCGCGGGCAATAGCTCCCATGACCGCCTCCCCGGGACCGCGCGCGGTCCCAGGGTCTTGGCCGCATAGTGGCCTTATCGGACAAATCCCCCATATTCCATTTCGGGACTGTCAGGTTGACGGTCAGAATTCCCATCCGATAGAGGCATCCTGTTTGCTGGCTCGAAAACTGCGTATGGGGAATTGGCAATCGGGCGGCAATCTATTCTATTCAGGGAAAGTTGCCTCGACTGTCATAAAAAGAGTTCCCGTCTTCTTGCCGAACTCATCACTCATCACTCTTCACTCTTCTTGTGAAGTACTCCCGGATGATGAGCGCGGCTGCTTTGGAGCGAGGGCGTTCTTCCCCGGACATGACCCGGGTCAGGAAATCGCGCCACAGCTCGACGTGCTGCATGGTAGTGATCCGGTTGCGGAACATGGCTGCGGCTTTTTGCGGCTCTGACTCCAGCTTCTCCAGGATCTCCTGCACCTCCTTGAGGAATCCCTGCTTCCCGTAATACGCCAGGTATGCCTGCCAGGCTTTTTCCACTCCTGCCGGAGTTTCGAGCGGCCTGGAAATGCGCCTCATGGTCCGATGAAATCCGGCAAGCTCCCGGCCCGTGAGTTGCCGCAATCCCGCATCCTTGATGCGGTAAGGATGCAGCTTGATTGCGGAAACTGCAGAATTGCAAACCTTGAGAGTGATACAAAATCCTATCTTCCGGTAATACAGATCTGTGAGCTGGAAGAACGCGAAGTTGCCTAGGCTGTAGGCGATCGGCTTGCCGCGATACCACTCGATCCCCTGGGGCACGTGGGGGTGATGGCCGATAACGCAATCGGCGCCTGCGTCTGCAAAGGCCCGGAAAGCCTCCGCGACATAGGGAGGCGGGTAGGGGATATACTCGAGTCCGCAATGGGCAAGAACGATCACGCAGCCGCCGCGCGCCTTGCATTTGCGGACCAGGCGCGCGGTCCGCTCGATGTCCCAGCCGCACACGCCCGGCCCGCGGCGTGCGGCGGTCAGATCTTCCCCCTCGCTCACATTCACGATCGTGATTCTCTCGCCCTTGACGTCCAGCGAGAGCGGCGCCCAAGCCTCTCCTTCAGTCATGCCAGCGCCGACCGTTTTCAGCCCAGCGCGGCGCAGGATCTTCAGGGATTGCCGGAATCCGGCGATGCCGTAATCCAACACATGATTGTTGGCCAGACAGGCGACATCGAAGGGGACCGCCTCGAGGGCGCGCACATGTTCCGGCGCCCCCTTGAAAACCGCCCCGCTCTTCCACACCGCCTGCGAAGCCGCGGTCAAGGCGCACTCGCAGTTCACGATGCGCAGGTCCGCCTGCCGGAGCACGGGGAGCATGTCGCCATAGACCGCTTCCGGCCTGCTGCGCATGAGTTCATCGTAAGCGCGGATCGGCGCCCAGTCCGACGCAACCAGGATATCGACTCCGGATTGTCCCTTTTTGGATTTTGCGACAGCGGATTTTTCTTTCACTGATACCACCTGCAATTCAGGTGCTGAAACTGAACCGCCAAGACCTCAAAGACCGCAAAGATTCTTTGAGGTCTTTGAGGTCTTTGTGGTTCGCTTTTCATCCGGCGTTTTGCCTCAGGCAATAACGAACGAATTCCTCCAGAACCGCCTTGCCGTCATTCACCGCGTCATCGTGGCGATCCACCGCGCCGGCCCTGGTCTCCTTGCCGATCTCAGGATGGAATTGCACACCGAACCATTCGCGCGTCCGGTGCTGCATCACGTGAACCGGACAAGGACCGGTTCCGGCGATGACTTCGTAGTGTTTCAGCAAATCATCGTTGCAAACCACTTCCTGCTTGTGATGGAACTGGGCCCAAAGGTACTGCTGCTGAAGAAATCGCAGCGGGGATCGCAGGTGAATCGGGACGACCACGTGTTTTTCCGGCGGATCCGGCATGTTGCGCACCCGGAGCCCGCCGAAGCCCGTCCGGCCGGGATCGAATTCGTCGGCAAGCGCCATCAACTGATGTCCAAAGCAGATGCCCAGCACCGGCCCGGGAAATGCGCATATCAGCTCATACTCCGGGATCATGATCTCGTAAGTGCGGCGGTCGAAACGGTCGTCGGGCAGGGCAAGGTCGAATGCCGAGCCGGACAGAATGAGCCCCCGGCAGCGCATCAGGTTGTCCCGCTGCGGCGTGAGGGCATCGTACCGGACAAACCGGTAGTCCGTTCCAGGAGTCCATGCGGCCAACGCCCGGGCAAAGCCCTCGCCCCGGCCTTCCCGGGGATTCATCGGTTGCTGATTGTTGTCGATAACGGCGAATTTCATGGCGGTGTTTTCCCCTGTTTCCGGGAGAACTTTACAGAACGCGGAGGAGATCGGCCAGAAAAAAAGGAGTCAGGAGCCAGGAGAAAAACAATAGCCGCGATTTGCGATGGATTCTGGCTTTGTTTTGCGGATGACCGTCAGGGCAAGGAATCGCTGTGGATATGGGCAAGTTTCAGGATCGCACACAGCCGCTCGGGGTCGGGATCGGAATCGGGGTCGCAATCGGTATCGGCAATCGAAATCACATAGACCGATGGACCTCGGGATAGAGAATCAACTCCGAGCCGATAGCGATACCGACCCCGATTCCGACCCCGACCCCAAGGATATCTTGGCTTCGCTCCGTTTCGCGGGATAGGCCAGAGCCACGCCCTCTAGGCGCGGCCGGTTATTCGATAATCCACAGAATCAAGGAATCCGGGTCGCGCACGAAAATGCGCTTGCCTGCGAGAATCGGGTGCGCGTAGCTCTGCGTCTCGACAACCTTGATTGCGGCGACCTGCGTGAAAGCTTTTTCGTTCGGCTGGAAAATGGTCATTGTCCCGTCCTGCGTCAGCCCGATCAGAACGGGGCCCGCATCCACGATCGAGCAGAAATTGCGCCGGCGTTCCGTGTCCGTCCAGGCTGTTTCTCCGGTCGCGGCATTGAGGCAGAAATACATGCCGTTATCCGACAGGCCATAGAGAAAGCCGTTCTTGAGAACCGGCGTGTTAAACTGAGTCCCCAGCTGAGCGTTGGACCACAACTCTTTTGCGGTGAAGGCATCCCCCTGCTTTTCGACCTGGAAGGCCTTTGTACCGCGGCGCTGGCCTGACATGTAGAACTTCTGGCCGTCAATAACCGGCGTGGCGGCGTTGTAGCCCATGCCTTGGACCGGGTAGGAAACCTGCCACAGCAGCTTGCCGTCGAGCGTCACGCCGACGATGTTCTTGTCGGTGAGGGTGACGATCTGGCGGGTGCCGGCGAAGGTTGCCACTATTGGAGATCCATAGCCGGGGCCATCGCCGGTCCATTTCCATTTCGGCTCGCCGCTGTTCAGGTCATAGGCGACGATGCCGCCGTTGGCCGGTGCTCCGACCTGTACGATCGCCATGCCGTCGATCAGCAAAGGAGAGGTCCCGGAGTAGTAAACAGGATAGCCGCCGGGGTAATCATCTTTGCGCCAGAGCAGTTTCCCGGTCGCGGCGTCCAGGCACGAGACGATTCCCGTGACCCCGATCGTCACAACCTTGCCGTTGGCAACCGCCGGCGAACTGCGCGGGCCGGAGTGATCGCGCGCGGAGGGTCCCGCTACCGCGGGAACCGGGTATTTGTCCCGCCATAGTTCCTTGCCTGTGGCTGCGTCCAGCGACAGGATGACTTCTTCAGCCCCCTGGCGGGCCAGGACATATAGCTTGTCGCCGACCAACGCCGGCGTCGAATCAGCTCCGGTCCCCACGGACACCTTCCATTTCTGGGTAAACTGCGCGGGCCATGTGGAGGGCGCCGCGAAGCCCGTTACCTTGCCGTCGCGGCCAGGACCGCGCCACTGCGGCCAGTCCTGCGCCATCGAGAGGGCGGTTGCCAATAGAAACACCACGCATGCCACGATGCTGAATGCCAGCCTCCTGTTTTTCATGGGATCTCCCCTTATTATTTTTGATCCTCTTCCGAGTCGGATCTGGTGATACGACAAATTGGGGCTCTGCTTGCGTGCGCGAGGATATCACGGCTGATGCCAGATTGGAAACGGACATTCGCAGATTCTGCAGTTCAGACAGTGGGGAGGGGGCAACACCGGCAAGTCGCCACTTTCTTTTGATTTGCGGCTAATCCAGGCTCGCGGCAGTGGACGGGGGTGATTTTGCACTGGATTATCGGGATCTGAGGGAA
>Ga0315277_10000425_pt1 | contig 67450 bp, 64 predicted proteins | sample YL17G05_15_MG_FD_203695 | JGI IMG/M metagenome (GOLD analysis project Ga0315277, IMG submission 203695) | Sediment microbial communities from Yellowstone Lake, YNP, Wyoming, USA - YL17G05_15 | ecosystem: Environmental > Aquatic > Freshwater > Lake > Sediment | place: USA: Wyoming | collected...
TGCAGTATCGAGCGCCTCAAAGGCGTTCGGGCCGAAGTCGCCGCTGATGACGGCGTCTACCTTTTTCTCGGCCACGAATTGCGCGGCCTGGATGCCCGCCCCGCCGGGAGCGCTGACCCCAGGGTTAGGTTGCGCTTCCCACTGCAGTGTGTCGGTGTCAGCGGTGAGGAAGTACGCGCCGCGCCCGAAACGCGAGTCCACCTCGGAATCGATGCTCGGGGAAACAGTTGTCAGGATGATCTTCATAGCTCAGCTCAACAGGCTCTCAAATTCATCCTCGTGCTCAATTTCTTCGCTGAGGATGTGGACGATCAGGTTGTATGTGATGGGATCTTTGTCATGCGTCTTTTGAGCTAGCCTGTTATAGACCTCAATGGCGCCGCGCTCGGCCTCGAGCACAGTATTAACGATGGTCTCAAAGCCTTTCTCGTCTTTCGGTGGGGTCGGGTAGCCATCGTTGCTGGACTCAACCAGCTTGCTTATGTCGGCTATGGGCTTGCCGCCCAGCGAGACAATGCGTTCAGCCAGTTCTTGCTGGTGCTCCAATTCGTCTTTGGACGTATCCATAAGCAGAGCGGACAAATTCCGGGCAGCGGGTCGCCCAGTGACCACCTGGCCCATATGATTGTAAGCATACGCAGCCAGCCATTCATCTGCGTAAGCGCGGTTGAGGTCAGCAATCAATTCTGCAACATTCAGCCTGACGATTTCTTTACCTTTTGTTCCCATGTCAACTCTCCTTACTCACGAATCATTTTTGTCCCACACTTGGGACAGGTTCGGTCAATGCAGCGCTGACCGACCACGTGCGGCTCTTTGTGCCCGCACTTGGGGCAAACGCAGTTGCCTGCGGGCCCAGAACCGGGCTTGTTGCCGCCGCCCTGACCGCGGCCACCTTGACCGCGTCTCAGTCCACCCCCACCCTGACCGCGCCCACCTTGACCGCGTCCCAGTCCACCCCCACCCTGACCGTCTCTGCCACGAAAGTTTCGGTTTAACATGGTCTTATCTCCTTGTTTTGCCGGAGCGGCGCGTGGAACATTCAAACTACCTGGCCGCGCTCCGCTCCATCGTACGGATTACTTCGACCCGAGTTCCTCGATGCGCTTTTGGATGGCATCGAGTTGCTCTTTCAGCCAATCGGCCTGGGTCTTAAGGTCAGCGGTTTCCTGCTCCGGTGTGGGCGCCACCCAACCCGGGACACCGGTGGCATAGTAGCAATGCCGCCAGCCGCGACCCATTCCCCCGCGACCGAAGCCAAACCCGCCTCGAAACCCAGGGACCGGATTGGCAAACCCGGGCTGGTCGTAACCACTGCAGTAACCCATGCCGCGCCCGGTTCTCGGGCCGGCGCCCAGCGGACCTGTACGGTCTCTTCCTGGCATAATCTTCACCTCCTTTCTTTGAGATTTCTATTACCGGTGCACCCGCCGCGAAAGCGGGCTTGTCTCCGTTCGCCCCTGCCCTTTACTGCGAGACTCCGTGAAGGCGTAGATACTCGGGCAATGGCGGTCGTTGTAGGCCGTGCGAGCCTGCGCTCCAGAGCGGTAATCAGCACATCAACCAGGCGCGGAGCGACTTCGCGCCCCAGAAACGTCAGCGCGGCTCCGGCCAGCAGCGCAAGACCGTGGGCAGGGGCTTCCGTTTCTGACAGCGCTGTTTGGATCGGGGCAAGGATCATACTGGATTCAGCCGCAGGCAACGCCACGAGTGGCGTACTGTTGGCTGGTACGGAGAGAGCAGTGAGAGCCCCGTCCGGGCAGGCGTCTATGCATGCTTCGCACTGCGTACACAGAGCGTCGTCAATCACGGCGCGCTGATCCACCAGTTGAATCGCTCCAACGGGGCATGCCTCCACGCACACGCCACAACCGTCGCATAATTCCTGATTGACCTGGATGAACATATCTACCTCCTGACCGTTTACCGTTCGAACATGGGACTCGCTCAGTGCAGCCGTTCTACCTGATCGACGATCTTGCCTTCAACATAGGCCATCACCGCTTCGTCAACCGAGGCGATGTCGGTGACTACCGGGCGAATGCCGCGTGTCTTCATGCTATCGTAGGCGCCCATGCCCATGCCGCGGCAGAGCAGGGCTTCGCAATCGGCAATGGCTTTGGCCATCTGCAAATGCTTATTGTGCGAAGCGGCGTCCATGCCATGCGGCTGGCCGGGCTGCTCCTCTTCATGCGGCTGGTTCACAAAATGGGTATGACCCAGTTTGTCGCGCAGTTCGCGGCTCACTATCTTTCCGTTTTCGACGGTGGCAACGAGGTAGTATTGTGCCCGTCCAAAATGTTGGCTGATGGTCTTGCCATCATCGGTAATTGCAGCGATTTTCATGTTTTTTTCTCCTGGTTTTAATATATTTACTTTTTCTTTTAATTTGCATGCCGAACATGTGTCACCCTCATATTAGACAACACAATTACTCCGTTATAAAATGAAGCTCGGTGGGACGATCACGCGTATCTGCTGGGCAGAGAAGTAGCAAAGAACGAGATGTAATGCATGTTTCATTTCTCCAACGATGGGGCAGATGAGCCTCAAAAATCAAGCTGTCGCCTGGTTCTAATCTGATAGTTTGTTCTTCAATCGAATATACGATCTGGCCATCAAGGCAATAAACAAATTCGAGTCCTGTATGGACGATAGGAGTTGGTCCGCTGTCAGCACCTGGCTCGAGCGTAACAACGAACGGTTCTACCTCGCGTCTAGCCAATCCTGTGCCGAGATCTTCCAGGATTCCGTGGGAGAAGGCAGCCCGCGGATGTTGGCCAGCTTTCTGATAAATGATCTTTTTTTCGGTTACCCCCGTCTCAAAAAAAGTTGCCATGGGAATGTCGAGGGCAAGTGCCAATTGCTGCAACGTGCTCACGCTGGGCGAAGTTCTTCCATTTTCGATCAGGCTGAGAGTATTGAAATTGAGCCCACTATTTTCAGCTAATAAACGGATGGAATAACCACGCTCATTACGCAGTTCGCGCAACCTTCTACCCACATCGACATCAAGGATTGAAGAGGCCTTTATACTCTGGTTTTGCAGGCGTAGGCTTTGGTGTAACCTTTGACGCCTTCTTTTTCCATAATGAATATTTTGCTCAGGTAACTGATCAGGCACCATAAAAACATTCCAATATAATTTCAGAGACTATTTTCAAACAATATTATAGTACAAAATTACAAATTAATCAAGTTATTGTACTAATATATTGGTCGTTGTTTCAATAAAGAGGTTACCAAAGCCTGACAAGTGTCTGCAACAAAATAGGTTTTCACTCAAATGGATTTAATCCGAAGTCGCATAATCCCTCTTCATCCCCCGCGCGACTGATAAAACTAACCAACTGCTCCTACCCCTGCTTCAAAGGCTGAGTAAGGATGAATATATTCAACGTGTGCGTCCCACTTCTAATCGTCAATCCCAGGCAAATTACCGGTACTCCGCGACTCATGGGAATACTTGCATCCGTTGATCCGATCGTAAGGTATCGCATCGTCGTCGAAACCGGGTCCAGCAATGCACTCCGGAACGCTCAAGACGTGTAAATCTGTACCTGCTTTGAAAACGGTGTCCATTTAGGCATTAACGATGACCGGTGCGCATCTCCATCGGCAGGTACCACCCGTAGACATCACCAACATGATTGATCGATATATCAGCCAGAATCCCGTAAATAAAATGATTATTCATAAATACACTATGCTGACCTTCTATAAAGGTAAGAGCCGGAATCTCCTTTATACCTACCGTGAAGTCCAGGATGCGTTCAAGGATTTTCTCCATTAAACCATACGCACAATTTCCGAAAGCAACTTCCTTCGAGCTTGTGCCAATCCAGGTAAAACATCCATGGCATAGAATGGTCCGCTGCCTTCAATACACAACGAGGCAGAGACGTTTCCATATAACACCGCGTGAAGCGGGTCGTAAGTCTGGCGAAAACCTGCCAGGAAACCGCCACAAAAGGCATCACCCACACCAGTGGGGTCAGTCACCCGCGCCGGATAGGCTGGAACTTCCCAACGCCGCTTGGTAATTGCATCGTAGAGCAGTTGTCCACGTCCACCGCATTTTACAATAATCAACTCACATCCATATGCGCCCAAAGCCTCCGCCATTTCCCATAAGTCGTTCGTCTTACCCCAAAATAGTAAGCGTAGTTCCTCCTGAGAGGGAAGAAATGCTGTTAGCCCTTCCAAATGAGTGCGCAGGTTACCAAGAAATGAACTATTCATACAGCCAGGTGAGGGATCTAGGGTGAGCGTAGTAACGGTTGCTTGCCTAAAAGTTACTAGTAATTGGCTTTGATTGAGAAAATCAATGGGGCAGATGTGGACGGCGCTGGCATTCAGGTATTCACTTGGAATATCAGTCATGTGCGGTGCAGCGGGATCAGGCTGGTTGAGGTTGACTTTGCGGTCAATTGGTGATTGGTACCCCAAGAGTGTTTTTTGGAAGGGTATGCCCAGCTGGGTAAAATGGGCGACGGGATTCGTCCAATTAGGTCCGAATGAACCAGAATAAGCCAGGAAGGAACGAAGACCTAGCGCTTCAGGGATGATACGCACACCGTCTGTATTAAAACCTCGCTGCTCAATCGAACGCAGCCATTCGCGAGGATAATCCTCTCCTATGCGGGCTAATAGACCACCTCCCGTATCCCAAGTACCCAATCCTCCCATCGAATAAAGTACAGATCCTCCCGGTGTATTAAGCATTGGTTGCCCGGTCGGCAGTAGAATGTGCTCGCTGGTCAATTCACCAACCAGGACGTATTTAAGGTTGACCAATATGATCAATCCATGCTAATAGCGTAAATGTCCTACTTAAAAATAAGACTGCTTGTATCTAGCAACCCAAATTCCACTTCAATCTATTAAGAGAAGGAGCGGATGGAATAAACCGCGATAAAAACCTTCATCTAGAATTGTTTATTTTGAAAGATACTACACTGGAATTATAATGTCTTCCTTATTATAATGACCATCATATACAATTCTCGTTAATTCCAAATAGATAATTGACATACTCCTGATCAGTAGACATTTTATAAAATCCTTAAACTTGAAAATGATGATTATCCATCGGAGAGGCTAAGAGACACAAAATGAATAAGAAAAAAGTGCGGGTCGCCATTATCGGCGTGGGAAACTGCGCATCATCTCTCGTCCAGGGAGTGAGTTTCTACAAGGATGCTCCTGATGAAGCAGCTATACCCGGTATTATGCATATCACCCTAGGTGGTTATCATATCCGCGACATTGAATTCACAATGGGTATTGATGTTGTAGATACCAAGGTGGGGAAAGACTTATCGCAAGCTATCTACGCCTATCCGAATAATACCTATAAATTTATTAACGTGCCTATGATGGACGTACCAGTAGTGCGTGGTATGACCCACGACGGTTTGGGTAAATACCTCTCGCAAATCCTCAAAAAAGCCCCTGGACCAACTGCCAACATCGTCGGACTGCTCAAAGAGACCAAGACCGATGTCGTCATCAATTTCCTTCCGGTAGGCTCGGAAATGGCAACCAAATGGTACGTCGAGCAGGTTCTTGACGCTGGTTGTGCCTTCGTCAATGGTATACCGGTTTTTATCGCCTCATCAGATTACTGGGCTGATCGCTTCCGCCAGCACAATATACCAATTATCGGGGATGATATTAAATCTCAGGTCGGCGCTACGATCCTTCACCGCGCATTAACAAGTCTGTTTGTAGACCGCGGAGTACGCTTGGATCGTACCTACCAGTTGAACTTTGGGGGTAATACTGATTTCCTCAACATGCTCGAACGAGAACGGCTCGAATCAAAGAAAATATCTAAAACTGGTGCAGTGACCAGCACGCTGCCTTACACGCTGCCTGAGAACGATATCCACATCGGACCTTCGGATTACGTACCGTGGCTTTCAGACAGAAAATGGTGCTATATACGCATGGAAGGTACTACCTTTGGAGATGTACCCCTCAACCTGGAAGCCAAACTGGAAGTATGGGATTCACCGAACTCAGCAGGTGTGATGATCGACGCTATACGCTGTGCCAAATTGGCTCTCGACCGCAATCTAGCCGGACCTCTTATTGGTCCTTCAGCCTATTTTATGAAGACACCTCCAAAACAGTTCCGTGATAGCGTCGCCCGGGAAATGGTTGAAGCTTACATCAAGGGTGATAACAAGTAAAATGTCAGCAAATAAGATAAACATTATCCGACAGGGTAATGTTTCCCTTTTTCTCGGTGTATTCCTTGTTTCATGTAGTAGTTTGATAACGCCAATCCCTTATAATCCCGATACAGTCATCACGCAAGCTGTTGGGACTGTCAATGCACAGCTTACTCAAACTGCTCTTGGTATTGGTGCAACCGACTCCACTAGTAAGACATCGACACCTGAAGCAACCGCCATCCGGACGCCGCCAACTTTACCACCAATTTATCAATCACCTCTTTTGAATCCTCTAGATATACCACATACTTATCTCAAGGACACATGCAATTATCTTAAGTTGAAATGGGATCCACATAACAGTCCCCCCGGCACGATTGTTATGGTCATTATGTTTCACTCTATCGTTAAAGGAGAAGCCAGTGATTTAAAAGATATAAATACTAAGGACTTCCAAAAAATGATGGCCGGTTTAAAGGATCAGGGATTTGAAGCAATATATATGCAGCAACTGGCTGATTTTCTGGAACTCAATAGTCTGATTCCAATGCGCTCAGTGGTTCTCATTCAGGATGATCGTCATTTTGCTGAAAATTTCAATGACCATTTCCGCCCATATTGGGAGCAGTGGGGTTGGCCAGTGGTCAATGCCTGGATTAGCCATCCAGAGACGACCCAGGATTTATGGAATCAAAACGCGCAACTGGCAGCAGAAGGTTGGGTGGATTACCAGGCTCACGGTGTAATCCATAACATTAATATGAGCGACCAATCTAGTGATGAATTCCTTCGCAGCGAATTGCAGGGTTCGATCACATCGATGCAGCAGCACTTCAACAAGACTCCCATCGCAATCATCTGGCCTGGTGGAGGTTTTGGTTTCCGACCTGTGCAGATGGCACGTCAATTGGGTTATCACCTGGGTTTTACGATAAATCCACGAGGACCGATTATGTTCGATTGGATTCCTCTGGCGGATGTTCAAGATTCTGCCCGGCCATACCATATACCCGAAGGTCCTATCGGTGATCCATTATTGACCCTGCCGCGTTACTGGCCTTCTCAGGTCCTCTCGGTCTTGGATCAGGTTCGCGTTATCAGCAAAGAGATGGTCGCCTTCGCTGAAAAGAATAGATCCATTGAATTAGAATATTACGACATCCTTTGCTCGCAGACTTATGGGGCAATTCCTCCCATACCAAAATAGAGTTTATGTACACGGCTTAACACGTCTCCTGTGCTGGGAGAATAAAAATCAGTATCCATATAATAAATTAATTGGTTTCTGACCTGTGGATGTCTGAGTTCAGAATCCTTATCTCTATTTTTTAATCAGGTTTTTTAGATTAATTGTGTTCTTAGAACCTCGTAATCTTAAAGCGTACCATCCCAGGCCAGCTCCGCATAATAACAAGAACCCCCCAAGAACACCGAGTATCGCCGAAGGTTTTTCACTTTGATCCGTTGGAGTTACCGCTTGTGCCATCTTGGACTGTGCACCAAAGTCCACAAATGCGCGATCGCCGGCTACAACCTCAAGAGTTTGATTAACCGCCATGGTCGGATTGTAACCGTCCGGGATAGCTACACTGACACTATACTCACCCTCCGGGATGTCAGTGAAGCAAGATAATATCGGTTCGCTTGTATCTGGATTTATTATATCGGTGGTATCCTGCGTTTGCGAGTAAGACCCATTGATATTTGTCAGGCTGATTGCCCCACCTGCAATTCCAATTTCGGTTGTCTGACGCAAAGCATCTCCGTTAATATCATTAAAAAGAAGTACGCAAACCTCGGTCGTACCTGTAAATGGTGTGGGTGAAGGTAAAATTTCGGTAGGCAGAGGCGAAGGTCCGGGTGAGGGGATGATGACTGCCGATCCCCCCATGCCAATCAATAGAGGTTGACCCACCTGTAAAGTACAATTAATATCCAATTCAGGATTTAAAGATCTGAGAAGATCAACAGATATATTGTGTAATAGAGAGATCCGAATACAGCTGTCTGCCTCTCTGACAATATAAATGATACGCCCATCTGTACCAGGTGTTGGAGTTTCATATTGTCCAAACTGCGGGATGGGAGATGCTTGCACTGCAATCGATAACCTAAAAACCAGTGTTACCAATAAGAACATGCTGACGAGGAACAAATATCGAGTCTTCATTTAATATACCTAATCGCATTATATCATTTTCATTTATCGGGTAACTATTTTACGCACCAATACTAAAACCCAAAAACATACCTCTGATATAATGGTTTCGTCTTTCAATTATGAGGAAAATACTGATGCACAATAACTTCAAGATCGGATCATAGTAGGGGAGTAAAGAAGTGGACTGATTAACGGTCAAAAAACACATATTGTTCCAACATGGAAACCATAATTCAATTAAGGAGATCCACATATGCCTGAAATCATGAAAGCCGTGATTAAAGAAAAATCCGGAGCGGGGGCTGTATATGGTGAGAAACCAATACCCGTGATTGATAAAGATGAGGTACTCATTAAAGTTCGGGCTGCATCGATCTGCGGTACCGACTTGCACATCTATAAATGGGACTCGTGGGCGGCTAACCGTGTTCACCCACCGATCATAATGGGGCATGAGATCTGCGGTGAGGTAGTTGAGCGCGGATCAGCTGTCAAATCTCCCAACATCGGTGACCTGGTCTCACTCGAATCGCATGTCGTCTGTAACCAATGCCGATACTGCCGTACAGGCAATGGTCATATCTGTGAGAACACACGTCTGATTGGTGTCGACCGGGATGGCGGTTATACAGAATTTATCGCCATTCAAGCGCAGAACGCCTGGGCAAATCCGCCTGATATGCCACTCAACATCGCTGTGCTGATGGAGAATTTCGGTAACGCTGTTCACACGGCTTTCGCCTGTGACCTGAGCGCTAAGAAAGTATTGGTTACTGGGTGTGGTCCGGTTGGTTTGATGACCATTGCTGTGGCAAAAGCCATCGGTGCCCGCTCGGTCTATGCAACCGATATTAGCAATTACCGGTTAAATTTCGCCACACGCATGGGTGCAGACCTGGCTCTTAATGCCAATAATATAGATGTGGTCACCCAACTTATGGATGCAACAGATGGCGATGGCGTAGATGTATTGCTCGAAATGTCAGGTGCACCAGTTGCACTCGACCAGGGATTCAAATTGCTCAAACCGGGTGGCGAAGTCGCCCTGCTTGGTGTGGTCGGCAAGCCGCTCGAGTTCGACTGGGATCACCACTTGGTCTTCAAGGCTGCTACCGTACATGGTATCAGTGGGCGACGCTTATGGCAAACCTGGTATCAAGCTCGGGGCTTGGTAAATTCTGGTGCCGTTGATCTCTCACCCATGGTAACACACCACTTCACTTTTGCTGAATATGATAAGGCTTTCGCAATCATGGCGTCTGGAGATTCTGGCAAAGTCATGATGACCCCAGAGGAATGATAGCTAATATTGAATATTTCCATTGGACTTTATGCTCACCCGCTAATTTTCTTTCTCTTCATCGTAAAAGTAGGAATTATTGGTGAAGCAATTTACCCTTTGGTTGTGTTTTGGTTTATTATTCTTATTGAATGCCTGTACTGGATTGGTTCCCTCAAACGGCTTGGTTACACCTCCTTCAGCCAATAAGACAGATATCCCAACCGGGACAATCGTCTGGTTCCCGCCCTCTGTTACTCCGACCGGCACTTCAGTCGTTGTGTCCACACCCACACCAGAACAGCGTCCTGGTGTGGGGGGAATTATTGCGACTGATATCTTCGAACCATTTGCCCTTTGGAATACAGGCATCTCAGCTCAGGGAAGTGCTATACTCAGTCGCAACCGTTTAACCCTGGCTGTCCAACCAGGGGTTTACATCGTAAGCTTAAAACAGGGATTTGTTATCGATGACTTCTATGCTGAGATCACCGCCCGAACCAGTCTATGCAAGGGAATGGATGAGTATGGATTCCTTGTGCGTGCCACGGCGGTCACCTATTACCGTTATGCTCTAGCATGCAATGGAACAGTGCGTCTGGAACGTGTGAGTGTTAATGAACGCCATCCACTTTACCCTCCCACGCCAAGTGGTGATGCTCCACCGGGAGCACCCAGTGAGGTACGTTTGGGAGTATGGGCTGTTGGTCCGGAGATGCGATTCTTTCTTAACGAACGCTACCAATTCACAGTAAACGATACAAACCTTGCATCAGGAACGCTTGGGGTGTTCGCTCGTTCGGCCGGGGATTATGCAGTCACGGTCTCTTTCTCAGACCTGGTCGTTCGAAGCATCTACTATTCCAGCTCGCAAGTAACAATGACCCCAAACCGAACATCCTATCCTTGATAAACAGTATCCATCCATAATTATCACCACCCAGGTTTTTTCTGTATTGAATATGTCCCCAATCCGAAATCTTCTTAACGAGCTCGACTCAAAAACCTGGCTAAAGTTCCAGAAATCCTGGTTCATTCACAATCCTCCACAACGAAAAAAGAATGTATTGTGCCATCCCGCTAAGTTCCCCGAGACAATGGCTCAGGACTTCATCGAATTTTTCACCAAACCTGGGCAGACCGTGCTCGACCCTATGTCAGGGACTGGTAGTACGCTCATTGCAGCACTTCGCTGTGGAAGGCATAGTATTGGTATTGAGATAAATCCCAAATATGCAGAGATCGCCCATCAACTCATTGAGGAAGAACGTAATGCATTAAACCAGACCGCGTTAGGTTTAATCGCCAAAGTCCATATAGGTGATGCAACCTCTATCACCCAGTACAACTTACCGGTCATCGACTATGTTTTAACCTCGCCACCCTATTGGGATATGCTTCATGCCAAAGGCGCAAATACTCAAAAGAAGCGGCGTAATACACCTAACCTTGATGTCTTCTATTCCGATGACCCAAAAGACTTGGGGAATATCCATGATTATGATGATTTCCTGGAGAGGTTGATAAATATCTATACCTCATTAAAACCTGCTTTACGGATAAAAGCGTATCTAACAATTATCGTCAAGAATATCAAGAAGGGAAGCAGGATCTACCCTTTGGCCTGGGATCTGGGGCATGCACTTGGCAAGGTATATAGACTCAAGGATGAGAAGATCTGGTGCCAGGACAACCAACACCTGGCGCCTTACGGTCTGGGTTATGCTTGGGTCAGTAATACTGTCCACCATTATTGTCTGCAATTTCGCAACGAATAAATATCATACTTCACTATCATTTTTATGGTTCATGATATCCGAAACCGACTTCATTCATATCCCTTACACCCCAGATCTGACCGAAGCTGGTATCACATTTGCACTTCGATCTCTACCTTACACATATGATGAAATAGTGTTTTCGCCAATTAATAAGCTGCAACGTGTTGTAAGTCGTGTAGCTGTGGAGTTAGCATTCCGCAGGTTTCTTGGCGAGCAAAGAATAAAATTCGATGTAAAAGGCGCATCCCCCTTTACAAATCCCATCCAATTTGACCTCCTGCTTGGTGGACACAACTGCGATATTAAAACTACTTTGATCACCCATCGCAGTCAAATAAAAGATTTGCACCACAATAATGCGCTGCTGCTTAATGCCAATGCCCTTATCGCCGCCGAACAATTTGCCAGTGATCCGCGTAGCGACCAGGACCTCTACTTATTTGCTTTCGTTACTGGACTGATTACTACTACACAAAAGGATATCGAAAAAGTTACCTTAGACCATCAACCAACCTGTTTGATATACATGATACCCAAAGACTGGGCTCGTCCGGTATCCTGGAATGGCCTGGGTTCATTGGCATTGAAAAGCGAGTCCGACAAGAGCTTGACAGTCGAATTGGGTGGACAAACTGCAAATCGTGATTATCTCTCGAAAACCATCAACCTGCCTATGGGAATGCGTGTTCAGGTTGATCCTGACTTTTTTTCCCTGATTTATATTACAACTGCGATTCCTCCAAAAGGACGAATTGGTTTACGCAGCCCAGCCCATAACCAGACTTGCTTGATCCCCCCGAAAAAATGGGGCAATATTTGGGTTTATGGAATGGAAATCATTCTTGTCGGTTATCTTACTCGCGAAGAATTCCGTCGACGGGCTAAAATTGTTGCGGCTGGAAGCCGCGTTTTCCAATATAACCGCACACGAATTAAGAATCTGTCAGTCCCCATCGAAAATCTTCGCCCGATAGGAAGTCTCCTTGAACGGGTTAAGGAATGGGAGGCGAGAAAGATTAAGTTCGGATAAATATAACATCCCATGGGGGAACCTGATAAATTCTGGTACACTTTCGCCCATGTCCAGAAAAAGAATAGTCCTCTTATTCATTATCGTGATGGTATTGATATTCCTCATCATCATCCAGATACCCACTGTTCATTCCCGTCTGGCTTGGCGGAGTGAGATCGTGACTACTTACCTTTATGGTTTGATCCATCCAGCAGGCTTGGTTCCTACTGTAGGCTATACTCCCAATTCTTCAGGATCTACGCAAATTCCTGTTTCACCCGTTCAAACCTCGATCTCAATTAATTCAACAATTTCACCTACTCCTTCCCCGGTTCCAATACCGGCACACGCTTCCCTGCCTGCGCCAAAATTCGAGCAGCAAGATATGAATAATTGCGGACCTGCCACCTTAACCATGGCTCTCCGTTATTATGGCTGGGAGGGTGACCAGCATGATATCTCTGGGATCATTAAACCCATACCGCAGGATCGCAACGTCAACCCGGAGGAGATGGTGTACTATGTTAGCAATTACGCCGGTTGGTTGCGCGCGGACTATCGTGTTGGCGGTAATCTGACACTTCTCAAACGCCTGATAGCTTCCGGATTTCCGGTAATAATCGAGGAAACCTTCATTTTTGACTCTCCATATTGGCCCAATGATGACCTGTGGGCTGCCCACTATATGTTCTTAACAGGTTATGACGATGTCACTCGCACCTTCACAGGACAGGATTCTTTTCATGGGCCTGATCAACAGATACCTTATGACGATATAAACAAGAATTGGGAACCTTTCAATTACGTCTTTATGTTGGTTTACCTGCCAGATCAGGAAACCCAATTGCGTATGTTGATTGGAGCTGATTGGGATACGGACCTTAACCGGCAAAACACGTTGGCCGGGGCGCAAAACGTGACTATCGCATATCCAGATGACGCCTTCGCCTGGTTTAACCTTGGAACCAATCTGGTTTACTTCGAACGATATACTGAAGCTGCCCGTGCATATGACAACGCTCGAAATCTGGGTTTACCTCAGCGGATGATGCGTTACCAATTCGGACCATTCATTGCTTACTTCCATTCAAACCGCATGGACGACCTTCTTACACTAACCAATTATGCCCTTGAGCGTACGCCCACTTCCGAAGAGGCATTATTATGGCATGGTTGGGCACTCTATCGGAAGGGTGACACATCTGGTGCGATCAATGACTGGAGAAAGGCACTTCACGAGCATCCAGGATACCAGGATGCGCTCTATGCACTTGAATTTGTAAGGTAGTTCTAAAGCCTCATACTAATGGGTGATATATTAATTGTGGTAGTATCCTTTATACTGGAAGCAGTCTAAAAGGAGGTTCTAACATGAAGCAAATTATTCCGATCTTAATCATCCTTGTTTTGGTGACCACGGCCTGTCAACTAAATCCTGTTAAACAAACCGAACCAACTCCGGTTTCTATTGCGACCGCATTCCCAACGCCGACTTCAGTCCCATTAAATCCCACAGCCGCACCGGATGCTGCACCACAAGCAGGCACTGAGCGTGCCTCACCGGCTGACGGTATGATTCAGGTATTCGTTCCAGAAGGTACCTTCCGCATGGGTGGTCTCGATGTAAATGCTGAGAACGACGAAAAGCCTGACCATAAAGTTACCTTATCCGGATTCTGGATGGATAAATTGGAAGTGACCAACGCCATGTATATGTTGTGTGTCAAGACCGGAGCATGTGATCCGCCTATGTTCTTTAGGTCTGAGACTCAACACCAGTATTTCAATAATCCCCAATTTAACGATTATCCCGTGATCTATGTAGGATGGGGTGATGCGAAAACTTATTGTGAATGGGCAGGGCGTCGTCTTCCATCTGAGGCTGAATGGGAATATGCCGCCCGCGGTACCGACTTCCGTACCTATCCCTGGGGTGATGAATATCCCGATACTTCACGTGCGAATATAAATATGAAGGTGCGTGACACGACTCGCGTGGGCAGTTATGCCGCAGGTGTCAGCATGTTTGGTATCCTGGATCTGGCTGGTAATGTATATGAATGGGTATTGGATTATTATGACCCGCATTACTACACTGTTACAACAGGTGCCAATCCTACCGGTCCTGCCTCCCCCCTCGGTATCAACTCACAACGTCGTGTCATACGCGGTGGATCTTTTCAAGATGCCGCAGTAAATGTTCGAGTCTCGAGCCGCGGTTATGAAACTGGACCTAACCCGAATGCTAATCCCGATATGCCCGAGTACCGTGGTTTATCTTCCCCCAAAATTGGATTCCGCTGCGCGTCTAGCTATTAATCCATCACCAGATCAACAGAATAGATTAGTCCGCCGGTATTCACCGGCGGATTTCAAATCTGTGGATTTCCACAACTAATTAATCACATTGGCATTAATGCTATTCGTTCCTGGGTGATGAAATATGTCTTATGAATCTACCTCTTTACGATATAACTGGACTATTATAAAAAACCTCCATCATGCAGGATCGCAATTGACGTCCCTTTGAACTTATGGTATTATGTTCGACAACAACTAAATAGCCCTGATCGGCGCTCTTATCCAGAGAGGCAGAGGGACCGGCCCTGTGAAGCCTCGGCAACCCCATATGTGCAATCTTTTGTGATTGCCCTGTGGAAGGTGCCAATTCCGGCAGAAGGAAATTCTGGAAGATGAGAGGGCAGCCGTGCACCTATGCAAATTGCCCTTTCATGAATACCGGAAGGGCAATTTTTTTATCAAAGAGGTAAAACGTATGAACACGACTTTCATGACTTCACCCAAATTGATGTTCACATCCGAATCTGTCACCGAGGGTCACCCTGACAAAATTTGTGACCAGATCAGCGACGCGGTGCTGGACGCCTGCCTGGAACAGGATCCTTATTCACGCGTCGCCTGCGAGACAGCCACCAAGACTGGATACGTGATGCTGTTGGGTGAGATCACCACCAATGCCCTCATCAACTACGATGAATTAGCTCGTAAGGCTATCGTTGAAATTGGCTACGACCGTGCAAAGAAAGGTTTCGACGGCAATACTTGCGGTGTATTGGTCGCCATTACCAAGCAGTCGAGCGACATCGATATGGGTGTAAGCAAATCCCTGGAAGCCAAGACTGGAGAAATGAGAGATGCCGAGATCGATGCCATCGGCGCCGGAGATCAGGGGATGATGTTCGGGTATGCCTGCAAGGAGACCCCGCAGTTGATGCCCATGCCTATCTACCTGGCTCACAAGCTGACCCGCCGTCTTGCCGAATTACGTAAGGACGGCACACTCGAGTGGCTCCGCCCTGATGGGAAAAGCCAGGTGACCGTTGAGTACAGTCATGGTAAACCCAGGCGCATTGATACAGTGTTGGTCAGCACCCAGCACGCGCCAGAAATGTCTCAAGCAGATATCCGGGAACAGGTCATCGAACACGTGATCATGCCGAGTATGCCCGAAGGCATGGTGGATAAAAACCTTAAAATTTATGTGAACCCGACTGGTCGTTTTGTTATCGGAGGCCCTCAAGGGGATGCCGGTGTCACTGGACGAAAGATCATCGTCGATACCTATGGTGGCATGGGTCGTCACGGCGGCGGCGCTTTTTCAGGTAAGGACCCGACCAAAGTTGACCGCTCAGCTGCTTACGCAGCTCGGTGGGCTGCCAAGAACATAGTCGCTGCCGGACTGGCTGACCGTTGCGAGATCCAGGTAGCATATGCAATAGGTGTTTCACATCCCCTGAGCGTCAATGTGGAAACTTTCGGCACCGGCAAGATAGCTGATGAAAAGATTTCTGGTCTTATCCTTGAATATTTCGACCTGCGCCCCGGTGCTATTATTCGTGACCTGGATCTACGCCGTCCTATATACCGTAAGGTTGCTGTCTACGGTCACTTTGGTCGTGACGATCTCGACCTGACATGGGAAAGGACTGATAAAGCTGATTTTCTGCGTGCAGCAGCAGGATTGTAAATTGTATATGAAACGCCCGTTAAATTCCGGGCGTTTTTTCTTTAATATTTATGCCCTGTCAATTTTATTCAAAACCATCTCCCATAAGGCTTCTCAAGTCCATGCCTATGCAGTAGCTGTTGGTTCTCCATTAATTCGCTTGTCGATCCATCCGCAACAATACAGCCATCATCCATGATGACCATCCGCGTGAACAATTCGTTCACCATACCCATATCATGCGTAGAGACCAACATGGTGATAGACATGTCCCGCAGCAGATCGATCAGGCTTCTCCGCGCACGAGGGTCAAGATCAGAAGAAGGTTCATCCAATAGCAGGATTTGTGGGCGCATTGCTAGGACCGTCGCGATAGCGATCCGCTTCTTTTCACCGACGCTTAAATGGTGAGAGAGCCGATCCCGATAATTGCTCATACTCACCTGCTCAAGCGCTTCATCTACTCGTGCCCGTACCTCATTTTCTATCAAACCCATATGCAACGGCCCAAATGCTACATCGTCGAATACAGTTGGGGAGAAGAGTTGATCGTCCGGATTCTGAAAAACCAGTCCAACCATCGCTCGAATGACCGGTAAATATCCATCAACCAGTGGAAGCCCCCCTACTTGAATGTTTCCATTCCCTTTCAAAATCCCATTTAAATGGAGCATGAGCGTGCTTTTCCCGGCCCCGTTCGGTCCCACAAGGGCGACCTTTTCACCCTTGTACAGATTGAGAGAGACATCCCGCAATGCCACCTGGCCATCTGGATAAGAATAATGCAATCCTTTGACCTGAAGGATATATCCCTCTGTACAGCTCTCTAGAGTTCCCATAGGAATTGGGAATCTCCTCGCATGGATTATTGGCATGAGACTACCTCAGAAAGAGATGACCTACGATTTGTACGATCAAAACCGCGAAAGCTGCTAGTGCAGCAAACAACCAGTCTCTGGTCATCATCTTGTGGCGGTTGATGGTGCGGATTTGTCCTTCGTAACCACGTGCCAGCATGGCATGGTAGATGCGATCACTCCGCTCGTAACTGCGTAAAAAAAGCTGCCCGACCATATTCCCAGCAATGGATGCCCGCCACAATATCGTTCCTCCGGTCTTCCGACCAGGGTAAGCTGCTTCACGTGACTGTCGTGCGTGCATCATACGTATCACTTCATCTGTCATTACAAACAGGTAGCGATACAGGAAAGCGATGATCATGACCAGCAGCCGGGGTATGCGCAGATGTTCGAATGCATGTATCAGGTCGGGAAATTGAGTCGTGGTAACGAGCAGGATCGCCCCCTGGACTGATAGCCAGGAACGCACCATGATACTGGCGAAACGCAGTACACCAAAATCTGTAGCAATCAGGTGCCATGGCCCGACTGTCCATTCTGCCATCGGACGGCCCGGGAAAGAAAAGATGGCTGTGATCGCAGCTAATGCAAATGGTAGAACAATGAAAGACCGTTTCGTTGTAAAACCAACCCCCAATCCTGAAAGCTGATTGCTTGCTATCAGGAATATCCAGGAGAGCGTATAAGCCAGCCATGCACCATCTGGCAGGAGGGCGTTCGATAAGATGAAAATAATAGTGAATACCACCTTGAGGCGTGGATCAAGCCGGTGCAGCAGACTGTTCCCAGCGTGGTAACGGTCAAAGATGCTATCGTGCATTGTTATGGATCATTTCGTTGGTTTACGAATAAAGTGTGCAATGAGAACGACAATCCCAGTCACGATCAGCAGGCCTAATGCGCCCGCCAGGATTGTAGAGAGCGGTGTCTCGCCTAAGGCAGGCAACGTGTAATCTGGTAGAATCGCATAGGGAGCATTAAGGCCCTGCTCGAAGAAACCCATATCTATTGCAACACGTTCCAATCCGTCAGGATTAGAAGAGGCTAACGGCGAGAGAACGACGACCACCAGAGCAACCAGCAAACCTGCAGCGATCCACCCGCGACCTCCAGTTGCTCTGATATTTTGACCTTCCAATAAATCAGGTCGTGTCTGAAAAATTAAGACTAGTGCAGCGACCGTGATCAATGCCTCCCCAAACCCGATCAAAGCATGGATACCAAGCATTGCTGGCATGACAAGGTCCAGTCGTGCAGTACCACTCAGCCAGAGTTCGAGCGAGGTCGCCAGAGCACCTGTCATCACTGAAAGCCAGGCTGCAACACCAATAACCACTAGGCGAACACCACGGTTGCTTCCCTGGATCATCCGGTACAACCCGTATCCCACTATAACAGGCAAGACACCCATGTTCAGGATATTTGCGCCCATCACCAGCATACCACCATCCTGGAATAATAAACCCTGCACAATGATCACGGCGGTCAAGACCAGCATACCTGCCCAAGGACCGAGTAAGATGGCTGAGAGCGTACCACCTATAAGGTGCCCGGACGTACCCCCTGCAACGGGAAAATTGATCATCTGAGCTGCAAAAATGAACGCAGACATGATTCCCATCAGCGGTATCTGGTGTTCACCCAGAGAGCGTGTACAGTGAATAGCAAGGGAGATCATTGGGATTGCAAATAACCAACAAAGGATTGAGACTGGTAGGCTTAGGAATCCATCCGGGATATGCATGAAAACTGGAGCGGCGTGCATATTAATTTTCTCTTTTCATATTGATGTGCTTTTTTTGACACTCCGGACATAATCCGAAGAACGTTACGTGACAATCAGTCAGGCGATATCCCGTCACGTCCTGTAACTGGTTGTACTGGGTTTCCAACAGGCTGTGATCTACTTCAACGCTTCTTCCACACCCGCGGCAGATCAAATGATGGTGATCATGACCTGCAATTTCATAGACCAGTTTACCATTACCGATATAGGCGGGATACACCAAATCATTCTGCGCTAAAAAAACCAGGGTGCGATAGACCGTCGCTTCAGTTAAACCAGGAATTGTCTGCCGGGTGCGTTCGTAGATCTGTGAGGGTGAAAGATGCCCCCCTGATTCGTGAAGGATATGTATAATGGCTAGACGTTGCGGCGTCATCCTGAAGCCACGCGAGTGCAATTGAATGGTATATTTTAATCCACAAGTCATAGTTTTTCGCTATTGTAATTATTATCAATAACAATTATAGCCTAACAATAATAATTGTCAATATTTTTGATTTTCAATAGAAAGTTTCGTTTATCATGTAAAGCTTCAGGAGGATATAATGAAGGCTTTTTATGCAACCTCTTTATATCATAATTGAATTTCTCGAAGTAAACCGGACGCGATTGTGGTCTAAAAACTGCATTCTACAATCACATAATTAACGACCCTGGAACCCTATGATATACTGATTTTTATGAGTCGCGTGACTCGCCTGATTAACCGTATCCAAGGGCAGTTCAGCCACATATCCATCTTTCAACGCATTGCCCTTGGAAACACCTTTATTATCATCATCGGAGCCATCGCGGGGACGCTTGTCACTCGCCATCTGGCACGCAAATCTGTTGACTGGTGGTTGATAATTTTTTTTGCTGCTGCCGGTATCCTGCTCAGCCTCGGGATCAACTTCTGGATCCTATGGCATGCTTTACGCCCCCTGAGTGATTTACGCCTTCTGGTCGAAAGGCTTGTCGTTGGAGATCGCAATTTCGATTTATCCTCCATTATTAATCCTGACTCAGATACAATCCAACTTGCCAGATCCCTCGACAAGTTGGTGACCGAGATTGAGGTAAGTAACCGCCGTCTGCGGGCACTCTCAGAACGTGCCATCTCCGCTCAGGAGGACTTGCGGATGAATATCGCTCGAAGCCTGCACGACGACACTGGTCAAGCTCTCTCAATGCTCATCATCAGTCTTGATCGCCTGGATGAACAAATCCTTGAAAAAGAAACGAAGCTCAAGAAGCAATTAGCTGAGGCACGTGGTATTGCTGCCAGCGCCCTTGGCGAACTGCGTCACATTGTTTTTGGATTGCGACCAACCATCCTGGATGATCTTGGATTAACCGCAGCCATCAGATGGTATGTACGGACCAACCTTGAAAAAGCAGGAGTTCGGGTGATTATCAAAACACCCCGGAAACCGATTGAAGTATCATCCTCTGTAATGACCGCTCTCTTCCGCATTGCCCAGGAAGCCATCAATAACATCGTCCGCCACGCGCATGCCAAAAAGGCGATGGTCTCATTGCACAATGAAGCCAATGTTATCTACCTGAGCGTAGAGGACGATGGTTGTGGTTTTAACATGGATCAGACGGTTGAACATGCATTATCCTTGCACAAATTAGGTCTACTCGGCATTCGTGAACGGGCTGAATTATTGGGTGGTAAATTGATCATCACTTCGACCCCTGATCATGGTACCCGCCTGGATATTAGAATACCATGTCAACCATTGGAGTCACTTGAAAATCATGACAATCCGCATCCTTTTAGCTGATGACCATACCATTTTACGTAATGGGATTCGTGCCTTGCTGGAAGATGAATCCGACATGGTGGTGGTTGGCGAAGCAGATGACGGTCGATCTGCTGTCGGTTTGACTAGTCAGCTTAAACCAGATGTAGTGGTAATGGATATTGCTATGCCTTTACTAAATGGGTTGGATGCCACCCGCCAGATCAAACGGATCTGCCCGCAAACCAATGTTTTGATACTGACCATGCACGATAATGAAGAATATATCCGCCAGATGCTCGAAGCTGGAGCCATGGGTTATATTCTTAAAGACGCCGCAGCTAAGGAATTGATCTCTGCCATTCGCGCCGTTCACCATGGAGAAGCCGTACTTTCCCCGGCAGTCACCCGCCTGGTTATTGAGGACTATCTCCGATGGGGTGGCATTCACTCGGTGGCGGAACCTGACGATCTGAGTCCACGCGAGCGCGAAGTCCTTCAATTAATCGCAGAAGGCTACACAAGTAAACAGATAGCCGAAATCCTATCTATCTCCATTAAGACAGTACAAACCCATCGTACAAATCTAATGCAGAAGTTGGATCTTCACGACCGGGGAGAGCTGATCAAATACGCCATACAGAAGAAGATCATCGAGATATAAGTCCCTCACTGGTCCTATCAGGGAGAATTTATTGGTGGGTGTCCATCCTTAAGTTAATTTAACACAATTAGGGTGAAGCGATTTATAAAATCTCATGGATAATACCGGATGTCTTAATTAGTTAATATAATGTTGGGACACAGACATTTCTTCTCAGTAACTTAATATATTCTTACAATACCAAAATATACCTCGATGATTGTTATATGTTAAAATGAAACCACACCATATTTGGAGATCAACATGCCTGAAAAATCCCCGCTCATACCACCTGCAACCCCACTCAAACCTCGAAAGCGAGCCATCCTGGTGGGTGCCTCCAGCGGGATAGGTGCTGCGTTGGCTCGATGTCTGTCACGAGAAGGATATACACTAGCTCTCCTGGCTCGTCGACAGGATAAGTTGAAGGATCTTTGCACTGAAATAAACATATCAAGTAACGAAACACGAGCTCTTGCCTATGTCCACGATGTAACAGACTATGATACAGTCCCTGATCTGCTCAAAAAGATAATGGTTGACCTGGGGGGGGTGGATCTCTTCATATATATTGCTGGTGTCTCGTTACCAGTTGGTCTTAAGAATTTCGATTTTCAAAAAGATCAACGTACGATAGAGGTCAATTTATTGGGTGCGCTTGCCTGGCTGAATCCAATCTCGGCTATCTTCCAAAGCCTGAAAAGTGGACTGATTGTGGGTATCTCTTCTGTGGCTGGGGAGCGTGGCAGGGTCGGTAATCCATCTTACAATGCCTCAAAAGCTGCCCTAACTTGTTATCTCGAATCACTGCGCAACCGTCTCTCCCGTTACAGTGTGAACGTTTTGACTGTCAAACCAGGTTTTGTGGATACCGATTTGTTGATCGGTGCAAAGAAAGTCTTCTGGGTCGTATCGGCAGAACAATCTGCAAAGGATATTTTCCGTGCCATCAACCAGCGTAAACAGGATATTTATGTACCCTCCCGATGGCGGTTAGCGATGTTTATTATTCGAAACATCCCTTCAGTAATATTTAGAAAGCTCACATTCTAAGTTATGACCAACCTTTTATTGAATCATTTAACCTTCCTGGAGAATTTCGGACATTCTCAGCGTAGTCCATCTTACGCATATCAACCGCAGGATCCTGAACAGATAGTTGAGTTATTCAGACTGGTGAAAAAAGAAGGAACAAGCATCATTACCCGTGGAGCGGGACGAAGCTACAATGACGTGGCACTCAACGGGAGTGGTGTTGTAATGGATATGCAGGGTATGAATCGGATCCAGGAATGGGACAAAGAAACTGGTTTGATCCGTGCTGAGCCTGGCGTTACTCTCCAAAAATTGTGGCAGCGTGTCCTTCCGGATGGATGGTGGCCACCTGTCGTATCTGGTACGATGTTTACTACTCTGGCTGGTTGTGTGGGAATGAATATCCATGGAAAAAATAATTATAGAATGGGCACGATTGGGGAACATGTGCAGGAATTTACTGCCATTCTCCCCACTGGAGCAGAAGTGACCTGCTCGCCCCATATTAATGCTGACTTGTTCTATGCGATGATCGGTGGAATGGGTTTGTTGGGTGTCTTTACATCCATAAAAATCCAGATGAAACGTGTTTATTCAGGCTTGCTGAATGTCCACGCCTGGAATGTCCCGAACTTGGCAGCAGGGCTGAATGATATCCTCAACCACGCACCAAAGAACGATTATATTGTCGGTTGGTTGGACTGTACCACGAACGGTCACAGTCTGGGCCGTGGTCAATTGCACACAGCGAACTATTTGCACGATGGAGAAGACCCAGACTCCAAAAGAACAATGACGGTTGATTACCAAACCCTCCCTGATACAATCTTTGGCTTATTGCCCAAATCCATGCTTTATAGAATTATGACACCCTTCCTTAACAATCCTGGCGTATGGATGGTGAATGTGGTCAAGTATCATGCTGGCCGGGAGAGAACATATCACCAATCACATGCTGGATTCCATTTCCTGATGGATTATATTCCGAATTGGGAGATGGCATATGGACGTGGTGGTCTTATCCAATACCAGTCTTTCTTGCCGAAGAACACCGCCCTTGATGCCTGGACGGAGATGCTCAATCTTTCCCTCCGACGCGGCTTACCTTCTTATCTGGGTGTAACAAAACGTCACCGTCCTGATATGTTTTTATTAAGCCATTCAGTGGATGGATTCTCGCTTGCCCTGGACTTTAAAGTTACTAATAGTAATCGTTCAAAGCTGTCAATTATGCTTGAGGAGTTTGACCAGATCGTACTTGAAGCCGTCGGACGGTTCTACTTTGCCAAGAATAGTGAAACAACTTCCCAATCAGCACGCCGTTTCCTAGGCGATGAGACGATTGCACGTTTCCACAAACTGAAGAAACGTTGCGATCCCGATGGATTGTTAAGATCGGATTTGTTCCGGCGGATTTTTGGGTGACATATGTAGGTACACTCGGATGAGTATTGGGAAATATCTGGGAAATGGGTGTTGGTTGTGGTTTACACGAGTGCATGGTAATCAACATGCTGGATATGTTTGATTAACCCAACTTTAATAGATTTCATTTAGTCGTAATGATTTTTAACTTGATGGAAAAAGTTCGGGTGTAAAATTAAAACCGGTCAAATGAGAAGGCAAGAAAAAGTTCTTTTTATGAGTTTGAAAATGAACTTTCTTAATGGGCAAAAATAATTGTTTGTATTATTGAGGAGGATATATGGCTGCTCAATATCACCTTATGATGCGCACAGGTCCAACACCTGGTTCAGCATTTATTCTGGAAGACGGACAGACAACAATAGGTCGCGACCCAACCAATACTATTGTCATCAATGATGCGGAGGTATCTCGCCATCATGCTCGTCTGATCCTGCATGACAATGACTGTATTCTTGAAGATCTGGGATCGACAAATGGTACCGCAATTAATGGTGTCCGAATTGTTGGTCCACATGTTTTAACACCAGGTGAGATTATTTCATTTGGTGAAGGTATAGTTTTGGTATTCGAAGCCATAACCTTAGATCCATATCAAACAGTCGCCACTGCCAAGCCTCCTGTGAGTGCTCAACCACAACCCATTGCACCATCTCTACCTCCAAGCCAGGCTTCCTCCAGATCGGTCCAATCAGAACCGCGGACATCTACCCCGGATGGATCAGACAAATATAGAAGTTTGATCTTGACCATTGTTGCTGCCTTGATCCTCTTCTCAATTTGCGCATGTGCCAGTCTTCTCTGGTATATAGACGCAAATTATCTTTGGTGTAGGGTCTTGCCATTCTTGGCTGGATGTGGATGATTTACACCTTCTCATTTGATTTCGGGGGAAAGGATTCATTTATCAGCCCGATGGCAGGAATGGAGTATCATTCAACATAATTAAACACAGTCAACACTCTTTTTCAACTTATTCTAAAATAACCTTCCATCAGATGAAAATTAGGTTGAAGCACTTGGATTGATTGAATGAACGAAATACAACCCGCCACTTCCCCGCCTTGGAGTAGGACTACAAAGCTGGTTATCGCTCTTACCTTTATGGCTATCATCGCTGGATTGTTGATCCGGTTTCATACCATCATCGTTCCACTATTAATGGCTTTCGTTCTTTCTTATTTGTTCCACCCGGTGGCTGGATTCCTCAACCGTTACTTGCCAATCTCCTGGCGGTTGGCAGTAAGCTTGTTATATCTTATTCTTATCATCTTGTTGGCTGGATTGTTGACCCTTGGCGGTCTGGGTCTCATCCAACAGATCCAGAGCTTGATCGATCTGATCCAGAACAGCCTGGCAGCTATCCCGGATCTCTTCGAACAGATTACTGGTCAGGTAATTATCTTTGGTCCTTTTCAATTTGACTTAAGCCATCTTGACCTGAACGCATTCAGTCGACAGATCCTATCCATCGTCCAGCCTCTACTAGGCAAGACTGGAGACCTGGTCGGTACCCTCGCCGGCGGTGCGATACAGATATTTGGCTGGACAGCTTTTATTATCCTTGTTTCATATTTCGTCCTGATCGAGAGTGGAGGCTTGCGCGGGCGTATTTTGAATATCGACATCCCTGGCTATAAGAATGATGTGTATAAATTGGGGCTAAGATTGGGTCTGATCTGGAATGCTTTCCTCCGGGGCCAGATCATCATATTTGTTATAACCGTGTTTGTTTATACGTTTTTATTGAATATTCTCGGTGTACGTTATGCCATTGGACTTGCGCTATTAGCTGGCTTGGCAAGATTCCTTCCATATATCGGCCCGTTTATCACCTGGATGACCTTGGGTTTGGTAGCCTATTTCCAAACCTATAAGCTGTTCGGGCTGCAACCTCTTACATATACGATCTTGGTGGTTGGCCTCGCATTACTGATTGACCAGTTCTTCGATAACCTGGTTTCACCTCGTATCATGGCTAATGCGCTGAAAGTCCACCCAGCCGCTGTCTTGGTGGCAGCGATCATAGCAGCCAACCTCTTGGGACTTCTGGGTGTCATGATTGCTGCCCCCATCCTGGCGACAATAAAACTGGTGGGACAGTACACCTCGCGTAAGATGCTCGGGGTGGATCCTTGGCCGGAAGCCGATGAGATCCCACCACCGCCTAAACCGAAGCTCTGGACACAATTACGTGGGCGATGGCAGTCGCTCCGGAAGAAGCGTCACTGATTTTCTTATCAAGGCTTTGGTAGACTGTACGAACACAAGGAGGTCAAGGGTAATTATTCAACTGTATCGTATAATTAATAATGTGTATTGATACCAGGAGAGGAGTAAATTTATGTCCACGAATATCCCCGAGCCTCAAACAGAAACTCTAGCCGAGACCAATAACTATATGGTCTGGAAGGTTGACGAACCCGATGGTGAGACAACCTACCATGTGGAAGTGTTTAATGTAACTCTGAATTTCTTTGATGAGGAATGGAAAGAGTTCCTTGAACTGATCCGTAGCATAGTGTAATACTCCAAATACCCACTCAATGATAAAGAACGCCATCACTGATGTCCGAGGGATCAAAGTCGGGCATGCACAGGATGCGGAGAGTTTAACTGGCTGCACCGTCATTCTTTGCCGCAGGGGAGCTGTCGCAGGTGTTGATCAACGTGGTGGGGCACCTGGTACCCGGGAGACTGACCTCCTCAAACCAGTAAACCTTGTTGAGAAGGTCCATGCTGTTCTTCTCGCGGGCGGAGCCGCCTTTGGTTTGGATGCTGCCAGCGGTGTGATGCGCTTCCTCGAAGAACATCATATAGGATTTAATATCGGCACTTCACGTATCCCTATCGTTCCGGCAGCAATATTGTTCGATCTTGAACTGGGTAGTGCTGCTGTCCGTCCAGATGCTGCGATGGGTTATCAGGCTTGCCTGAATGCCTCCAGGAATCCACCGATGGAAGGAAACGTAGGTGCTGGTACGGGGGCATCGGTGGGAAAAATATACGGTATGGCAGGAGCGATGAAGTCCGGCATAGGTACAGCGAGTATGGATATTGGAGGCGGAGTGATAGTCGCTGCACTGGTAGCGGTGAATGCCTTTGGCGATGTGGTTGATCCTCAAAGCGGGATGATCATCGCTGGAGCACGGACGATAAAGATAGGACCGTTAAAACTTGGAGAACCGGGGACTTATGCGGATACGCTTGCAGTGATGAAAACTTTATCCGGCAGGGTGATTTTAAAGTATGCAGGTCGAGGCAACACTGTGATCGGCACAATTGCTACAAACGCCGTATTGAATAAGTCTGAGGCTACCAGAGTAGCCCAGATGGCGCAGGATGGCCTGGCACGTACGATTCGCCCGGCACACACAATGCTGGATGGAGATACGATTTTTGCCCTCGCTACCGGATATAAGAATGCTGATGTTTCGATAGTGGGAACGTTTGCCGCAGAAGTCTTCGCCCAGGCTGTGATGCGGGCAGTCCGGACAGCATCACCTGCAGGTGGTCTGCCGGGATTGAACGGGTAATTATTATGGGCGACCAGAGATTTGAAGGAATCAAAGCGTCACCTTTTATTATTGGGATATTCCCTTCAATTACTGCCCTACCTGGATGTAAAGTAACTGAATTTATCAAGCGATTAGCCAGTTTTTGACGTTTGTCAAAACTGGCGTTTGCCATAGCACGACTAAAACGGGCAGACACATCCTCTAACATATCCATTGTGATTTCTGGTTGTACTAAGACTTCTGATTGGCTTATGGCGGCTTTTTTCTTGGCTTCCAAGACTTTACGCTTATTTACTATTGCGTCTTTCTGGTTTTTCAGTTCATCGAGCGTGATTATCCCTTCTCTGTAAGCGTCAAGGATTCTTTGCTCTTGTATTGATAGTCTATCTAAATTTTTATCGGTGTCTGCATGGTCAGGATTTGCACGTTGGATAAAAATATCTTTTCTCTCTAATCGCCTTTCAAGTTGTGCTTTCCGGTTTTCAGGGTCATTAAGTAATTCAACCAATCCAGCCCAAACATTATCATCAAAGTGTTGTTGCCTTACAGCGATATTCTCATCATGGGGTTTGGTAGTATTATTATTATTTCGCATTGCTCCATAACTGTAATAAGTCTTTTTGTTGCTGACGTATCCAGTCGCTATGCTGCCACATAAACCACAAACGATCAGACTGCGCAACAAATAATCATTTTTGTGGTTGTTTCGGCGAGATATTTGTTCAATACCGAGTAAAATATATCTAGTGCTTATAATGGTAAGAAATAAACCTATAAAACCATTTCTAAGATGGGCTGGATCGAAAAGGCAGATACGATCAAAATTATCTTCGTACTGGTCTGACGATCATAAAAGATACTTGGAACCCTTTCTTGGATCAGGGAGTCTTTATTTTTATATAAACCCGAAAAAAGCAATTCTTGGTGATATAAATTTTGATTTAATTGAGACCTATGAACAAATAAAAAAGAATTTAAAATCAGTATATTCCATATTATTAAAGATGCCAGAGGGAAAGAACGAATACTATAAAATCCGTTCCAAAGATAAAAGGAAATTGACACAGGAAGAACGAGCAGCTAGATTTATTTATTTAAATAGGTATTCGTTTAATGGTCTTTATCGAACGAATCAAAATGGTGAATTCAATGTACCGTATGGGGGTGAAAAGACCGGCCAGCTTCCAAGTCGGGAATTGTTAGAGTTGTGTAGTGGAGCGTTGCAGACAGCGCAATTGATATCAGGAGATTTCGAATTGGTGCTTAATCAAGCAAAATCTGGTGATTTTATTTATCTTGATCCACCATACAAAATTGCAGAAAAGCGTGTATTTACCGAATATGACAAATCAAGCTTTCGTGAATTTGATATAAAAAGGCTTAGAAATTGGCTTGATAAACTCACAGAAATGGGAATAGTATTTCTGCTAAGTTATGCAGATTGCGAAGAAGCTGAATTTCTGAAAGATGGATATGATGCGGACGAAATTATGGTGCGAAGAAATATTGCTGGATTCTCAAAACACAGAAGAAGTGCTGGGGAGTTGTTAGTTACTAATGTGGAAATTGTGAACAGGAAGGTGGAATGATGGATAAGAATGACAAATTAAGTGAATTAACCATTGTGCCAAAAAGTGTACTTTTGCATTTGAATGTAGATCAAGTTAAGCCAAACCCAAATAATCCAAGGCGATTATTTGATCCTGGCCCCCTGAAAGAATTGCGGGATAGTATTCAAACACATGGTGTCTTAGTGCCAATTACAGTTTACAAATTGCCTGGTCAGGATAAATATGCCATTGTAGATGGCGAGAGAAGGTATCGTTGTTGCTTGGGGTTAAGCAAAGAGGGCATAAATATCCAAATTCCAGCGAATATGGTAGAAGCACCTAACAAAATAGCTTCTCTAATATATATGTTCAACATCCACGCGTTTCGAGAAGAATGGGAACTTATGCCTACAGCTTTAAGCGTTCAAGAAGTAATAAATGAATTAGGAATTGAAGATACAACAGAATTGTATGAAATTACGGGATTAAGTGTTTCCCAAATAGGAAAATGCAAGAAAATATTAAGTTTCCCAAAAAAGTTCCAAGACTTATCGTTACAACCTAATCCAAGTGAACGTATTCCTTCAAATTTTTGGGTTGAACTATATCCAGTTCTTGAAAACGCTAATAATCTTATACCTGATTTGTATTTAGATTTGGGTAGAGACGGTATTACCGAACGAATGGTAGGAAAATATAGGGATAAAAAGGTTGTAAGCGTAATTCATTTTCGAAGAATTTTAGAGGCGATCGAAATTGCTACTGATGAAGGGAATATACAAGCTGTAGCAGATCGATTAAGGGAGTTCATTCTGACACCGGAAATGGAAACAAGAAAAGCTTTTGATGGATTTATTCAAGATACAAAAAAGATACAACGAGCAGTTGGTATATGCGAGAAGTTTATTAAAGATCTCCAGAAATCCAAGGTGGATTACGCAATTGAAGAAAAAGAAGATGTGATTGCAATGTTGATAGAAGTGATAGATTTTTCCCAAAAATTACTTGATAAATTGCAGGGAGGTGAACCGCCAGAAGAGGATGAAGAAAATGATGGTGAAACAACATAGAATAATAATGAAGCGATGGTATGAATCTAATGTTCCCATATGCGCGCATATTTTGGAAGATTCTATTTCAATTCCGAGAATATAAACCCAAAGCTGTAAATCTTCTATCTGTTTGGGAGTGGCTTTCTCAATTTCCAAAGCCTTGGCGACGACACCTTTTCTTATTACTTGATAAGATAGATTTTATTTCTGAGAAAGAAGCCATTAGAAACCTTATTGAGCTTAATAATAATATAATAAAACGATTAGAAGTAGAAGGTGTAAGATTTGACAGGATAATTTATATTGCATCTGATACAGCAGCTAGCAGCAGTCACATTATGCTAGGCCTTCTTCGAGATAACGAAAATCTTGAAAGAAAAGGAGCTAAGCTCATTAGCTCCCGAGATGCACATTTTATACAGGAGATAACAAGTCAAATAGGAACTGGTGCAATAATCTATGTTGATGATTTTGCGGGAACTGGTAAGCAATTCACGCGAAATCGTAAATGGTCTGCTCAATTTATATTTGGAGCGTTTTCTGAATTTTTTCTAGCACCTGTGATATGCGAAGAAGCATTTCACCGGATTGAGGATGTAGGTGTAGTTCCAATAACCAATAACATTTACAAAATTAACCAAAGACCACTTCATAGCGATTGTAGAATGCTATCTGATAGCGATCGGAGCGGGATTGTTGAATTGTGTATGAAAATTAACCCAAAAGAAGGCTTAGGTTTTAATAAGTTGGCGACAATGATTGTTTTTTATCGTAATGCACCAAATACGACGCCGCTCATATTTCGAGGGAGCCTTAAACAATCACCATATAAAGGTATATTTCCAAGAACTGATGATCTTACATACTAAGATACAATCTAATTTAAACCATATCAATAAGATATTAGTTTTAATAACTTCACCAAGGTGGAAAAAAATAGTAATATAAACGCCCTACAAATAGGGCGTTTTTTCAATACAAAAGAATTTCTAATTCAAATTGTATTAGACGCATTGAGTCCAGCGTATCGACGGTCGCCCTTTGCGTGATGGGGAGATTAATGTCGTTTTCGTTTAAGCTCGTCTTTCAAGACCAGACTGAGTATGACACTGATTATGCTGACGATCAAACCACCCAGAAAAGCGTTCCAGATCTGCGGTTCAGCCAGCGTTAAGTCGATCCCAAACGATTGACCTACGATACTGGTTAACCAGAAAAGGAAAGTGTTGATTACAAGTGTGAATAGCCCTAGTGTCAGGATGATTAATGGGCATGTCAGCAGCTTCAGGAATGGACGCAGTAAAGCGTTTATCAAGCCGAATATCAGTGCCAACCAGATGACCGATATCCAGCTCCCAGTGTAGGAAATACCGCGTCCTAACAAGATGAAGATTGCGACATAAAGCGCAACAATATTGATCGCCCAACGCAATATGAATTTGGTCATAGTCTACTCCTCTCAGGAAAATATACGAGAATTATTAGGATTTGGTTTCACCATCAACTCGCATCCAGACCAATGTGCGCCGTGGCTTGAAACCGGCTGAAGCGATGGCGTCACGATTCTTCCCTGCAGGAAAATCCAATGACAGGGAACGACCTTTGGTTAGGTGCTTGCGAGCACGTAATAATAAGGCTGTGACTGTACTATTTTCAACCTCTGGTGCAACTGCCAACCAGAGTGGATCATATTCTCTCGTGGTAAAAAACCAGGAAACGACTCCTTGTAGATTTCCATTCCTCTGCGCAGCCCACTGATGTACATCATATCCGATGAATAAGCGATAAAACCAGTATTTTATGCCTGTGCCAAATGTCTCCCAATCCGGTGTATGGTACCAGGTTATCTCATCCGGGTAAAGCTGCCTCAACCAGGTATGTTGTGTTAACCAAAAACGGGAGAATCGCGGAGAGATCGTAACTCCACCATCGTTATCTTGTATTGGTGAGTCTGATGTGGTTTGCCACGTGGTCCGGGATGTTTGTTCCTGGAACCCCATGCTGTAATAAAGTTTCAACGCAATTGGATTATCGTCTCGCACTTGCAGCCATATGGATTGCGCATGGCGATCCCGTGCATAATTCATCGCCTGTTGGGTAAGGGCACGGGCGATTCCTCGACTACGATATTCCGGGTGGACTGCAACATTGGCTAGCAGGTAGATGCGTTTCCCTTTACTATGGAATGGCACAATGCTGATGTTCCCGATGATCCTGTCTCCATCATCCCATACATAACCGGTCATCGGCATGGAGGTAGTCTCGATTCCAGCTTGTATCCATTGTAAAAAGTGGTCCTCCCTACTAGCGCGCCTCATCTGACGGATGTATTGTTGGCCTTCCTGGTCCATCGTAGAATGAAAGCACAATTCGACCAGGTCGGCTATTGCAGGCAGGTCTCGAAGAACGTTGAGAGAACGAATCTGGTTGGACATTGGAGAGCGGACTGGAATACTATGGGCAGACATCTGATTAATTATAGTCTTATGTGTTCATTTCCGGAGTAAGCAGGTAGAATTGAATTATGGAATAATTGGCAACTGCTGAGCCCGGTGTTATTCTAAGCCGATGCCCTCTCTACAGCGGTGACCGCGAAGCGCCGTCGATAGACCCCGCTTGACGGGGTGCCTGTGGCAGGAATCTCATCACAGTCATTGGAGAGTTACTTAGACACTAAAAAACGGTAGCCCAGCGTGACATGCTCAGAAGTCATAATAATTGCTAAATTTCCTCGTTTTTACCGATACTGGTGAGGCAGCGCTGTTTACTGTTACCGTTAAAACAAGTCTCTAGAATGCATTTATGTTTGTTCTAAAGCATTTTGATTAATCTAATGTATCTCTAATGCTATATATGCGATTTATGGACGGGTATTTGTTATAATCTCATCATGTAGAGATGTAGTGAAAGGATAACCGTCGATGATGCGATTTGACCGTTTTACCGAACGTGCACAAGAGGCTGCCCAACGCGCGGCAGAGATCATCCAACGCTATGGTCACAATCAAATCGATACCGAGCATATCCTGCTGGCATTGATCGAGCAGCCCGGGGGTGTGATCCCCCAGATCCTTGAGAATCTGAATATTAGCAGCGAAACCCTGGTTGAGCGCCTGGATGCAACCCTGAAAGCCAGCCCAAAGGCGAACATTTTCGGCAGCGGGGCAGGTCAGATTTTCATCACACCACGTGTGAAGCGAATAATTGACCTGGCAAACGAAGAAGCCAGCCGGCTGAAGGATGAATATATATCGACCGAGCACCTATTCCTGGCTATCTTAAGTGAACGAAACACCCCGGCTTCTCGCATCCTGGAAAGTTCGGGGCTAACGCGCGACCGGGTATACGGTGCCGTCCAACAGCTCCGCGGCGGACAACGGGTGACTGACCCTCAGGCAGAGACTCGCTATCGCACCCTGGAGAAATATTCACGCGACCTGACCAAGTTAGCCCGTGAAGGTAAGCTTGACCCGGTCATTGGGCGTGATACCGAGATCTTGCGTCTGATCCAGATCCTCTCCCGACGTACCAAGAATAATCCAGTGTTAATAGGTGAGGCTGGCGTTGGTAAAACCGCCATCGTGGAGGGGCTTGCTCAGAAGATCGCCAATAATGACATTCCAGAGATCCTGGCAGGCAGGAAGGTCATTGCCCTAGACCTGGGGGGGATGATTGCTGGTTCCCGCTTCCGTGGTGAATTCGAGGAACGTTTGAAGTCAGCCATCGAAGAAGTTCAGCGCTCGCAGGGTGAGATCATCCTGATGATTGACGAGTTGCATACTGTTATAGGCGCAGGCGCAGCCCAGGGTGCCATGGATGCCTCGAATATGTTGAAACCTGCGCTGGCTCGCGGCGAACTGCAGTGCATTGGCGCTACTACGCTGGATGAATACCACAAGCACATTGAGAAAGACGCCGCCCTTGAACGTCGTTTCGCCCCTATCTATGTCGAAGAGCCTAATGTGGACGATACGATTAAGATGCTCCAGGGTCTGCGCGACCGCTACGAGGCTCATCATAAGGTACATTTCTCCGATGAAGCCCTGGTCGCCGCAGCCCGTTTAGCCGATCGTTATGTCACTGACCGCCATCTGCCTGATAAAGCCATTGACCTGATGGATGAAGCTGCCGCAAAGCTGCGGGTAGCGCTCTATTCCCTGCCACCCGATCTTAAAGCCATGAAGAGCGATGTCGACCGGATGGCTACTGAAGAAGAACAGGCTGGTTTGGAACGTGACTACGAACGAGCCGCCCAGAAAAAAGCTGAGCGTTTACGCTTGGAAGCAGAATTTAACGAGAAGCGCGACAAATGGGAATCAGAGCACAAGTTGGATGAAGTAGTGGATATCAATGACATTGCCGAGGTTGTTCACCAGTGGACCGGTATCCCTGTCTCGCAAATGATGGAGACAGAGGCTGCCAAACTCCTGCAAATGGAGGAGCGCTTGCATGAACGTATCATTGGTCAGGACGAGCCCATCCATGCCATATCGGATGCCATACGGCGTGCCCGCTCTGGTTTAAAGGATCCAGCTCGCCCGATAGGCTCATTCATTTTTATCGGCCCTTCAGGTGTTGGTAAGACCGAACTGGCCAAGGCGTTAGCCTGGTTCATGTTTGACGATGAAGAAGCACTGGTCCGCATTGACATGTCGGAGTACCATGAGCAGCATACAGTCAGCCGTCTTTTCGGTGCCCCACCAGGATACATTGGTTACGAGGAAGGCGGTCAGCTAACTGAAGCTGTTCGACGTAGGCCATATAGGGTCATCCTGTTCGACGAAATCGAGAAAGCTCACCCCGAAGTGTGGAATGCCCTGCTTCAAATCCTGGACGATGGTCGTCTGACTGACGGCCAGGGTAACGTGGTGGATTTCCGCAACACAGTTCTGATCATGACCTCCAACCTGGGTACAGAATTCATACGCAAGGGCGGAACTCTCGGATTCCTGCAGCGTACAGATAACGATGAGGAGCGCGAATCCAATGAAAAGATTGAGAAAGCTCTCAAAAGTACCTTCCGACCCGAGTTCTTGAACCGCATCGATGAGATCATCATGTTCTCGCCACTCACTCTGGACCAGATGGAACAGATCGTTGTTCTTCAAATGAAGGAGATCGAGGAACGGTTGGCTGAGTTCGACATCGGTGTTCAAATGACCCCTGAGGCACGAGCCTGGCTGGCAAAAGTCGGTTATGATCCCGATTTCGGTGCCCGGCCGCTCACACGCGCTTTACAGAAACATGTCGAGAGTCCTCTTTCTGTCAAGTTGTTGAGCGGAGAAATACCAGGTGGTTCGAAAGTTACTGTGGACGTGGATGCTAAAAAGGATGAGATTATTTTCCAGATTACCGAAGCAAGTGTAAAAACCAAGGCGAAGCAGTTAGCTCAAGCTTGATGTAATTTACCTCGACATTCCCATAAGTATCCTTTAATTGCTGCCGGTAATGTGATTTCAAGATGAGATTATATATGTGTTTATTGGTTTGAAATTGTTGTTGAGAATGAAGAAAGATTCAATCCCAGTCCTTGTCATAGTCATCTTTCTTGCTCTGATCCTCTGCGGTTGCAGCCTGATCTCCGGTTTTGGATTGTATTTTCTATATATGATTGGCAAAAATGTTGATTCCTTCGCGACCTCCTTCCCATTCGTAACCGCTACACCAGAAGCCCCCATTGTGGTCAATAGACCACTGGCACAGATAATCCCCGCCGATACGATCACAATATTGGAAAACACGATTGTTCCGGAAAACAATTTACCAGACCTGGCTTGCCGTTTGTCTGGAAAATGTAACCTTCCCCTCACCCTGGATCCGCCCGCTATACCACCTCAGATTGGCGGGAAGCAGACCTTTTGGGCCACAAATGTGGATACCCATGAGAATTTCCAGGTTACCGCTTCGCTTCGCTATATATCAACACATGTCTATTTCTGGGTGCAGGACGATGTTGATTATAAGGTAAAAAAGCTAAAATCACTGGCAGAGTCGTTCGAAAACCAGATCTATCCAACCGATCGTGCCTTTTTCGGCAGCGAATGGACCCCTGGGGTGGATGGAGACTCGCATATCTACATCCTTTATGCGCGCGGATTGGGACCATCACTTGCAGGTTATTATTCCTCGGTAGATGAGTACAATCCCCTGGTGCATGAGTATTCCAACGCTCATGAGATGTTCCTTCTTAATGCGGATAACATCGACCTTGGCGAGGAGTTCACCTATGGTGTGCTGGCTCATGAGTTCCAGCATATGATCCATTGGAATCTCGACCGCAACGAGACATCCTGGCTCAATGAAGGATTCTCGAAGCTGGCTGCATTTCTAAATGGGTACGATGTAGGAGGTTTTGACTGGTTGTATGTTATCAACCCCGATCTACAGTTAACGGACTGGCCAAACGATCTGGATGCCACCTCACCCCATTATGGGGCCGGGTTCTTATTCCTTACCTATTTCCTCGACCGCTTTGGGGAGGAGGCGGCAAAATACCTGGCTGCCAACCCTTTAAATGGTATGGAGAGCGTGGACGATACACTCCGCTCGATAAATGCAGTTGATCCCACCAGCGGTAAGCCTATCACCGCTGATGATATCCTGGTTGACTGGATGATCACGAACTACCTGCTGGATGGCTCCGTCGCGAATGGACAGTATCTCTATCACAATTATCCAGGTGCGCCGGCTGCCAGCTCTACTGAAAATATCTCCACCTGTCCCTCCTCGGAAAATTACAGCGTTCACCAGTATGGGGCGGATTACCTGTCCATTTCATGTGTTGGAGATTACACCTTAACTTTCACCGGTTCGACAATAACCCGGATCTTGCCAGTTGATCCTCATTCTGGGTCTTATGCTTTCTGGTCGAACAAGGGTGACGAATCCAACATGACTCTGACAAAATCCTTCGATTTCACCGGTCAGAACGGTCCGATCACATTGAGCTATTGGACATGGTATGACCTGGAAGAAGATTACGATTATCTATATCTGGAGGTCTCGGAGGATGGACAGCATTGGCAGATTATTACCGTGCCATCTGGTACGATAGAAGACCCCTCCGGGATAAGCTTTGGTTGGGCGTATAACGGGATAAGCGCTGGCGGACCCATCTGGATCCAGGAGACTGTGGATCTATCGGAATACACTGGTAAGGTTGTGCAGGTACGTTTCGAGTATGTGACCGATGCAGCCATCAACGGCGAAGGGTTGCTGCTCGACGATATTACCATCCCAGAGATCGATTACCAGAGTGATTTTGAGAAGGATGATGGTGGCTGGGATGCAGCCGGTTTCGCCCGCATCGAAAATGGCCTGCCGCAGACATTCCGCCTGGCTTTGATCTTGAAAGGCAAAGACACAACGGTGCAGATGATCCCAGTCTCACCTGATCAAACAGCCCGGATACCATTTTCCATTGGAAGTGATGTATCCGAAGCAATCCTGCTGGTCACCGGTACAACTCGTTTCACCCGCGAGCTTGCATATTATTCGGTCGAGATACGCTGATACTTCGGTTTGTTTAACCAATCCCTGAGGATGGAGAAACTATGTCAACTGCACCAAAAGTCAAGATTCTGGAGATTGCCCAATTGGTTGGTTACCAGGATGGGTCGGTTGTCAGCCGTTTGATTGTCCAAAGTGAGGCTGGAAACGTCACCCTTTTCGCCTTTGATGCCAAGCAGGAATTGAGCGAGCATACCACCCCATTCGACGCCATGGTTCATATCCTTGATGGTGAGGCTGGCATCGTTATATCAGGGAAAACTTTCCAGTTGGCAGCAGGGCAGGCGATCATAATGCCAGCCAATGAACCACATGCAGTGAAAGCAAAAACAAGATTCAAGATGCTGTTGACTATGATCAAAGCTTGATCATGCTCAAGGGTGACCGCCTGTATTATGTGCCAGGTGATCGGTCACCCTTGATTTTGGTTAACTGCTCAGACTGACATGTTGAGTCGCCGTTTCTACGCTGCGCCCAAGGCATTCACTATGGCGGCGAAGCATCTTCACGCCAGCGGGGGAGATTCTTCACCACTGCAAAGAACGCACTGGTTCAGAATGACAAAACAGCCGTGTAGTTATGATTTTGTTTACAAACTTGGCAGGGGGTGATCAATTATTACAATACCAGGGTCTTATCAATTTCCTGCCTGACGTGTGTGAAGATGATGCTCAAGGGCAGGTTGCGTGGACAGGCTTGTTCACACATCCCGCAACCGGCGCAAGAGACCAGCCAATTAATGACATCCTCTCGCAAGAAACGTCCGTCCTGCCCCTGGCGTGGGTATTCAGCGGCACATATTGGACAGGAGTCCATGCATGTCCGGCAGTTTCCACACGCTTCGAACTGGTCGAGCAGGGCATCGACGTTCGCAGGCAGGACTTGCATCAGACCAGAAATAACGCGCTCGCGTGTGCGCGAATACCGTTCGGTCAGTTTCGCAAGCATAAGCTCGCGTTTGGCTGTCAGGGCAGGATCGGCAAGACCATCGGTGATGGTTTTCCAGTCCAGTTCCCCATCCTTGACGTTGATCAACATTACCTGGCGCACTGGCAAGCCGAGCACACCAATGTTCACATCTGCCTCGGTCGCACCTGAGGATGTACACATCTGGCAGGCAGCACGGTACCTGTAGGTGGAAATCCCACCCTGAGAGGCGAACTGCAGTGCCTCTTTATCCAGCCCCTTTGCTGATCCCTTTCGGATCGAACGCCACTGGAATTCATCCTCAGGGAAAGTGCCCAGGCAGTCGACGCAGACCGTCAGCAGATGCTTGGTGCGAACAGCGCCGCGGGCTGCCATTTCATTCAAGGCACGCAGCTCGCAGGGGCGCAATAGCACCCCCTGGCGCTCCTGTGGATGTGCCGCCTGGATCTCAAGTACCAATTTGGCGGTATTAACCACCATCAGCGGTCGGAAAGGGTTGATCTTATCCAATTGGACAGGATCGTCCAGGAGATGCCCCTTTACTCCTTTGCCGTCAATACTGACGACCATTTCATCCAGATTGGCATGTTTCCAGATATCCTGAACTAATTTCTGGACAGCGTTCAACGGTTCTCCATGCGTTTGTATCATCCAGGTAGTATTCATACCTTCATACCTCCAAATCCTTCAGTGCGTAGCAGACTACCCCTGGGCTTTCATCTGCGAGACCAGCACTTCAGCGATATCCATCACTTTGACCTGATCACTCAAACCTTTGGAACGGATGGCATCATCGAACATCAACAGGCAGTACGGGCAGGCAGTGGCAATAACATCCGCCTTGACATCCAGCGCATCCTTGAGACGCCGGTGATTGATGCGTGTGTTGGCGTCGGTCTCCATCCACATTTGACCACCGCCGCCTCCACAGCAGAAGCTGTTCACCCCTTGACGGGACATTTCCACTTGCTCGACGTCTGCTTTGGCGAGCAGTGCGCGCGGTGCAGCATAGATCTGGTTGTACCGGCCCAGGTAGCACGAATCATGGTACGTCATGCGCCCGTACAGGTCCTTCCCATTGCCATTGATGGCAGGCAGTTCCAGCCTGGATAGAAATTCGGTGTAATGCTCGACCGGCAGGTCAGCACCCATCTGCTTGTATTCATTCTTGAGTGTATTGAAACAGTGCGGGCAGGTGGTAACGATGCGCCGATAATGAACCTTGCCAATCGTCTCGATATTCTGCTTCGAAAATTCCTGGAATAGGTATTCATGACCAAGGCGGCGGGCAGTCTCACCGCAGCAGTTTTCGTCAAATCCAAGCACGGCGAAGTCAGTGCCGATTTGCTGCAGGAGCTGGACAAAGGCGCGAGCCACCTTCTTGTTGCGCTCATCAAAAGCCGCCGCGCAGCCGACGAACAGCAGCACATCGGTTCTTTCGCCAGGAAGGAGCTGGCGCACCTTCAGGCCTTCAGCCCAGGTCATGCGTGCCTCAGGGGGTATGCCCCATGGATTCCCCTGGCGTTCCAGGTTGCGCAATGTATCACCCACGGATTTTGGCATCTTGCCGGTGGTAAGCACCTGGTAACGGCGCAGGTCGATGACCTCATCGACCGGATCGATAAAGACAGGGCAGCGTTCCAGGCATGCGCCGCAGGTGGTGCAATACCAGGGCAGCGATTCGGGCAGGGTTTCGCCGAGAAGTTCCTGTCTTGGCTGACCATTGCTCTTCAGGAAAGCATCCTGCATCGCGCTGCGCAAAGATTGGATTAAGGTACGCGGCGAGTAAGGCATGCCGCTGATATTCGACGGGCAGGCTTCCTCGCAGCGCCCGCAGCCGACGCAGGCATCGAATGAGAGAAGTTGTGTGGGTGTAAATTCTTCTACTTTACCGGCGCCCAGGATTTCGCTAGTCTCGATGTCCTCGATTTTCTCCAATGTCCCAACCTTGCGCAGCGGGCGGACGAGAACGTTCAAGGGTGAATAGACCAGGTGGCGCATCTTGGTGAAAGGAATGCTCAATACCAGCGCCAGCGCCAGTCCGGCATGCAGCCAGACAAAGAAGTCATGGCTGAGAGCAGCATCTTGGACCGGGAAGCTGGTCGCGCCCATGATCCCGGCCACCCAGTTACCAACAGGAGACCAGGCTGCCCATTCCGGCTGGGTGACCAGAATTCGTATGCCTTCGGTCGTAAAGCCCACGAAGACGATCAGGAAAAGGAGCACCAGGGCGAGAGTGTCATCCCAATGGGTTTCGAGAGTCTTCGGACGTAACACCAGACGCCTGAAGCCCGCCATCAAGACACCGATCAGAACCGCAGCCCCAGCCAGGTCCATCACCAGCTCGTAACCCAGGTACCAGGCGTTGCGCGGGAAGTTTGCCAGTTCGAAGGGCGTGAAAAGTTTCATCTGCATCAGGTTGATGGCGGTGCCGATAACCTGGATGACTACACCCCAGAAGATGAGGAAATGCATGATTCCCGGGTAGGCACTCTTGAGGATGCGTACCTGGGCAATAACGTGGACGAAGAAGTCACGCAGTCGTGGCCTGAGACGTTTAGTAAAGGAACACCATGCTTCCATACGGCTAACCGGTATTTTCCCCGGACCTGATACGGCTTCAGCGGTCATGAGGCACCTCCTGCCTTGACGAAGATCTGACCATCCACCACCTCGGCGGTCAGCAGAGCCAGGGGTGAGGGTGGCGGACCCGAGAGAACGCTGCCATCTGCGGGGCTGAAGAAACCATCGTGGCAGGGACATTCAATACGGTTCGTCTCCGGATTCCATTTGACGATGCAGGCAAAGTGTGTGCATACCGCAGAATATGCCTTCAAGCCCTCGGGTGTATTGATGACCAGGGCTGGGTAGCGCCCGAAACGCACGGTTTTAGCCTGGCCAGCAGCCAACTCGGTTTCAGGGCAGACCAGGACGGGTTCAACTGGGACTTCTTCGAGTTTCGGCGGATAAAAATAGGCAACGACCGGTGTGAAGATGACTCCCAGTCCGAGGGCTGAGGCGATGCCTGTGATTATCTTTATGAAATCGCGGCGGTTGAGGTTGCTCATGTCAGCTTACCTCCCCCCATATCGTCAACGCGATCAAAACGACCATACCGACCACCGCAGCCACCAGGCGAATGCGTGAGGCTTTCCTGGTATCGTCTTTCTTGTCGAAGAAAGGCCAGAGGAGCACTATGAGAACCGCGATGACCGGGATGAGCGCACCGCTGGTCTTGGGGATGTACTTCAGCAGCTGGTACAGGCCGAGGAAGTACCACTCGGGTTTGACATGGGCAGGGGTATCCATGGCATCCGCTGGAGCTTGCTGCCCGATCGGGTTGAACAAGCCGAAGATGCCAATGGCAAGGACCAGCACTACGATGCCGATCACGACCATGAACTCGGTCTTGACGTGGTCGGGGTAGAAGGGGATGCTTTCTTTGTTGGTCTCAGGATTCGGAATGGTCATTTCTCGCCTCCTACAATGGTTTCTTGATGCCCTGCTGGCGGACCATGGCAAAATGCACCAGCATGACCAGGACGGTCGCCAGGGGGATGACGATGACATGCAAGCCGTAGAAACGACCGAGGGTCAGGTCGCTCACATCCCAGCCGACGCGCAGAAAAACTAGGGCAAGATTGCCGATAATTGGGATGCTGGCGGCGATCTCGGTGCCTACCGTGGTAGCCCAGAACGCACGCTGGTCCCAGGGCAGCAGGTAGCCGGTAAAGCCGAAAGCCAGGGTGACGATCAACAGGATAACGCCGCTGACCCAGTTCAGTTCACGCGGCGGCTTGAAGGCACCCATGATGAAGACCCGCAGCATGTGGGCGATGCACATCACGATCATTCCATTGGCAGCCCAGTGGTGGATGGCACGGATGGCTGAGCCAAAACGCACCTCGTTTTCGATGAACTGGATGCTGGCATAAGCCTCAGACGCGGTGGGTTTATAGTAAAAAGCCAGCATGATGCCGGTCAGTCCCAGGACGACGAAGAGAAAGGCGGTGATGCCGCCCAGGCAGTACCACCAGCGAAGAGCGTAGGTGGGTACCGGCTTTTTCAGGATCTTCGAGAGCGGCTCAGCGACGTGGTAACGCTCCTCCACCCATTCCCCGGCCCGAACCGTGAGCGGTTTCCAGGGCTTGCGCTGGATCCAAACGCTGGCGCTGCGGTAAACCCCGAAGATGAAAGCCAGCCCGACCGTGCCAAAGACAATCCAGCGTGCCAGGGGAGACCAAAGGTTCTTATTCTCGCCGTTGATATGGCAGTGCAGGCAGGGTTCCTGTTTGGGAGGGGGGATCTCGATGGTGGGAGCAACCAGCGCCTGCCCGACCTTTTTTAGATCAAGAGGCTGGAGTGGGGAGGCAGCAGCCTGCCCATGAAAAAGTAGGGTGGCAAGAGCGGTTATGACCAGGACCAGCCCCACGCCGAGTAAAAGTGTTTTGCTGGAGAAACGCATGGGTACCTCCGGAGGAAGGATCGATGTTGCCTACAGCATACAGAATAACTCCCATAGCTGGAATCCGATGGTGGACTGATATGCCTTAAGGCGTATGCCTTAATTGTGGGAAGATGAAGACCTTAATGGGGCTGTAGACTGGAGAACAGGTAATCGGGTGATTAGGAATATTGCCGGGGCACGGCGATCGATGTCAACAACAATAAAGCCGAATCCTCACGCCCTGCCCCGACAGAACGATTTGGTCAACCGGCATCGGATTCCATCCCAACTCTCAGCCCCCATCCCCTGCCTTCCCCCAGAACGGCAGATATTGGAGAAGGGACTTGTGATCTTGTGATAAACGTTTACATTCTCTTTCCATGAGAAAAACACCTCCCCCAAAATCCAAAATGCGGATTTTAGGGGAGGTGGGGAGGGGTAGAATGACAAAAACCGATACCACCTAAATTCACCACTCCGGAAATGCAGCCCTGCACGGTAGGACTGCGTCATGACCAGACCGATACCGAAGCCAGACTATGTTCACATTTACGCGCGTATCGCATGTGCGCTGTTCATTTTCGCCGCCGGGTCGCCCTCATTCTGCAGCTAAGCCTGCGGTTATGTGACAGCAATCCCCTAACTCCCCAGAACCGTACCAACCAATTCGACGGCGTCAATCTCGTTCCAGCCCAGGTTCAGCACGCTCTGGTCAACCGTTATGACGATTTTATTGACGATGATTTTTTCTTCGAGATCGAGCGTGATGGTCATCTCTTCGGGGCAACTGGATACGGACTTCGGCGTTCCCTTCCAGGCGATGTAGGTGTTGCCGTCCGTGTCGATCACGTCCACTTCGATCACCTGCGATGGGTTGTAACTCTGGTGAATGACGATTTCGGTCGGGATGACGGGTGTGGCATAAACCAGTTCCAGCCACTCGACACTGTCACCGTTGCTGGAGGCCCAAGCCAGGCCGTTATCGCCACATTCCGTGACGTTGGGCGCGCCGATAGCCTGTTCCGCATTCCAGCTGGATTCGCTGTATTGCGTGCTGGCGGTGGCTGAAACCGCCCACTGGCGGATTTCCTGCGCCCCGCCGGAGACAGGTTGTGTTGTTGGCTGGCTGCCGGTTTGGGGCTCAGGTGCAGCCCCTGAATCAATTCCGATTGCGCGGTTGGTGAACTGGCAGGCCAGTGAGGCGAGAGCCACAACAAAAAACATGAAAAGGCTAGGGACGATTTTACGATTCATTGGAACTCCTTATGATTTATTGGGCAGTTGTGTTGTGAGGTTCAATTTTCACAATTTTTACTAATAACATTATTGCCTCTTGATTATAGCCCTGCTTGCAGAGTTCCGAGGCTTGATTTAAAAAGTCTCTACTTTGGTTTATTTAAGTGGGCTTATTCCTGGATTTTGAGAAAGCCGCATAACTGCCACAGACCGCGCATCATGGCGTGACCGATATCTGGTTTGAGGAATTGGTTCGGACAGGATCCGGGGATGACAGTGATGCCGTTCTCCTGGCACAGGCGGACGGCCTCCGGGGAGACGCTGGTCATGTTTTTCACCAGGCCGGGCTTGGTGCCCATCATGCAGTGCATCCAGACGTGCTTAACCCCCAGGTCCACGCATTGTTGGACGACTTTCTCCGCCACTGCCGGATTAGCCAGGATGAACACTCCATCCGGTTTTTCAGGCAGGGATTTCAGATCGGGGTAACAGGGATCACCGTCGAAAGTATTGATGTGTGGGTTGACGGCATACACCTGGTAACCCTGGCTCTTGAATTTGCGATAGTTCAAGTTGCAGCCGGTTTCGCGTTTGTCTGAAACACCGATGACGGCGATTTTTTTCAGGGCCAGGAAGTCTTGGACGAGAGTGTTGATGTTGGACATGGTTGCCTCCTTCTGCTACGATGACAAAATTATTGGAGTATAAGATATGAACATAATGATTTGACTGGTTAATAGATCAGTTCACATGATTACTACTGCTTGGATGAAATGAACCATGTGATAAGTGTGTTCATATTATAAGTGAGCCCGCTAGTGTTTGTCACGGCTCGCAGTGCTCTGTAGGAGTAGCAGCGATGGATCGCTCTCTCTTTTCTTCCATCATCTCGGATATGGCAAACCACAATTTGGGAGGTCTGGGAAACACGTGATATATATTGACAGAACTGGTTTATAAGGTTCTAATTCGAAGTGATGGATGATCTACTCCTATATTGCCGGCCAGTTCGATATGCAGGTCTCTTATTGCATATCTCGACCCTTCACGCTTGGTCGAGATTATTTTTTTCTGGTTGAACCCTAGTAAGAATGAGTATTTCCTGGAAGATTTATAGATAGGAAATGTATGAGATCCAATTTGAAAGGAGAGACCCATGTTGGCAACCCATGTTGTTTCTTTACGTTCAAGGTATGATCCATTCCGGCTACCAGACCGCTTATTACTAGTGTTGGTGCTGCTGAGCGGGCTGCTCGGTTTCAGCCCAACAGTAAGGACCGTTCTGACCACGCCATCCATTATTCCCCCGGCATCCGACGGAGCTATGCAATTCAAATCCGACGGGCATGTACTGAGTTTTAAGAGCGGGAAGGTGTATCTGGCAGGTATGGACCACGCCCTTTCAGTAAGTTTCGTGGGAGGGCGAGGTGTGATACCAATCAGCGCAAGCCAGACAGGGATGCTGGAGCAGGTGATGTATACGGGTGTCTGGCCTGGGATCGATGTGGTTTATTCGGCTGCACACGGGGGAGTGGTGGAAAGCAGCTACTATCTGGAGCCGGGAGCGGACGTGGGGAAGATCCAGCTATGCTACAACGTTCCGGCAAGGTTAAATATGGATGGCAGCCTGTCCTTTGCTTTCCAAATGGGTGAATTAAATGAAGCTTCACCAGTAGCCTGGCAGGAGATCGCCGGGCAGCGGTTACCGGTTGAGGTTTCCTTCGTGAAATACGGGGAAAGCCTGGTGGGTTTCAATCTGGGAGAATACGACAGGCATTTCGGTGTGGTGATAGATCCATTCCTTAGTTGGAATACGTTCCTCGGGTCATCCAGTTTGGATCAAGGGCGTGGCATTGCCGTGGATGGGAGTGGGAACGTCTTTGTAACGGGCAGAAGCTGGGGTACCTGGGGTTCGCCAAAGCATGCCTATAAAGGCAAGTATGATGCTTTCGTTGCCAAGCTGAACAGCAGCGGGAGCCTTGTGTGGAACACCTTCCTGGGATCAACCGATTGGGATGAAGGGCATGGCATTGGCGTGGATGGGAGCGGGAACGTCTATGTAACAGGCAACAGTGATATCACCTGGGGTTCACCGAAGCGTGCCCATACAGGAAGCAGAGAAGCCTTCGTTGCCAAGCTGAACAGCAGTGGAGACCTGGTCTGGAATACTTTCCTGGGATCATCTAATTGGGATGAAGGTTATAGTATTGCAGTGACCGGCAGCGGGAATATATATGTGACAGGTCTAAGTGATACCGCCTGGTTCCTCCCGAAACGAGGTCATTCAGGAGGCAATGATGCCTTTGTAGCGGGACTGAACAGCAGCGGAAGCCTGATCTGGAACACATTCCTGGGATCGTCAGCTAACGATGCAGGATATGGCATTGCCACGGACGGGAGCGGAGGCGTCTATGTAACAGGCAACAGCTATGCAAATTGGGGTTTGCCTGTACGCGGCTATACTGGAGGGGCAGATGCCTTCGTAGCCGGGTTGAACAGCAGCGGGAGCCTGGTCTGGAACACCTTCCTGGGTGCGTCTGGTTACGATCAAGGCTATGGCATTGACGCGTATGGCAGCGGAAATGTCTTCGTGACGGGTGATAGTGCTTCAAGCTGGAGTGTACCGAAACGTGGTTATTCGGGGGGTTGGGATGCCTTTGCTGCCAGGCTGAATGGCAGCGGTGACCTGGTCTGGAACACATTCCTGGGATCAACCGACTATGATAGAGGCTTTGGCATTACCGTGGACGGTAGTGGGAACGTCTACACCTCGGGATCCAGCGATGCCACCTGGGGCTCACCAAAGCGGGCATATGCAGGAAAGCTGGATGCTTTTTCTGCCAGGCTGAAAAGCAATGGAATCCTGGATTGGAACACATTTATGGGAGCGTCGGGTGGAGATGATGAAAGCTATGACATCGACGTTGCCGGGAATGGGAAAGCCCATTTGACAGGTTATAGTGAAGCAAACTGGGGCTCGCCTGTGCGCGCCTTTATGGGTGGGCCCGATGCCTTCGTTGCCAAACTACCCACAGTAATGTCCTCCAATTTCCGTTCAAATGGTACCCTTGACGGCTGGGTGCTCGAATCTACCGAGAACAGCGGTATAGGAGGCAGCCTGAATGCTGCAGCAACGACCTTCAACCTTGGCGACGACAATGCTGACAAGCAATACCGAGCCATCCTTTCATTCAACACCGCCAGTCTCCCATCCACTGCGGTCATCACATCAGTCAAGCTGAAGATCAAGACCCAAGGGCAAGTGGGTGCCAATCCGTTTATCACCCACAAACCTCTGCTGGTAGACATCCGCAAGCCATACTTTGGTGCCTCAGCGGGGCTAGCAGCCAATGATTTCCAGGCTTTTGCGAACAAGGGGGGAGTAGGTATATTCGGGACTGTTCCGAGCGGTGGCTGGTACAGCGCCGGGCTGAATTCCTCGGCGTTCGCTTTTTTCAATAAAACTGGGGCGACCCAATTCAGACTGCGCTTCCAGCTGGACGATGACAATGATAACGCCGCAGATTATTTGAAGTTTTTCAGCGGGGACTACGCCGTTGTTTCATACCGGCCTGAGTTGATCATCCAGTATTACGTGCCATAGAAAATACCATTGATATGAGCTAGAAATGAGTGACCGGCATATACAAGTTGCCGGTCACTTGAAAACCACACTCTTTTATTAGATTGTATTTTTCATTACCAATTTTGCCATGATAATGGATGGCTGGTCATTCACCCGTCTGTGTTTGCTTTCCGTCCAGCGGGTAAATTACTTGTTTGAGTGACACTCGAAAACTTACTGTAGTACCCTTTATAAATAGAAAATCATATCCTGCCACTTGAAAATAATATTTAACAGGTTATAATATTTACAAGTAATTATCCATACAGCGTCAAGAGGATAATTGATTGTCTTAGATACCGCTTACATTGTAAGTCATATTTCAGGATTCGCCCGATGATAGATGTTCGTCAACAAGCCATCCGGGAAGCGCGCCGCTTGCTGGCTGCGACAGAGATCGCTCCCACCGAGCGCGAATCACTGGCCGACATCCTCGACCTGTTGGTCACTTCCCTGCAAAAGTACACCGGTCCAGATGACCTGGTTGAAGCGGTGAGGCATCTCACCAACGATTTGATCTCCAACCAGCCTCTGCTGGCACTACTCGGACAGCAGGCAGCCGAACTTGACGCCCTGAAGAAATTAAGCCTAAATTTAACCTCGAGCCTGGACCTGACGACAGTGCTGGATGCAGTCATAACGGAAGCCATACGCCTGGTGAAGAATGCCAGTACGGTCTCAATTTACCTGTATTCGAATCAAAAACTGGAGTTCGGTGCTGCCCTTGATGCGGAAGGGAAGAGATACAAACCTTCGGAAGAGCCTCGCCCACCTCTCCTGACCTACACAGTCGCCAGCAAGGGGGAGACGATCATTGTTGAGGATTTGCGCTACCATCCCATCAATCATAATGGGCAAAAGGAGATGACCGGTTCGATCATCGGTATTCCATTGAAGATAAGCAAGAGCGCGGTCGGGGTGATGAACCTCACCAGGACGACTACCGGTCCGTTCTCTTCAGCCGAGTTGAGACTGTTGCAACTGCTCTCTGACCAGGCAGCCATTGCGATCATCAATGCCCGGCTGCATGAAAAAGTCAGCCTGCAAGCCAACAGCGACACAGTGACAGGTTTACCGAACCGCCGCGCTCTGGATGAACACCTTGAAAATGAAGTCCGTAACGCACGCCGGACGGGACGCACATTCGCGGTCGTGATGATGGATCTGGATGGTTTCAAAGATATCAACGATACCTACGGGCACGCGACCGGCGACCAGGTTCTGCGCCTGACTTTTAACTACCTGGCACAAGGACTGCGTTCATCTGACTTCCTTGCCCGCTATGGCGGCGACGAACTAACGCTGACCTTGAGCCAGACCGACCTGATGCCGGTATTGGTCGTGACCGAGAAAATAACCGAGAAATTGGAAAATTTCTCTATCGATATGCCAGACGGGGCGAAATTAAAATTAACCACGACGGGGGGCATCGCGATCTATCCAACCCATGGATCGACGGCTGCAGAACTCCTGAGAGCTGCTGATGAGGCGTTATACCGTGCCAAGAGACACCAGCGTGGATCGTTTCTGGTTGCCAGGGGTCCTACAGGTCCACTCACAACCCAAACCAGTGCATCAGAGTAATTCAAGCACGGAGGCCTGCCATGACCTCCGTTTTGTTTCCAGAGGGTTATAATCTTATAGATCCCACCTGGAGGAACAAACATGCCGCGCAAAGTAAAACTTATCCTGAATCCGATGGCTGATATGGGTCATGCCTGGACAGTCGCACGTGACTTGCAGCCGATCGTGAACCAATATGGCAACGCTGACTGGAGCGGTACGGTTTACCCAACCCATGCGGCTGAACTGGCACAACAGGCTGGAGAACTGGGTTATGACCTGGTGGTATCGGTCGGGGGTGATGGAACCGTCCATGAGGTCATCAACGGCTTGATGAAAGTCCCTGCCAGGAAACGTCTTGCCCTGGGTATCGTGCCGGTTGGCTCGGGTAATGATTTTGCGCATGCAGTGAAGGTTCCCCTAGACCCACCCCAAGCGTTGCGCTTTGCCCTGGAGAGCAAGTCAAAGCCAATTGACCTAGGCTTCTTAACCGACGAAAATGGTCGAAAAGAATATTTTGATAATACGCTCGGTATAGGTTTCGATGCGGTGGTCACCATACGCTCACACAAATTGCCGGTCGTGCGTGGTTTTCTGATGTACCTGACCGCCGTGATCCAAACCATCATTCTAAACTTCGACCCAGCCAATCTACACATCGAAACGGATAGTGAGAACTGGGATATGCCCACCCTGATGATGACGATCTGCAATGGACCGCGTGAAGGTGGGGGCTTTCACGTGGCTCCAGAAGCGCGATTAGATGATGGTGTACTCCACTACGCCTGCATACGAGAAGTAAGCCGCCTGATGATGTTCCGCCTGATCCCGGAAGTGATGAACGGTACACATGGACGATTTAAACAGGTACGCATGGGTGCATGTACAAAGATGAACCTGGCATCTGACAGACCGCTTTATATCCACGCTGACGGAGAAATCTACTCAGGTTTCGGCACGGACGTGAGGCAATTATCTATCGGAGTAATACCCAACGCAATCCAGATCGTCTGCAGATAATCCGGTACTTTTTATTGACAATGCCCAATCTCAGCCAGAGCCTGCAAGGGCATGACCTCAGTCATCTTTATATCATCGCCCAATTATGGGGGGTTGATATGAACGCATGCGATACCAACGCAGCCATCGAGCAATTAACACGATCTGTTTTGAACTGCAGCCTGGTGACCGAGATCGTGGAAACCCTGCCTGCTGCCGGGCGGCGCGCCCTGGATTCTTTGACCAAGCAGGAAGGGCGGATGACCTGGGTGAACTTTACCCGACGCTTTGGAGAGGTGCGTGAGATGGGAACCGGCCGGCGTGACCGTGAAAAACCATACATCAACCCAGCCTCAGCGGCTGAAATGCTCTTCTACCGTGCATTGCTCGCCCGGGCTTTCTTCGATACGCCTGACGGACCACAGGAGTTTGCCTACATCCCGGATGACCTGCTCCCCCTGCTGCCTTCCAGCAGTATGAAACAAGCTGAAGTGTTGGGACATCCAGCCAAGCCAATTGAAAAGAAGCATATTATCCCTTCCAACGACCAAGTCCTGGATGAGGCTTGTACACTGCTGGCAGCGTTACGCCTGGGGTGGGAGCGCCCTCCAGGAATAAATCCTGCTTCCATGCCGGTTCATATCCTGCATGAGCTGCTTGCTGCTGCGCAATTGATCAGCGATGGAATACCGCAGCCTGAACCTGTTAAGAAATTCCTGGAGGCACCGCGAAGTGAAGCCCTGGCTCAATTGGTACGTGCCTGGCTGGAAAGTGAACAATTCAACGAACTGCACCAGATTCCGGGTTTAATCTGTGAGGGTGAATGGAAGAACAATCCACATAAAACACGCAAATACATCATGGAGTTACTCTGCGCAGTGCCTCAGGAAAAATGGTGGAGTCTGGCAGCCTTTGTACAAGGAATCCGAGAAGCATACCCCGACTTCCAACGCCCGGCAGGAGATTATGAATCATGGTTCATACGCAGTACCAGTGAAGACAAGTATCTGCGCGGATTTGTCAACTGGGACAAGATAGACGGTGCCTTGATACGATACGTCATCACCGGTCCACTGCACTGGCTGGGAATCGTGGATCTTGCCTGTCCGGCACCAGAGCTGTCTCCTTCAGCCTTTCTGATTACAAAGGTGAGCGGAGAACTGCTGCAAGGCAAAGCATTCCCTAATCGTACGACCGAAACGGGCAAGGTACAGGTGACATCACGGGGATGGATACACGTCCCACGGCGGGCACCGAGGGCGGTCCGCTACCAGATCGCCCGCTTTTGTGAATGGGAAGATGAGAAGTGGGATGAATTCCAATACCGGATCACCCCACCAGCACTTGAAAAAGCCTGCGAACAAGGGTTAAAACTTGAACACCTGCTGGTACTGTTGCAAAAACAAGCTGCTGCACCGTTGCCGCCAGCGTTGGTGAGCGCCTTGAAACGCTGGGGAAAAAACGGAACTGAAGCACGGGTCGAGAATCAAGTCGTTTTACGCCTCAGCGATCCCAAGGTCTTAGAAGGATTGCGAAAATCAAAAGCGAGTCGCTTCCTGGGTGAACCTCTCGGACCGGCAGCGGTGATCATCCATGCCGGTGCACAGGCGAAAGTGCAGGCTGCGCTGTTGGAACTGGGTTTCCTGGCAGAAGATACAACGAAAGCGGATATAATACCAAATAGTGCAGAGCATCACTGATGTAGGTAGATTCCTGGACAAAAATCCAACATTTGGAGATGGGCATGTCTACAAAAATCGACTGGATCATAGAGGAAATTCAAGGCTTGCGAAACGCCGGCTTATATAACCGGATACGGACCCTGAGTTCACCCCAAGGTGCCTGGCTGACCGTAGATGGTCAGAAAGTGCTCAACTTCTGCTCCAACAACTACCTGGGCCTGGCGAATCATCCCAGGCTGGTCGAGGCGGTAAAAAAAGCCATAGAAAAATACGGCGTCGGACCTGGCGCAGTACGCTCCATCGCCGGGACGATGGAACTGCACATTGAATTGGAGAAACGCCTGGCAAGATTTAAAGGTGTTGAATCAGCCATCACCTTCCAATCCGGTTTCAATGCCAACCTGGCAACAATTCCAGCCCTGGTCGGAAAAGAAGATGTGGTCTTCTCGGACCGCTTGAACCATGCCTCGATCATTGACGGCTGCCGTCTCTCGGGTGCCAAAATCATCGCCTACGACCACTGTGACGTGAGTTCACTTGAATCTGCCATCAAAGATAATCTTGCTAACTACCGGCATGCGCTCATCGTTACGGACGGCGTCTTCAGCATGGACGGTGATGTAGCTCCGCTAGACAAGATATATGAAGTAGCGGAACGCTACGACCTTCTTCTTATGGTTGATGATGCCCACGGCGAGGGTGTCCTTGGGAAGGGCGGTCGAGGGATTGTGGATCACTTCAATCTGCATGGTAAAGTGGATATCGAGGTTGGTACGCTCTCAAAGGCTTTTGGTGTGATGGGTGGTGTAGTGGCAGGCAGTCCTACAATCGTTGAGTGGTTGAGGCAACGCGGAAGACCATTCCTGTTCTCCTCCGCAGTGACCGTCCCCGATGCAGCCGCCTGCCTGGCTGCCATTGACCTGCTCGAAGAATCCACTGTGCTGGTTGATAAATTATGGAAAAACGCTAGTTACTTTAAAGATAAAATGAAGAAATTGGGTTTCGATACAGGCTTGAGCACTACACCCATCACTCCGATTATGCTCGGAGAAGCCCCGCTGGCACAACAGTTCAGCCGTGAACTGTTCGAGGCAGGGGTCTTTGCCATGGCTATTGGTTTTCCAACCGTACCACAGGGTAAAGCCCGTATCCGGGTCATGATCTCCGCGGCACACGATGAAAGTGATCTGGACCAAGGATTAAAAGCATTTGCCAGCGTTGGGAAGAAGCTGGGAGTTATATAAGTAACGCATACGAGGTTCAAAAATCATATTGAAGGGTGTGATATCATGCACCCTTATTTTTTTAGGTATAATCGCCCCATTCGTTTTATTTCAGGTGGTTCATGACTTACAGTAAAAATGCCCAAAAGGAAAAACGCGCTGTAGCCTTGAGTTCAGTACTCGCTGCAGTGGGTTTAACCTCCTTCAAGATCATAGTTGGTATTCTCACCAATAGCCTTGGTATCCTGGCTGAAGCGGCTCATTCAGCCCTCGACCTGGTGGCGGCGCTGATGACATTCTTTGCGGTCCGGGTTTCCGATAAACCGGCTGACATCAAGCATCAATTCGGCCACGGCAAAATCGAGAACATGTCGGCATTGTTCGAGACCATGCTGCTGCTGCTCACTTCAGCATGGATCATCTATGAGGCTGTACAGCGCTTATTCTTTAAAACCATCCACGTGGAAATCTCCATCTGGTCTTTTATCGTGATGGGGACTTCGATCATTATTGACTATTCTCGTTCACGTATGCTATACCGAGTCGCCAAAAAATATAACAGCCAGGCACTCGAAGCTGACGCCCTGCACTTCAGCACTGACATCTGGTCCTCGTCAGTCGTTATTGTAGGTCTAGCTGGGGTTTGGATGGCAGGACGGATCTCCGGATTGGAGTGGATGGTCCAGGCTGATGCAGTTGCAGCCATGGTGGTAGCGCTGATTGTTATCTATGTATCAATAGAGTTAGGTTGGCGCACCATTACAGCCCTGCTGGATACTGCCCCCAAGGAACTACCCGAAAAGATCCGCCTGGCAGTTTCAGCCATTCCAGGGGTAGCCAACTGCCATCAATTAAGGATGCGCCCCTCCGGTGCCTACTGGTTCATTGACCTGCACGTGGCGATGGATGGGGATCGTTCACTGGCAGATACACACGCGGCAACCGAGATCATTGAGGGAGAAATAAAAAAACTCGTCCCTTATGCAGATGTGACAGTCCACGTTGAACCATCTGAGCAGGAGATAATTCCTGTTTGAAGTAGAAAAATCATTTGGGGGCTTAAAGATATAAACGATAATGAACCCTGGAAGATGATTCCCATTTCCATTGCTCATAGACATGATATGACCTAAAAACCTATTCAATCAAGAGGTATTGCATCACTGTCCACATCTTACACGAATGAAAAATCATCAAAGATAACTCGCCTAATATTCAAGGTTTCATATCAAGCTAAATTTTTATTTTGTAAAATTATGTGTAAATGAGGGCAACTTCTTGAATCTCAAGATCCCTGCAATTTTTCCCATTCGACCAACAATTCATCCATTTCTTTTTGAACGGACATGTAATCCCTACCCAATTGCCGGACCTCATCAGGATCAGCGGGTGGATTCTCCAGCAGCTGTCCGGTCTGAGCGAGTTGGGCTTCCAGGATAGTAATCTTATTTTCCAGTTCCTGCACGCGTGCGATGCGACGACGTTGTTCTTTTAACTGCAGTGATCGGGTACTCCGCCCAGTTCTCTTTTGCTTGACCACATCATCCTGAGCTGCCATCAGGCCAGCCAATTTTTCCCGTTCTTCACACATCTGACTGTATGTACCCCTGAACACGGTAAGTTGTGATTCATCCGGATTAATTTCCCAAATCTGGGTCGCCAGGGCGTTTATTAAATAACGGTCATGGGTAACGAGCAGGATCGTTCCCGCATAGTTATCGAGAACTTCCTGGAGGATTTCCTGGGAGATGATGTCAAGGTGATTCGTCGGCTCATCGAGCAAGAGCAGGTTAGTGTCCTGTAATGCCAGTTTCGCCAGAGCCAACCGTCCACGTTCACCGCCCGATAGCATGTCCACTTTCTTGAAAACATCATCGGCTGAGAATAAATATCGTCCCAGGTAGTTCCTAACATCAGCAGGGAGCATATTTGGAGATGTGACCTGGATTTCCTGTATCAGATTATTATCCGGGTTTAATCCCTCATGCGCCTGGGCGAAGTAACCGATGTGCAATGCAGCACCCAGGACGACTTCACCCTGAAGCGGTTCGAGCTGACCCAGAATGGTCTTGAGAAAAGAGGTCTTACCAGCGCCATTCGGACCGATCAGGGCAGCACACTCGCGGCGGCGGAGTTCGATATCGGGAGCGAAAAAGAGAGGAGTGCCAGGAAAACCAATCTGGATGTCGTGTGTGCGGATGACCAGTTCTCCGCTGCGCTTTTCGGCGCGCAGCTGCAGATTCAGAGGCGTCAAATGGTGATCAGGCAAACGCAGGGCACGTACACGGCGTTCAGCCTCATCCGGACTGAGATCACTTGTCGCGATGGTCACATCCTCAGTAACTTCAATCCATTTCTTGTTCAGTATGGCTTCCATGCCCACCTGCTCGATGGCCTGGATGATACGGCTCAGACGGCGCAGTTTACCCCGAGCCTGGGTTACGTTCTGCCCGGCAATATATTTCTTAATGTACTCGGCTTCTTTTAATAATTTCTCCTTCTCGGCTTCAAACACTTTCTTTCTACGCTCCCAACGTGCGTGCCGCTGCTGGAAGTAGGCAGAATAATTACCACGGAAGGTTTCAATACCATTCACGGTCATCTCATAAATTCCATTCGCCACTTTATCCAGGAAGTAGCGATCATGGGAAACAATAACTGCCGTGCCATCCCACTGGCTGAGATAACCCTCGAGCCATTCAACAGCAGATATATCAAGATGATTGGTCGGTTCGTCGAGCAGGAGCAGATCGGGATCTGAAAGTAAAAGGCGGGCAAGATAGGCGCGCGTGCGTTGTCCACCCGAGAGGTGGTTAAGCGGCAGGTAGTAATCTGAACTGGAGAAACCCAGACCGGTCAGCACCTGTTTGATGCGGGCTGGATACGTATAGCCTCCCTTACGCTCGAAGTCTTCCTGAAGAGAGCCATATTTTTCTAGAGCTTCACTTGCCTGAGCAGGGTCACCCATAAGGGTTTCAAGCTGAGCCAACTCAGACTGCTGCTGCTGCAAGTCAGTGAAGACAGATAGACACTCATCCCAGAGCGTACCATGAGAGATGAACCCAGCTTCCTGCGGCAAGTAGCCGATGCGGATACTTTTAGCGCGCTGGACTTTTCCTCCCGATGCTTCTTCATCTCCCAAAAGAATACGCAACAAAGTGGTCTTTCCAACACCGTTCGGACCGACCAGCGCCATACGTGCTTTTCTGGCAACGGTAAAAGACAGAGCACTGAAAACATCTTCAGCTCCAAATGATTTGGAGAGGTTAATGGCAGTGATGAGGGACATCGGTTTTAACCACGGATTCTATTCGCACACGAAACCAGATAACAGGACAGGAACCAGTTGATACTTATTTTTCCCGCCGAATTATAAAACAAGCGGGTGGATCGTGTCGCACACTTTTCCTTTTATACTTATTTCCCACTGAAAGATTGCAACGAAAGCCGCAGGCGTTCTTCTACTTCATCTGGCGCATCCTTGGGAATGGCTTGAATGGCACCCTGAGCCTCGACCACACTGTAACCCAGGGTGATAAGGGCGGATAGGACTTCAGAATCGGTGTCCGACATGGCAGCGAGGTGTGTGAGCGCTTCCACGGGCTTGAACTTGTCGTGCAGGTACAAAACAATCTTCTGGGCGGTTTTCTTACCCACACCCGGCACGCTGTTGAGCAATTCGTGCTCTTCATTAAACACTGCCCGCTGCACGGTGTCTATATCGAGTGTGGAAAGCACCGATAAAGCAAGGCGTGGACCGACCCCATCCACACCGAGCAACATCGTAAAAAGCTCACGGTCAGCCTGGGTCTCGAATCCATAAAGGCTCAAGGCATCCTGGCGGACGACGAGGTATGTGTACAGAAACACGTTCTCATTGACCTGTACCCGTTCCCGCAAAGGTGCAGGGACCAAAATCCGCAATCCTATCCCACCGACCTCGACGATCAGTGAGTTCTCTTCAATCTGGGTAATTTCTCCTCGGAGTGTCGCAATCATCATCTTCTCTCTTTACTATAGATTTAACGAATCAATATCTTTGTGTATGGAGGTGAGTGATAGCCACCGCAAGGGCATCGGCGGCGTCATCCGGGCGGGGAATATCATCCAAGTCAAGCAACACGCGCACCATTTTCTGCATCTGCTTCTTATCCGCGGAACCGCTACCGGTTATTGCCTGCTTGACCTCGTTAGGAGAGTACTCAGCCACCTCCAGACCAGATTGGGCTATCGCCAACAGGACCACCCCGCGCGCCTGACCTACTGCAAGCGCAGTGCTTACGTTGCGCTGAAAAAATAACTTCTCCACCGCGCAGCCTTCCGGGCGATGGAGAAGCAATATCTCTCGTAAACGTTGATAAAGCAGTGCCAAACGCTGGGGGGCGGGTTGACCCGCAGGGGTCAAGATCGTACCAAATTCAACAGCCTGAATACTTCCATCCGGTAGATCACGCACGAGACCATAACCCGTGGTAGCCGTCCCCGGGTCGATGCCCAGGACGAGCGTCATGGTTATTCAGCCTCGAGAGCTGCCAGTGCCTCTTCAGTGAGTTTCAGGTTGTGATAAACATCCTGGACATCATCAAGCTCTTCAAGTGCCTCAACAACCCTGAGAACCTGGAGCGTCTGCTCTGTACCGAGCTCGAGCTCCCGCTTGGCGAACATTCTCAAACCGGCTTCCTCCGGTTGGACATTGGCAGCCTGCAAGGCGTTGCTGATCGTTTTAAAAGATTCCACTGAGCCGATGATCTCAACCATATCATCCGCATCCAAGACATCGTCTGCACCGGCTTCAATCGCCAATTCGAAGGCTTTATCGTAACTCAAGGTGCTGGATGGGAAATAGAAATAAGCTTTACGATCAAACTGCCATCCAACCGCCCCCACTTCAGCCATAGTTCCGCCATGACGACTGAAGGAGTGACGAAGTTCCGACACTGTACGATTACGGTTATCCGTCAGGCAATCGACCATAATGGCTGAACCGTGAGGTCCGTATCCCTCGAATGTGATCTCTTCGAACGCAGCGGAATCCTTATCTTCGCCAGTACCACGTCGGATGGCACGTTCGATATTTTCCTTTGGCATGTTCTGGGCGCGAGCCCGTGCTATCGCCAACTCCAAACGGACGTTACTTGACGGATCACCTCCCCCGTCGCGTGCAGCCATCACAATTTCACGCGCCAGGCGGGTAAAAACCTGCCCGCGCTTGGCATCTGCTGCTCCCTTCTTGCGGCGGATAGTTGCCCAATGGCTATGTCCGGACATAAGAATGGTCTCCTTCTATATTCTCTACCACCTGTGTGGGAATTTGCGCAAATAGCGGGAGGATTATACCATAAGCTTTTAAGTGAAAAATCCCACGCCAAGCGCCTTTGGCCCTGCATGGACAACAATTGCCGGTGGTAATTCGTATAATGGGATATGGGTCAGATTCATCATGCCCTTAAGATTTACAACAAGGAGTTCTGCTTCTTCCAAAGCATCCACGTGCATCACGCACAGGTGCAAGTTGTCAGAAGTCCCGCTTTGTTCCTCGACAATCTCTGTCAGGCGAGCGATCGCCCGCCGCTTGGTGCGGGCTTGTTCAAATGGTTCGACCTGTCCATCCCTCATGGTCAGAATGGGCTTGATCTGAAGCATCTCACCCATCAAAGCTTTGGCTCCCCCAATTCGCCCACCCTTGTGCAGGTATTCGAGTGTGTCGAGAAGGAAGAAGATACGTTGGCGGGATATCAGATCCCGGAGTTGGGAGATGATAAGGTCAGCATCCATGCCTGATCTCGCCCACTGTTCGGCAAGCAGGACCAGGGTTGCCAGATTTCCGGCGATGGTCTGTGTGTCTACAATACGGATATCGGTCTCGGGGTAATCCTGGGCAGCCACCTCCGCAGAGCGTACTGTCCCGCTGACCTTGGAGGATGGGTGTATACATATTGCCGTGGCATGTTGTCTATCTACCTGGTCAAAGATGGCATGATACATGGCTGGAGGAGGCGCAGCTGTCTTGGGCAATTCAGAGGCGAGGCGTAATTTTTGCAGGAAAGTGGCGGTGCTCAATTCGGTGTCATCTCGATAGGACTCCTCGCCAAAGATGACGATCTGTGGCAGGACAGAAATGCCAAGTTCCTTCGCTTTTTCCAGCGGTAATCCTGATGTGGTATCGGTGATGATCTTAATCATGGGTACCATCCTGTACGATAATGACTATCGATGAAAAAATCAATATTTATTACAAAATTAATGTTATGAGTCAAATCTCCCGCATGTAAACGCGATGCATCTTATAGAAGTCTATACCAAAATTCTGCATTTCACGCTGCATTTTTTCATTTTCTATGCCAATCTGGACTACATCGGCATGCTGGAACTGCCCGCTCTCTGCCACGGATCTGTACATCTCACTGAACAGAATGGCTGTACCACCCAGACCGCGGTACTCCTCGATCAACCCGGCTCCATTGATGTTCAACCATTTGGTGCTTTTTAGTTCGCGCAGAATGGTCAGCCATCCAAATGGAAGAAGTTTACCCATCGTCTTCTGCAAGGCAGCCGAGATATCTGGATAGGCTAACAGGAAACCTACGGGCTGGTCACCTTTCATGACAATCTTCACCAGACGAGGATCAGCGAACCAAAGCAGCTGGTCTGCCAAACCTTTCACATCTTCATCGGTCAGTGGGACGTTCTCACCTGTACCCAACAGGGAGCGATTGTAAAGTTCTTTAAGATGCGGGATCAACTCACGCAAGTCTTTGCGGGTTCGGTAACGAGCGATGTGCAAGCCTCGCCTCTTCTGGATACGATCAGATAGTTCGTGTATGCGTTCCGGGAATTGGATATTTGTACCCAGGTAACCTGAAACCGACTCCTGGAAAGGTTTAAAACCAACTGATTCGATCAAGACAGGGTAATAAGGGGGATTGTAAGGCATACCAAAAGCCGGACGATGCTCGAAACCCTTGACCAGGATACCACCACCGTCCATCGGGGTAAAACCTTTTGGACCGACAATTTTATTCAAACCCTGCTGCCGAGCCCAATCGAAACCTGCATGGAAGAGAAGACTGGCTGCTTCTATGTTATCTTCGCATTCAAACAGGTAGAAAAATGCTGTTTGTGCATGATTGTGTTCGTTATAACGCCGGTTGTTCAGGATAGCCAGTCGTCCGATCACACGATCGGCATGATATGCCAGGAAAAACAAAGCTTCAGAATGCCTGTAGAAAGGATGCCGCTTCGGATTGAGAATTAAACGGGCATCCATTTCCAAGGGAGGCACCCATTGAGGGATGTCGTAATAAAGGCGGAAAGGCAAGTCAAGGAATGCCGTTACCTGCTTTTTGTCTGAGAGAGATACCTGGAGGATATCCATCGTTTTTTCTATGAAAAGTGCCGATGATACAAGTCGGCAGCGAGGAATTCAAGCAGCAGAAGCCTGACGGGCTTTTTCCTGTTCGGCTCGCGCAGTCATCTGGGTACGAAGGCTCTTGATATCGCCATCGATGAAGAACAAGGCACCCAGGTAAAATATGAGGCACAGCAGCCATGCCGTGATACAGATGGTCAAGATCGAAGTGTGCAGATTAGTCGCGTCGGCGATGATGCCAGCCATCAGCGGTGCCAGGGCTGCGCCGCTGTTCTCAATGAAATATTCCACCGCCTGTGCTGTACTTCTAACTTCAGGTAAAGAGATATCAAAAACAGTTGATATCACATTCGCTGAGGACAGCGGCATAAAGATCGCCGTCAGCACCATGAGGACAAAAAATGCACCACGCGCCTCTAGTGGTGTCTCTAAAGCGAAGAATAGGAAGATGGCACCCATCAGCACGCCAAAACTGGAGACGATGATGCGACCCTTGTGGGTTCTTTTAAACAACCAGTCTCCCAATGCCCCACCGACGAAGTAACCGGCTGCCAGGATCAGTATAACGGGAGCCATCGTGAACAAGACGCTATTCGAATCATAGCCTCGTTCTTCCTGAAGATAAGTAAAGAACCAATAGGTGATCACATTCCAGGGAAATACACCGGCAAAACCTTGCAGAAAGATGAACCACATGGTGCGCTTCTTTAGAATATCCTTGGTTGCATTCCAGGAAAAATGGATCTGAGTGATCTGTTCCATTCCCTCGTATTCGGGTTCAGCCTTACCGCGCGGAATTTCCTTGACACCAAAAAAGATAAACACAGCCAGCACGATGCCCAATGAACCCGTTATATAAAAGATCGAGCGCCAGCCGATGGAGGGGGCCAGCATCAAAGCCAGGATCATCCCCACCAGGTAACCGATCGGCTGGGTGAGCTGCAACAAGCCGTAGATCTTGCCGCGCATCTGCGGACCGAAATAGTCGGCGATCAGGCTGTACAAGCCAGGGTATGAAGAATCGTCAATGCCGGTTGAGGCGCGGGTCCCAAGGAAGGCCGGATAGGTGCGAACGACCGCACTCAGCCAGGTAGTTGCACCCCAGATGAAGGAAGCCAATGCCAGCAGCTTGGCGCGAGCATAGCGATCATACAGGTAGCCCCAGATCGGGTATAACACTGTCCCAACGATCAATGCTCCGGTCAGGACTGCACCCATCTGGGTCTTGGTGATATTAAATTCCCTGATAATGTCCGGGGTAAGTGGGCCGATCAGAAGTTTATCGCTTTGATGCAGCAGCATGAAGGCGAAAAAGATGCCCACGACAAACCAGCGATAGCGATTCGTTTTTTCCATGTCTACCTCATTGGTGAGAATTTGTATAAAAAGTGTACAACAGAAAGAAAAGCAAGTCAAACGGATTTAACGCAGAACAGCCTCCCTATTGGGAGGCTGCCCAGTTTGTCTGTGAGTACTACTTTCCCAGGAAAAGGGTTACTGCCGCACCCAGCGCGAAGATACCAGTAAGGTATCCCCATACGGCGCCACCAAAGCTCACACCGAACGCAGATAAACCTGCGAACAGGAAGAACAGGAGCATGAACCAGGTGGAAAGACTTGATGGTGTTTTCATGTATTATGTCTCCTCTTTTGACGAAGTTTAGCTGGTTAAATGACCAGCTTTACAAATAGAACACCGAGGATTCCTTAGCGTTACGAGTTCCGCAGGAAACCAGATATTCCGATAATAAGTAAATAATCCGTCGCTCTTTCCCTTTTAAGACCCAAATTTTTTCGACACTTCCTTCCACGCCTCATAATGCAAGGGGCAGGGAAAAGAGGTAAAATCAACATCTGTGAATCGTCCAGGTCTATTCTCCAAAACATCCTTTTCACCTTAAATATCAAAGAAAACAATCATGACATCGCTCGTCTCCCCGGCTGAGTTTACACTCCAGCGCAAACATGCCGCCAATCGCTCAACACCCTCCCGCTGGATCATCAGCCACGCCCTGCAGCACTGGTGGATCCTGATCATGATTTTTATCGGTGCAGTAGGCAACGCAGCGCTTGCGGCTGTTGTCCCAATGATGACAGGGCAGGCATTCAACGACATGCTGGCAATACCTCCTCGCATGGCTCTACTGCTGCCGCTGGCGCTAACCATGGGCGGCTCGCAGATCCTGCGTGGGATCCTTCAAATGGGGCGTAACTTCGGTTCCGAGTTGATGGCGCAAAAGATCGAGCGCGACATCCGGGACGAACTCTACATATCTTTGCTCGGCAAGAGCATGACCTTCCATAATATCCAACCGGTGGGTGACACCATGGCGCGGGCGACCAACGATGTGCGGGAGGTCAATTATATGTTCAGTCCAGGATTAAGTCTTGTCATCGGGTCGCTGCTTTTCCTGGTCATGCCGCTGATCCTGGCACCGCGCTACAGTCCCCAACTGTTGTTAACGCCCATCCTATTCACAATCGCTTACTTCATCGCACTTCGACAGTATCTGAACAGTTTGTCACCCATTACAGATGAGGTACGCAACGCGTTCGGTAAATTGAATACCCGTTTAGCGGAAGCTCTCGATGGGGTGGAAACAGTCAAGGGGGCAGCACAGGAGGAAGCCGAGGTCAACCGTTTCGATGTCAATGCGAAGCGGGTGCGGAGTGCTTTCGTCCGCCAGGGGGATCTTGAAGCCCGCTTCCTGCCCAATCTGCTGCTTGGCATAGCGCTGGCAGGTGGCTTGCTGCATGCACTGTTACTATTCCGTCAAGGATTGCTCGGGATTGGTGATGTGGTTGCCTACTTCGGATTGCTGCTGATACTCGATTTCCCGACTTTCGCTTCAACATTCGCCTATTCACAAATATCCGCCGGTCTCTCGAGCGCACGCCGCATCCTTGAGCTGATGAACCGTGAAAACAACCTTGACCAGAATACCACTGGTTACACAGATACGATGCGAGGGGAGATCGAATTCAGGGATGTATCATTTGCATATCAGGAAGGTGAAAATGTCCTGCAGAACATAACGTTCAAGGTCAAACCCGGTCAAACGATTGCCATCGTAGGGCAAACGGGTGCAGGAAAAACCTCCCTGGTCAAGCTGATCAATCGTACCTACGATGCGACTGCAGGGCGGGTTTTAGTGGACGGCGTGGATGTGCGTGAATGGAACCTGGCTGCACTGCGCCGCCAGATATCCATCATCGAGCAGGATATTTTTCTGTTCTCACGTCCCATCACAGAGAACATCACCTTCGGTAAACCGGATGCCAACCAGCCAGAGGTGGAAACCGCTGCAAAAGCCGCCCAGGCACACGATTTCATCCTGTCATTTGAGAAAGGATACGGTACGGTCATCGGTGAGCGCGGCGTTACCCTTTCGGGCGGACAGCGCCAGCGGGTGGCGCTCGCGCGCGCCTTCCTGACCGATCCGCGCATCCTCGTACTGGATGATTCGACCAGCGCCATCGACAGCGCCACCGAGGACCAGATCCAGCGGGGAATCGCGGCGGCTGCCAGAGGTCGCACAACATTCCTCATAACCCACCGCCTGTCGCAGATCCGATGGGCAGACCTAATTATCGTATTACGCAAGGGACGCATCGCCACCTGTGGTAATCATGATGAACTGATGAAGACTTCCGAGGCATATAACAGGATCTTCAGAGAGTAAAACATGAGCTTTTTCGCGGGTCTCAACACGGAAAAATATGACCGCCAATACAGCGACCGCTTGCTCGCGAGGCGGATAATTAATTATTTAACATCCCAGCGCAGGCGCATGACAGCCATCATTGCCCTGGTCATCATATTATCACTTATCGGTGTGGCTCAACCCATTGTCATGAGCAACGCACTTGACATTCTCAAAGGCCAACCAACGTTTACTGCCATTGGACTAGCCGGCCTGGCGGTTCTATTCGTCGGGGTTGCCCACTGGGGTTTGAACTGGGCGCGCCGCAGCCTGACCGTGCGCGCCGTGGGTGACGTGGTTCTGGAACTGCGAACCCAGGCTTTTCGCGCAGCCGCCGCCCATGACCTTTCATTCTACGACCAGTTCTCTTCAGGGCGGATCGTCTCCCGCATCACCTCTGATACCAACGACTTCGGGCAACTGGTGGTCATCGTTACCGATGTAGCCTCACAAATGATCCAGGCTCTGCTGCTGGCAATCGTGCTGATTCACAAGGAATGGCACATGGCTTTGATCCTGTTCTCTTTCATGCCTTTCATTTTCCTGCTCGCTCTGGGCTACCGCCGCATCGCCCGCCTGGTTACCCGCAGGGGTATGCAAGCCATGGCTAATGTCAACGCTACCATTAAAGAGACCATCAGTGGTATCGCTATTGCCAAGAACTTTCGCCAGGAACAGAGCATATTCAAAGCGTTTGATGGTGCCAACCAGCAGTCATATCAAGTTAATCTACGACGAGGTTTTGTCCTATCGCTTGTCTTCCCCACACTTAATGCCCTGTCTGGTGTCTTCACCGCGGTGCTGGTTTACAGCGGTGGTATAAGCGTGGCGCAGGGTGTGGTCGGCGCCGGGGCGTGGTACCTTTTTCTCTTGAGCCTCGATAGTTTCATGTACCCGGTGATGAACCTGTCCGCTTTCTGGGCACAGGTTCAGTCCGGGTTATCGGCTGCCGAACGTGCCTTCGCCCTGATCGACGCCGATCCCAACGTTGTCCAGGTGGATCAGCGGGACGTGCCTGCGCTCAGAGGTGATATCTGTTTCGAAGGGCTTGGGTTTCAGTATACCGATCATTCGCCCGTGCTTTCGGACTTCAACCTGCACATCGAAGCGGGGGAGAACCTGGCAATGGTCGGGCACACCGGGGCTGGCAAGACATCCATCGCCAAGCTGATCGCCCGCTTCTACGAGTTCCAGTCGGGACGGCTGCTGATAGACGGCATGGACATCCGTACCTTTGACCTGACGCAGTACCGCCGCCAGTTGGGGATCGTTTCACAGGTACCATTCCTGTTCTCGGGGACAGTGGCGGAGAACATCCGCTATGCCTGCCCGGAGAGCAGTGAGTCCGAGATACTGAGGATGGCACGCCGGATCGGCGATGGAGAGTGGTTGGAGACACTGCCGGACGGACTTGAAAGCGAAGTCGGCGAACGCGGAGTCCGGCTTTCAATGGGACAACGCCAGCTGGTGGCATTGATGCGTGTGCTGATCCAGGAACCTGCCATCTTCATCCTGGATGAAGCCACTGCCAGCGTTGACCCCTTTACCGAGTGGCAGATCCAGCAGGCGCTGAACATGATCCTGGCAAATGCCACCAGCATCCTGATCGCACACAGGCTTTCGACAGTCAAATCCGCTGACCGTATCGTGGTCATGGATCACGGACAGATCATTGAAGAAGGAGATCACGAGGGACTGCTCAGGCAGGGTGGGCAGTATGCCTCGCTGTACAACACATATTTCAGGCACCAGAGCCTGGCGTATGTGGAGCAGGTACGAGAGCTGGTGGGAACAACAGGCTCTGGTTCATGACTGACATATCTAAGCGTGTATCTTGACGTCAGTTTGGGAGAAATTAACTTTGAGTCCACTGTAAAAAGTGTGTGCCACCTTGAGCGAAGCGACCGCACCGCGCCGTCGATAGACCCCGCTTGACGGGGTGCCGAAAGCAGGTAGTCTCCTCCCCGCAGGTTTGTCACTGCGAGCCGATCTTTGGCGTGGCAGTCTCCTCCCGTAGGTGCAGCCCACAGGTGCGCCGCCAGACCCGCGTCCGACCCTCACACAGCCTCCTTTGCGACCGCGCAGCGCCGCCGATAGGCCCCGCTCGACGGGGTGCCGAAAGCAGGTAGTCTCCTCCCCGCAGGTTTGTCACTGCGAGCCGGTCTTTGGCGTGGCAGTCTCCTCCCGTAGGTGCGGCCGAAGGTGCGCCGCCAGACCCGCGTCCGACCCTCACACAGCCTCCTTTGCGACCGCGCAGCGCCGCCGATAGACCCCGCTCGACGGGGTGCCTGTGGCAAGGGTCTCCTCATTAACAATGATTAACCCTACTTACGCTTTTCGTGACAAAACTGAGTTTATGCAGTGAAACCATCAATCTCATCTTCATATAATTTATATACAATTAATTAATCATCCCCTCATATTTTGGTGATAAATTAATGAATGGAAAAGGAGTATAACCATGAAAAAAGTTTGGAAGTGGATCATCGGCATCGTGATAGGATTGCTCATCCTGATTACCCTTGCAGGTGCGGCATTCTTTGTCCGTTCGAATTTCTTTGGATATCGCCTGATTTCCCGGGTCGAACCAGGCTGGCATATGCGCAGTTTTGAGATGAATCCAAATATCAAGCCTGACAGGGACTTTCGAAGCCCCAATATTGTACCTTTCAACAGGCAAGGCTTGTACAACCGTGGTTGTGGTTTGATGAATGTGTTTGGTTTCATGCCCTTCGGGAACCTGTTCGGGTGGTTATTTTACCTAGGTTTAATAACCCTCATTGTGCTTGGCATACTTTGGATGATCAGAAACTTGAGAACACCCTTTCCGACGGTAATCCTTAAATGCGAAAAGTGTGGTGGGCAAATACAGCCTGGCTGGAAGAATTGCCCGTATTGTGGGAAAAAATTATAAATCATTAGATGGTCCATCCCGGTAGACCTCCAACGGACCTTGAGCGATTTTAGTACCATAACCTTCAAATTTTTATATGAAAGGTAGAAGTGAATACAAAACGAACGATTTACTTAATGTTGATTTTTGTAATCGCGGCTATTCGGGAACGAAAAGGAAGTACGGCGCCGGTGAGGAAAAGCGTCGCACTTCCTTATGCCTGAATTGGTAGCCGGCCTTTCCCCGGCCGTAGGCGCCTCCGGTGTTACGGCACATAATACTGGATGACCAA
>Ga0315277_10000427_pt1 | contig 67166 bp, 50 predicted proteins | sample YL17G05_15_MG_FD_203695 | JGI IMG/M metagenome (GOLD analysis project Ga0315277, IMG submission 203695) | Sediment microbial communities from Yellowstone Lake, YNP, Wyoming, USA - YL17G05_15 | ecosystem: Environmental > Aquatic > Freshwater > Lake > Sediment | place: USA: Wyoming | collected...
TCCCGGTTCGGTTAAGCCCGGAAAATGGAGTTCGATTCGCGTTACGTTGAAGGACCGATCAGGATTGCGCGTGAACTTGCGAAATGGCTACCTTGACCTCTCCCAACTCGTCAAAGAGAAGAAATAATCTGCATCATTGCTGCGAAATACAGGGGGTGGCTTTTAGAAGTCGTCACCAGAGATAAGTCGCTTTCTCTCAACGGATTGTAGTGGGTTGAGGATGGTTCCGGGCGAATAGTGGCATATCCGGACAATACCCCTTCCGATAAGATGCAGCAATTGGGACCACCTGCCGACTCCCTGGCTATATGCTAAAACACGGGGGGCACGAATCTGGTTGGACTCGCACTTACGTGATACGACGGTCAAATGAGTTCCGACCGGAAACGATCAACGAGACGATTTCAACAAATAATATTCAATTTGCCTGGTTGCAGGCTCGTCGCCTGGCACGCAGAAAATGACGGGCAACAACCGTTCTGAGGGTCTTTTTCGGGGCAGGAATTTGAAGTATCTGTTGTTAATGCATGACTTCTTTCGGTGCGTCCCCGTGTTCCGTCCCCGTGTTCCCAAAATGCCGGATTTACTCGTTCTTCGGAGCGGCTTCAATCCAATCGGCAAGGGTTTTTCTGATGCGCATTAAACGCTCGTCCCCTATGGTTCCGAGGTTACCCAGCAGCATGTCTGCCGATACTACCGCCAGGCGCGAAATCCGGATTAGGCTGCGTACCCGAACTCCCGATTCCACGAAATCGGGTTGGCTCTCATCAAGAATCTCGTCAAATCCGGGCAACGCCTGGTGCAGCTGCGTTGTTAGCATGCAAACCAGCCAATCCTCATACCTCCCGCCGGGTACCCGCACGATGAGAAGCACCGGGCGAGGTTTGCCGGCAGATAAATCAGATTGCGGAAATCTCAGCAGCGCTACCTGACCGGGCGCCCTCACTGCCAATGCTCCCGAAGATCTTCAGTTCGATACTCAGGCCAGTTATCGGATTCCATGCCGCGCAATGCGAGTGCCAGGGAAAGTCTTGACCAATGCCGATCATCCCGACGCGATTTCTGTTCCAGGAATTCTATAAAGTCGAGAACCTCCCGTTGAACCGATTCCGGAAGCGATTGCATTTTCTTAAAAACGATTTCTGCCAGTTGCATTGGGAATCCTTGACGGTCTGCAATTTATCCGTGAGACAATTATAACTAAAGCGTGTGGTTCAATCAATTCTGCCTGAAATCGGGGCGAAATCCGGGACTTACCGACGCAACTATAATGATTTTTGGGTTTAGCCGAAAAACCACTCTGAAAATCGCGTCATAGGTCGATTTTGTGAGGGGATTTTTTCAGAACTTAAGGGCTTACCAGTCATCTTTGATTGAAGCGAGGGGCAGAATCCGTCGGCAGGAAAACCAGTTCTTAGCCCTTTTTTCGGGGCGGTAATTTGATGTAATTGTTGTCAATGCATGACTTCCCTCGGTGCGTCCCCGTGCTTTGCCCCGTGCTTTGATTTCCTTGAGAGGATCTTGAGGCTGAGGAGGAAAGCGATAGCCATGAAGAAGCCGCCGGTGAGGAACGGCCATTGCAGACCGAATCCGTCGAAGGTGTAGCCTCCCCAGGCGGGCCCGAGGATCCTCCCCATGCTGGAAAGCGATTGCGCGATCCCCATGATTCCTCCCTGTTCATCGGCGGGGCTCGACCGGGACAGCAGGCCGGCCAGGGAAGGATTGTTGATTCCCGCGCCCAGAGAGAAAAGTGCAATGACGAACACGTAGATGGGGATGTTTGGTGCATAGGGCATCAGGGACAGGCCGAAGACCATCGCAAGGGTGCCGAACACTATGCAACGGGTTTCGCCAAACAGCTTGACCACGCGACCCACAAGGCCGCCCTGGACGACGGCTGCTATCACACCCACAACCGTAAACAGATACCCGGTCTGGCGCGCCGTAAGACCGTACCTGTGTTCATTGAGAAGCGCAAAGGTCGCCTCCATGTTGGAAAATGCGAAGGTGGCGAAGAAAAAGACCGCCAGCAGCAATCCGATCCTGGGATGGGATAAAGCATCTTTAAGCGTTTCAAAATCGAATCTGCTGTGGATGGCCTGTTTGCGCGCATCTTCCTTGAGCGATTCAGGCAACTTGAAATAAGCAAACAGCAGATTCAGGCCGGCTAGCGCGGAAGCCAGCAACGGCGCCTTGTCGTACCCGAACGGAGCGAGCAGACCCCCGATGGCCGGTCCAAGAATGAATCCGAGACCGAAAGCGGCTCCGACCAGCCCCATGCCTTTAGCCCGGGTTTCCGGGGTGGTGACGTCGGCGATATAGGCGTTGGTGGTCGGGATGATGGCTCCGGCGATTCCGGCCACCATGCGGCCGATGAACAGCAGCCACAGGCTGTTGGCGATTCCGAAGATCAGGAAACCAAGGCAGGAACCTGTCAGGCTCAGCATGATGAGCGGCCTGCGTCCGTGAAGGTCCGACAGGCGGCCCCAAACGGGAGCGAACAGGAACTGCATGAGCGAATAGCTGGTCGAGAGCAGACCCACCGTCAGGGAAGATGCGCCGTAGGTCTCGGCATAGTAAGGCAAGGTCGGCAGCACGATGCCGAAACCCAGAAGATCGATGAAAACCGTCAGAAAGATGATGGTCAAATGAGAACGCTTCACGGTATTGGATCCCCTCAAATACCCTCCTGCCAGGCAAACACTAATTCAGCAGATCGGCATCTTCAATGGGAAAAAGCAGCAGGTCCGAGGTGGATTTGGCGACCGGATTCGAAACATAATGGCGAACATCTGGGAGCATGCGCCTGCCATAGATCTGGCGGATTCTGATGCGCGCTGATGATGAGGAGCGGATATGTTGGTAAATCTGAAAATGAGATCATGAACTGGAATTCGAGGAATCATGATACTTTTGTGCTTTGGCGTCGCTTCCGGCCAGACCAAGCCGGTCCGGATTCAGATCGAGACGGAGTTGGGAAACATCGAGGCTGAAATCGATGCGGCCCGTGCCCCTGTTATGGCAGCCAATTTCCTCAAATATGTCCAGGGCGGCTTCTACAACGGCGGAAGGTTCCACCGGACGGTCAAGCTGAATCCGGACAATCAGCCCGGCAACGCGGTGAAGATTGAAGTCATTCAGGCCGGAATCAACCTGGATCGCCGCGCGGACGGCTTCCCTCCGATCCCGCGAACCCCGCCCAACGGATTCGGGATTTATTAACCTCGAAGGCGCCAAGGGCTCGAAGGGGTTCGAAGGATTTTGTTTCTTTGAGTTGCTTTGAGCTCTTTGAGCCCTCGAGGCTCGTTTTTGCGTAAACCCTGGGTCCGGTCCGGTTTGCACCCTACGATATGCCGGCTTAAGCAAGAAGTGCAGTTTTTCCGGCATTTTGCAAGATTCCCCTTGATCCGAGAGCCGTTCAATTAGAGAATCTGAACCTATTCAGCACCAATGGTCTCGGGTTGGAGTCGCTGAGAAGGTTACCAGTCTTGCGCCGTTGAATGCAGTGCAGGACGCACATGGTTGTGTGCGGGGCCGTGCATTCTGTGGGAATCGTCAGGAGATGCTTATGGTTCGAAAGTGGATTGTTTTTGCCTTTGCAACAGCTGGGCTCTTTCTGTGCTGTTCACAAGTCGGGAGGGCGCAGGTCAGCGCCGTCGACCTCACCGTTCAAGTATTGGACCCGCAGGATGCCATCGTGCGCGGGTCGGCCATTCTAGTGAAAAATCTGGGCACAGGCGCGGAACGCAAAGGCGTATCTGACGACAGGGGCAACTTCGTGTTTGTCGGACTGCAGCCGGGATCATATGAAATCACTGTGGAAGCCAAAGGTTTTGCGAAACTCGTGAGCAAGGCCGTGCAACTGACGATCGGGCAATCGGCGGAGTTCCACGCACATCTGAGGATTTCCGCGGGGGAGGAAACCATCATTGTCAGCGACACGGCGGAGATGATCGAGACCAGGCGGACGGCGGTTGCCCAGACGATTGATCAGCGCCTGATTGCCGATCTGCCGATCAACGGTCGCAATTATATCAATTTCACCCTGACCACCTCGCAGGCGCAGCGCGACAGCTCGCCGTCGATCGGAGCGGCTCCGACCAGCGGCCTGAATTTTCAGGGGCAGCGCGCCCGCTCGAACCAGGTTTCCGTGGACGGAACCGACGCGGTGGATAATTCCACGAACGGCATCCGGGCCACGGTATCGCAGGAAGCGGTGCAGGAATTCCAGCTGGTCATGAGCAACTACATGCCCGAATTCGGCCGGGCCACCGGCGGCGTCATCAACATTGTCACCAAGAGCGGCACCAACGCCGTGCACGGCAATGTTTTCGGCTATTTGCGCCACAAGAGCCTCCAGGCGCGGAATCCCTTCTCCGTTGCCGTCGATCCGTCCACCGGCAATGTCAATCCGATCAAACAGGGTTACACGCGAGTGCAGACCGGCGCGACCATCGGCGGGCCCATAAAGAAAGACAGGACTTTTTATTTCTTTGCCTATGAAACCACGCGTCGCCAGGAAACCGGATTCACCAGTGTCGGCGCGAGCAATTTCGGCCTGGTTTCCGCCACCACGCCGGTCATTCCCGGTGTCACACTGCTGCTGACGCCGGCGCAGCGTGATTTCGTCAATAATCCGGCCGTGCTTGCCGCCCCCGGAGGAGCCCAGACCGCGGCCACGCTCTTCGCGCTCGCCGGCTCGGCCTCGAGCGTGGCGTTGAACGGCATCGATCCCGGTCTGGTATCGACATCGCGCGGCGTGACGGTCGCCCCCGGCGCCCGTTTCCCGATTCCGATCGATTGCCTCCCTCCGGCGGTGCCGTGCAGTTCCGGTAATCTGGTAACCCTGCCTGCTTCCTTTGTTCCCCTCAAATCTCTCATGGGGAACTACCCGATTACCGAAGGAACGAGCTACTATTCCGCCCGGCTCGATCACCGCTGGAACGACCGCCAGAATACGTTCCTGCGCCTGAACGTGTCCCCGTCCCTGGTAACCGGCATTCAGGTCAACGCGCAGAACCAGAATTTCGGCCAGAACGCCGGATCGCGCACCTCGTTGCAGCAGTCCCGCGACCTGGCCTTCATGGCCCAGCACTTTGTGGCGGCCGGCACCCGGACATTCAACGAAACCCGGTTCCAGTTTGCGCGCCGCGGGCTGCATTACGGATATTCCAACCTTCCCGGAGGCAGCCAGGTCGGCGTAAACATTACCGGGTATGCATTTTTTGGCCGCGAACCGTTTTCCACCGTGGATCGCACTGAGATCCGGTACCAGTGGATCGACAATGTGAGCTTCTCTTTGGGGAGCCACATCCTGAAGATGGGCGTCGACTTCAACGTGATCCAGCTCGGCACCAAAAAGAGTCAGATCTTCGAGCTGAATTTCGGCGGCCTCTACAATTTCGGCGCCCTTACGGCATCCCAGCTCGGCCTTCCGTCGACGATCGGAGGGGTCGCGGTTCCCAGCATCGTGGCCCCCCAGGCCTACGGACTCGGCTTGCCGCAGGTGTTCATCCAGGGAGTCGGGAACTCCAACAAGCCCTTCAACAACTATCCGTTCGCCGGTTTCATTCAGGACAGCTGGCGTATCCGTCCGCGGCTCACGTTGAACTACGGAGTCCGCTACGATGTAGAACTGACGCCGCGCTTCGAACCGGCCACCGATCTGAACCGCGCGGCCGAAGCCGCACTCGGCGTCATGGAGGGAATCCCCCGCGACTACAACAATATTTCCCCCAGGTTCGGGCTGGCCTGGGATCCGACCGGCAAAGGGAAAACAGTAATCCGGGCCGGCTACGGCATCTTTTTCGATCACCCCTTGCTGGCCGTCGGATTCAACGCTACGACCGCCGAGGGTGCATTGTCCTCGCAGCTGCTCTCCGGCGGAGGGACCGCAACCCGCGTGGCCGCGTCCACCAATCCGACCGGGGCGATGAACGCGTCTTCGATCTTCCAGGGTGTGCTGAACCAGGGAGTGCTGCCACTCGGGTATCTGTCCAATCAGCAGAGGTTTGATCCCAAGCTGGAGAGTTCGCTCCTGGTCAATCAGCGCTTCATCACTTCCGGGGTGCCCATTCCGCTGCTGCCGTTCACGCTTCCCGTGGCCGGCGACTTCAAGTTCGGATATGCCCACCAGGCGAACCTCTCGATTGAAAAAGAAATTGCCGCAAACTACAAAATCGGTATCGCCTATACCTTTGCTCACGGCCTCAAGCTGAACCGGCCGCGCAACATCAACACTACCGATCCGGCGCGGCTCTCCTTGAACTACCGTAATGCGCTCGCTGCCGGCCTGTCTCCATCGAGCCCCGTGACCGTTGCCGCGCCCCTCGCGAATATCGCCGCAGGCCCGGCAAGTTGCGGAGTCGCGGTCAGCGGCGTTGCCGGAACCGCGGCGGGTGTCCTGGGACGTCTGGTCGGATGCCCTTCGGCTCTGTCCGCCCTGGAAGGACTGCCGCTGGCCACGGCCGCATTTTTCAATTTCTTCCGCCCCTCGGGTCCGAATCCTTCGTTTGCCGGCCTGGTCCCGGGTGGTTACGCCACTCAGGTGGCCTTGGCCCAGGCGGCGGGCTTCCCAACCGGAGTTTCGGGAGTGCGGGTGCCCTGGAGCGATGTGGTGCAACAGGAGTCGTCGGGCAACTCCATCTATCACGGCATGACGCTGACATTTTCAAAACGGTTTTCAAGACATTTTGAGTTCTTTTCGAGCTACACCTGGTCGCATGCCATCGACGATTCGACCGATCTGCAGTCGCTGCTCTCGCCGCAGAACAACCGGAGGCCGGATCTCGAACGCAGCAACTCCATTTTCGACCAGCGGCATCGCTGGGTTACGAGCGCGGTGTTCCAGAGCCCATTCAAGCAGAAGGATGCGGGTTGGCATCGAAAATTGTTTGCGGAAATAACCTTCGCGCCGATCGTGGAATTCGCGTCCGGCAGGCCGTACACGGTTCTTACCGGATCCGACTTCAACCTCGACTTCGGTTCCAACACAGACCGTCCGTCCGTGGGCACCACCGGGGTGACATCTCCATTTCTTCCCGGCGTGAACTTCACGGTTCCGAATGTCTGCGCGCAGGCCGTGTCTCTCGGCACGACATCCATTTCGCCGCCATTCGGCTGTGAAGGCAACCTGGGAAGGAATGCTTTCAACCGGAAGGGATTTTCCAGCGTCGATCTGCGCGTTTCCCGCACGTTCCGGATGAGTGATCGCTGGCATCTGGATTTCGTGGCCGATGCGTTCAATCTGTTCAACCGTTTCAACATTGGTGACGTGAGCCCGCTGTGCAATCCGCTCGATCCGGCCTCCTGCCGAGCAGGAGAACCGTCGGCATCCCTGGACCCGCGCCAGTTCCAGCTCGCCCTGAAACTGGTCTGGTAGGGCACTCCTGTCCGTGATGGGGCCGGATCCACTCCGGCCCCATTTGGAGCGCGGCGGCCTGGCCTGCCCCTTATACGCAATTGCATCCTTGCAGATAACACTCAGTAAGTGGCTGCCTCGTTTGGAGTGCGGCGACTGGTCGCCGCTTGCATGGGTCGATCTGCTGCCGCACAAGGCGGCTTGCCGCCATTTGTTCCCGCCCCGCATGGAACTGCGGGCGGGGTCGCGCTTTGTGGAATTCCAGGCAGCAAGCTGCCTGGCCCGGCCCGCAGGCAGATCGCCCGAGCGGCGACCCGTCGCCGCACTCCAAACGATCCTCACACGTGGTTGCGCAGCATCAGCTCGACGGAGTACGGATGCAGATAGGTCTGCTCCGAGAGCCAGGGGACAGGATGGCGCCGGAGATGGTGCGCGACTAGCGTCAGCGGCACGATCAGCGGGGTGAGCCCGGCACGGTAACTCTCGATGATGTCGACCATCTCCGCCTTATCGGCGGCGTCCAAATCCTTTTTGAAATGCCCCAGAATGTGAAACAGCACGTTCGCGTGCTTGCGCGCGGTTGCCCGCACGCGCAGGCCGTCCATGAACATCCGGCCGTATTCATCAAGCACGCCGGCCATTTTCCTCTTGCCGGCGCGTGCGACGAATCGGCCCAATTTCCGGTAAAGCTCGTCACTGTGGGATGAAAGCGTTAGCTTATGCCTGGTGTGAAACCGGACGAGGTCCCCGGAGGCGGGACTGCTGTCAAGGAAGGCAAGCCAGCGGTGGCAGGCGAAGACGCGCTCGATGAAATTTTCGCGGATGCCGGCGTCGTGCAGGCGCCCCTCTTCTTCCACCGGCAGCGTTGGAAAACGCCGCCGCAGCATGGCCGCGTAAACGCCGCTGCCGCCGCACCGGCCCATGCCGCTTTCGTGATAGACGCGCACGCGCCCGATGCCGCAGGAAGGGGAGTCCTTTTTCAGGATATAGCCGCGCAGATTGAGCCCGGCCAGCTGTTCAAGACGTTCCGCCGCCCATCGGGTCATCTTGTCGGTCAGGTCGGTTCCCGATTTCATTGCGACCAGGCGGGGAGCCTCGCCGGAACTGATCAGGCGCAGGGTTTCGCGGGGAGTGCCCAGCCCGATCTCCATCTCCGGGCAGACGGGAATCCATTCAAAATACTTGCCCAGGGTTTCGGTGATCAGCGTGTCCAGTTTGTGACCGCCGTCATAGCGCACCTTCTCACCGAGCACGCAACTACTTATTCCTATACTTATTTTGGCAGGAGATTCTCGGTTCACGGTTGTACAAACATATCTTATCACACAAAAAGGAGTCAGGAGTCAGCTGCGATTCAGAAAGTGATAATTGCACGAACGATGGATCATAAGCGAACGGAGCCGCGCGCGTAAGCAAGCGGATATTTTAAGACTTTTCAGCCGCATGGGACGCGAACTGTTTGACTTTGCTATATCCGCTTGCTGACGCGCGCGGCTCTGTTTGCCGGACCATGCCCCACTGTCTGAATCGCAAAGGAGTCAGGAGTCAGAATGAGAAGCAACTTATATCATGGGAAAGGAGTTCTACTGACTCCTGACTCCTCAAGAAAAATAACGGCGCAGTGAGCGGGTGGCGGAGCGTGGGACCACCACCTTGATTCGGACCCCTTCGGTTTCATACACCTCGCTCAGCACTTTTCCCTGTTTGTGAAGTTGAGAGATCACTCCCGCATTACGGTAAGGGATGGTGACTTCGAGCTCCACCGCAAATGATTCGAGCTCCCCGGAGATGCCTCGGATCAGTTCAGGCAGTCCTTTCTGGGTTTTGGCGGAGACCAGGACACAGCGATGTCCCGGCAGGGGGGGAGTGGCCGATGGGGTCTCCACCGGAATCAAGTCGGTCTTGTTGTACACCGTGATCGTAGGAGTCCCGGCTACCTCCAGCTGTGCCAGGACCTCTTCGACGGCTTGCGCCTGGTCGCGCCATTCTGGATTGCTGAGATCGACGACGTGCAGCAGCAGGTCAGCCTCGCGCACCTCTTCGAGCGTGGCGCGGAACGCCGCGACGATCTCGTGCGGGAGCTTGCGCACGAATCCAACCGTGTCGGAAAGCACGATCTCGAAGTGATTGGGCAAGGCCACGCGCCGCAGCAGCGGATCCAGGGTGGCGAACAGCCGGCTGCTCACCTCCGCGCCCGCGTGAGTCAGGGAGTTGAACAGCGTGGACTTTCCGGCGTTGGTATATCCGACCAGGGCCACAATGGGCACCGGCACTCCCTGGCGCCGCGCCCGCTGAAGCCTGCGGCCGGCCCGCACCTGCTCGAGCTCGCGCCGCAGGCGCGCGATCCGGCCGCGGATGCGCCGGCGGTCCATTTCAAGTTTCGTTTCACCCGGCCCGCGGGTGCCGATGCCCCCGCCCAGGCGGGAAAGCATGGTCCCCTTGCCGGTGAGCCTTGGCAGCAGGTAGTTGAGCTGGGCGAGTTCCACCTGCAGCTGGCCTTCGCGGGTGCGCGCCCGGCGCGCAAAGATGTCGAGGATCAGCTGGGTGCGGTCGAGAATCTTGCAGTCGATTTTGTTCTCGAGGTTGCGCTGCTGCCCGGGGGTTAGTTCGTCGTCGAAAATGAATACGTCGAGACTTTCGGCCCGGGCGCGGAGGCGCAGCTCCTCGGCCTTCCCGCGGCCGATGAAGAATGCAGGGTCGGGTTTGGGCCGCTCCTGTAGGACATGCGCGACAACCTCGGCCCCGGCGGCTTCCGCCAGGGCATGGAGTTCCTGGAGGGACTCCTCGGCCCGGCTGCGCACCCGGCCGGCAGGATAGCAACCTACCACGCCGGCCCTCTCGGCGCTCGCCCCGGTAGCCAATGATTTTGTTCGGCTCTGAGTGATGGTTCAGCTCCTTTGCATGCCGGCTGCCGCAGAACTACCGGCTTAGGGCTCGCGCAAAAATAACTTCACATTTTGCTGCCGGATTGCACAATCCCAAACCATCATAAACGACAACACAGGAAAAAAGAAATGCGCGAGCCGGCAGCCCTCCGGGGCGCGGCGGCGGGCGGGCATCTGCTGCGTTGTCGCTCCTCGACGATGTCACCACATCGCCTGCGTCGCGGCGCCTTGCATCTGCCCGCCCGGCGCTCGCGCCAAAATGTGAATTGATTTTTGCGCGAACCCTTAGGGAATCCGCGAGATCCGGATATTGACAACCGGATCTCGTTAGACAATGATCGTTGCGGAGAATTCCCGTGTCAATCATGTTTCACGAAATAAACCAGCAGCCGCAGGCCCTCGAGCGCACCCTGCGCGCCGAGAAGGCCAGGATGTTGCGCGCCGCCGCGTTCCTCCGGGAACGCGATCTGCGTCTCATCGTGCTCGTGGCGCGGGGAACATCGGACAACGCGGCGATGTTTGGCCGCTACCTGCTCGAGATCTCGACCGGCATACCGGTTTCGCTGTCCGCCCCTTCCGTCCACACCCTGTATCGCCGCGGCCTGAAATTGCGCGACGCATTGGTTGTGGGCATCAGCCAATCCGGCGAGGGTACCGATATCAACCTGGTCCTCGAAAGCTGCAAAAAAAGCGGCGCCCATGTCCTGGCAATCACCAATCACGCGAGATCCAGCATGGCGGAGGTGGCACACGAAACATTCGTCACCCGCGCGGGTCCCGAACGCAGTGTCGCAGCCACCAAGACTTACACCTGCCAGCTCATGCTGCTGCACATGCTGGCCGACGCCCTGGGAGGGGGCGGCTGCGAAGTTTTGGCCCGCATCCCGGAGTATGCGCAGGCCGCCCTCGGCCTGGCGCCGCGCATCGAGTCGGTCATCGGACGCTACCGGTTCATGGACCGGTGCGCCGTGGTAGGTCGCGGCCTGAATTACGCCAACGCCTATGAGCTTGCCATCAAGCTCATGGAGACCTGCTACATCATGGCGGAGCGCTTCTCGGCCGCCGATTTTCTGCACGGCCCGATCGCGATGGTGCAGCGCGATTTTCCGGTGATCGTATTCGCGCCTCCCGGGAAAGTCTGTCGGGATCTGTGCTCACTCATCGCCCGGCTGCAGGCGCTGCAGGCGGATACGATGGTGATTTCCAGCGAGAAATCGGCACTGCGGGCGGCAGCGTGTGCGATCGAGATGCCTGTACGCATACCGGATCTCTATTCCGCCATCCCCTACATCATCCCCGGCCAGATCTTTGCCGAAAAGCTGTCGTTGCTGAAAGGCCTGAGCCCCGACCGGCCCCGCAGCCTGACCAAAGTGACCAAGACCTTGTGAAACTATTTGGAGTGCGGCGCCCCGGCCTGCTTCTTACACGCATTTACTGCCACGATTCGCGCGGACGCAAATTAATCGGAATTGCGGCAAGCGCAAGTAGCGCAGGCTTCCAGCCTGCGACAGCCCGCATGTTTGCCAGAGTCACAGGCCGGAAGCCTGCGCTACCGTCTTCCATTAGGTATCATGGGCGCGGTGGAATTCCGGGCGGCAAGCCGCCCTGTGCGGCAACCCCGGGGAATTGCAAGCGGCGCCGGGGCGCCGCACTCCAAAGCTTCGCGGCTGCCTCCCGGCGAATATCATGCCGGCGGGGATGGTGATGCGGGTTTGCCGGAGCGGTCGAAGCCCCCGAGGCCCCTGCAGTTCTGGCATTTGCCGCTGCCGTGCGGAAAGCACGAGGTGCACTGTTTCCCTTTTTGCAGCGCCAGCCGGCCCGTGCCGTGGCAGACATGGCAGACGCCGGTTCCTTTGCAGTGTGCGCACTTCCTATAATCTTCTGTCACGGGATCCACCCTTCTTTCCTTCGTTCAAGCCTTTCTGGCATCGAGGGCAAAAATAAGTGCTGCGATTCCCCTGCCGGATACGCGCGATGGTAGCACGACAGCGCCGGCATTTCTCCCCCTCGCGGTAAAATACGTGCAAAAAATCCTGGTGCGCGCCCGGCTCGCCATCCGAATCGATAAAATCGGAAAAGCTCGTCCCCCGGTTTTCAACGGCCTTGCGCACGACCTCGCGCACGGCACGCGCCAGCGCCGCGGCCTCCTTCCGCGTTGCGGTATTACTGCGCCGCTCCGGGTGGAGGCGCGCGCGATACAGCGCCTCGCACACATAGATATTACCCAAGCCCGCGATTTTGCGCTGGTCGAGCAGAAAGGACTTCAGGTCGCGGCGGGTGTGGATGAGTTCGGACCAGAGCCAAGGGGCATTGAATTCCACGCTGAAGGGATCATGACCCAATCGCCGAATCTCGGGCACATCGTCGATTCCTTCAACCTGGTACACATCCATCAGCCCGAAGCGGCGCGGATCGCGAAATTGAAGCTCTGCGCCGTCCGCAAACCGGATGGCCGCATGGGTGTGCTTGGGACACTCCATGCCGTGCGGACAGAAGAGAATTCTTCCCGACATGCCGAGGTGAATCAGCCAGAAGGCCTGCGGCTCCATTTCCACAACCAGGTATTTCCCGCGTCGATGGACCGCCCGGATTGTCCGGCCCCGCAGAGTTGCTGCTAAATGCCCGGGAATGGGGCGGCGCAGTGGCTTGCCCGACAACCTGATTGCAGCGATGCGCTTCCCCGTGATGGACCGGCGCAGCTTGCGGGCAATCGTCTCCACTTCAGGCAATTCCGGCATGTCAATTCCCGGATGGCCGCGGCGGCAAAACATCCATGAACGAGGAGACCGAGAACACGGCCTTTCCCAGTCCCGGCTCTCCATACCCCGGTGGAACCGGCAGGCGGTACTTCGCATGAGTGTCGCGATAGGTGCGCAGCAGGCGCACGTGATACTCGAGCGGCGCACCCACTTGATCTTTTCCGACCACGCTGAGCGGTTCGGGACACCAGGTGGTAAACCGCGGGCAGATCCCGTGACTCATAAAAAAATCGAGGCCTTCGCCGGTGGAGGCGATCGCCTCGTCCACGCCGGCGAATCCTGCGGGCGGGGCCATCTCCACTCCGGCAACGAAATTCGGGATCACCTGCGCCGGCTCGAAAATCGTCGCCGCGTCCAGAATCCGGCGGATCCATTCCTCGCGGCCGACGTAGCGAGCCTTGCCGGCGCAGAGCACTTCGAACAGTTTCTTGTCCCAGACCTCGTAGTTGGGATGGTAGACCTGCACGCCGGCATTGCGCAGCCTGCGAACCTCGTCCTTGGGCAGCGCCTGAACCACCACTTTGCTGATCCAGCGCCCGGGAAAGCGCTTTTCGATCGCTTCCGGGTAGGACATGTAAAATTCGAGTTCGGATTTCCCGTCCAGCCTCGACGTGATGCTGCCACCGGTTACCGTGTATGCCTTGCTGTCGCTGTCGCCTGCGGCGATGACTTCCAGCGCCTCCAGCACTTCGGAAACCGACTTGACCGCGGTGTAGGACCGGCCCGTTTCCTTCTGCTGGCGGTAGTTTTCGTTGATGTCGCAGAACTGGCATTCCTCCTTGGCCCCGAAGTACTGGCACAGGCGGAATACGGCGAGATAGAGGAGATATCCCCATTCAATCGTCGGAGCGATGTCGCTGACCGGCTTCCCGCTGGAAAGCGTGTGTGCGTAATAGGCGGGATTCGGCTGCAGCTCGACCGGCGCGACCGGCCGGCCGTCAAGCGTGAGCAGGAGCGAGCCCTCGTCGGAAACGACGCGATAAGGTGATGCCGGATTCAGCCGCACCGAGACCACGACCGGCTTGAAATCGTATGCGCCTCCTGCCAGCCGCACTTCTTCAGGCGCTCTCGCGTGCTCGCTCTGCTGCATCCCGGAGATCGGGATCATATCGAAAGAGCAGATGAAATAAGCCTTGCGCTTGCAGTCGGCAGCCACCTCCAGCGCTTCCGGAGACCAGGCCATGCCGCGCCGCAGCAGATCTTCCTTGAAGATCGCCTCGACGGGCACATCCGGATAGCGCCGCGCAAGCCCCTCAATCACGTCCAGCGCCGGCACCTGCTGCTCGAATCCATTCATCATCCAAATAATCTACCACGCAACCCGGCGCCATGCCACGGCACCTTCTGGAGTGCGGCGACGGGTCCTGAACCTTATACGCATTTTGCTTGCGGCAGACAAACGAGCCTGAATGATGTGCCGGCCCTTTGGGCCTCATTTCCCTGCGACCCTCTACCCCGAGCTGACGCTCGGGGCTATCCACTTCCGGCGCTTCGCGCCTGAATTCACAATGATCGCCGCACGCAGGCGGCACAGCGGTTCGATCGGGCCAAGAACGTCCATGATGAATCAGGCCCGAAGGGCCGGCAGTGCATAGGCCCGGCCGTCAGGCCGGGATCAGGACGCCCGAAAAGGGAGCGCCAAAGGCACGGCACATCCTTCAAGGAACGAGAATTCCCCGTCTGGCGAAGACAAATCCGTATAAGGAGCAGGCCGGGGCGCCTTACTCCAAACGGGCCGTGCCCATGCCCCAGAGCCGGCGCCAAAAACATCGAACTTTGCGGCCGCGAAATCCGTTTTACGGACACAGGAGGTGAAGTATGGTCAAACGCATAGTCTGGTTTCTGCCACTATTCATGCTCTTTTACTGCGGCTGTGGTGTCCTTGATGCGACGGTAAATGCCGAGCGGGTTCGGGGTTCCGGAAATGTCATCCAGCAAAACAGGGATGTTCACGGCTTCCATGGGGTTAGCTTTGCCGGCTCGGGCGAACTGAGCATACGGCAGGGGAATGAGGAGTCACTGATCGTTGAAGCCGACGACAATATCCTTCCTTATATCAGGACGGATGTCGAGGAAGGCAGACTCTTCATCGGATTCCGGCGCGGCGTATCGGTCTCGACTTCGTCACCAATCCGATTCACGCTCATGGTAAGGGAACTGGATGAGCTCGACTTGTCCGGTTCCGGGAAGATCCGCACCGGCCCGGTGCGCGGCGAGGACTTCAGGATCCATCTGTCCGGATCAGGCGAAATCCGGATGGACACCCTCGACGCAGCCACGCTGAAAGCCGACATCAGCGGTTCAGGCGACATGGAACTCCCCGGCAAGGTCGACCGGCAGGAAATCCACATTTCCGGATCGGGACGTTTTCATGCGCCGGACCTCGATAGCCAATCCGCGGATATCACGGTCAGCGGATCGGGAGACGCAACTCTTCGGGCCAGAACCAGCCTTTCGGCCCGCATAAGCGGCTCCGGCTCTGTCGAGTATTACGGCAATCCGTCGGTCACCAAAAAAGTGAGCGGCTCCGGCAGCGTCCGCCACCTCGGAGACCGATAAGGAAATCCAGGCCCTGGAAGCTATGAGCGTAACGGGAATTTCGTTCTCATTAGAAGCCAGAAGCCCGGAGCAAAAAGTCAGAATGTCCACGTGGAGCCCCCTGCGACCGGCAAGCGAAGCGCTGCAATGGATCTTTCTGGCTTCTGGCTTCTCATATCCCGCCGTTTTTTGGCGGGATATCAAGGGGCGCAGCCCATTGCCTGGTGTTATACTGAATTCATGGAGCATGAAAAGCTGCGCGGGATTCTGGGGGCAGTGGCGGGCGAGTATGGCATCCGCATGGCCTTGCTTTTTGGCTCGGCGGTTTCAGGCAATACGCACGATCAGAGCGATATTGATATCGCAATCCTCCTGAAGCAGCCGGAGATGAGTTTTTCAACCCTGGCCGGATTGGTGCACAAACTGCAGCAAGCCGCAGGCGATAGGAATATTGATCTTGCCCTGCTCAATCGGGCCGATCCGCTTTTTCTCAAGAAGATCACCGAAAACTGCATTCTCCTTTACGGTTCGGATAGTGAGCTTCATAGCCTGAAAATATTGGCATTCCGCCGTTATCAGGACTTTCGTTCCTTTCTGCGCCTCGAGAGGGAATATGTAAAACGCGTCCTGCATCAAGCCGGAGCCTGCCGTGATTGATCACGAGCTCGTCACTCGAAAGATGGTTCTCATCGGCGGCGACCTCCAGGAAATCACTCGCCTTGCGGACATGCCGTTGCAGGAGTATCTGGGCGATTTGCGGGCGGAGGTTCTGGCCGAGCGCTACCTGGAGCGGGTGATCGGGCGCATGATTGATATCAATTTTCCATGCTTATCGGGTTGACGCCCAATGGCCGTCCCCTTGTCAGGCATTGGGTCCTCCGTCGCCGAGCCCGATCATCGCAGGTACGCGGCCTCGTCCGGGAACATCCGCTGGAACTCCAGTAGTTTAGCAGGAAAGTCTGGGAGGGGCGTTTCGCGTGTCGTCATCCGCCGCCCAGAGTACACGACCCCATCTTGGGCGTCAACCCGATAAGCATGCAATTTTCACATGATCACGGAATCCGGCCAGGCGCCGCCGCGGGATTACTATGACTCATTCGTGATCATGGGGACTCTCGGGATCCTGCCGGCTGACCTCGCCCGGCGGATGGCTTCTTGCGCAGGACTGCGCAATCGCATTGTCCATGAATACGACGAGATCGATCCCGCCCGCGTGCACGCGGCATTGGGCGACGCCGCCAGGGATGTGGTTGCCTATCTGAGGCAGATTGAATCCCAACTCCCACCGGCGGAATAAGTAATCCAGCCACCACAGACATGCCGGCCACCTTACCGCTGCACAATCCTGCCTGACCGCCGTGCGGGCCGCTATGTGCCGGGAGGCCAGGCCTCGGCTGCAAAATATCCAAATGCACGCTCCACAGACTTGACTGTGAGCCACCAGTCAAGAGCAAGAATCAAGGCGCCTCCGCCCAAAATGAGGCCGATGATCATCACAGGTGTAACTTGAAACGGAAGCCCCAGCATTCCCTGGAGATCGGATGATGTCGAAGGACTCGCCAAAGCGATGAAGGCCGAGGTTATGCACACCAATCCGAGGACGGTTGTCGTAAAAACAGCCGCCTGTCGAGCTGCCTTCCGCATGCGGGTGGAGTCCACGCCCGCGCAGGCCAGCCATCGCCCGACAAAAATGCCCGCTGGCAAGGCAAGTATTACATTGAAAACCGGAACTCCCATGAAAAAGCCGAACATGCCGATGGAGTAAAATACATACACTCCCATCCAGATCCAACTTTTCATTTGATGGGCGCGCCTGACCCAGCCGGCAAGGAAGATCGCGTTCACAAGGATCCCCAAAGCCAGCCCTGCCAGAGCACATAGAAAGACCTGGGATTCTGCCACCAGAGAAACGCCAATCCACCACCCGGCGAGGAAACAGGCGATGACCGGCACCCCTCCAAAAGCAATGCCTATTGCCGTTTTTTCGATCTTTTGCACGGTATGAGTTTGCATAACGGATCAAACCTGATTCGGAAGAGCCCGGCAAGTACCCGCGCTGATCTTCGCCTCTTCGATGCTGGAAGACTCAATTATAGCCGGAATTATGGATTATTATCTGTCCGATTGCGAGAGATTACAATGCGATTTAGACCGTTATGCAAAGCATAACGGCAATTTTGTTCTCGTCAGAAGCCGGAAGCCGGAAGCAAGAAGCGGAGAGCAAGAAGCCGGAAGCCGGAAGGGGCGCAGCCCCTTGCCCTAGTGTTTGCTCTTTGCTTTTCACAGCGAGGTTTTTGCGGGCCTCGGTTTCAGTGGTGTGCCCCGATCATGCGGAGCGCAAGCTGTGGGATAAAGACCAGGAGCCCGAAACGCACCAGGCGGCCGCATGCCCCCACGCCGATGAACGACGCGAATTTCAGCCGGAAAGCGCCGGCCAGAATCGTGATGACATAAAAAGGCGGTATGCCGACGGCAGAGCTGACGAACACCAGTGTCAGCGATCTTCCTTGCGACCGACGGAAACGATCCTGCCAGTTTTTCACTATCGCTTTGATCCGCCCGGATTGCAGTTTCACCGTGCCGCGGCCGGCCCAATAGAGGCCGCATTTGCCTGCCATCAATCGGATCAGCGGATTCTGCACCACACCCTTGACCCAGTGAATCTGCGTGGGGATCCTGTACCCTTCCTGCGGTTCCACGCGGACAAAAAGCTTCCAGAATTCCGTGGCAATGCGTGCCAGGGCGAAGACAGAAAGATAAATGACAAAAGGGGTCTGCCCGTCGGAGAGGTGAAATCCGGCCAGAAAGCCGGCGATCGACGTGGCAAACACCAGTTCCCGGATAAAACGCCGGGTCAGAAACGATTCGTGGGGCGAGTCCTTGTAGGCGCCGTAGAGAGCCGCGTGGAGCCCCGCCGCAAGCCCAATAGCGACCACGATCCAAGCGTTCATGGGATGCCTCCTATGGTTCAGGGCGGATATTCCCGCCAGCCGCTTCGCAAACCTCCAAAGGCCACATTCGACCTCTGCCGTCTAATGCGAAAAAGCAGGCAAGAACGGCTCAACGGCCAGCCGAATCCGCCGGACCCCCTGGCGGCATGCGCATCGACCTTGAAGCCGCGAATCCTGACATAATGTAGAGTTTCATCTCCATAATTGCGACAGGACGTGACTCCGAAGCCTTGCCTGCCATAGAATCAGATAGGTTGAAACACGCGACGAGAACAGGATTCCCGTTAGGTTTCGCATGGCGGCCTGTTTGTTCAGGCGGAGACGCCAATGGCTGATGCAAATGTGGTGGTTTTCAGCGCGACAGGACTGACGAAGGTCTACCACATGGGAGAGGTCGACGTGCACGCCCTCCGGGGGATCGATCTCGAACTTGCCGAATCGGAATTTGTCGTGCTGCTGGGCCCGTCCGGCAGCGGAAAGTCGACCCTGCTCAACATTCTGGGCGGCCTCGACGTTCCCTCGAGCGGGCGCGTGGTCTATCGGGGCCGCGATCTCACGGCTGCGGGGGAAACGGAACTGACGGACTACCGCCGCCGTCATATCGGGTTTGTGTTCCAGTTTTATAATCTTATTCCCAGCCTCACCGCCCGTGAGAATGTCGCCCTGGTCACCGAGATTGTCGAGAATCCCATGACGCCCGAGGAGGCGCTGGCGCTGGTGAACCTCGGCGATCGCATGGATCATTTCCCTGCCCAGCTCTCGGGCGGAGAGCAGCAGCGCGTGGCCATCGCGCGCGCCATTGCCAAGCGGCCCGCCGTGTTGCTTTGCGATGAGCCAACGGGGGCGCTCGATATTTCGACCGGCATTGTTGTCCTGGAAGCTCTTGCGCTCGTCAATTGTCAGTTGGGCACGGCCACGGTCGTGATCACGCATAATGCGGCGATCGCCGCCATGGCCGATCGTGTCATTCGCCTTGCCGATGGCCGCATTGTTGCAGTGGAGCGCAACTTGCAACGGTGCACTCCGCAGGAGCTGTCGTGGTGACCGAAGCCCATTCCATGGAGGAAGGACGACGATGCGGATTCATGCCTTGAACCGCAAGCTGCTCCGCGACCTGCTCGCCATGAAGGGCCAGGCGCTGGCAATCGCGCTGGTGATCGCTTCCGGTGTGGCTATGTTCGTCATGTATCGCTCCAACTTCGAGTCGCTGCGCCGGACCCAGCAGGCATACTACGACCGCCAGCGCTTTGCGGACATCTTTGCAGGTGCAAAGCGGGTACCCCAGCGTGTGGCGGAGCGGCTGGCGGACGTCCCGGGGGTGGCTTCAATTGACACGCGCATCGTCGCCGAGGTGACCCTCGACATTCCGGAAGTCGACACGCCGGCGCGCGGGCGCCTGATCTCTGTCCCGGCGGCCGGCCGGCCACGGCTCAACGACGTCTCTCTCCGGCGCGGCCGCTGGATCGACCCCGCCAGGCCCGATGAGGTCCTGGCCAGCGAGGCTTTTGCGAACGCTCATGCTTTCGAGCCCGGACAAAGCCTCGCCGCCATCATAAATGGAAGGCGGCGCGTTCTCCACATCGTGGGGATTGCGCTCTCGCCGGAATACGTATACACGCTCCCGCCCGGGGAGATCATGCCGGACGACCGGCGGTTTGGAGTGCTCTGGATGGAGCACAGAGCTCTTGCCGGCGCCTTCAACATGGAGGGGGGCTTCAACGATGTAGCTGCCAGGCTCATGCCGGGCGCATCGAGCCAGGAGGTCATTGCGGAGTTCGACCGCATTCTGGCGCCGTATGGCGGGTTAGGAGCCATTCCGCGTGCGCTGCAGTTCTCGCACTGGACCCTGAACAGCGAGCTGTCCCAGCTCCAGAATTTCGGCCTCATCGTGCCGGCATTGTTTCTGGGCGTGGCCGCTTTCATTCTCAACGTCGCCCTGACGCGCGCCCTAGCTCTGCAGCGGCAGCAGATCGCCGCCCTGAAAGCGCTGGGATACACCAACGCCGAGCTGGCCTGGCACTACCTCAAGTGGACCTTGCTCATCGCCGCACTCGGCGCCGCATTGGGGACGGCAGCCGGAGCCTGGCTTGGCAGCGCGATGATCGAGCTTTACAACCAATACTTCCGCTTTCCGATTCTTGACTACCGGCTGTCCCTGGCGGTGACGGCAGGCGCCGTGCTGGGGAGCCTCGGCGTGGCCGCGCTCGGCGCGCTTTCCTCAGTCAGGCGTGCGGTGCGCATTCCGCCGGCCGAGGCCATGCGGCCGGAACCGCCGGCCCGTTACCGCGCCGGCCTGTTCGAGCGGGGACCCATTGGCCGCCGCCTCGGGTACGCCACCCGCATGATCCTGCGCAACATCGAACGCCAGCCCTTCCGGGCTGCCGCCTCACTTATTGGCATCGCGCTGGCGACTGCGATCCTCGTGGTGGGGCTGTTCTTCATCGATGCCATGGACGTGTTGAAGGAGATGCAGTTTTCATTCGTCCAACGGCAGGACGCAACACTCAGTTTCCTCGAGCCCGTCTCGGCGCGTGCACTCCACGAATTGCGTTCACTTCCCGGCGTGCAGCATGTGGAGCCGATGCGCTCGGTGCCGGTGCGGCTGCGTCGTGGCCACCGTTACCGCAACCTGGCGATTCTCGGCTTGCCTGCGGTGCCGACCCTGAACCGAATTGTGGACCGGACCGGCCGTGTCGTATTGCCGCCGCCGGACGGCCTGTTGCTTTCCAAGACACTGGCAGACGTGCTGGAGGTGAAGCCGGGGGAGCATGTCCGGTTGGAAGTCCTGGAAGGCAAGCGCCCTGTGTGCGATGCCGTGGTGAGGGGGGTGGTGGACGAGTTTCTCGGTCTTTCGGTTTATATGGATCAGAGCGCCTTGCATAGACTGATGCGTGAAGGGGAGAGCCTGTCGGGCGCATATCTCCAGGTCGACTCGGCCGGCTTGCCGATGCTGTACCGCCGGTTCAAGGCAACACCGGCCATCGCAGGGGTGAGCCTGACGCGGGAGGCGCTGCGCAGTTTCGAGCGCACCATGGCTGAGAACATGGGCATCATGACGACGATCAACGTGGTTTTCGCCTTCATCATTGCATTTGGCGTGGTATACAACACGGCGCGCGTGTCTCTTTCCGAGCGCAGCCATGAACTGGCCAGCCTTCGTGTGCTCGGTTTTACGCGGGCGGAGATCTCACTCATCCTCCTGGGGGAGCTGGCTCTTCTGACGCTCGCGGCGTTGCCGCTGGGCGTCGGCCTGGGATTCCTGATGGCGAAGGGCATTCTCGCAGCAGTGGAGAGCGAAGTGTATCGATTTCCGTTTGTGATCACGCTGCAGAGCGTAGCCCGTTCGGCTCTTACAGTCGCGGCCGCCGCGGCCTTCTCAGGCCTGGTCGTGCGCCGCCGCCTCGATCGGCTGGATCTTGTTGCGGTTCTTAAAGCCCGGGAGTGACACCATGAAGCGCCTGCTGAAACACGGCAAGTTTTTTGCTGTAGCGGTTCTGTTTGTGGGGCTGATGCTGATGGCATTTTGGCCGGAACCGGCTGCTGTCGACCTGGTCCGGGCCGAAAAAGGGACGCTGACCGTCACGATCGATGAAGAGGGGGAAACGCGCGTGCGCGAGCGGTTCGTGGTCTCGGCGCCCGTGGCCGGACGGGTGCAGCGGATCGACCTCGAACCGGGCGATTCTGTCGTGCGCGGCCAAACCGTGGTGGCAAGTTTCAGCCCCGCGGATCCGGCGCCACTCGATGCGCGCAGCCGCGCCGAAGCCGAGGCGGCAGTCAAGGCGGCTGAGGCAGCAATCGGCCGGGTGCGCGCCGAACGGGACCGGGCCGCTGCCGTGGAGCGTTTGGCGCGGTCCGAGTTGGGCCGCACGCGTGCCCTGGTGGAGAAACAGGTCGCTGCACGCCAGACTCTGGAGTCGGCCGAGAGCCAGGCCAGCGCCGCCGGGGAGGCGCTGCGCGCCGCTGATTTCGCTGTCGCCAGCGCCGAGCATGAGCTGGCTGTCGCGCGCGCGCGCCTGCTCTCGGGATCGGGGGATGCGGGTGCGGCGCGGGCGCCGATAGCACTCCGCGCGCCGATTGATGGCGTCGTCTTAAAACGGCTGCGGGAGAGCGAGGCGATTGTGCTTCCGGGTGAGCCCCTGCTCGAGCTGGGCGATCCGCGGCGACTCGAGATCGTGGTCGATTTCCTTTCAACCGACGCGGTCAGGATCCACGCGGGCGATCCGGTCCACATCGAGCGCTGGGGCGGAGAAGGCGCGCTGCGCGGCCGTGTGCGGCGCATCGAGCCCTCGGGATTCCTGAAAGTCTCGGCTCTCGGCGTGGAAGAGCAGCGCGTCAATGTCATCATCGATTTCGAAGATGCTTTCGAGGCCTGGAAACGCCTCGGAGACGGATACCGCGTCGAGGTGCGCGTGGTTGTGTGGCATGCGGAAAGCGTTCTGAAGGTCCCGACAAGCAGCCTGTTCCGCCGGGGCGAGAGTTGGGCCGTGTTCGCGGCCGAAAACGGCCGCGCGCGGCTGCGCCTGGTGGAGGTCGGGCAGCTGAACGGCACTGATGCCCAGGTGCTCGCGGGGCTCTCCGAAGGAGAGGTCATTATTATCCATCCGAGCGACACGCTTCAGGACGGCGGCCGCATCAAAGCGCGCTAATCGGGGACGCACCGACCGAAAGCCATAATTCTCAAGTAGATAAAGGAAAAACAGGCTTCCGCGGAGCGCTATATCCCCGTTTTGAGCGTCGATTTTTTTCGAATAAGTGGAGTTTCAGTCCCGGGCAGCAGAGTCTGGCGAACCGCTGAAGTGCAATAATTGTTGCTAAAAACCAGCATCAAGCGCTGTTTTTACCCCTGTTTTCTGGCTAAACATCTCAATCTAATCTGGTTGCTTCGGTGCGTCCCCTACCTCAGACGGGTGCCGCAATCGCCGCAGAAGACGCTGCCCGGCTGCAAAACTGCTCCGCATGCCGAGCACCTGGAGGCCGGTGCGGGAGAAGGCGCCTGAAACACCGGGGCGGCTGGAGGAGCGGGGGGGTGGCGGGACGGCGCGGCCGGAGGGATGGGAGGCTGGGGCGCCGGCACAAAATGCGCTCGCAACACCCGCATGTTGTGCGCGATGTCCACCAACAGCAGAGTCGATTCGGCCAGGAAGTAGAACAGTACCAGGACCAGGAAGGACGCGACGCACAGATAGGCCAGGAAAATCAATCCGTCCACAAAACCGCCCCCAATCGGAGCCGAGGGGAGAAACGCACCCAACTCGCGCAACATCCCGAAGGGACTGTTCTTGGTAAACCAGATGAACAGGCAACCGCCCACACCCACAGACACGCCCAGCGTGGCGTAGCCCTCGCCCATTGCCCGGAACAGGATCGACATGATGGGAATGACGGTGAAGGTGGTATCGCTGAGCGCATCGATTTTCCCCGACCGGTACCACCAGATCTGGGCTACGCAGCCTACCGCTACGATGAAGATCAGTCCCAACAGCAGGCCCCCGATGGTAAACTCTGCCGAAGGCGCCTGGAAGGCAAACCTGAAGATGTTAATCAGCACATACAGCCCGCCCAGCAGCACCAGCACTGCCAGGATGCGCAAGGCCCACACTACGATCTTGCGGATAACCCGGCCGTCACTCAACACCTCCAGCACGGGATGAAAGAAAGTCAGAATGGACATGGGCCCTCCTTCCTGGTCCGACTTTAACGGAAACCTTCTGGCAGGACAACATTTTTAGTAACTGTTTAGCCAAGCTCGAAAAGCTGAACCGCAAAGACCTCTAAGACCGCAAAGAATAAATTCTCCGAGGTCTTTGAGGTTTTTGTGGTTCAGATTCGGACTGAGCAGGTTCGTTTGACAACCATTGGAAAATCCGGCACGTCAGCCACGTTTACCCAATCTCATTCTATTCAGGCTTTCCTTGGCGCTTCCCCCTCAGATCGACTTGACAAATTCATGACAACTTGGGGGGGAGGGAAGCAAACTGACAAAGAAGGCCGGAAATCCGCCCTCAGCGGCTTCCATGCTCGCAAAAGCCGGGCAGAATATCGGCCGCATCCGCACACACATCGAGAACGGCAAGCGCCTGGAAAAGTGGATCTCCGGATCGGCGCCGGTTCTCTTTGGCTGCCCCTGGTGAAGAAGGGAAAAAGCCTCGGCGCGCAACCTGTGAATCCCTCCGGAGAGGGCGTTGATCGCTGTTCCTGCTCCGACAGCAATCCTGATCTCGGCCACTTTCTCATCAATGAATCGTTCGGCATTCAGCTCGCTTGCGGTAATTTCCTGGATCATCGGATCGCCTCCTTGTATGAAAATGTGGCCATGAGATACTACCGATCCGTCAATCCTATTTTAGAAATGTTGGCGTGGGAATGATACTCAACACGGGTTCCGGAGAAATTGATGTCCTGCGCCCCGGACCGGGCGCGGACAGGAGGTTTTTGAGGATCCAGACTTCCTCGCGGCTCTCTCCCTTGATGTCGCAAAAAGCAATGCGGCGGCCATCCGGGTGCACGGCGCCCAATCCCGTTGCTATGGGTGAAGATTGTGGTTCACTGCCCTCTATCGATATGGACCACACCCGCCGCCCGCCGGACTCGGGATAATATTCCATCAGCACATGGCGGCTGTCTTTGGTCCAGTCGATCCTAGAAATTGATATCTTTGAACGATACAGTTCACGAGGATTTCCTCCTTCCGAACGCATAATCATTAGAGACAGGTATTTTTGCGCCGTGTTTTCCAGAACAAAAGCCAGTTGGCTCCCATCTTTGGATAGAGAAATATCACTTATATTGCCCGCGGGCTCCGACGCCTGGTAGAGCACTTTTTTATCGCCGTTTTCCATATTGCGACGCATCAGTCCTGTCCCGGATTCCACGAAGTAGAGAGTCTTACCATCCGGTGACAGGTCCGGCGCAAAAACGCTCTTGCCACTTTCGCTCAGGTCAAGCAATACCTTCACCCGACCGGTCTCCACATCGATCTGGCGGAAAATCAGTTTTCTGTTCTCATTAAAGTCGGTCGCCAGCAGAGACCGCCCGTCGGGGAACCACCGGATCCTGTTGGGAAAAGGGTATGATTGATTGAAAGCCGCCGCCGGCACAGGGAAGACCTCGCGCTCCTCGCCGGTTGCTTCCGACCGAATGATGATGCTGACGAGTTTCGATCTGATGTCGGTTCCGGACATTCTTGTGTACACGAAGAACTGCCCGTCTGGAGACCAGCCTGCGGGAAACCCAGCAGTGCCGGCAAAACGCCCGTTGATTCGTGTTGGCTTTGATACTACAAGACCTGTAGCCGGATCGAGATCGGCCACATAAATGTCCCTTTGGGAATTCATTTGGGTCTTGTAGTAGAACGAGCCTTCGCCGGCAAATCCAAGCAGTTGCATCGAGCCGACATCTGAACGCAATAGCCGGGGCTCGCCCTGCGGTTTCCCATCGATCACTTCGATGGACCAGAGGTCGTTCTTTCCCGAGCGGTCGCTGAGGAATACGATGCTGCGTCCGTCGGGCGTCCAGAACGAAGGTCCGTTCTTGGCTTTGCTATCAAAGAGCAACACCTCCTTGCTGCCATCTGTGGGTATCACTTTGAGCGCACCAGGCAGGATTCCACCCGTTGGTGAAACGCGATATGCGGCAATGTACCGCCCGTCGGGTGAAAAACACATACTGCCGTATTCAGACTGGTTTGTCAGTTTTCGCACGGTATGGTCTGCGACGGACAACAGGGCAAGCGAAAGGCTTTCAACGCCGTCTACTATTGTGATCAGGATGGACTTCCCATCTGGGGACCAGGCTCTCGGCTGGATAGGCCTTTCCTTGTCACTGAACAGCACGCTTGGGTGGGTGCCATCGATACTGGATATTAATAGCTCGTGATCACGGTGACCAAACAAACCGCCACCCAGGGTAAGCCTCGTGTAGGCGATCTGCTTCGTGTCTGGAGAAACTACAGGAGGACCATAGAAGCCTTGACCGGCCTGACTCTCGAGCACTATTCGATCCTCACCCGTGGTGAAGTCATGGAGATAAAGGCGGGTTCGCGCGAGGTTTGTGTAAGGAATGTACCGGCCATCAGGCGAAACCTGGCGCATCTCTTTCGAACCACCCGTGGAAGGAATTATCCATTTCTGTTGCGCGACGATTCCGGACTCCGGTTGTTTGTCCCGGCCGCTCGCTGCCAGGAGCGCCCGCGCCTGTTCCACCGCATCCTTCTGATCAGCAAATTCACGCACCACCCGCTCGTAGGCTTTCGTGGCTTCTGCGTCGCCCAGCTTCTGATAGCACTGACCCATGCGGATCAGCGCCTGCGCCGCGACCGCCCGGTTGCTCCCCTCGGCGATCTTTTTGTATGCCTGGATAGCGCCTTTCAGGTTGCCTTCCACCGTCTCCATGCGGATAGCGGCCTGCAACGCCACCTCCTGCTGGCCTTTCTGTTGTCCGGAACCGACCCCGGTTGCCAGCGCGCCGGCCATGATCAATACTGCCAGGATTTTTCGCATCTCGATCACCTCCATGGCGGCAGTGTGCAGATGCAATGTGAATCCAGTACGCCGATTCTGTGTCATATCTGTGTTGTTATGGAGCGCGGGCGTCTCGCCCGGATGCACGAGGACAATGGTAAAGCCGAGGAGTTTGCCGGCGGGACGCCCGCGCTCCAGCAATCACCGTGTAGGCCGAAGATCAACCATTCCAGTCGCCGGCGGAATAATCGGTCTTCCGCAGCCTGGAATTGGAATCCCGAGGCATACCAACATCTTTCGCATTTTTCGTGGTCTAAGGCATTTGAAATGTGCATCACAATAATGTCCGAAATTCATTGGTCGTCGAACCGGTAGCCGAGGCCGCGGACGCTGACGATGTGGCGGGGCGCGGCGGGATCGGGCTCGATTTTGCGCCGCAGCTTGACGACGTGAGTGTCCACCACGCGGTCGGTTACGAAAATCCCGCTCCCCCACACCTCATCGATCACGCGGCTGCGCGCCAGTACCCGGCCGCGGTTTTTCAGGAACATATGCAACATATTGAGTTCGATGCGCGTCAGTTCCAGCGTCTGTCCCGCGCGGCGCAGCTCCGCGCGCTCGAAGTCTACTTCGCAGTCCCCGAAGCGCTCGAGCGCCGGCTCCTCCGGTGCCGCCCGCCTGAGCAGGGCGCGGATGCGCGCGCGCAGTTCGCGGGGGCTAAAGGGCTTGGTGACGTAGTCGTCCGCTCCGAGATCCAGCCCCATGATCTTCTCCGCTTCCTGGGTCTTGGCCGTGACCATCAGGATCGGGGTCCGGACCTTCGCCCGGCGCAGGTCACGGCAGACGTCGAAGCCGTCCTTGCGCGGCAGCATAACGTCGAGCAGGATCAGGTCCCAGCCCGGTTTCCTACCGATGCGGCTCGCCTCCTCGCCGTCGTAAGCCACCTCGACTTCATAGCCTTCCTCGCGCAGGTCCAGTTCCATGCCCAGCGCGATGTCCAGCTCGTCTTCGACAATCAGGATGCGTGCCATCGTGTCACCTCCTGACCGGCAGGACCAGGGTGAATGTGCTCCCTTGCCCCGGTGCGCTCTGCAGGTCGATGCGCCCATGGTGAGCTTTCACAATGTGGTCGACCATCGCCAGCCCGATTCCGGTCCCTTTGATGCCCAGTTTCACGGCTTCGGCACCGCGCCGGAACTTGCGGAAAATTGCCGCCTGTTCACGCGCCGGAATCCCCAGGCCGCGGTCTCGCACCGCGATCCTGACTTGAGCACCAGCTCGGATCACTCCCACTTCGATCTCGCGGCTGTCTCCGGAATACCTCACGGCGTTGTCCAGCAAGTTCCATAGGGCACGGCCGAGCGCTTCGCCGTCGGCGTCGATTTCCGCGGAGTCTTCCGCTGCCAGCCGGAATTGGAAACCGGCGGACTGCGTTTCATTGCGGAATTCCTCGACCACGCGGTGCACCAGAGCGCCGCAGTCGAGCGGCGTTAAGTGATAGACGCGCGCACCTCCTTCCATCCGCCCGAAGTCGAGCAGCGATTCCACCAGCCGCGTCAGCCGCGCGTAAGCTGCCAGCGGCTCCGCTGCAGGTCCGAACCGAGAACGCCAGCCTCCCGCCGGAGATCATCGGTCTGCTTCAAGGCTTCCATCAGTGAGCAACGGGCCTGCCGGGCAACCAGGCTTACGGGTATGCCTTCGAACGCCCAGCCGTCTTCACTCAGCAGCCGGGCGTATACGGGGAGAACTTCGACCTGTTTCCCAGAGGCGCGAAGGCAGCGCGCCAGGCGCAGGAGCGCGCCCGCCCGCACATCCGGCTGATTCGAGCCAGCGAGGTCTCGGTAGATGGCTGCCGCGCGGTTGAGGTCGCGCTGCCCGAATTCGATGGCCTCGGCGGCAGCGAACGGCGCACCGGGCAGTTCCGGCAACTCCTGTGCAACGGCGAAGTAGGCTACTCGCTCCCTCGGCCAGACCTGGATGGTCTTTCTAAGCACCGTCACCGCGACCGCGCCTTCGGCCCAGTCCTTACTCCCCTCGGCGAGGCGCCTTTCAGATGCCTCCATCGCTCTTTGCAGCGCTGCCGCCGCGATGTCGGCGGCCCGTTCCACCCGCTGCCGGATCTGCTGCTCTTCCAGGGCGCGGTCCTGTTCCAGAACGCGCCAGCAGACCCAAAAGAGGGCCATCAGCGGCACCGCCGTAGCCAAGGCGAGGAGCAACGCCACTCGTGGCGGAAAGCGTGACCCTATCCTCCAGGACATTCACATCTCCCAGAAATCCAGCTTACGCCATTTTACTCACTATTCGCTGCCATGATTGTGTTGTTTCCGTGAAAATTCCGACTGTCCTGCGCCGCTACTCCTTGCCAGCAGCATCAGGCGCTTCGGCATCGAACCAGCCCAGAAGCGACGGGGAGTTTTCGTCGTGCCGCGGGACGGTGTGAATCCTACCGGCATGGGAATGGGTCGCATAACAATAGCGGCAACCCTCGGGACAGCTGTCGTACATGCCGATGTCGCGGCTTTTGACACATCCGCATAACGGCCGCTGGGATGGGTCCTTCGATCCGCTGACCCGAAGCCCGAAGGCGCGCTCGATGAGAGCGTCGTCAATGCATTTGCCGGGCTGGACGCCGGAAGGGCGCAAGTCGATTTCTTCGGCGCAGCTCTGGATTTCGAATGCGCTTTGACGGGCTATTTGCGCCAATCGTGAAATGAGGGCGCCCAGCGCCTCCGATCGCGACAGATCGCGCTGAACCTCGTAGCCGTTCCGGTCGAGTATCCGGAATCCGCGTTCCGTCCTTCGATATGGGTCGACAATGCTCACGACCACGCGCCGCGTGCATCCGGCCAGTGCGCGTGAGATCAACGAAAAGCGTTCGATGTGGTAGTTCACGTCGGTCTTTCGACTGAGAATGATCGGATCGTAGCGCCAAATCACACGATTCGATCCGATCAGCCGGGATAGAGTGCGGAACGCCTCGATCCCGGCTTCAAGATCGGGCACATTGGGCTCGATCATCCGGTCATACCCATTCAGGGTGAATTGGAAGTAGTAGCGGTACCCTTGGGCATCGAGGCCGGCCAGATGAGGAATGAGCGGCGCCGGATTTTTCGACCAGAAAACGATGACATCGACATCCTCCGGCTTGAGAGACACGCGGGTCACCTGGTTCGGGTTTGCCGGATTCGGGACCACGCAATACCCTGCGGCTAGACGTTGGAGCAGCCACCTGGAATATGCGGCCGGGATGTCCGTGCGCCTGCTGCAACTGATGATCATGTCATGTGCCGCACACCATTGTATATCCTTTGCCTCAAGATTCCACTGCTTCCCGTCCGTGGCATCCTTGACTTGGAGGGCGGCGGCCTGTACTTTGAGTTGCATGGGTTCGGGAAAAAATGCCTCTGTGGTCATCTCTATCCGCTTTCTCGGGAGGCTGCGCAGCAATGAGATCTAGTGCCGTCAGAACATGCGGGATCGTTTTGCTTTTGTGTGCTCCGATTTCTCTTCTATCGCAGGGTTCACCGGCTGACTATGAGCGGGCTCGCAACCTGCGCGTAGGGACTCAGGGGCTGGTCTACAATCTCGCGGAACGGGTGACCTGGATCGAAAAGAGCCATCGATTCTGGTACCGGAAATCGGTCAAGGGGGGCAATCTGTTCATGCTTGTGGATGCGGATGCCCTAAGCCGGCAGCCTGCCTTCGATCACGAAAAGCTGGCAGCCTCACTGTCGGCCGCAGCGGGCCAGAAGTACACGGCAATCACCCTCCCATTCAACAGCTTTAGTTTCGTCGAGGGCAGTGCCGCCATCACTTTTCAGGCCGCGGATGCGGTATGGAAATGCGAACTGAGCTCCTACGCCTGCGCCAAGACCTCCGATGCGCTTGCGCCACAACCTGGAGCCGGCCGCGGCGGCCCACCGCCGGGCGCCGGGGCGCGCGGGCCATCCCCCGAGCCGCAAGCCCGGATTTCACCCGACGGAAAAAGCGAAGCATTCACACGGAGCTATAACGTCTGGATGCGCAACCGGGAGACCAAGGCAGAGACGCAGTTGAGCTGGGACGGCACCGTGGAGAACTACTATTCCATGAACATGCAGTGGGCGCCCGACTCGCTGAAGCTGGCGGTGTTCCGCACCAAGGCCGGATATAAGCGCGAAGTGCACTTCATCCAGTCCTCTCCCGAGGACCAGTTGCAGCCGAAGCATTCCTCGATTCTCTACAACAAGCCAGGCGACGTCATCGACATCAACATGCCGGTGCTGTTTCGCATCGATACCCGGAAGCAGATTGCCATCGACAATGACCTGTTTGCCGTGCCGTTCATTAACGAGCAGATCCGTTGGTGGCGCGACAGCCGCGCCTTCACGTTTGAATACAACCAGCGCGGCCACCAGGTTTACCGCATCATCGAAGTGGATGCCGAGACCGGCAAGGCCAGGGCACTGATCAACGAAGAAACAAAAACATTTTTCTGCTATTCGAGCAAAAGGTACCGTTACGATCTCAGTGACGGCAACGAGATCATCTGGATGTCGGAGCGGGACGGATGGAACCATTTGTATCTGTACGACAGTCTGAGCGGCGCCGTGAAGAATCAGATCACCAGAGGGGAATGGGTTGTACGCGGTGTCGATCGCATCGATGAGTCCGCGCGCCAGATCTGGTTCCGGGCCAGCGGGATGGTTTCGGGCAAGGACCCCTACTTCGTGCACTATTATCGGATCAATTTCGATGGCGCCGGCCTCACCGCCCTCACGCACGCAGATGGGACCCACGCGATCGCTTATCCTTCCGCCGGGCGGGGCGGCGGCCGGGGCGGCGTCGGCGAGCAAGCCAGGGGAGCTTTTTCGGCGGATTTCGCCTTTTATGTGGATGCCTACTCGCGCATCGATCTGCCTGCGGTCCTGGAACTGCACCGCACCTCCGACCAGAAGGTTGTGATGGAGGTCGAGCGCGGTGACATGCAGGATCTGGTCAAATCCGGATGGATCGGGCCTGAAACCTTTGTGGCGAAAGGACGCGACGGCAAAACCGATATCTGGGGGATCATCTACCGGCCGCGCACCCTGAATCCGGGCCAGAAATACCCGGTAGTCGAAAATATCTATGCGGGTCCTCAGGACTCCCACGTTCCCAAGGCGTTCAGTCCGTATAACCCGATGCAGTCCCTGGCCGAACTCGGATTCATTGTGGTGCAGATCGACGCCATGGGGACCAGCAATCGTTCCAAAGCGTTTCATGATGTCGCGTGGAAAAACCTGGGGGATGGGGGTTTCCCGGACCGCATTTGGTGGCACAAGGCGGTCGCTGCGAGATATCCTTATTACGACATCTCACGCGTCGGCATTTACGGCACCTCCGCCGGAGGGCAGAATGCCATGGGTGCGCTGCTGTTTCACCCTGAATTCTACAAGGTGGCGGTATCCAATTGCGGCTGCCATGACAACCGCATGGACAAAATCGGGTGGAACGAACAATGGATGGGATATCCTGTCGGTCCGGAGTACTCGGCTTCGTCCAACGTGGACAATGCCCACAAACTTCGAGGAAAGCTGCTCCTGGTCGTGGGCGAAATGGATAACAACGTGGATCCCGCCTCGACATTCCAGGTATGCAATGCTTTGATCAAAGCGGGAAAATATTTCGACCTGCTGGTCGTGCCCAACGGCGGCCACGGTGAAGGAGGCGAATACGGGGTGCGCAAGAGGAACGACTTTTTCGTCAGGCACCTTCTCGGTGTCGCCCCCCCCGATTGGAATAAGTGATGAGTGATGAGTGATATCGACGCGCTATTCGGAAAGATCCTGGCCGGCAGCCGCGTGGGTGGGTTCAAGCTTTCGGAGCGGAGCTATCCGCCTCGATTCAAGACTCCCAGGCATGCCCACAAGTGGCCCTTCATGTGCCTCGTTCTCGAAGGCGCTTATACTCTGCATGTCGGCGAGAGATCCTGGCTCTGCAAGCCGCCGATGCTGATGTTTTATGGGCAGGCAGAAGTTCACTGGGAGCGGTTTGAGGACGAGGGCGCGCGGCTGTTCATCGTCGAAATGGATCCGCGCTGGTTCCGGCGAGTGAAGGAGCAGGCCCGGCTTGATCCCGTGCTGGCGGATTTTCCCGGCGGCATGGTGACGGCGCTGAGCCGCCGGCTTTACAAGGAGTTTCTCGTTGGCGACCGGATATCTCCGCTGGTGGTCGAAGGGCTCCTGCTCGAGATTGTCGGGGAAGCGGCACGATTTCGGGACGACCCCGAGTCCTGCAGCGCCCCCGGCTGGCTTCAGAGAGCGCGGGAGATTTTGAGCACACGATTCACGGAACCGCTCACGATCGAGCAGGTGGCCGGCACTGTCTGTGTGCACCCGGTGCATCTGGCCCAGATGTTCCGGAAGCACTACCACTGCACGATGGGCGCTTACATCCGGAAATTGCGGGTGGAGTTTGCCGCGCGCCAGCTTGCCGGCACGGACCTGCCTCTCGTAGACATCGCTGCGGCGGCGGGATTCTGCGATCAAAGCCATTTCACCAAAACTTTTCGCCAGTACACCGGACTGGTCCCGTCCCAATTCCGCAAGTCCTTGCGCTGACGCCTCTCGAAATGGATTCCCCCCGGCTTTCAATGGCTGGGTTCCCTGTCCCGGGTCCCGGCATTTTCCAAAAAGGCAATATCCATTTTCCTTTTTTCGTCGGGCACTGCCGGATCGGGGCAGCTTCCGGATCGCAGCGGATCCGTCTGTGAACGCACACTCTCCTCGAGCGATTCCATCGTGTTGCGAAACCACGGTTCCAATCCGGCCAGCAGTTCCTGCACCATTTTCTCGACAGCCGCGCCGAGTTTATCCTGCAGTTCGGCGCGGATGTGCCTGGTGCGCGCCGCAGCGCCGCCTCGTCCGCGTTGGCCGGAGATCGGAACCGCCGGGGCGGCCGGCATGGAAACCGGCGGCAACGAGACACCGGCGGGCACCGGGTGTTCACGGGCCAGGATGCTGACGATCGGGTCGCTCTCTTCCAGCTCTGCAAGTCCCTTTTGGATCGGGCCGGTCAATTGCGCATATTCACTCTGCAATGCCGCTCCTTGCGCTTTTACGGCATCGGCCACTGCAGCGGCTACTTCAGCCGGGGCAAAATCCCGTCCTGACGGTTCGAGGGCAAGACGGGATGCAACCGCATCGAGAGCTTCCTTTGACCAGGCCGGGACATTTCCGATCCTCTGTTTCCACCTGTGCCGGAATGCGGCAATCGTCTCGTCGAACTGGCGAATCTGCAGCTCGACGGATGCTGCCGGTTCAGGTGCGCCGCTGCTGGGCCCCGGTTTTTTCAGGGTCATGAGCAGGACTTTCCTGAGCGCTTCCGCCTGCCTCGACGCGGCGTGGATCCGGGCTGCTTCCGGCACCGATGCAGCGGCGCGGGCGATTGCGTTCAGCGCCGGCAGAAACTCGACCAATCCGTAATCGGAGATTATCTGAGCCAGGCGCTGCACCAGAGCGGAGAGTTCCGGCCTGGAATCCAGTCCGCAGAACACTCCCGGCTCGGGCTGGGATAAAAGTGCAAGCAGCGGGCTCACAAAGCGCCGGATTTCCTGAAGCGTCGAAAGCAGATCGTGGGCGGCCGCGGCGTCCATCTTGCCGTAGCCGCGCATTTTCTCCGGATAGATGTCCTCGAGCGTGAGGTCGAGCGATGTGATTCCGGTGCGCAGCTTCCCGCTGGCGTAAGCGGAGGGCGGCGGCTGCTGAATGCCGCATTGGGCGAGCAGTTTCGACATCTGCTCGCGGATCTTCCTGGCGTAACTCTGCACCAGCCGGACTTTGGCGGGGGAGAGGTCCTGAATGCAGCCGGCAAAGAGCGGCTGCGCGCCGGGCGCGAGCGAGCGCAGGTTTTCCTGCAGCAATTTGTCCGCATACTGGAGCGAAGTCAGTATCCTTCGCCTGTGATTGTCATTCAGCCCGCTCATAACTGTCTTTCAGCCAAAAATCTAAGGTTACCACACCCGCCCTTAAATGCTTAGCGCAGGGCGATGCGAGCTGCGATTCAGACAGTGGGCATTGCACGCATGATGGCATAGAAGCGAACAGAGCCGCGCGCGTCAGCAAGCGGATCAAGGATTGCAGATATCCGCTTGCTGAGAAGTTGTGAAATAATCGCAGAAAATCAATTTCTCCAGCCCGCAAGTAGGTCCCGGCTGCCAGACGGGACCTGGAGTTTCTCCTTGTTCAAAGCTGCAACCAAATGAAACACTGGACCTTGCTTGGCGCACATGCACAGGTCCCGTCCGGCGGCCGGGACCTACTTGCCTGCAGGCCTGCTTTCCTTTTTCGATTATTCCACAGCTTCTGACGCACGCGGCTCTGTATCGTCCTGGCTGTTAGCTGTCAATTCCCGCCGCCTTTTGCCGGGATATCAAGGGTTCAGCCCTGGGCTGGTCAACTTTGAGGTCTTTGCGGTCTTTGTGGTGTGCTGCCGGACATCAATCGCTGAATAATCCGGGCGGGGTACCGATATGAAGCATTCGGGGCGTTTTTTAAAAGGCAGGAAACGCGCCGTTGGCGGATTCCGGAAAGCGGGCATGATGGCAGGTTCAGGCAACTCGGTCGCGCATATCCGAATGAAACCCTATGCGATCGCGGTTTCGGCACTCTGGACCCTCATCGTCGGCCTGTTTTTCTGGCAGGAGACCTATGAATCAAGCAGGTGATGCTCAAGCTTGCCCTCAGCGACGCCCGCGAGCATTACCGCAATTACCTCGTATACTTTCTTGGCCCGCCTTACATGACGGCTGAGTTTCACAGCCTCCGGCGTGAGGAAAACGGCACGCAGGTGCGCCTGGTCAGCCTGAGGCCGCGCAGCGCCAGGAATCTTGCCGACGCCTGGGAAGGCAAGGCTCTCGCCGAACTGGAGAACGGCTCGAAGGAGAGCAGTGCATTCGAATTCCAGGCGATGTCGCGATTGCGATATCTCGGGCCTGCGGTCACCTCTCCACAATGTCAGTCGTGCCACCCCGCAGGGGAGCGTCCGAATTCCGTCCGGGGGGGGATCAGCGTTTCGGTGCCTCTGCAACGTTATGTGGCGTTCGCACGTGCGCATACATGGTCGCTGCTGCCGAAGTTTGCCGCCCTCTGGGCATTGGGTCTGGCAGGGGTGGGTTTTGCCACGCGCAATCTCGGCAAATGGATGGTGCATGAAAAGCAGGCGCAGGACGCGCTGCGCGAGAGCGAGACCAGGCTGAGCAAAGTGGTGGCCGCCGGATTGAGCGGCTGATGCATGATGAGGAACTCGCGAGCAAGGTGATCGAAGGATTTTTGCTCGACATTCCGCGTCAGATTGAAGCATTGAAGGGCTTCGTCGCGGCCGGCGATGTGGAAAAGGCCAGACTCCAGGCGCACAGCATCAAAGGCGCTGCGGCGAATGTGGGCGGCAGGGCACTCAGCGAAGCCGCCTACAATCTGGAAAAAGCCGGCAGAAACGGCACTGTCGAAGCAGTCGCCGGACTGCTGCCGCAATTAGAATCGCAGTTCGCCCGCCTGAAGCATGCCATGCAGGCTCCCCTCTGCCCCTGAATTTAGCTGCTTCGCCGGCATCGTCTGTGCATAATGCGGGAATGCAGACCGCCAAGACCGAGAATGATACTTCGTATAAGGCCGCTTTGGCCGTAATGACCACCCTGTTTTTCATGTGGGGATTCCTGACCGAACTGAACGATGTCATGGTTCCGCATCTCAAGTCCATCTTCGACTTGAATTACTTCCAGGCGATGTTGATTCAGTTCGCTTTCTTTTCGGCGTACCTGATATTTTCCGTGCCGTGCGCCCGGGTCATCGACCGGATCGGCTACCAGCGCACCATGGTCACGGGGCTCGTCATGATGTCCCTGGGCGCCCTCCTGTTCATACCGGCTGCCGCCGTTGCCTCCTATCCGCTTTTCCTTGCTGCTCTGATGGTCCTGGCAGCCGGGATCACCGCGTTGCAGGTGGCTGCCAATCCGTACGTGGCCGTTCTCGGACCTGAAAAGACCGCCTCGAGCCGCCTGAACCTGGCCCAGGCCGTCAACTCGCTCGGCCACACCACGGCGCCCTGGATCGGCGGCCTGCTGATCCTGAGCGCCGCGCCGCTCGGTGTGGACGCCCTACGGCGGCTGGCGCCGGAGGATTTGCAGGCGTATCGAATTCACGAAGCTGCGACCGTCAAAGTGCCCTACCTGGTGATCGGTGTGGCACTGCTGGCGCTGGGCATCCTCATTGCAAGGTTCAAGCTTCCGCCGATGCCCGCGGCGGAGCGGCACGGCGTGGCAGGCGCCGCCGGCAGCCTGTGGCGATATCGCCATCTCACTCTCGCGGTGATCGGGATTTTCGTCTATGTCGGTGCGGAGGTTGCGATCGGCAGCCTGCTGATCAACTACCTGATCCAGCCGGAGATCGGCAACCTTTCGCGCACTCTGGCCGCAACCCTGGTTGGTTTCTGCTACTGGGGAGGGGCCATGATCGGCCGGTTCATCGGCTCGGCTGTCCTGCGGAAGGTCAGCACGCGCATGGTGCTGGCGATCGCCGCCTTGATGGCGTGCCTGCTCGTGTGCACGTCGATGCTGACATTCGGGGCGGTGGCGATGTGGAGCCTGATTCTGGTCGGCTTCTTCAACTCAGTGATGTTTCCCAGCATTTTCACGCTGGGCATCGCCGAGCTTGGTCCGTTGACCGGCGACGCTTCCGGCCTGCTGATCACGGCGATTGTGGGCGGCGCGGTCATTCCTCCGGCCACCGGCTGGCTCGCCGACCGCATCGGCATCCACTATTCGTTTTTGCTTCCCGCGATCTGCTATATCTACGTCTTCTACTACGCCGTGAACGGCTCCAGGCGAAAGGGCCCGGCCGTTCCCATTTAGGAAACAGCCCGGCCCACCTTCCTAGCCCGCATTTCTCACCAGGTTTCGTAGCGAGGCGGCGCAGACGGGCATGGCTACAAGGCGCGCGACGGGAGGTCTCCGCAGGCGTACTTGACAGTACGTCGAGGAGACCGACCGAGCGCAACGCAGTAGACATGCCCGGATCCGCCGCCGCAGCAGAAATCTGGTGAGAAATGCGGGCTGGCACTTCGCCGGATTTTGGTGCTTTTTAAGCATCATTTTTCGGTCCGCTAACCGAGCACGATCCACAAGCTTATGGACGGGCTGCTTTTCTACTGTCTCCTGACTCCTGTCTCCTGACTCCTTCGAACTCAATCTGCCAAAATAAGTCCGGAGATTGGTCGTGGCGAAACGCCGCACCAGGAAATCTATTGCTGCGAGCCGCGGCCGCGGCCACCAGGGGCGTTGGCGGGCTTGCGCGGCAGCAGCTGGTCGCGGTTGGCCGCGAGGTAGGCGAAACCGGCGACGATGGTTGCCATCTGCATGTTGTCGCGCGGCTGCAGGCGCTCGTAGGTGTCCATGTTCGTGTGGTGCGTGATCGTGCTGTATTCGACCGCATCCTGAATGAACTGGAACCCGGGCAATCCCACAGAGTCGAAATTCGTGTGATCCGTCCCACCGGTGTTCCGCGTGGTTATGGTTGTCATTCCCAGGCTGCGGAACGGCTCGATCCATTCGCGGAAAATGGGCACCACGGCTTCATTCCCCTGCGTGTAGATGCCGCGCAGGGCGCCGGTGCCGTTATCGATGTTGAAGTACACCGAGAATTTGGCATGCTCCGGCTTCAGCTCAAGTGGCGTCGGCGCACCTCCACGGCCACCCGCTCCGGCTGGCGGCGCGCCTCCCCGCCCGCCGGCTCCAGCACCGGCTGCCGCCTGCGGCCGGTTGACATAATGAGCGTTCACATATTCGCGCGATCCGATCAGTCCCTGTTCCTCGGCCTCCCACATGCCGATGCGGACCGTGCGGCGCAGCTTGACTCCGGTTGCCTTCAGGATGCGCATCGCTTCCATCATTGCTGCGCAGCCGTTGCCGTCGTCGGCAGCGCCCGTGGCGGCATGCCAGGTGTCGAAGTGGGCGCCGAGCAGGACGACCTCGTCCGCCTTGTCGGTGCCGGGAATTTCACCTACGACATTGAACAGCGGCGGGTCGGGATGGAACGTGTTTTTGATGTCGGCCTCGATCGTCACTGTGACATTCTTGGCCAAAGCGCGGGCCATGCGGCCGTATTGCTCCGCGGCGATGGCGATGGCAGGCAACGTCTTCGCCGGGTCGTTGGTGCGCGTACCGCCGATGGTGTACATGCCGTGGCCGCGCGGTGCCGTCGAAATCAAGCCCAGCACCCCTTCGGCCAGGAAGAATTCGTTGCGCACGTTGGGAGTGCCGCCGCCGCGGCCGCCGGCCGGGGGCTGCGGTTGGGCCGGCTGCCCGGCCGGGGGCCCGCCGGCGCGTTGTCCCTGCTGCGCAGCCTGCTGTCCTGCCGGGGGCGCGCCTGGACGCTGTCCCTGCGGTACAGCCTGCTGTCCGGGCGCGGCCGCCGGCGCTCCGCCCTGGCGCGCGGCGCCGGGCACCGGGACGCCGAATTCCGTCTGCCGGGCAGGGCCTTCCAGATTGGCCAGTTCGTCAGGCGTGTAACGCTTCGCCTGCGCATCCCACATCGCAGGAACGTCAGGCGCCGCCTGGGTCAGAATCCATTTGCCTTTGAGTTTGCCTTTGTACTGCGCCAGATCTTCCGCCGTAGTCGCCGTCACAAGGACGACGTCGCCGCTCACGAGCCCGTTCGTTCCTGGAGTCCATGCGGTGGGGGTGCCGGGGACAGGAAATCTGTCCGGAGCGGTGCATTGCATGTAGAACTTGTCGTTGGTCCAGCCGCGGTCAAAGCTGTTGCGATTGCCCCAGGGCTCCATCTTGACGTTGGTCAGGCCCCATTCCTTCATCTTGCCCGCGGCCCATTCGGCTGCTTTCACGATCATGGGAGACCCGGTAAGGCGCGGGGCGTAGACGTCCGAAAGCCAGCTGTTCAGCTCCATCACCTGGGAGCGCTGCATGCCTTCCGCTTTGATTTTGTTGAGGTCCTCGTAATTGATGTTTTCGCTTCCAGCCAGCAACGGCAACGCCACTAATAGGCCTGCTGCTGCCAGCACGCACAGTTTTCTTTTCATGGGTCCTTCTCCTCTGGATTTCTGGCGTTTCTATCACGGCGGGAGGAAGCGGAGCAAGCGTGAATTTGGAAATGGGGGCTAAAACCGGGTGGCGGCCATGGAGACCAGGGTGCGCAGGATTCCCCGGGTGATGTGGAAATCTTCCGCCATGGCATCAAAAAGGGCTTGCTGGCTGATACGCAACGCACGGACCGGACTGCTGGTGACAGCGGTCTCCGACTGAGGCCGGTTTGCCAGGACGGCGAGGGCCCCTGCGGTTTGCGACCGGGTCAGCCTCTGTTCGGGAACTTCTTTGCCCGCCAACATGACTTCACCCTCCAGCAGAAAAAGCAGAAAGTCGGGTGATTCATTTTCGCTGTACAGCCGCTGGCGGGCATGGAAACTGACTTCCTCCGTGATTGCGGCCACCCGTGCCAGACTTTGAGTCCTCACTTCGCGGAAGATCTCCGCACTCTGTAACAGATCTGCTTTCTCCAGGATCGTCAGCATCGGTTTCCTCAGGATTGAGCGCGCGCGGCCACCCGGCCGAGAGCCCATGCGCGTGTTTCAGCCAGCAATGGATCGTGGTCACAGGAGACCATTTTCATGTCGGGAACAAGTTCCGTCAAGTGCAGGCCTCCCGCGGCATAGAGGGCGCAAGCGCGCAGCCAGCCGTCTTCCGAATGCAAAAGGATGCGCAACGCCTCATTTCGATTTGGCACTTCAGCTCCGCATGTCTGGCGGGCGAAAGCCAGCCGCTGCTCCGGGGGCATGTCGTGATCCAGGACGTTGTGGAGGCGCCGGAACAGTTCAGGTTCCAGGAGGTGCTCGAGCATCTCCAAAGCATTCGCCTGCAACTGCGGCCGCCCCGATTGCAGGCCGGCAAACGCGTTGTGGATGTCGCGTTGCGGATAGGACAGGGCCAACAGCCCGAAAATAAGCTCCAGTTCGTTTTCCATGTGTTCCCGGAAGGCCCGTTTCACCAGGCGCTCGCATCCTTTGATGGATTTGCCGCCTCTCTTTTTGCTCCCGGCGCCTTCCAAGGCCGCCCGGATCTGCAGGGACCTGCAGTAGCCGATCAACTCGGCGTTCATGAGATCGGCGTAATCCACACTTTTGGGAATCCATTCGGGATTGACGGCGCGCAGCGCGTTCAACGCTTTGACCATCTCGCAGCGCAAGCCGGGATCGCGCTGCAGCAGGCTGTGCGCCAGGGCTTCCGCGGATTCCGCCGCGGCGATGCGCGCCAGCGTCAGGGGGATTTGGCGGCGCACCGCCAGCGGCACCACACCGTCATTCAGATAGGAACGGAGGATGCCGACGGCGCGGGTATCGTACTGCACAAGGGCCGATCGGGCAGCAGCCACAAGTTGTGGATGCGCCAGTTTTTCGATGATCAAAGGCAGGACTTCGGGCACGCGGTTTTTCCCGGCGCTCAGCAGGGCCTGTTCGACTACTTCAGGACAGGGATCGTGCAGGAGTTCCACGAGGTAGGTATGGAACTCCGCAGTCAGCGGGATCACGCCCAATACGCGGGCGGCCTCGCAGCGGGCGGCGACTGCATTCGGGCCGGCCTGGGAAGTCATGGTCTCCAGGATGAGCTGCGCGGCCGGCGCAAAATCGTGCTCAGAGCACTTTGCCAGGTACGTGACGACGGCTCCCTGCATGACATAAACCGGCAACGGGCTCTGCACATTGAGCAGCATGATCGGGTCGCGACCCTCATGAGTGACGAGGTAGCGCAACGCCTCGGCGCGCACATCCAGACTCTCGTCCCCCATCAGCTTCTCTACCTGGGGGAGAATTTCGCGGTCGCCCGCGTCGCCGAGCAGGCGCAGCGCCTGCTGGCGCACGGCGGGAGAGCGGTGATCCAGCAGTTTGCGGAGTGCCGGATGCCAGCCGGGCTGCCGGCTCATTTCGAACAGCCTCATCCCGTACATCAGTTGCTGCTCGCCGCTGTTCTCGAGGGCGTGGGCCAGCACCTCAATTGTGGTGGAGTCAAGGACCTGGGCGGCCGTCCGCTCCGGATCCAGCGTACGGCGCTCAATCGCCTGGCGCAGCACGTTCAGATATTCCCGGCGCACCCGGTTGGCTATGTATATCCATGCCGCCAGACCGGCCAGGTTGACCAGACTCACCTCGCTGGGGCTGAGTTTGAAAAGATCCGCGGACAGCATGAGGATCAATCCGGCGATGCCATCCGCCGATCGCCAGACAAAACTGTCAATAAACGATTTTACCTGGCTCCTCACCTCGGGGGATACTGGGACATATAAAAGTTCCGTCGACGACTTGTCCACCGAGAAACGGAGCATGTAATGGCTGCCCCTGAGGATGCAGCCCGTCACCAGCCCCTGCCAAAACAGGACTCCCAGGCTGCTGAACATCAGGGCCACCGGGGTAAGAAAAAGCGTTACCCGAATGCCGCCGCCGGCCAGCAACAGGGGTGTGAGCGCCGCCTGAAATACGAACGAGGCGAGTCCCATGTAGCCGTTGAACCGGCAGAAAAACACGGTCAGGCCGCTGGTATTGCCGCCATAAGCATCATTTGAAATCAGCTTGAACTGATATCCCAGGATGCAGGTCGTAAGAGATCCGACAGCCACCAGAGCCGTGATCATCAAGAGGTATCGTGAGTCGCGAATCATCTTCAGGCTGCCGACGAAACTCTGCGGCGCGCCGGCACCGGCCGCCGGGACCCGGCGCAGGTCCGCCAGACGCGTTTTTGCATGGCGGAAAAGCAAGCGCACCAGCAGCGCGCAGGCCCCCAGGAGCAGGGCGATCCCCAGCAGGGCGGTTTCCGGCAGCAGCCGCTTATTGTGGACCATGTCGGCTGTGGTAAAGCTCACGATCGCTCCGCCGAGCAGAGCGCCCGCCCCAATAAAACCGAAGAGGCGCCGGGCCTCCCTGGTGGTCAGTGTGTAGTTGGCCAGGGTCCATCCCATCATGGGGCAGATCGCACCGGCGGTGTACACCCAAATGAGCACCAGCCAGTAAACCCATCGGAAGTGGAAGCGCGTCAGCCACCAGAACAGGGCAAAGGAGATGGCGAAGAAAATCAGGACCGTGGTCACCAGTAGTTCCAGGCGCATGCGGGTGGACAGGCGGGAGTAGATGGCGACAAAGACCGCTGCCATGAGTGCCGAACCGACCATTTGATAAGGGAGCTGCCTCGGAAATTCCTGCAGGAACAGCGCATCTCCGACGGCCTGGCCCATCAGGTAGGCGCCCATGACCAGGAACAGGTAAAAAAACAGAATCGATGCGGGGACGATCTCATTCCGCCGTATCGTGAAGATCCGGCTCACATTGCTGATCATCGCCATCTTAAGCCGCTCTGGCCTGCCATTTCTCTCGCCGGAGCCAGTTTGCCTGTGCCGGGGCCGGGGAGCACTTTGGATTCCGCACCGACATAAAGCGCAGTGAACCGGCCATTCTGAATTTCCAGAGCCGAAGCCCGTCCCGAATAGCTCTCCTTCAGCATCCCGGTGTCGATCAGGAATACACGGTGCTCGAAACGGGAAGTGATCTCGGATTTCGAGATCACCGTATGGCCTGTCACGATGAATTGCGCCTTGAGGCGCGCCAGCATGGCGTTGACGGCCTCCATCAGAGTGTCTTCGGGATCCTCTGCCAGCCCGCGGTACCAGAGCGGGCCATTCGATGACGGAACCAGCCAATTCCTGTAACCGAGCAACTGCTGGATATGCGGAAGATCATCCATGGCGTCGGGCTGGTCTTGCGCCTGGATCACCTTCTCCTGCTCGGCGAGGGTTGCCACGGCTTCGCGGAGAGTCATGTATTTCCAGATGTATCTTCCATCGGCAAGGCGCTGCCAGAGCACATCAAATCTGTCCAATTCGGCGCGAACCCGGTCCTCGATTTCCGAAATGGCGCGATAATTGAGTTTGGGATCCAAGCCGCCGTGGACAAACAGGCCGCCGGCTGCCTGGTAGATCGCCTGGTGTTTGTGGAGCCACCGCCCGTAAATGCCGTTCGGCCCGAGGGCATCGCGGTATTCGAAATAGCCGAGCGGGTGCGCTTCCAGCCATTTTTGCCGCGCGGCATCGTCGTCAGCCTCCGTGAGCTTTGGGAAACGGTCGCTGCGGTTCGAAACATACCTCCTGTAATCCTGGTAAGCCCGTTCGCGGATCTTTTCGGATTGCGCGCCGGCAAAGGTGCCGTAAATCTCCGGCGTGACATAGCGCAGGTCGCCCATCAGGTTCATCGCCTCGTGATTGCCGAGCAGCGTGACGACGCGTCCTCCTGCTTTCGCCGCCTGACTCTGCAGCTTCATCAGCAGATCGAGGCACGCGCGGGTCTGAGCGCCGCGGTCCATCACATCTCCCGTCTGGATGAAAGTGGCGGCGCCGCCGGACCAGCCGAGTTTGCTGTCGGTCAGCCCGGCAGTTTGCAGAATGCTCACCAGTTCGGAATATGCCCCGTGAATGTCGCCGACGGCCACAACACGGGAAGATGCCGCGCCGGTGGCTGCCGGCGCCGGCGGTGCGACGGCCAGCATGAATACAACAAGCCACTGGGTCACGATGCGCAGCGCCAATCTCATTGGGATACCCCCTTCCTCCTAGGGGAACTCTAACCCGCTCCCATTTTGGTTGCAAGATGTCCTTTATCCGCATCTGCAATTCAGACTCCGGAACCGAACTGCTAAGACCTCCAAGACCGCAAAGAATCGGTTTTATGGATAAACATGTCGCATGTGCCTCGTCTGCATGGGCTGCCTTCGGCCCATGCAGATAAGACCGGGGTACTCCCCGGTAACTTCCCTGTTTGAGTGCCACCGCTTTTGAACCACAGAGACACAGAGAACACAGAGGTGGCAACAGGCGCCCCCGGGCGGGGCTTGGCATTCCTGTGTATCTCTGTGGCCTCTGTGCTTCTGTGGTTCATTATTATAAGTTTCTGATTTCAATAAACGACGACGAAGCCGTCACAGGGGCTCTCCAGAATCTTTGCGGTCTTCGAGGTCTTCGTGGTTCGCTTTCCATCCTGCCATCTGAGTCACGGTTATCAACCAAGGCTGGCAGGCGGAATTGGACATTGCAATTTTCCTCCCGACAAGGTTAATCTGAGTCCAGCCGGATCGAATCCAGCCGATGATGGGAATGACTATGGGCCGAAGAATCTTGCAGAGGTTGCTCCGCCCCTTTTGCCGGGTCCAGGAGGAGGAAGTTTATTCCCTGCTCCTGATGTTTTGCTATTCGTTTCTGGCCATGAGCGCCTACAACATCATCCAGCCGACCCAGCGTGGATTGTTCATTAATAACCTGGGCGCCCTGAAGATCCCTTATGTACAGCTGGCCGCGGGCCTTTTCATCGGCCTGGTGATGACCGGTTACGCCTGGCTGATGAGCCGGTTGCCGCGCCGCTGGTGCCTGCCGATCTCGCAAGGGGGCATTGTCGTTTTGCTCGTCACCTTCTGGCATCTGTTTCGGACTCAGCCGAAAGCGCCGTGGGTGGCAGTGACCTACTATATCTTTGGACTCATCCTGGGAATTCTTCTGATCAGCCAGTTCTGGACCCTCGCGAATGTCGTCTACAATCCGCGTCAGGCCAAGCGCCTGTTTGGATTTATCGGCGGCGGATCCTCGCTGGGCGGAATGCTCGGCGGCCTGATCACATGGTTTGCGACTGAGGTCGGAACCAGTAACCTGCTGCTGATCAGCGCCGGCCTCATGGTCGCCTGCATGCTGGTCGTCGTTGTGATCGTAAACAGGGAGAATGTGGGCACGGAGAAGTCGTTTCTGCCCGCAGAAGAACGGAAAGGCGTGGGTGCCAGGCGCGCAATCGAGTTGCTGAGCGGCTCGAAGCACCTGCGGTTGATTGCGCTGGTCATCAGTTTCGGCGCGATTGGAGCGGCGATCCTTGACCAGCAGTTCAACATGGCGACCGAGGCCTTCAAACGCCAGGGGGGCGAGGATGTCCTGGTCTCATTCCTGGGACAGATCCGCTTTTATCTGTCCGCCATGGGTTTTCTCGTCCAGGTTCTGCTTACCAGCCGTATTCATCGATTCTTCGGTGTCGGCTTCGCTCTGCTCCTGCTGCCGCTGGACATTGGCACCACGGCCGCTGTGATCCTGTTCAACGCCGCCCTGTGGGCACCTTCGCTGGCGCGCGTCATGGACCAGACTTTGCGCTATACCATTGACAAGACCACGCGTGAAATCCTCTATATGCCTTTGCCCCTGGAGATCAAGTATGAGGCGAAGCCCTTTGTCGATGTGACCCTCGACCGGTTTGCGAAGGGAATGACCGCCGTTGTGCTGCTGGTTCTGATCAGCCCGTGGGGTTTCAATCTCGGGTGGCAGAAACTCAGTTTCGTCAGCCTGGTGCTGATGGTGATCTGGATCCTTGTGGCGGTCAGCGCCCGGCGCGGCTACCAGATGGCATTCCGGCAGAGCCTGGAGCAACGTGTCATTCGACCCGCCGATATGCAGCCTGCCGTCGCGGACTTGTCGACGATCGAGGCGCTGGTCCGCGAGCTCTCCAGTCCTGATGAAGAGCGGGTGCTGTACGCCATGGAGATGCTGGAGTCTTTCGACAAGCGCATCCTGATCACGCCACTGCTGCTCTATCATGAATCGCCGGCAGTCAGGATCCGGGCGCTCGGGCTGTTCAGCGTCACCCTCGCCAATGAGACGGGACGCTGGTTGCCGGTAATTCAGCGCATGATGGCGGATGAGAATCCGGGCGTGCGCGCCGCCGCCGTCGGCGCCCTGGCGAACATTCATGACGAGCAGGTCACGGTCCTGGTGCGTCCTTACCTGCATGACGCCAATCCGCGCATCGCCATTACCGCGGCCATGGTGCTTTCGGAGAGCGGCCTCGAGGAGGATGTGGCAGCGGCTGAACACATGCTCAAGGAACTGGTCGCGGATACGCGCGATTCCACGGCTCAGGCGCGGCGCGAGTTCGCGATTGCCCTGCGGAACGTGCCGCACCCGCATTTCCGCCGGCTCCTGATCCCGCTCCTGTCGGACAGCAATCATGAGGTCGCCGAGGAAGCGATGCAGACGGTACGGCGGCTTGGCGTCGCGGATTTCATCTTCGCTCCCACTCTGGTTTCCTTGCTGCGCGATCCCAGGATGAAGAGCAGCGCCCGGGAACTGCTGGTCGGCTGCGGCGAAGAAGTCCTCGGCATACTGGGGCACTTTCTGGGCGATCCCGGAGAGGATATCTGGGTCCGGCGTCATATCCCCGATGTAATCGCGCGCATCCCGTGTCAGAAGGCAATGGATATTCTGGTTGCGGCGCTGCAGGAAAGCGACGGCCTTCTGCGCTTCCGGGTGCTTGCGGCAATGGAAAGGCTCCACCGCGAGGATGCCGGACTCGTGATCTGTCGCGAATATATCGAAGCGCGCGCGCTGAAAGAGGGGTCCGGTTTTCTCCATTATGAAGGCTGCTACCGGCAGCTCTTCGAGCATGAGAAACTGCCGAAGGACAACCTCCTGGCCCGCGCCCTGGCGGAGAAAATGGAGCGCATTTTAGACCGCACCTACCGCTACCTTGGACTGATCTATCCATGGAAGGACATTGCGACGGCACGGTGGGCGATTGAGCACGATACCGGCCGCACGCGCTCCGCGGCTCTGGAATATCTCGACAACCTCCTTGTCGGAATCCTCAGGAAAAAACTGATGCCGGTGCTGGAAGCTGCCGGGATGCCGTCCCTTGCGCGCGACCTTTCCGGAAAAATGGAGCAGACGGTGCTGCGCCTGATCCATGATTCCGACCCGGTGCTCTCTTCGGCGGCGATCCTGTTTTCGTGGGAGATCCGCCTGGGAAATATCAATTCGGAACTGGAGAAGCTGCTTGCCAGCCGGGAAGCACGGGACTGGCATGTTTTTGAGGCCGCGAGCTGGGTCTCGGCGGCCTTCCGACTCCAGGAGTCCAGACGCCGCCTGCTGTGGATGGAAGCCATGCCGGCCGTGGAGGCCGCGGATCGCATGCGCGGATTGCCCCTGTTTGCGTCGCTTTCCATTGACAGCCTTTTCCGGATTGTAGCGGCTGGCAGCCAGACGCGGCACGAACCCGGAAAGGCGCTGCTTTTGGAGGGAAGCGTGCCTGAATGCCTCAATCTGGTCGTGGATGGCCGCGTTCTTTGCCGGACCTCGGACGGCGATCTGAGGGAGATCACCGCACCCGCTATTCTGGGCTTCCCGGAGGTGCTCGAAGGCAAACCGGTCCGCGAAACCGTCCGCACGGGCGAAACCTGTGCCTGCCTGTCATTGACCGGAGAGCAGTTCCGCACGGTGCTGGCCGATGACGCAGACCTGGTGCAGGGGCTGTTCCGCATACTCCTGGGCGCGGATGCAGGCGCTGCCGAACGGCGGGTCACCCGTGGCAAACAGGCCGGCCTGGATTTGGATGGCCATGCGGCAGGCCTGAATGCTGTGGAAAAGTCGCTGGTGCTCAAGAGCATCCCCGTTTTTTCCGGCGTCAGTGTGGAGGAGATGCCTGGACTCGCTTCGATAGCAATTTCCATCCTGCTGAAGCCGGAAATGATGTTGTTCGCGGAAATGGACCTGCCGGCGATCGTGACGGTGATCTCCGGACAGATCTCACTCGAGTCGGAGCGTCTGCAGCAGGCGCTTGTGGCCGGCCCCGGCGATACCATCGGTGTGGAGAACACGTTTGCAGGGATCAGCCCGAGGTGCAATGGCCGCGTCCTGGCGGATGGAACGGCGTTGTGTATCCATCGGAATGACCTGTTCGATCTCATTTCCCAGCGGCCCGGCCTGCTCAGCCAGCTGTATGCCGCCGCTTCACGCCAGCGCGGCCTGAGGTAGTCCGCGCCGGCATGAAGGAGCGCGGGCGTCCCGCCCGATGCAGCGTGGTTTTTGACGCATGGCGCCCATGGCGCGTTTGGAGTGCGGCGACTGGTCCTGCACCTTACCCGGATCTCTGCGCGATAGACACGCGGACTGGGTGTGTTTCCCACTTGCCTCGGAAATTGAGATTCGTTGGAGCGCATAAACAAGCGCCGAAGGCGCGCTCCATACCAGCCTGGGGCAACGCCCCAGGAAAGCGGATCGGATCATGAGACAAGGGCTGAAAGCCCGCTCCATAATCGATGATAGGGCGGGCTTTCAGCCCTTCCATCCCTTTTGGGGATCGCGTGAATCCTGGGGCGTTGCCCCAGGCTGGTATGGAACGGGCCTTCGGCCCTTGGTTCAGGCCACGATCCGGAATATGGGCAATGCCTGAATGCAGGCCGGATCATGCAGCTGCGTCTACTCACCCAAGATCCGTATAAGGTCCAGGACTGGTCGCCGCTTTCAACAGCTTGGTGCTGCCCCACACCGGCAAATTGCTGCCGGGATTGCCGCGGTGCGCCTGAAGCCAAGCATTGGTCTCTCCTGAAAACGGCAGCAAGCTGCCGTTGCGCTGCCAGAACACGCTTTCCATAACGGCGACGAGTCGCCGCACTCCAAACGGACGCTTCAGATCTTGAATCAGGCCAATTGGAGCAAAAACCATGCGGCATTGGGCGGGACGCCTGCACTCCATTGATTATGCGAAGTGGCTGAGGCGGCCGCGCGGGCCGGTCTGGGCATCATCCCAGTCGCCGGGCCTGGAAGCGCCGATGAATTCAATGCGCTTTGAGGTTACCACCATTCCCGCGGCATCCCGGTCACGCACGGGCAGGCGGTCAATCGCGAACACCTGCTGGCGGATTCTGGACCGCGCGTCCATGACATAGCGCACGTACAGGGCAGAAGGACTGTCATCGGCGAGGAAGCGGATGACCGAGCTCTTCGGAGCGAGGCGGCACTCACGATTGGTGACCAGGCCGCCGGGCGCGAACTTCTTGATATAGGAGAACAAGTCGCACTCGTAAACGATGGTCAGAGGGCGTTCTCGGTCCAGGATCGCGCAGTAGATCAGGGAGGAATCCACAAAGAGCTTTTCGGGAGGCGCCACAATTCTGCCACGCCCATCCTTCCAGATCAACAGCAGCCGGTCCAGCGGCGAGCAGGACAGCAGCTGGTCGCCGCCGATCCTGCAACCCAGATAGCCTTTCTCGCGATCATAGCCGATGCTGAGTTCGTTGGCGGTCAGCGCGCGCTCGGAAATCTCGCCGAACTGGGCGACCTGCGTGCGGCGCGGATGCTCCCCGCCGTGCTTGCGCAGCAGCGTCCGCAGGTAGCGGACCGCATAGGGGACAAGCGCGGCCAGGTTCTGTTCCACTTCCGCGAGCTCGGTGCCGAGCCGCTCAACCTCCTTGCGGCTCCTTTCGAGATCGAACAGCGAAATCCGCCTGATTGCGATACCCACAAGCATTTCCGCGTCCTCGCGCGTCACATCGTGCTGGAGCTGCCGGCGGAACGGCTGCAATCCATCCAGCACCGCTTCGAGGACGGCGGACGCCGACTCACACGATTCGATCTGCTTATAGATCCTGTGTTCCACGAACAGACGGATCAGCGTGTGGTGGTGGATGTCTTCGGTCAGGCGCCGGCGCCGGCGCATCAATTCGCGGCGCAGGAGGTCGACCAGCCGCGTCGTGTTGTAGCGGAGAATCTCCGGCACGCTCATTTCAACCGGCTTGTGGCCCCGGATCACGACGATCCGGCTGGGGATCTGCGTCTGGCATTGCGTGAATGCATACAGCGCTTCGATGGCATGGCCGGGATCCTGGTCGGCGGGCAACTGAACCTCAATCTCCACTTGCCCGGCAGTGAAATCGTTCAGGCTCTTTACTTTGATCTTCCCCTTGCGCGCGGCGTCTTCAATCGAGGCCATGAGCGAGTCGGTGGTCGCCCCGAAAGGAAGTTCGCGGATCACGAGCGTGCGCTCGCCTTTCTTTTCGATGAGGGCCCGCACGAGCACATGGCCGCGGCCATCATCATAGGCCCGCGCGTCCATAAGGCCGCCCTGGGGAAAATCGGGCAGCACGCAGAACGGTTTTTTGCCCAGAATGGCGATCTGAGCCTCGAGCAGTTCGGCGAAGTTGTGGGGCAGGATGCGCGTGGAAATTCCGACGGCAATGCCCTCGGCGCCCGACATCAGCAGCAAGGGGATCTTCGCCGGCAGCGTCACCGGCTCTTTCTTGCGGCCGTCGTAGGAAGGAACAAACTCCGTGAGTTCGTCGTTGAAAAGCTCCGTGCGAGCCAGTTCGGTAAGGCGGCATTCGATGTAGCGGGCCGCGGCCGCCGGGTCCCCGGTAAAAATATTGCCGAAATTGCCCTGGCGTTCGATCAGATATTGGCGGTTCGCCAGCGCAACCAGCGCCTCGCCGATCGAGGCATCGCCGTGGGGGTGAAACTGCATGCAGTAGCCGACGATATTAGCCACCTTGATGAATTTGCCGTCGTCGTTTTCATGCAGTGAGAAGAGGATGCGGCGCTGCACGGGTTTCAGCCCATCTTCGATGTTAGGGATTGCCCGGTCGCGGATCACATAGGAGGCGTACTGCAGGAAGTGGCTGTCCATCAACCGCTTGAGCGGCCCTTCGCCGGTTGCGTGCAGCTTGCCGCCTCCTGCCGCTGCAGGCGCATCCGACTCCTGTCCGCTTCCCGCCGGTTCCTGCGGACCAAACATCGGCAATATTTTCTGTCGGTCAGTCATAGGCAATCTGGTGTCTGCGGGCTAGGTCATTTCCGAGGCATCCACTACAAGGTGCTCCATAATGTACTGGCGCCGTTCCGGAGTGTTGCGCCCCATGTAGAAACCCAGAATGGCCGGCACCGCATGCCGGTTGGCGGCGCGCACCGGCGTGAGCCGCATCCCGGGTCCGATGAATTGCTTGAACTCGGCCGGAGAAATTTCTCCGAGCCCCTTGAAGCGTGTTACCTCCGCGCCCCGCATCTCCTTGACTGCCGCCTGGCATTCCGTTTCGGAGTAACAGTACACGGTCTCCTTGCGGCTGCGCACGCGGAACAGCGGCGTCTCGAGAATGTGGACGAATCCCTCATGAATGATGGGTTCAAAAAAGCGCAGAAAAAACGTCAGCAGCAGGTTACGGATATGCAGGCCGTCCACATCGGCGTCGGTCGCGACAATGACCATCTGGTAGCGCAGACGCTCCACGGAATCCTCGATGTCCAGACTGCGCATCAGGTTGTACAACTCCTCGTTCTTGTACATGACGTCGCGCCGCAGATCGCAGACGTTCAGCGGCTTGCCGCGCAGCGCGAAGATCGCCTGCGTGTTGACGTCGCGGCAGCTGACGATGGAACCGGCCGCCGACTGGCCCTCGGTGATGAAGATCATCGAGCCGGCGCCGCGGCCGGTGCGTTTGTCGAAGTGGATCCTGCAGTCCTTGAGCTGCGGCACCCGGATCGAGGTGGCGCGGGCGCGCTCGCGCGCCATCTTCTTGATCGACTGAAGCTCCTTGCGCAGCTTGACCGTCTCCTCGATCTTCCACAACGCCTTTTCCGCAGCCTTCGGATTGCGATGGAGAAGGTCGGCAACCACCTCGCGCACCTGGGCCACCCACTCGCCGCGCAGTTCCGTATTGCCGAGCTTGTTTTTCGTCTGCGACTCGAATACCGGTTCCTTGAGCCGGATGGCAATGGCGCCGGCCATGCCCTCGCGAACGTCGTCCCCTTCGAATTTTCCCTTGGAAAACTCGTGGAAGCCCTTGACGAGGCCCTCGCGGAACGCGCTCAGGTGTACGCCTCCGTCGCCGGTGTACTGGCCATTGACGAAGGAGAGGAACGTCTCATCGAAGCGCTGCGTGTGGGTGAAGGCCAATTCCATCATTTTGGTGCGGTAGTGCAGCGGCGGATATAGAGCCTCGTCGCCGACCTCGTCGCGCAGCAGGTCCAGCAGGCCGTTGCGCGACAGGAAGAGCCGGCCGTTATATTCGATGCGCAGGCCCGCGTTGAGGAAAGAGTAGAGCCGGAGGCGCCGCATGACATGGTCTTCGTTGAAGTTCACCGGCCCGAAAACGTCCGGATCGGGCTCGAAACCAACCATCGTGCCGTCCGGTTCCCGGGGGGATTTCGCCTTCTGTTCCCGCAGCAGTTTGCCGCGCTCGAAAGACGCCTGCACACACTCGCCGCCGCGGTAACTGCAAACGGTAAAACAGTGCGAAAGCGCATTGACCGCCTTGGCGCCGATGCCGTTCAGACCCACACTGAACTGGAACACGTCGTCACTGTATTTCGCGCCGGTGTTGATCCGCGACACGCATTCGACCACCTTTCCCAGGGGAATGCCCCGGCCGAAGTCGCGCACTACGACGCGCGGGCCTTCTAACGCCACGGTGATGCGGTCGCCGAATCCCATGATGAACTCATCCACCGCATTGTCGACGACTTCCTTCAGGAGGATATAGATTCCGTCGTCATAATCGGAGCCGTCGCCGGTACGGCCGATGTACATCCCCGTGCGCTTGCGGATGTGCTCCAGCGAGGAGAGGGTTTTGATTTTGTCTTCGTCGTAGTTATGCCTGGTAGTCATGGTCCATAAGACGGGCATTCTACCAGCTTCCGGGATCAGGAAAAAGGGTGGAGTATTCGGGAATCGGTGTCAGGTATCAAAAATCCAATTTCCGGCCTGCGGAGGATCTCCGATGTAAGCCGGAAATTGGATTCTTGATACCTGACACCGGGGTAGGGGGTCAGAATTTGAAGAGACTGATACTGCCGGATATCGAGGAGATGCGCAGGTTGCCGGTCCCATTCCCGACATTCCCGCGCGCCGAGCGCCCGGGTCCGAACTGCTTTTCCTGAATCTGGATCGGGAAATCGGTCTCGAGCTTCCCGCTCAGAGTCGTCATTTCGATATTGGGGATGCCTGCGATAGGCGCCTTTACGTTGACGCTGCCGCTCACCGATGAGAACTTCATGTCACCGGCGCCCGCGATTTGAGTGATTTCGGCGTTCACGCTGCCGCTTACACTGGAGGCGTTGACCGTGCCGGAGACGTCCTTCACCAGTACATCACCGCTTACAGTGCTGGCATGAATGTCGCCGCGCACACCGCCAACGACCACGTTCCCGCTTACCGAAACGAGCTTGTCGAAGCTGAATTCCAGGCTGGCAGGCACCCGCACTTCAAAGCTCACGCTCGCCTCACAATTACCCTTTTCAGGATAGCGGACGCGCAACTCGAGTTTTCCGCCGGTGCTTAAGTCTTCAATCTGCACGAGATCCTTATCCCATCCGGACCGGATGGCGTCCACAACCACGCTGCTTCCCGCATAGCCCACGACTTTGAGATCGCCGGATATGTTCTGGATCTGAATATGGCTGCCCGCTGGGAGTGTGTAAGATTGATGGAGATCCTGCGCCGGAAGCGTCGCCAGGGAGAACAGGCCGACGAGTGCCAAGACCAGAGCCAACATCCCTAAGTTCTTTTTCATGATTTCATCCTTTCGCAATCCGTGTTTACCCGTTCGACAAGTGAGTGACACGAACCGCAAAAAGGTTTCAGAATGCGGATTGGATTGCGTGCAGAATGTGGGATTCCTCTCAATCCCGCCGCCCGCGGACAAGGCCATGGTCGTTTCATCGAATGGGCGGGTGAGCGGCGTTGCAGGATCGCTGCTGAGCGTGTACTCATAATGGCTGATGGCAGCGCCAAAAATGAGATGGAAGTATGCCTGCATATCCTTGACTTTCAACCCGGTCAGCCGTGGGCCTGCCAAAATCGCGGGTGCGGTGGCAGACCCGAGATGTTTTTGAAGCACAGAGCACACAGAGAGCACAGAGCACACAGAGTTTTAAAAAATTCCATAAATCCGTGAAATCTGTGGAATCCGTGGCGTTTTTATTTTTGATCGTTCCTTGATGGATACATTCGCAATTACTTGTGACCGCATATATAGCCTTTTGGTGCCTGGGGTTGCTCGTCCGGAAATTCTCTACTTCCCGCGACGGAAGTTGGCCAGATATTCCAGAGCGGAATCCTGCACGTATTCCACGGCCGAGTTGGGCGCGAGGAAATTATTGGCGATCATCGCAAACGCCAGCATTTCGCCGTCCGCGGTCTTCACGTATCCTGACAGGCACCGGACCTGCGCGACGGTGCCGGTTTTGGCATGCACATTGTTCGCCGCTTTCGTGCCCCTCATGCGTCCGCTGATTGTGCCGTCCACCCCGGCAATCGGAAGCGCATCATAAAAGATCTGGAAGCTGCGGTGCCGGTACATGTACCTGAAAATCCGGACCAGCATGTCCGCGCTGACGAGGTTGTGGCGTGACAGCCCGGAGCCGTCCGCGTAGGCGAATGTGCCGCTGGGTATCGCCATTCCCTGCAGCGCCGCGAGCACGACCTCGCGGCCGGCCTCGAAACTCCCCTCGTTGCGCAAAGCCAGGCCGAGGGTGCGGGCCAGGGTCTCCGCATACAAATTCTGGCTCACCTTCAACAGCGGCCTGACGATTTCCGCGAGCGGCGGAGAGGAGTGGGTCCAGAGCGCAGGTCCGGCCGGCGGGGCCGGCGGATCCAGATCTGCCGGCTCGCGGATGGCCGCGCCGCTTACGTCCACGCCTTCTTCCAGAAGGGTCTTTTTCAAGGCGGCAAGGTAATAGGTGGCTGCTTTTTCGACGGAGATTGTGGTGCTGTCCGGTTTCGCCTTGGCAGCGATGGTCCCGCGTACGATCAGCGATTCTCCTTGCACCCCGCGCCGGACATCGATATTGCCTCTGGCGCCGGCCGGAAGCGTCGTCACCGCGGCATCGATTGACAGATAGTCCGGCACCGGCCTGCACCTGACGGTCGCAGCGCTCCCCTCGGTTTCGCCCGGGATGACTTCCACCGTGATCAGATTCTCATTGAACTGGAGCGCCGTCACCGGAGCCGCATAACCATAGGTCAGATCATCCCATTCCCAGCCAGTGCCGAAATAGGGAGGCGGGAATGCCCGCGCATCCCCCACGATGGCGCCGTCGATCTTGCGGATCCCCTTCTCTTTGAGTTTGGCGGCCCAGTCCTTGAATACGCGAAACGGATCGCCATTGTGGAAACGCGGCGCAAGGCTCGGATCGCCACTTCCGGTGATGATCAGGTTGCCCCTCAGCGTGCCGTCCGTGATGGAACCCTCCGCTGAAATCCGGGTTTCATAAAGAAAGTCCGGACCAAGACGGACAAGCGCCGCCGCCGCCGTAAGTATCTTGTTGTTGGAGGCCGGCATGTAGAGGCGCGTGGGATTGTGCGCATAAAGGACATCACCGCGATCCAGGGAAAGCACTTCCACGCCCCACTGCGCGCCGGCAAAAATGGGATCAGAAAAAAACTTTTCCAGGTCGGCGCCGACCCGGGCAGGAGTGCCGGCCAGGGCGGGAGCGGCGATCCTGGCCGCGCAGCCGGCCAAGAGGCAGGAGTGGGCAAGAATCAGGATCAGCAGACAACTTTTTTGCGCGTGTTTCATGGGATGGCATCCATGATGACAGGTTGAGAAATAGATGTTTCAGCGACACAGGTTCGCGTTTCTCACTGGTCCCTTTTTCGCACAAAGGCCGCAATGAGCAGCGAGCAGACAAAGCCCGTGACTACCGTGCCCGTCATTGCCGAGATGCCTTGCACCCAGGGTTTCGCGGTTCTCGCCATGATATCCATGGTGAACTTGATCTCTTCCGGCGTCCTGCCTGCTTTTTCGAACGCACTTCTTTGCAGGGCAACCATCTCTTCAAAGTAATTTGGAAACAGCACGGCGGTAAACAGGTAAGCAACGAAAAACAGGATCATCCCGGCGAGGAGGGACATGAGCGTGCCGGAACCGACCTGCGCCCAATAACGCTTTCCTTCCTTTCCTGTGCGGGTCAATCCCCAGATCAGGCAGAAAAACTGGATCAGAATGATCAGCCAGAACAGGTTTTGCATCACCGGATCCTTGTACCAGCCCGTGAATCCCATGATGAGTTGCCACAGCCCGCAACAAACTGCGATCAGGATTCCCGCAATCCATGCGCTTTTCATGACGATCTCCTTGCCAGTCCGTGTTTCTTGTGCGCGATTGAATCCCAGGTTGATACCGCCAAGCTTAGCGCAGCCGAACGGATCTTTTCAATCCCGATGCGAAACGGCGCCTGATTATTTTTCTCTTTCTGCCCGCGGCCACATCCTCCCTTCCTCCTTGCCCTGAAAACTGAAATGCAATACGCTGCGAAGGTCTGCTTGTTTGGGAAATGCCATGAATGAACGGTCCCCGGGCCGCAAATGGAAGAAAATGGCGCTGTGGCTGCCGCTCGTGATTACGGCAGTTGCCTATCTGTCCACGTGCAACCGGGCGGTGATCGACTACGATGAGGCCCACTACGCGCAAGCGGCCCTGCAGATGGTGGAGCGCGGCGATTGGGTGACGCCTTACGATAACGGGGTGAGGTTTCTCGAGAAACCGCCGTTCATGTATTGGGTGACCGCCGCCGGTTTCCGGGTCTTCGGAGTCAGCGAATTCGCCCTCCGCTTGCCGACTGCTCTCGGGGTTCTGATCCTTGTCTGGGTTGTCATGCTCATGGCCCGAAGCGCCGGGGGTGAAATGGCGGCCGTGATTGCCGGGCTGTGCACCTCCCTCTCGGCCGGCGTTTTCCTGTTTACCCGTGAGTCGCTGCATGATATCTGGCTGGTGCTGTTCCTGACCACCGCCATGTATGCCTTTCTCAGGTGGTATCTGGACCAGCCGCATTCTCTGCGGCATGCGCTGCTTTTCTACGGGGCCATGGCCGGCGCCGTCATGACCAAAAGCCTGGTGGGCATCGCTTTTCCTGTTGGAATTGTCGGCCTGTTTTTTCTGCTGCGGCGTGAATGGCCGGATTGGCGCCGGCTGCATATTGTTCCGGGGCTGGCGCTTTTCCTGGCGCTCACCTTGCCCTGGCACTGGCTTGCGGCGATGCGCAATCAGGACTTCCTGTGGTCTTTCTTTCTGAACGAACAGATCCTGCGCTTCTTTGGCAAACACGATCCGCCCATTCTCTGGTCGATTCCGTTACTGGTTTTCTGGGGACTGATCCCGGTATGGTTTTTCCCGTGGACAGCCTTTCTGCCTGCCGCGCTGAATAACCTCAGGAAACCGGGCACCCGGGACCAGGCTACCATCCAAAGGTTGGCTTTGGCCTGGCTCATCGTTATTTTAGGCTTTTACGCGGTTTCAGCGCGGCTCGAACATTATGCTTTCCCGCTGCTGCCGGCGCTCGCTCTCCTGGTCGGCATGACATTGAGCCGAACGGATCGTGATGCAGCGGCCGCTAGGGGCTTCCGCGCGTTGGCGATCCTGGGCGGAGTGTTGCTGGTGGCGGGGACAGGCACTGGGATCTGGCTGCTCTCTTCCTCTCATGGAGCCGGTGATGCGGCGGCCACACGGATGGGCGTCATCCGCTCGACGGATTTCAGCATCCTGGCGGACATGCCAGGCACGATGCAATGGGAACTGCGCAAGCCCGCGGTGGTGACCGTCCTTTCGCTCGCCGCTGCCTTTTGGGCGGCATTCCGGTTGGAGAAGCGTCAGCGGCGCTTGCCGGCGATACTCGGCCTGGCCGCGGGCATGCTGATTCTATGTGCAATGATTCAATGGAGCCTGGTCATTTGCGAAGACTTGATATCATCCAGGAAGTTTGGCCTGGCAGTGGCTCGGGAGGCGCGCCCCGGCGATCACCTGGTTGTGCTGGGTGATTATGAATCTGCCAACTCGATCAGTTTCTATCAGCCGTTGCTCGTGCAGGTTTCCGATGGGGTGGCCTATTCGCTGGTGCCGGGAATGAAGTATCCAGACGCTCCGCGCATCGTGTTGCCTGTTGATGAATTCCACGCACTATGGCGGGCGGGAGAACGCGTATTCGTGCTGCTGCCGAAGACACGGGTCAGAGAACTCAGTCCCGCAGGAACCGGCGTGCTCGAAGTCCTGGACCGCGTTCTGGTCCGGAACCGCTAAACCGACAGCAGCTGGATTCGAGGGGTGAAAGCCGGTCTGTGTGAGGTTTTATGAAAGTTTCCACAATGCGGCGCATGGACGCCTGGATCGGTGTGCCGTTATGCCTGCTGGCTACAGCCCTTCGGGGGATTTTCGGCAAACTGTTTCGGCGCTCCGCGGAAGCCGGCAGCCCGAAGCGCGTTCTGATCATCAAGCTCTCCGAGCTTGGCGCACTGGTTACCCTGGGCCCGGCGCTCTCTTCTCTGGCCGGACTGGTCGGGAGACAGAACCTCTATTTTCTGACTTTTGGCGAGAGTCGCGGATTGCTGGAAATTCTCGACTACGTTCCCCAGGAAAACATCGCCCTCCTGCCGACCGGCTCACTGGGGCACTTCCTGCGGGAGATGCCGCGGCAATTGATCCGCCTCAGACGAAAGCGGATCGACTGCTCGCTGGATCTCGATTTTTTTTCACGCGCCACAGCCCTGATCGCATGGCTGATCGGATGCCGCCGCCGTGTCGGATGCCACGCCTATTACGGGGAAGGCCCCTACCGCGGAAACCTGCTGACTCACAAGGTGAAGTTCAATCCCCATATTCATGTCAGCCAGATGTTTTCCGTCCTGGCGCAGGCCGTAAGAAGCGAACCGGGAAGCTTCCCGCGCATCGAGTTTGTCCCCGAGCCCGCGGAAAAGGTCGAATGCTGGTTCCAGCCGGCCGAGGACGAAGTGGCGCGCGTCGCCGACCTGCTCCGGGATGCCGGAGTTGACTCCCGGGCTGCCATCATTTTGCTGAATTCCAACATCAGCGATCGAGAGGCTATTCCGTTGCGCAAGTGGTCAGACGAGCGTTATGTCGAGCTGGCACACATGATTCTTGCGGGGATGCCAGAGTGCTTCATCCTGCTGACGGGAGGGAAGGCCGAAGCGACCGCGATCGCGAAGCTTGCACAACGCATCGGACACCAACGCTGCCGCTCCCTCGCAGGTAAAACCACTCTGCGGGAACTCCTCACTTTGTACGGCATGTCCGCCATGATCGTCACGAATGACAGCGGTCCGGCGCATTTTGCGACCTTGACCGGTATCCGGGTTGTGGTTTTGTTTGGCCCTGAGACGCCGCATCTTTGGCGGCCTTTGGGCAGCCGTGTGCACGTCGTATATCGGGGGCTGGCGTGCAGCCCCTGCTTCACAGTTTACAACGGCCGGCAGAGCAAATGCCGCCGGAACGCATGCATGGACATTGATCCGGCGGAGGTTTTCCGGGTGGTCCGGCAGCAGCTGGCAGCCGATTAGTCCGGATTATTCGTAGCGGAGGGCTTCGGTCGGATCGAGTTTTGCGGCGCGATGGGCGGGCATGATCCCGAACGAAACGCCGACGATGACCGACAGCGAAAATGCGATGGCAATGGCGATCCAGGAAATCGGGATGTCGAAGCCGAAGCCCAGTTTTGCAATCAAGGGGCCGGACAGGCCGAGCAGGATGCCCAGAGTTCCGCCGGTTGTGGACAGAAAGACCGACTCGGTCAGGAATTGAAAGAGAATTTCCCGGCGGCGCGCGCCGGTCGCCATCCTGATGCCGATCTCCCTGGTCCGGGCCACGACCGTTACCAGCATGATGTTCATGATCCCGATGCCGCTGATCACAAGGGTGATCGTTCCAATCAGGAAAAGCACCATGGTCAGAACCGATGCAATTCGATCTGCCGTGCGCAGGATCTCCGTCATGTTTTCCACACGGTACGAACTCCCCTTGCGATGGCGTCTCTCCAGCAGTTGCACGATCAGCTCCGTGGTGCGCGGAACCACGGCGCTTGTGCGCGCGGATGCATAGATCAGGTTCAACTTGTCCGTCCCCGTAAAGCGCCGCAAGGTTTGGAGGGGTAGAATCACCGAAAGGGCTGTCACCTCGGATTGGCCGAAGGTCGCCACTCCTTCCTGGAAAACTCCCACGACTTCGAACGGGACCTGGTAGAGTCTTATGCTCTTGCCGCGAATGTCCAGGCTGCCGTAAAGCTTTCTGGCAAACTCTTCGGTGATCAAACACAGCTTCCCATACGATTTAGCTTCCGCCTCATCCCAGAACCTGCCTGAGAGGATGCGCAGATTGCGCACCCTGGCGTAGCGATCGGTCACGCCGATTACCGAGACCTCTTTCTCTTTCCCGGCAATCGTGACCCGGTCCGAGGTGGTTACGATGCCGGCGGCGAAGGCAACGCCGGGCAGCTGCTGGACCGCCTCGAGATCGCCGAGCGTCAAATCATCCGACAGAGTCCGGGCATCGGAAGCATCACCGGATGCCTCGTAATAGAAGTAGATGAGGTTGGTTCCGACGGCTTCGATCTGCTGGAGAATGTAATCCTTGCCGGTCAAGGCGATCGTGACCACGAGAATGATGGAAGCCGTGCCGATGACCATGCCCAGCATGGTCAAGCCGCCACGCATGCGGTTTACGTTCAGATTTTGATAGGCGAACCTCAGGGCTTCGACGATGCGCATTATGTTTCTGCGAATCCTTGAATGTCTCCCGCTTTTGCCAGCGCGGAGTTGTGACGCACTAGATAGGATGCCAATCCCTCGGTTTCCAGGATGCGCTGCGCCTCCTCCCAACTCACGTTCGTACCCTGCCCAAGCGCTTCGATGATGCGGATGATGCTGAGCGCCACTTCCGCGGTCTGTCCCATTTCGCGGGATTTCACGAAATCGATGGCCTCGATGAGCACCGCGTTTGCTTCGGCAAAGCTTATCGGAGAGGCCATGCCATGCCTGCCGTGGCATTCCAACTCTTTCAGGATATCATTGACATGGGAAAGGACAAGGTAGGTTGCCCTGCCGATGAGCTTGAGATTGCTCGGGCTGACGCTGGTCATGGTATTGCCGATGACACGGCCCAAGGAAGCCATGATGGCGGTCGAGTGGGCATTGAGCAGCATTTTCAGGGCAATCTGCGCACGCAAACCGAGCGGATCCGCCACCGGATCCAGAACCAGCGGCACCCAAAGGTCGCCGGCCTGCAACAGAGGCGCAATGGTGTGTTTGAGCTTCTCCATGTCTGCCGCCGCCGTAACGGTCAGAATACCCGCCGATCCGCCGCGTTCGTGGAACAGCTTGATGAAATTCCGAGCGCCGGAATCCGGATCCTCCAGCGCGCGACCCTCTTCATTCATCAGCACCAGCACTCCCAGATCGCCCCGTTCCGGGCCCCTGCGCGCGATGTTGGCCGCGGAAAAGGAAAAATCGTATGAGAATTCCTGGTCATTGCCGGCGCTCCTTAGACTGCGCAGGGCGGCCTCCCGCAGATACAGATCTTCCACGCCGGTCTCGAATGCGGGCCCATAGAGCAATGGATCGAGGCCGTGGAAGGGGCGCCCGAGAAACCGGTGCCAGGCTGAGCGCAAGTCGGGCGCTTCGGTCCAGACCTGCACCCAGCAGCGGCGCTGCTCATCTTCGACCTTGTCCAACGGATACAGCCGGAATGTCGGGCTCCGCTCGGTATTGTCAATGAAGACGGTGATCAGGGCTTCCTTTGCCAGATAGGTGGCAAAACGATGCTTCCGGTATGTGTTGGTTTCGAGGCCGGTGAAGCGCGCGAGCTCGTGAATGCAGGCTTCCACGGCGCGCCTGACGTCATCAAAATCCGCCAGGCGTTCGGCAATGGAGGACTCTGCCCCGAAGCCGAATCCGCACATTTCCTCGGGTGTCAGACACGGTTTGAGGATTTGGGACAGGGCCTGTTCGAGAATGACGCCGACGACAAAGGTCTCACTTGTAGTTGCCTGCATCCGGGTGGACCCGGTGATGCTCTGGGGGCCTGTGGTCAGGTTGATGTGGGTGATGGACGGATTGGTCAGCACCGCGGCGCTGCGTTCGAAGGGAAGCAGGACATCGACGGGATTGTTGCAGATGAAGTAGAGGTTCTTCCGTGCCTCGGCAATGGTTCCCTCGCCGGCCGGCCCGTATGGTTCCAGCGCCGCCAGCACCGTGCCGATTACCGAAGAGGTCTCGCCTCCTTCGGTCACGCAGATCACGACATCTCCGCGGCGGATGCCATGGTCCTGCAACTGGAGCCTGCCGATCAACTGAAGGTCCTCGAATCCCTCCAGGGAGCTGACCAATGCGCGGTCGCCGCCCGTCATCTCTCCGACTAGAGCATCTTCGATATTTCCGCCGACTCTCGCACGCACCTTTTCCCAACAGCGATGTTGTTGCACACGCCTCCAGAACGGGCGCCAGAAGGTGCTCTCCATCTGCTTGGCCAGACGGCCGGTTGCACCGCAGCCGTAGATGTAGATCCTGTGTCCGCTGATCACCGCTTCGGCGACGGCATCGGCTGCCTGGGTCAAAAGAGCAGGATTCAATTCGAGTTGCCGGATCCGCGCGGAAATGTCCTGATCCACAGACAGAAGCATGCGCAGACCTGCCATGGTGTCCGATTGCAGGACGAAACTCAGGTTCCAGGTTTTGGGGTGGCGCTGTTCGGTCAGCAGGCTGTAGAGGTGAAATTGCCTCTTGTTCTCGACATAGTCGGTCGACAAAGGCGCCGGCTCCAGCCCCATTATCTGAAGGAGTTCAGACATTGCCTTCCCCCGGATCGTAACGTTGACACCGGGAAACTTATATCAATCGCGCTCATCCCAGGCAACATTTTTGGAGTGCGGCGGCCTGCCCTGCTCCTCAGACGAATTTTGGCATCCAAACCAATCCGCATCAGCCGGTCCCCATTGGAGTATCGGTACATCCAGGAGGGTAATCCGACAACCCAGGGCCGAAGGCCCGCTCCATACCAGCCTGGGGCAACGCCCCAGGATCCAGGCGATCCTATAGAAATGAAAGGGCTGTAAGCCCGCTCCATAAACGTCTATGGGGCGGGCCTACGGCCCTTGTCAATCTGATCATACCGTCCCTGGGGCGTTGCCCCAGGCTGGTATGGAACGCGCCTTCGGCGCTCATGATTGCGCCCCGGCGGAATCTCAATCCCAGCGGCATCAGGGCGCCCTCCCAGTCATGCTGTTTATCGGATCGAGATTCGTATAAGGAGCAGGCCGGGTCACCGCACTCCAGGATCAGCGCCAGCCGCGGAAATTGCGGCGGTATGCAGATTGGTACCCGTCGCGGTAGCCTTCTTTGTAGCCTTTCCTGTAATCGCTCTTGAACCTGAATTCCGGACGGTAATGCCTGTCGGGATGGTTGTAATCCCAGGTTCGATAATTGAAGCGCTGGCGAAATCGAAGATCGGAAATGCCCTGGCGTTGACCGTCCCGATAGCCGGCGTTATAACCGGCGTGATAGGCATACACCTTGCCGTCGTCTCTGCGATTACGAAACTGGGGGAATGCCACGCTTGGAACGGCTAATAGAAAGGCTGTGATCAGGATGGCACATCTAGCGGCGGTTTTCATTTTTCACCTCCTGCTGCATCCAATCTATTAGATGATGCGCGCCGCCGGATGTTTCAAATCGGCGCAGGCGCACCCGCATGCCGGGCGTGCGGCGGCGTGGATTCAGGAAATGCCATGTCGGTATCTTAGTACTGTAGTTCGTAAATACGGCAACGTATTTTGGGGACGCGGATGAACACAGGCAAACGCGCCCGGGGCTTGCCGGGAAATCCCAGCGGCGTCCGAAGGCGGTGTTTTTCTGCGTCCTTGAAAATACGTGATCGTATTTATGGAATCGTGTACTCAGCCGCCGGAATAGATAGGCGAGACGGCGATCCGGTCCCCGTCAGCAAGAACCTGATCGAGGGCGACGGCATTGCCGTTGCGGGTTACGATCTTCGGCCGTTGCTCCGGGATGGCCAGGAGATGAAGGATGGCGCCGGCCGTGGTTCCGGCCGGCACCTCGATGTCTTTTTCACTGAAGCCCGCCTCATAAATCAGCGGGCCGATCAACTTGATTTTGATTTTCATGTCAGGGCCGCGAATTTTTCCGCTGCGAGCGCTTCGGCCTCGAGACCGAGTTTGGCCAGCGTTGCCTTCGTCGGGATGCCGCGGTTGTCGTAACCGCGCTGGTCGTAGTAGTGCTGGAGCAGGCTGTCATACTTGTCGCGCTCGAGCACCTTGCCCGCGATCGGTCCGTCGGTATCCGCATTTGCCGGATCGAACCAGACCGCGGGCGGATAATCGTCTTCGCGGGTCGCGTTCGGGAATTCGCGCAGGTAATTCAGCTTGATCATGCCGTAGATCCGGTCGGCGGTCTTCCACATGTCGTCCAGCGTCCAGTTGAGGCTGGTGATCGTGTTGAAGTACTTCGGATAGTTGTCGAGCGACCAGCCGAGCTCGATCCACGGGAATCGGCAGGCGACGAGGAACTCGAACATGCCGCCGCGGATGCGCTGCAGCTCGATCACTTTGGCCGCTTTCTCAGGGCCATAGGACTCGCGGGTGGTGTGCTTGATCTCGAAGGTGATGATCCAGGCCTCGCGATGATGGGCTCCGATCGGCGAGACACCGTAGGCGAGCGCCTGGCCGGGAATGAACTTGCAGTTGTAGGCGGCCACTTCCAGCCCCTTCACCTGCATGGCGTATGCCAGGGAATTGTTGCCGAACGCGCGCGCCATGCGCAGCGTGCCGTCGGCCAGGAGGTTGCCGATCGGGCCTTCGCGCAAGGCCGCCATCCTGAGAAGTTGTTTCGCGCGCATGGCGTCTCCGAACTTGAAGTCGCCGGCGACGGCACCCTGGTCGATGGCGTCGGCGTAGAAGCTGAGCACGCAGCCGGCCGACATGGTGTCCAACCCGTATTCGTCGCACAGGTAATTCAGGCAGCCCACCTGGGGCAGGTCGAAGATTTCCAGGTTGGAGCCGAGCAGGCCGATGTTCTCGTAATCGAGCTCCGATTCGTGCCCCTGGTCATCGTGAATCGTGATGCCGCAGCGCATCGTGCAGTTCGGACATCCGTAGGTGGCGACGCGCGCGTTGTTGAGCCGCTCGCCGTCGATGTGCCACGCTTCGGGGTGGTGAGTCTTGCGGAAGTTGCGCACCGGCAGGCCTGCGACTTCATTGCAGAACTGAAGCACGCCGGTCGTGCTTTGCCTCGACCATCCGGTCTCCTTGTCGATTTCGTGGACCTTTTTGAGGTCACCGAATCCCAGCTTCTTCATCGCCGCGGGATCGGCCTGCGGGATCGGATGCGTGCCTTTAACCACGATCGCCTTGAGCAGCTTGGATCCCATGACCGCACCCATGCCCGGCCGCCCGCCCGCGCGTCCTTCGAGGCTGCGGATAATGGCATAGCGATTCAGGTTTTCGCCCCCTTGCCCGATGTTCAGCACCCCGACGCCGGCGCCGTACTTGCCGTAGATGTAATCATTGGCTGCGTAGCTCCCCTGGCCCCAGATCGAGTCGGCCGGCAGGAATTCGACCTTGTCGTCCTCGACATAGATCAGGGTCGGACGATCGGCTTTCCCTTCGACGATCATGGCGTCGTAGCCGGCCTTGCGCAGATGCTCGGAAACACGCGTGCCCAGGTTGCCGTCACCGTAAAAGCCGGTCAGCGGGGATTTGGCAGCGACCACGCATTTGCCGGTGTTGGGGGCAGGAATGCCGGCGATCGGTCCCAGGGCGACAATGAGCTTGTTGTCCGGACCGAGCGGATCGGTCCCGGGCATGACTTCGTCGTATAGGATTTTGCAGGCGAAACCGCGCCCGCCCACCCATTTGTGAGCGAATTCCTCGCTGAATGGTTCCTTCTTGTGGGTTTTGGTGGAAAGGTTGACTCGAAGAATATTGCCGGTCCAGCCGTACATAGGAGGCCTCCTGGAAAAAGCCGCAAAACGATTATAACTGCGGCCTATTGAATAACATGGAGACGTGCCGAGAGTCAATTCAGCAATGGCTTTGGAGTGCGGCGGCCTGAACTGCTCCTTACCCGGATCTCTGCGCGACAGACACGCCGACTGGGAGTGTCTCCCACTTGCCTCGAAAATTGGGATTCGTTGGAGCGCATAAACAAGCGCCGAAGGCGCGCTCCATGCCAGCCTGGGGCAACGCCCCAGGAAAGCGGATTGGATAATGAGACCAGGGCTGAAAGCCCGTTCGATAATCGATTATGGAGCGGGCTTTCAGCCTGTCTGTGGCGAATTCTCATTCTCCGGTATTTTCTGCGGCCCACGGTCCCGGTTTTGGAGAACCAGATTCCAAAATACAGCAACGGATTGAGACCCGGTCAATGTAATTGTCGCTGATCACTCGGGAGCACCTGAAAGCTCGGTGAATCAATGCGGGCTTGGTGATCCGCGCACGAAGGGAGTTCCGCTTTTCAACCTTGTCGGTGATTAACGCGCTGTCATGCTGCAAGTTCCGTGTTGCGAACTCATGCCGCGATGGGTGTCTGATACAACCCTCGACAGTGCTTCTGCCATTGATAGGAGC